>JAEEGL016327603.1_pt1 | contig 24499 bp, 27 predicted proteins | sample 9134231 | NCBI WGS metagenome assembly JAEEGL01 (sample SAMN16246548, study PRJNA631951) | gut metagenome | biome: gut microbiome; feature: rumen; material: fiber-attached | host: Bos | place: Iran: Karaj | collected 2018-10
CAAATTTGGTATATGTTCCCTGAAATTTTTGATAATCATGAAAAAAATTATGAATGGGGAAAAATAAATAGTATTACTGATATAAAAGAAATATTAGAAGAATATTTTAATAATTATTATAATAAAGATGATGATAAAGACACTTGGTTTAGTAAAGTAAAAGAATTATCTGATAAATTGGGTTATTGTACTGATATGAAATTATATAAGGAAAATCCTGATAGTTATAAGGGTAGTGTAGCTGATGTATCAACTGTAATAAGAGTTGCTGTAACAACTAAATCAATGACCCCTGATTTATATGAAATACTTAGATTACTAAGTAGTGATGAAATTATCAAAAGAATATCTTTAATAAAATAATGTAACAACTGTTACATTATTTTTTTATTATACATATCTTATTATATATTCTTAAATTAATATAATTAATTTAAGATAAAAATTATTTAAATTAAGCCTATAATATTTACAAAAGAATAAAAGTTTAGTAAAATCAATATAGGAAGGAGTAATTTGAAAGTGAAAAAAGCTGCAATTCTAGGACTTGCTAGTTTATTTGTTTTAACTGGATGTGGTTCAAACAAACTTACTTGCAAAAATAAAGAAGGAAAAGTTATCGCTACTATAAAAGGTGATAAAGTTTCTAAAATTTCTATGGAAGTTACTGCTGATAGCAAAGATGAAGCTAAAATGGTTTGTGCTTTCTACAAAGGTGCTAAATGTAATGGTAAAAAAGTTACAATTGATGACGCTGCAGATATGTTAGGTTATTCAAATAAAACTTTATCTAAACTTAGCAAAGCAGACTTCAAGAAAGCTATGGAAGGTCAAAACTTCAAATGTAACTAAAAATAAGCGCGAGCTTATTTTTTTTATCATTTACATTTTACTTATTTTTTAGTAAAATCTACTTATATGTAATGGCCTGTTGGTGAAGTGGTTTAACACATAACCCTCTCAAGGTTACATACATGGGTCCGAATCCCATACAGGTCACCAATATTGTTTAAAAAAGCTCCTTAATAGGAGCTTTTTATTATTAATTAATATTTTTAACTTTACATTCATATACTATACTATAAAACTATCATAATTTGATTTTAATATAATTTATGTTATAATTTTATTGCACGGAAGGAAATGTGTATGAAAGAATATTATGATATTGTTTCTAATATTATAACTGATGATAGATTTAAAGAGTTAAAAAAAGATACTCATCATAATACTAATAAATATGACCATTTAATAAGAGTATCTAAACTTTCATATAGAATTGCAAAATATACAAAAGCTAATGTTAAAGAAGTAACTACAGCTGGCGTTTTGCATGATTTTTTCCATGGTGGAAGAAAAGATGCACAAGCAAATAGTTATCTTAATCATCCGTACACAAGTGCAAAAAATGCTAAAGAGTGTTTTGATATAAATGATAATGAAGCTGAAATAATTAAAACTCACATGTTCCATCATACATTCTTTAGATCGTTTTTACCATTTATAAATCCTGATGAGAAAGTTAAAATAAAAGATGGCAAACCAAAAAGTAAAGAAGCATGGATTGTTTGTTTATCCGATTTAATGGTATCAGCGTATGAAGGACTACGATTTAATATCGGTGGTAAAATGGCACTTTACATATTATTTATTTGTAATTTTATAAATTTAAGATAGAATTTTTATGATTCTATTTTTTTAATGCTTATGTTAAAATATGTATGTGTCCCTGTAGCTCAGCTGGATAGAGCGACCCCCTCCTAAGGGGTAGGTCGGAGGTTCGAATCCCCTCAGGGACGCCACTATGTTAAATAATCTGGTACTTAAGTACCAGATTTTTTTTATAATAAAATATCTATAGTTGTAATATGATATAATTAAAATAGAGGTGAAGATGTAATGCTTAAAACCGATTCAAGATTAGTTGAAAAAGGAGATACTTTTATTGCTATAAAAAATGTTAATACAGATGGTCATGACTTTATTGAAAGTGCTATTAAAAACGGAGCAGTGAAAATAATTTGTGAACATGGTAATTATTCTGTTGAAACTCAAATAGTACCGAGTACTAGAAAGTATTTAGAGGACTATTTATATAATAATTATTATCCTAAATTTAAAGATATGAAATTAATTGGGGTAACAGGAACAAATGGTAAAACAACAACATGTTATTTAGTTTATCAAATGCTTAATAAATTAGGTATTAAATGTGCTTATATTGGAACCATTGGTTTTTATTATGGTAATCATAAAGAAGAACTTAATAACACAACTCCTGATATAGATATTCTTTATAAAATGTTTACGGAAGCATCTATAAACGATTGCAAATGTATGGTGATGGAAGTTAGTTCTCATGCACTTGATATGAATAGAATTCATGGTCTTTTATTTGATGAGGTTGCGTTTACAAATCTAACACAAGACCATTTAGATTATCATAAAACCATTGAAAACTATGCCAATGCAAAGAAAAAACTATTCTATAAAACTAGAAATGATAAAGTAGCTATTATTAATGGTGATGATCCAATGTTTGAAACATTTATCAATCCAGAAAATAATAATATAATTGTTGGTAAAAATTCAAATGACGTTAAAATAATTGATGTAAAATTATCACATCTTGGAACGAATTTTTCATTTAGTTATGATAGTAATATATATAATGTATCAATTGATATGGTTGGTTTATATAATGTATATAATTACTTAACTGCAGTTATGCTTGTAAATAAACTTGGATTTTCAATCGAAGATATTTTAAATATTACACCAGATATTAAAGCACCAAGTGGAAGAATGGAATTAATAAAATATAATACAAATAGCATTTTTATTGATTATGCACATACACCTGATGCTGTTATTAACGTTTTAAAAAATGCTAATATGTATAAAAAAGGCAAAATTATAACTGTTATTGGTTGTGGAGGGGATAGAGATAGAACTAAAAGACCAATAATGGCTGATGAAACCTTAAAATACTCTGATTATGCTATTTTCACAAATGATAATCCAAGAACTGAAGATGAAAAACAAATAATGGATGATATGACATCTCATTTAAAATCAAATAACTTTGAAATTATATATGATCGAGCTGATGCCATAAAGAAAGCTATAGAAATGCTTTCAGAAAACGACATTTTAATGCTTCTTGGTAAAGGCCATGAAACATATCAAATTATCGGCAAAGAAAAGATTCATTTTAGTGATAAAGAAGAAGTGCTTAAATGCATAAAAAAATAAAACGTTCTTTTAAGAACGTTTTATTTAATTGCGTTAAAAATATCTATAAACTTCATTCCGTTAGATGCTTTAATTAATATTACATCATCAACTTTAAGTTCATTTTTTAATTCATTAATTGCATCTTCATTACTATCAAATGATAAAATTTTCTTAGCTTTACTATTACTTGCAATATATTTAGCATCATTACCAACTGTTATTAGTATATCTAAATCATTAGTATAAGTTCCAACTTCTTCATGAAGTTTTTTAGAAAACTCATTTAATTCAAGCATGTCACCTAGAACAGCAATTTTTCGATTGCCAGGAGTATTTTTTAATATTTCTAAGCTTGATTTCATTGAATCAACTGATGCATTATAGCAACCATTAATAATTTTGTATCCTTTATCTGAATCAATAATATCTATTCTGTTTTCAGTTAGTTTAAATTCTTCAATACCTTTTATAATTTTCTCTGGTTCAATGTTTGTTAAAATACCTACAGCAAACGCAATTAAACTATTATATATAAATGCTTTACTAAGTATAGGAATTTGCGCTTTATAAATATTATTTTGATAACAAATATCAAAACAATATTTATTATTAATAATGTTAAGGTTCTTTGCCGTGAAGTCACTTTCATTATCAATTCCAACTGTTATGATATTTTGAGGTTTATTTAAATAATAATTATGTAATAAATCATTGTCATTATTAATTATTAATTTACCACCATCTTCTAAACCGTTTATAATTTCAAGTTTAGCTTTTAAAATATTTTCTCTAGAACCTAAGTTACCAATATGAGCAGTTGTGACATTGGTTATAACAGCAATATGTGGTTTTGTAATTTTTGATAAATAATCAATTTCACCTAAGTTATTCATACCCATTTCAATTACAGCACATTCTTCATCAGTTAATCTTGTTAGAGTAAGAGGAAGGCCTATATTGTTATTATAGTTACCAAGGGTTTTTAAAGATTTATATTTAGTTGAAACAACACTATATATCATATCTCTTGTCGATGTTTTACCAACACTTCCAGTAACAGCAATAAAGGTAGCATTAGAATTATTTCTGTAATATTCACCAATTCTTTTAAGAGCTTCTATTGAGTTATTAACTAAAATTATAGGTTTAGTAAAGTTCTTATCTTCATAAGAACTTTTTTCTATAATAGAGCAGATAGCTCCCTTATTAAAGGCATCTTCATATAATAAGTTTCCATCAAAGTTTTCACCTTTAATACCAATATATATTTCACCTGGTTTAATTGTTCTTGTGTCTTTAGAAAAAGAGAAAGAATCATAGTTAACGTCATTATCATTTAAGAGTTCTCCACTACAAATTTCACATAGTTTTTTAATAGTTAATTTCATATTGCCTCCATAAACATTATATTATTTATATTAAAAATTGTCTAAATAATTATTATAAATGGTGTTAAATATGAGTTATTTTAGATGATTATTAATATAATATGGTATAATGAACTTGAAAAAGATGAATTATAACTTGGAGGCTATATGAATACATTTTATAACTATGTATTATATTTTATTATATATTCATTAGTTGGATGGCTTATAGAAGTATTACTTAAATTTATTGACGATAAAAAATTTGTTAATAGAGGTTTTTTACTTGGGCCGATATGTCCTATATATGGGTATGGTGTACTTTTAATAATATTATTAATTGGATGTAATGATAATGATCTATTAAGTATCTTTCTTAAATCTATATTTATATGTTCTGTACTTGAGTATTTTACATCATTTATTATGGAAAAACTTTTTAAAGCAAGATGGTGGGATTATTCTCAAAAAAGATTTAATATTAATGGAAGAATATGTTTAGAAACAATGCTTCCATTTGGTATTGGTGCAACCTTAATTTTATATAGTATACATCCTAAAATAATATATTTAGTTGGACTTATTCCAAACAGAATTAAAGCTACTTTAGCAGTTACATTATTAGTTTTATATTTAGTAGATAACTTTATCTCAATGAGAGTAATGAATAAGATTAAGTCACAAATTAAAAAGGAAAAAACTGATAATACAACAGCAATAAAAAGTAAGGTCATTGAATGGATTGATAATAATTCATTTTGGTATAAACATATTAAAAATGCGTTCCCTAAGTTTAGAATAATGGAGCGAGTTAAAAAATTAAAACAAGTTATAATTCGTGATTCTAAGGATAATAACAACGATTAAAATAAATGTAAATGTTTAATAAAGGTAGTGTAAACTACCTTTATTTATATTATAATATAATTGTAAACAAATAAGGAGTGATGAAAATTGAAAAAGTGTTCAAAATGTAATTTAGAATTTGATGACTCAGCTGTTTTTTGTAGTACTTGTGGAACTAAACTTAAAAAGGAAAGAAAATCAACAAAAAAAGAAGAGACAAAAGAAAAAGCTTTTTTTAATAAAATAGGGGATAATATTGAAAAAATATTAGATACAGAAGATACTAGTAAAGACTATAAAGATGAAGAAGTAGATAGTTATAGAGGATTAGCTGCTTTATCATATATTGGACCACTTGCTTTAATTCCATATTTTAAAGGTAAAGAAAACAAATATGCTTATTATCATGCTGTTCAAGGAATGAACTTACTTCTTGTTTGGATTTTATATACAGTATTAGCTATAGCTTTTTATCAAATTAAAGTAACAAAAAGTTGTTCATATTTCTTTGGAAAAGTAATTAGTAAATGTGTAACAACAACTCCTTGGTGGATTAAACTACCATTTGGAATAGTTGGTTTTGCTTTATTTATATTAAGTGTTATTGGTATTATATATGCCTTGTTTGGTAAAGCAAAGAAACTTCCATTAATAGATAAAGTAAATATTATAAAGTAGGTTTATTATGAAAATAATAAAAGATTTTAATGAATATAAATTATTAGATATGGCTGATGGAATGAAACTTGAACTTTGGAATAGTTTCAAGTTGTTAAGGCCAGACCCTCAGATTTTGTGGCCTGATAAAACTAATCCAGATTTATGGAATAATATTGATGCTATTTATCATCGAAGTTCATCAGGTGGAGGAAACTGGGAAATAAAAAATCCTAAACTTAATGATAAGTGGGATATTCACTATAAAGATTTGACATTTAATTTAAAACTAATGGGATTTAAACATACTGGCTTATTTCCAGAACAAGCATATAACTGGGATTTAATTAGAGAAAAAATTAAAGAAAGTAAACGAAATAATATTAAAGTTTTAAATTTATTTGCATATACAGGAGGAGCATCTATAGCAGCACTTAGCGCTGGAGCTAGTGTTGTTCATGTTGATTCATCAAAAGGAATGGTAGAGTGGGCAAAAACAAATGCATACTCATCAAATCTTGGAGATAAACCAATTAGATATATAGTAGATGATGTTAGAAAATTTGTTAAAAGAGAAATTAATCGTGGTAATAAATACGATATTATTTTAATGGATCCACCATCATTTGGTAGGGGTAGTAAAAGTGAAGTATGGAATATTGAAAATGATCTATATAAACTTGTTAAAATGTGTTCTGAAATTTTAACTGATGACCCACTGTTATTTATTATTAATTCTTATACAACTGGTCTATCAAAAACTATTTTAGAAAGTGTATTAAAATTTACAATTAATAAACCAGGAAAGATATCTAGTGATGAGCTTTGTATTCCAATGGAAAACTCTGATTTAGTTCTTCCTTGTGGTTCTTATACAAGATGGGAAAAAGAATAATATTTCTTTTTCTTTTTTCATATATATAATTATGGAAGGAGAAGCTATGGAAATATTAAAAGTATCATCAAAATCAAATCCTAGTAAAGTAGCAGGAGCGATTGCTAATATATTTCGTGAAAAGAAATGTTTAGAAATACAAACTATTGGTGCTGGTTCATTAAATCAAGCCATTAAAGCAATAGCTATTGCAAGAGGATTTGTAACTCCAAGTGGAGATGACATTGTTGTTACTCCAGCATTTAGTGATGTAATCATAAATAATGAACAAAAAACAGCAATAAAACTTATTTTGGAAGCCAAATAAAAACCTAACATTTTTGTTAGGTTTTTTTATAAATAAATTAGTGTTAAAACAACAGCTATAGTTGCTATAACAAGGAATATAATTGTTAATAAATTTACAAAAGCTCCATTACTAAATATATTAGGATCATATTCAGATGTATCATAGTAACTTGATATATTAGTAGGTTGTGTTTTAAATGCCGTATTACGAAGAACTCTTGCTGTACCTTTACCACCACTATTATTTAGTTCTTCTTGATTATTAGATTTAACATACTCAAAAAATTTATCATTAACAATTTTATAACCTTCAGTTACAAGTGCTATTCCACTAACTAAATTATTAATCCATGAAGAAATTACTTCAAAGTTTTCTTTTAGTTCCCACCTTAAATATGGTTTAAACATTTTAAGCGAATTATAATAATCCATAAAACTATTAAGTAAGTCTTTTTCATCATTACCCAATGGATTCATTTTAACAATGATATCCATTTTTTCAATATCTTTATTAATGTTTGTTACAGTATAAATTGAATTAACATATTCTCTAATTAAAAAATATAGGGCATGTGTATCAAGTTGCCAAACAGGTATATCTATAAGTCCAACTCTAAAATATCCTAAGTTTACACATTCACCTTTTTGAACACCACATCTACCTGCAAAGAACTTTGTTTCACCTTCGTAGTATACAATGTTATTTTCACATCTTAAAGTATTATCATTTGGATGATATTTATACATTAGATTAGTAAAATCAATATCGTTATAAGCAGCTAATTGATCCATTATATACTACCTCCACTATAGATAATTTTATCAGTTTTATATTTGTTTGCCAATTGTTTTATATATAAGAATGTAGTATTATAGTCAAGTAAAGGGAAATAAGTATGAAAAAAGATCTTAAAGATTTTATTATAGAATTATCAAAAAAGAAAAAAGAACCCAAATGGATGCTTGATTTTCGCATGCAGTCATATGAAACTTATATAAATCTTCCAGAACCTGATTTTGGACCTAAACTTAATATTAATTATGATGAAATAAATTATTATAAAGATAACAATATTCAAAATACTAGTAACTGGAATGATGTTCCCGAAAATATTAAAGATACATTTGATAAACTTGGTGTAATTGATGCGGAATGTAAATATCTGGGTGGTGTCACTAACCAATATGAAAGTGAAGTAATTTATCACAGTACAAGTGTAAATAATGATGGCATTATTTTTTGCAGTACAGATGATGCTTTAAAAAATCATGAAGAGTTATTTAAAAAATATTTTAATTCCCTTGTTAAGTATAATGAAAATAAATTTACGGCTTTAAATGGAGCATTTTGGAGTGGTGGAAGTTTTATTTATATACCTCCATATACTAAATTAGATAGACCGCTTCAAAGCTATTTTAGAATTGAAAGTGAAAGTTTAGGCCAATTTGAAAGAACAATTATTATTGTTGATGAGGGAGCTGAACTTGAATATATTGAAGGATGTACTGCATTATCTCATGCTAAAGCATCACTTCATGCAGGGGTAGTAGAAATATTTGTTCACCCTAAAGCAAAATGTAGATATTCAACTATTCAAAACTGGAGTAATGATGTTTATAACTTAGTTACAAAAAGAGCCATTGTAGAAGAAAATGGAAAAATGGAATGGGTTGATGGAAATATTGGTAGTAAAGTAACAATGAAATACCCATCATGCATTCTAAAAGGGGATAACGCTATAGGAAATTCTATTAGTATTGCATATGCTAAAGAGGGGCAATTTCTTGATGCTGGAGCAAGAATGATTCATATAGGAAAGAACACAAAAAGTTCCATTATAAGTAAATCTATTGCTAAGAATGGTGGAGTTGCAAACTATAGAGGAACCACAAGAATTAATAAATCTGCTACCGGAAGTAAAGCAAATATAAAATGCGATACAATACTTCTAGATAATTTATCTAAAAGTGATACATATCCTAAAAATATTTTGGATAATAGTTCTAGTACATTAGAGCACGAAGCAACTATTTCAAAGGTAAGTGAAGAAGAACTTTTATATTTAAAACAAAAAGGAATCGATGAAGAAAAAGCCAAAAATCTTCTCGTACTTGGATTTGTTGATGATTTTAAAAAAGAGTTACCGATGGAATATGCTGTTGAATTAAATAGATTATTAAAAAATTAAAAAATTGTATAAAAAAAGTCCATAAATTGGACTTTTTTATTAATTTATATAATTTTTGTATTGTTCTTAGTGCAAAAAATCAATTTTTGAAGTTTGTAAATAACTTTTTATAATGTTATTCTCTGATTTATGAAAGGAGAATTAATATGTTAAATCAAGTAGTATTAGTTGGTAGACTTACATCTGATCCAGATGCTGTTGTGTTAGATGGAGGTCACAAAAAATCTGTATTTAATGTGGCAGTTCCAAGAAGTTATAAAAATTCAAATGGGGAGTATGAAACTGATTTTATAAGATGTGTTCTTTGGGATGCAATAGCAACATCAACAGCAGAATACTGTAAGAAAGGTGATATAGTTGGTATTAAGGGAAGAATACAAGTGTCATCATTTGAAAAAGATGATAAAAAAGAATATATTACGGAAGTAGTAGCTGAAAAAGTAACTTTTTTGTCAAGTAATAAGCAACAAAACTAAACGATAAAAAATAGTATGATATAATTAGTTAGGTGATAACAATGGATGAAACTATTAAAAATAGTATCAAGGGTAGATATGATGCTTTTAATGCAACATACGAATTAACTGATAAAATGAGGAATGAAGTGGATGAACTTTTTGATAGGATATATGATTTTGGATCAAAATGCTCTGATGTGATGGATTTTGAAACCAAATTTGCTTCAAGTCCACTTAATCAAGAATATATTGACATGTTCACTAAGGTTTCACAAAATTGCAAACCAAAAGAGATTATACATGCTGAAAATAATGTTGAAACAAAATCAAAAGGACAAGCCATATTAGAAGATATTGAATCTGATGCTAAATACTTAGCCGATGATTTAACCATGCCTGCCAGGAGAAAAGCACGCGAAGAAATGGATAGTAAACTAAGAGATACGCCTCTTGGAAAGATTGAACAGGCAAATAATACATTTTGGTTATTTAAAAAGATTAAAGGAAAAGTTTCACGTAATAAAAGTGATGTAGATAACATCACTAATGAAGATAACTAAAACTCATTATAAAAAATATCATCTGGTTTTTTATCAAATACTTTGGCTATTTTTACCGCAAGGCTATAATAAAGTCTGCGGGTTTTATTTTCTATTTGCCAATAGTACGTTGGTGATATACCCACCATTTTCGAAATTTCAATAATACTAATATTTTTTTTAATTCTTAATTCTTTCAGTGTTTTCATATTTAAATTATAAATGACCATTACATATAAAATCAATAAAAAGTTGACTGAAAGTCTACTTTTCACACTGAGTAAACTTTTCTTCTTATACTACATTTATAGTGAGGTTAAGAAAATGTTTAAAGGTGACAGATTAAAAAAATTAAGAATAGATAAATGCTTAAATCAACAATCACTTGCTGATATGATTGGCGTAAGTAAGTCTTTAATTTCATGTTATGAAAATGGAAAGAGAAAACCTTCATTAGAAAACATAATAAGTTTTATGGAAATATTTGGTGTTTCTTCTGATTATTTATTAGGCGCGGACAATTTAATTAAAACTGTAAGTAAAAATGAAACCAAATATAAACCTTTAACTAATGAAGAGGTACTATTTATTGAAGAACTAAGAAAGAATAATTTAGTTTATGAAGTTCTATTTACTGAACCAAAACGTGGTGCAGAATTAATTGTTAAAAAGTTGAGTTAATCTCAGCTTTTTTTAATATATTAGAATTAAAATCATAAAATAATAATGGTGAAAGTATGAAAAATATTACAAAAATATTTAGCGTTATTATATTAATGATTTTTAGTTTTTATTATACTGAAAAAATAGCTATCTATGCTCAAAATAACACCCCATTAAAAAAAGAAATAATCGTTTTTAAAGAAAATAATCAATCAGCTTCATTAAACGCAACAATTAATGGTAATGAGATTATTCCAGGAATTAATGGATTAGCGGTGAATGTTGAAAAAAGTTATAATGTGATGAAAACATATAATACTTTTATAGAAAATGAACTTATATATGATGAAATAAAACCAAGCATTTCTGTTTCTGATTATCCAGAAAAAATAATAGTAGCTGGAAACTCATTTAAAAAAGCTATTTCTATTATAGTTAGTAATAAAAACCAAAATATAAAATATTTAAAACATTATAATATAAATTATACTTACATTTCTGATACAAAATACTGTGTAATAATTGATGAAAATTCATGTTATTTTTATAAGCAAAGAGTAAAACCATCAATATTTTTAAATAATAGTAATTTTATTAAAAATATAAACGAGATAAAAACTGGATCCATAATATATTTAGCAGATGATTTAGATAAAATGTATATTGACGTATTAGTTAAACACATTAAATTTTATAATTTAAATATCTATAACCTTGATAACTTATTGAGTGAAAGTAACCATATCTAATTTGCAATTATAATGTTTATTTGATATAATGTACTCACTGAAAAGAGCTTTATATTAATTTTAGAAAAGGTGATTACATATGAGTAAAATAAAGATTTTTAGTATGGGTGGATTAGATGAAAATGGTAAAAATCTCTATGTCATCGACGTAGATCAAGATTTATTTATTTTTGACTGTGGTCTAAAATATGCATCTGGTAATCTTTTTGGTATTGATTATATAATTCCTGATTTTTCATTTTTGGTTGAAAACAAAAATAGAATCAAAGGTGTTTTTTTAACTCACAGCCATTATGAAAATTTTGGTGGGGTTTGTGATTTAGTTAGAGAAATACCAGATATAAAAATATATGCTACAAACTTTACAAAATATAATCTTTTAGAAGATGGCGTTCCAGAAAAAAATATCATAGATGTAAATCCACATAGAAAAATTAATTTTGGAGATAATAGTGTTTTCCCAATATCTGTTTCACATAGTTGCCCTGATGCCGTAATGTATGTTCTTAATACAAAAGATGGATCAATTTGTTACACCGGAGATTTTATTATAGACCCAACAATGGAAGGTGCATATGGAATGGATTTAGGAAAAATTGCATATGTAGGTAAGCAAAATGTACTTTGTTTACTTAGTGAATCAGTTTTTTCAGAAAAACCAGGACATACATCTCCAAATCATCGCTTAAAATCTTTCTTTAAAGATACATTAACACATTATCCAGATAGATTACTATTTTCTGTTTTCCCAACTCATTTATATACAATTCAGGAAATATTTGATAGTGCAATAAATTCACATAGAAAAATTGTTATAATGGGTAAAAAGTTGCAGAATGTTGTTAATTTTGGAATTGAAAACAAATATTTAACTGTTGCTGATGGATTGCTAGGAGATTTATCAAATATTGAAGATAGTAATTCAATATTATTAATTAGTGATGATAGAGCATATCCTTTTTCAGCCATTACTAAAATAATTAATGGTTATGACAAGTATATAAAACTAAGACCAAATGATTCATTTGTTTTTGCAGAACCAAGATATGATAGTACAGAAAAACAATTAGTAAAAATTGAAAATGATTTAGCGATGCTTGGATGTAATATTATATCTGTTCCAAAAGATAAAAGTATTTTACACCATGCATCAAGTGAAGACTTAATGCTTATGATAAGATTATTACAACCTAAATACTATATGCCTGCTGAAGGAGAATATAGATATATGGTTGGTAATGCTAATTTGGCATCATCACTTGGAATACCAAACGAAAATATTTTCTTAAAACAAAATGGTGATGTTATTGAAATAGATAATGGAGAATATGTTGATAAGTTTGAACATATTAATATTATGGATGTACTTATTGATGGTAAAAGTTCAGATGATGTTGGTGAACTTGTAATTAAAGATAGGGAAATGCTAAGTGAAAGTGGAATTGTTCTAATAAGTGCAACAGTTAGTAAGCAAGATAAAGTTTTATTAGTTGGCCCAGAAATTACAACAAGAGGTTTTATTTATGTAAAAGACTCTGTTGAAATAATTAAAAGGATGAAAGAAATATCTCAGGAAGTTATTGAAAGAAATATTTCACCAACTTATGTTGATTATAATAAGATTAAAACTGAAATAAGAGAAGAATTAAGTAAATATCTATATGATGAAACAGAATGTAAACCAATGATAATTGCTGTAGTTCAAGAAGTATAACATATAAACGATTTTTATCGTTTATATGTTTTTTATTTGATTGTTTTTAAATATTACAGGTGCTATAATTTTTATTGATGGGAGTTGAAGAAAATGAAATTAATAAATATAAAAAACAATAAACTAAATATCATAAATTACTTAATATTAATATTATTTTTAACAACTTCTTTTTTTACAATTAAATACTTGTTTTTTAATAAAAAAAACAAAAATAATAACGCCATAATAGCACGAAATAATCAATTGATTTATGCTAAACCACTTTTATATTTATATCCGAAAAAAGAAACAAAAATAACAGTAACATTTGCTGATCCTAAAAAATTAAAAGTTACATATCCTGTATACAAAGATAAATGGAAAGTAACTGCAAAAGCAAATGGTGATTTGGAAGACAAGGATAGAAATTATTATTATGCTTTATATTGGGAAGAAGAGGGCAAAGCAAATATTGACTTTACTAAAGGATACTACGTAACTAAGGATGAAGCACGCACCTTTTTAGAAGATAAGTTAAAATATATAGGTCTTAATGATAAAGAAAGAAATGAATTTATAATTTACTGGTTACCTGTTCTAGAAGAAAATGATAAATCTGTTATATATTTCGAACTTACCGAAGAAAGAGAAAAGTTTAATAAAATAGAAATAAACCCAAAACCAGACTCACTTTTAAGAGTTGCTATGCATGTTAAAAGAGTTGAAAAAAAGCCAAATAATCTAGAAAAACAAAAACTAAGCCACTTTCACAGAAAAGGATTTTCTGCAATTGAGTGGGGCGGAGTAGTTCATAATTAATATAAATATATTAATTATTTATTGACAATTATATATGTCACATGTAGAATAAATAGCAAATATTTAGTAATTGCCCATATATATGATAAAAATTCTATGAGCAAAACTAGGGAACATGGGCATTCTTGTGCTTTTGTTCCCTTTTTTATTAAGTACACAACATAGGTTTACTATGTTAATGATAAATCCGAAAGGAGGAGTTTTAAATGAATAAAACAAGACAAAAAAATGATATTGTTAAAAATTTAAAAACAAAACTTTCTAAAAAAGAAATTAAAATTTCTTTTGGTAAAAAAATTGGGTTGGGTTACGACGGATGCGGAACTCACACTCACAAAGACTAATTTTTTAAAAGCATTTAAATAAAACAAAATAAATCCTATGTTGTGTATTTAATAATGGAGGTAAATTATGAGAAGCCCATGGTTGAGTAGAGAATATGAAAAAAACAAAAATGTAGTTGTAGAAGAAAAAGATAATAAATATATATTAAAAAATAATACAACTAATAAATCTCTAGAGTTAACTAAAGAAGAATACGAAAAATATGATAAAGAACTATTTAATGAAATAGAATGGGAAAGACTATATTTTTATGGATTAGCTAGTGATAAAAACTGTGAAGATCTAGAAATTGATAGTAGTTTTGATATATCAGAAATGTCATTTAAAAAGTCTGATATTGTAAAGTCATTTCCATTAAAAACAAAATATGGAATGTATACAATTTTAATAAATCCTGAACTTGGTTCTTGGATGGCTTTAACCGATGGTGATCTAAAAAGATATAATGATAACAAACTTTCAAAATCTGAATGGATGAGCTTATTTATCAGAGGACTTGCTGAGGAAGAAAGTAATACTAAAGTAGAATTTGAGTTTCCTGAACCAGCTGAATATCCAAGCGTTGTTGTTGTAAATATTACAACAGGATGTAATTTAAGATGTAAGTATTGCTTTGCAGATTGCGGTCCTTTTAAAGGTGAAAACATGACAGAAGATGTTATGGATGCAACTATCGAAAGCATGTTATCAATGCCAAAAGTTAAAGTAATAACTTTTGAGTTTCAAGGTGGTGAGGCCTCAACAAATGTTCCTGGTGTAAGAAAATTTATCGAAAAAGTTGAAGCTGTTAAACCTAAATATGATAAACTTGTAAAATATAGAACTGAAATAAACTGTGTTTCAGTTACTGATGAATTAATAGATCTTGTTAAAGAATATAATATTAGTGTTGGTGTAAGTTTAGATGGACCAAAAGAAATGACTGACCAAAGTAGAGTAGATATCAATGGTGTTGGTGCATATGACAGAATTTATAAAGGTATTGAAAAACTTAGAGCTGGAGGAATATACATCGATGGTGCTGTTTGCACAATAGGTCAACATAATGTTCACTACCCTAAAGAGTTAATGAAATATTTTGATCAAATGGGAATAAGTTTTAAACCTAGACCTGTTAACATTTTAGGTAGAGAAAAAGAAAATAATATAACAACAAAACCTGGAGAATGGGCTGAATGTTTTAAAGAAATGCATAAGATGAAGAATGATGTAGATATTGAAAACTTCTCAATGCATATTTTTGAAGAAAATGTATATACACCTATAAGAGATTATATTTGTTTAAGATATCCATGCGGTGCTGCAAGGGAACTAGTATCTGTAAATCCAAATGGAGATGTATTTCCATGTGATGGATTTAAAGGTGAGAAAGCATTTGTTATCGGAAATGTTTTAAATGAAAAAGTTGCTGATATGATTCAAAAACCTGAAGTAGTAAAATTAAGAAGCAGAATTGCTAAAGATATAGAAAAATGTAGCACATGTTTATTTAGAGGAATGTGTTGTTCATGCTGCTACTCTGCATATGGAAAATTTGGTAGCATCTATAGAGAAGACCCACATTGTTCAGATAAACGACAAATATATATTTATTTAATGCAAGCATGGCTTGAAGAAAACAATTAATATAAGGATTAAAAATGAGTAATAATGAGATAATAGTTGACAAAAGAAATGTTGGTAAAACAACATTTCTATATAATGAAATAGTAAAAGGTTACAGTAACTACAATTTTATAGTATTAGATTCAGCAACTGATCATGTTGATAAATCATTACTTAAAAAAGTAGTAAATACATACAATGATGCAGTTGTTATATACACTGAAAATCCTTCACAAATTATAATAAATAATATGAAAATTGAAGAATACAAAAAAATATATAAGAACTATTTTCCTTTTAATGAAATAATAACAAATATGAATAATGTTATATGCTTTGATTTATCATATTTTTTAGAAAAGGCTTATGAAGAACTTGAAAATAATAATTCTAAGGAATTATATAACTATTATCGAAAAAAATATAATGATCTTTCACAACAAATTATTACATGTATAGTACTAATGAACAAAGAAGGTTTATTAAATAGTGTGCATGTTGTTATGGATGAAATTGAATTACCAATTGTCGATTATGATTTAAAAGTGTTGCAAGATGATATATCTTTTCTAGCATCAGTGCATCCAGAAAATTCATTTGGTACATTCTATCAAGGTTTTACAAGAGCAAGATTTAAACCATATATAAAAGAGGGATGATAATCATGAATATTGATAAAGATGAATTACAAAAAGAGCAAGAGTATTTAAACAAAACTCTTGATGTTGTAAATGAACTTATTGAAGAAAATGATGAACTTATTCAGGGAAAACAAAATGAAATTCAAGAAATGAAAAAATACATTTGGGATAATAATGGTGTTTTGGATGATGTTGAAGTTAAACTTGAAATGTATAATATAAATCGTAGCGTATCAAATACCAACGATACCATAAAACAATTACTAAAACTAAAAAAATCATTAATTTCACCATATTTTGGAAGAGTGGATTTTGAAGAAGATGGTTTTAAAGATACTGTATACATTGGAATAAATGGTATCATGAAAGATCTAGAGTTCTATGTATTTGACTGGAGAGCTCCAATTTCTAGTTTGTTTTATAATTATGGTGTAGGACCTGCAAGTTATAGTGCTCCAAATGGTGAAATATCTGGAGATGTAACTCTTAAAAGACAATATAAAATTAATGGTAACACTATTGAAAGATGTTTTGATAGTGATTTAAATATTGATGATGATTATCTTCAAGAAATATTAGCTAATTCTTCATCAGAAAAGATGACCAATATAGTTAATACTATTCAAAAAGAACAAAATGAAATAATTAGAAACATTACTGATAAATATTTAGTAGTTCAAGGAATCGCTGGATCCGGTAAAACAAGTGTAGCCCTTCATAGAATTGCTTATTTACTATATAAAGAAAAAGATCTTAAATCGAATAATGTTTTAATATTTTCTCCAAATGAAGTATTTTCACAATATATTTCCAACGTTTTACCAGAATTAGGTGAAGATAATGTTCTTCAAACAACATATAGTGATTTTGCATACGCTTTTATGAAAGATGTAAAGAAAATTGAAAGTTTTACTGAATTTATTGAAAGATATTATAAAAATAATGATATGTCTGAAGATGAATATAAAACAACTAAGTTTAAAGTATCAGATAAATTTAAAGAGTTAATAGATAAATACATAACTGATTGTAAAAATAATATATCATTTATTAAACCAATGGTTATTAATGGTAAGACATTTTCTGTTGAAGAGTTAAACAAATTATTTAAAGAAACTTATGATAAATTTCCTTTAACAGAAAGAATAACTGTTCTCGCAGATCATTTATGTGATTTAACTAAAATTTCATATAAGAAAAACGAAAAATTACTTGATTGTAAGATTAGAGATAATCTAAATTATAATTTAGATTTTAAAGAAATATATAAAGATATTATTGAATCAGATGAATTTAAAAAATTATCTAGTACTAATGAAAACATCACCTTTAATCTTGGAAAAGTTTTAAAATATGAAGATTTAATTCCCCTTATGTATATAAACTTTGAAGTTAATGGTTACCCAAAAAATAATCGTATTAGACATGTTATTATTGATGAAGCTCAAGATTATTCACTAGTTCAATTTGAAATGCTGAAAAGAATATTCAACGATTCTTCATTTACAATCCTTGGTGATATAAATCAAACTATCAATCCATATTATAAATATGAAAGTTTAAATAATGTTAATGGAATATTTAATAACAAAGTCAGATATCTTGAACTTAATAAAACCTATCGTTCAAGTGAAGAAATAATAAATTATACTAATGAGATACTAGGTTTAAGTAATGCTTGTGCTGTAAGGCATAGTAATAATATACCAGTAAAAGCATGTACTGTATCAATAGATGAAGTTGCTGAACATATTGTTAAAGATATTGAAACTATGAGGCAAAATGGCATTAAGAGAATAGCTATTATTACAAAAAACAGTAGTGAAACTTTATCTTTATATGAAGTTCTTAAAGATTATGTAACTGATATAAGTGTAATTGATAAATCTACAAATAATAAAGTAGGTGAAACTGTAATAATGCCTTCATACATATCAAAAGGCTTAGAGTTTGATGGCGTTATTTCATATACAGATGAAAAAAACCCATATACAGAAAAAGATAAATATTTATTTTATGTAGTATGTACAAGGGCTCAGCATAGTCTAACTGTATATAATCAAAAAGAATTAAAATTAGAAAGAAAAAAATAATGGAAAAAGAGTATCTTTGTGGAAGTTCATGTGTGAAATATATATTAGATGAATTAAAAATTAATTCATCTAATATTAATCCAAACATGACATGGGTTAGTGAACTTGCTCTTTCTTTAAGAATTAATGGATTAAATAATATAAAACTAAATTGTTATGATAGTAATTTATATAATGATTTTAAAGACTCTATTATTGATGAAAACTTTGATGGATTCAAATATCTAGAACTTGCTCTAGAAAATAATGTTATAATTGATGAAATTAAATTAAGCAAAGAAGAGTTAATATATGAAATTGATAATAATAAATATATTATTATGTGTGTAGAATCAAGTCTACTTAATAATGATCCATCAATGTCTGGTGGTCATTATATAGTGTTAAATGGAAGAGATAACGATTTAGTTAATGTTATAAACCCACAAAAGAATAAATATAATAAAACAAAGTTTACATTAGATTTTATTATAAAACTTTGTGAAAATTGTGGTTCGTGGAGAATTTTAATAGGATGTGATTAATATGATTAAAATAATAGCATTTGATTTAGTAGGTGTTTTAGTTGGAGAAAAAGATATAGATTTAACCGATGAAGAAACTAAACTTGAAAGAATGTTTGGGCCAAATTTAAACGACTCCGATTATTTTATTGAAGCCAGAAAATTTATCGATAAAGACCCTATTATACTAAGTACTACTGAAGAATTAATTTCAAAACTTTACCGAGTTAAAGATAGTGATATTTTTAAGAAGGTAAAAGAAAAACATCCAGAAGTAAAAAATATTATTGCAACCAATCATATCTCATTTGTAAGGAATTTTATTGGTGAATCATTTGATATTAATTATCTTGATGATTTATTAATATCAGCAGAAATTCACCATATAAAACCAAATAGTGATTTTTATGAATATATATTAAGTAAGTATAGTATTAAACCAGAAGAATTACTTTTTATAGATGATAATGAAGAAAATGTTCTAGGTGCTAAAAAATTAGGAATTAATGCTATAAAAGTAAATAAAGAAACAGATATAATTGGTGAAATAGACAAGTATTTTTAATTCATAAAATTATGTATTAATAAAAAGGTACTTACATATTATAATAGTAAGTACCCTTTTACCTAATATATCAATAAAATAATTGACAAAAGAAAAAATATTGTTATATAATGTATTAGCAAGTGCCTGATTAGCTCAGTCGGTAGAGCGCACGGCTGTTAACCGTTAGGTCGTAGGTTCGAGTCCTACATCAGGCGCCATTTAAAAATTACTAGTAATTTTATTACTAGTTTTTTTATGCTATAAACTTGAAAATATATAAGTATTATGTTAGTATATAACATACTTTCTAAGGAAGTGTTGTATATGAATGATTTTGATGCAATTAAAAATATATATGTAAGTATAAAAAAAGAGAATCAATATATCTTAGATAGATGTAATAAATTAATAATAATTCCACAAATGAATTTATTTGAAATAAAAAGGATTATTGATAACCCACAAAACAATGATGAAATTCAATTTGATTTTACTTACCTTGAATTAGCTAAACGAATTTTTAGTGATGGTGAATTACTATGCAAGGAAGAAGTTGTAAAACCATTAGAAACCAAAGCTTTTGAATATCTATCTGGAGCTATTAGAATTCAAATAAATGATATGTATAATGAGGTTTTAAATATTACAAAAGGCAATGTAGAGAAAGCTTATTTATCTGAGTTTGAAACAAGAGATAGACTAAGAAAATATGCAAAAGATTTAGTAGGTACCGACAATAATTCTTATTTCCGTTTTCTTGTTGAGTTATTTATAATAACTGTTTTTGAACTAAATGTAGTTGCAGGAAAGATTATTGAAACAGAATATGATCCTAACTATAAAGACTTAATTAAAACAGAAGAAGGAAAAGATAAACTTGATGAATACTATCGAATGACATATATATACATAAGAGAATCTTGTTTAGCACTTTTTAAAAAAGAGTTAAAACTTGATAGTAATAATGATATAAATGGAAATAACTTACAAAATGCAATTTTATATATGGATCAATATAAAAAATATATAAAAGGATTAGTTGCAAGTAGAAAAAAATAATATTAATAAACAATGCATAGCATTGTTTTTTATTTTTATAATTGTTATAATTATTAAAGAAAATAGGTGATAGTGTGGACACTGATTTTAGTTTACTTGAAACATATGGAGAATGTTTAACTGATAAAACTTATATTACAGATCCTGCAATTGCAAGAGATGAAGAAATTAAACAAATGATTTTAACTTTATTAACACCAGAAAAAAGTGCTCTTTTAGTGGGTAAACCTGGTATAGGTAAAACAGCTATTGTAGAAGGACTTGCTTATAGAATTAAAAATGGTAATGTTCCTAATGCATTAATGGGTTGGAAGATTTATAAATTAAACATTACATCCTTACTTGGATCTAATGTTATTAATGGTCAAAATGAAAACAGATTAGATTTAATTATAAAAGAAATATCAACGAAAAAGAATATTATTCTTTTTATAGATGAAACTCATTTATTAGTAAATAAATCTGGAGGAATGGATTTTGCTAACCAGTTAAAAGCAGGTTTAGACCGTGGCGAAATTAAAATGATTGGTGCTACAACTACTGAAGAATATGAACAATATATCTTAAGAGATAGAGCCTTCCTAAGACGTTTTCAAAAAATAGATGTTTTGGAAGCTGACCAACCAACAGTTGTAAGGATATTAATGGGTACTTATCCAAAACTAGAAAAACAAATAGGTGTAAAACTTGAATACACTGATTTTATTAAAGAAAGATTATTTAAGTTTATTGTTGAAATGACAGATGAGTATAAAAGGGTATATGAAGTAGCTAGTAGATATCCTGACATTTGTTTAACAATTCTTGCTAACGCTTTCACATTTGCTTTATATGATAATGAAACAAGTGTAAAAATAAAACATTTCTATAAAGCTATATGTAACGCTAAGAATATATATGAAGATGTAAGAACAAAAGAAAAAGCTCGTTTTAAAGAAGAATTTAAAGATATAATAAGCGAAGAGGGAGAACTAGATGGATAAAATAAGAATAATTCAGGTTGGCTGCGGGAAAATGAGCCGTTACACAATGAGATATGCCATTGAAAAAGGTTATGAAATTGTAGGAGCTTATGATATTAGTAGTGATATAGTTGGTAAATCTATAAATAGTATTTATAAGGAAGTAAAATCTGATATAGTTATTGAAAATATCAGTAACTTAGAAAATATTGATGAAAAATTTGCAGATATAGCCGTAATAGAAACAATGAGTTTATTAAATGACATAAAAAGTTCTGCCAGAACAATATTAAATAAAAAAATAAATGTTATAACAACTTGTGAGGAAGCATTTTTTGCCGAAAACAGTAATCCATCATTATATAGAGAACTAGATATTATAGCAAAAGCAAATGGAGTAACTATTACAGGTTGTGGATATCAAGATGTATTTTGGGGAAACTTAATATATACACTTGCTGGATCTACTCATAAAATCACAAAAATTAAAGGTTCTTCATCATACAATGTTGAGGAATATGGAATTGCACTAGCTGATGCTCATGGTGTAGGTCTTACACCAGAAGATTTTGATGAAAAAATAGCTTCAGTTGATAACATTAGCGATGATGCTAGAAAAGTTTTGATAAATCAAGGCGAATTTCTACCATCATATATGTGGAATACAGTTGGTTGGCTTGCTGATAAGTTCAACTTACACATTGTTGATATTAAACAAAGATGTGTTCCAATATTATCTAAAGATGAAGTATATTCAGAAACTTTAGGTAGAAAAATCGAATCTGGAAATTCACTTGGTATGAGTGCAATTGTTACAGCTACAACAAAAGAAAATATAAAACTTGAAGCTGAATGTATTGGAAAAGTTTATGTTGATGATGACATTGATTTAAATGAATGGACAATCTATGGTGAACCTGATACTTCAGTTATAATTAAAAAACCTCAAACTGTAGAGCTTACATGTGCTGATATTATTAATAGATTAGCTGATGTTATAGAAGCTGCTCCAGGATTTGTTCCAACTAGTAAAATGGGAACACCTAAATATATATTAAAATAAAAAAATAAGTTTAAAACTTATTTTTTTTGTGATAAATTATATAAAGGTGATTTTTATGTCAAATAAAACTGTAATTATTACTGGTGGATCTAGAGGAATCGGAAGAGCCATTTCTACAAGATTTGCTAAAGAAGGTTATAATATAGTAATAAACTATGTAAATGATGATAATAGTGCCCAAAACTTAAAAGAAATACTCGAAAATGAATATAATGTAAGTGTGTTATTAATAAAAGCCGATATATCAAACGAGGATGAAATTAAAAAAATAATTTCAACAACTAGAGAAAAGTTTAACAGTATAGATGTTATTGTTAATAATGCAGGTATATGTTATGACTCATCTATTAATGAAAAGAAAAAATCAACCTTTATGAAAATATTAGAAGTTAATTTAGTAGCTCCATTTTTAATTTGTAAATATGCTGAAAAAGATTTAATAAGTAATAAAGGATGCATTGTAAATATAGCTTCTACTAACGGAATTAATACATATTATCCTGAAAGTTTAGATTATGATGCTTCTAAAGCAGGTCTTATAAATTTAACAAAAAATTTATCAAAGTACTTTGCTCCAAATGTAAGAGTCAATGCTATTGCTCCTGGTTGGACTGATACTGATATGGTAAAGGATATTGACCCTAAATATAGGAAAATAGAAGAAGATAATATCTTACTTAATAGATTTGCTAAACCTGAAGAAATAGCAAACGTTGTTTACTTTTTAGCATCTGGTGAAGCATCTTATATTAATGGTGAAATTATAGTAGTAGATGGTGGTAATAATGGATATTAAAAAATTATTCGAAGATTCAGAGAATGAATTAAAAGATGTTTTTCAACAGATTGATAAACAAGTTTTTAAAAATAGCTGTAAAGTTTTGGATGCCTTTCATCACAATGAATTAAGTGAATCATCATTTAATTCAACAACTGGTTATGGTTACGGTGATTTAGGCAGAGAGCAAATAGAAAAAGTATTTGCAGAAGTACTAGGTGCAGAAGATGCCCTTGTTAGAAATCAATTTATATCAGGATCTCACGCATTAAATGTATGTTTTTTTGCACTGCTTAGGCCTAATGATATTCTTTTATCAATAAGTGGTACACCATATGATACTTTGCATGAAGTTATTGGTATAAAAGAAAACCCTAGTTCGTTAAAATCATTTGGTATTAAATATGATGAAATAGATTTAATAGATAATGATTTTGACTATAAAAAAATTGAAGATTATTTAAAACAAAATAAAGTAAAAGTAATCGAAATTCAAAGAA
>JAEEGL014473684.1_pt1 | contig 24498 bp, 17 predicted proteins | sample 9134231 | NCBI WGS metagenome assembly JAEEGL01 (sample SAMN16246548, study PRJNA631951) | gut metagenome | biome: gut microbiome; feature: rumen; material: fiber-attached | host: Bos | place: Iran: Karaj | collected 2018-10
AAGCGGTGGTCTCTTACACCGCCTTTTCACCCTTACCGCTTGCGCGGCGGTTATTTTCTGTTGCACTTTCCTGAGAGTCACCTCTACCGGACGTTATCCGGCATCCTGCCCTGCGAAGCCCGGACTTTCCTCACCTCCGAAAGGAGCCGCGATCGTCCGTTCCACTCAAATATAAATTATAATTTGTGTTATCCCAAAAATCAATTATTTACTGATTTATCACATAGACGCGTACATTAATGAACGTTGCTTCACTCTAAAAATGCAAATTATTAAGAGGCATTACTGATTTATCACATAGACGCGCACGTTGATACCTGATGCACTGCTCTTAAATGGCTCATCAGTAAGAAGCGTCAGATTTAGTTCATCTGCATTCTTTATCTCGGCGGCACTGAAAATATAATCCGCACCCATTTCCCTTAATTTCCCGGTATCAATAGCCAGGTTTTCTATTTCGTCTGTCGGATTGTTAAGACCTGTTGAAACAGGAAGTTCCGCACTGAAGATATAACATCTGTTACCCCAGTCGTCAAAATATCCGCGAACCCCCTCATCTTTTGCAAGTTCGTCTTTAATAATCTCACGGAACTCATGCTTGTATTCGAGAGGATAATCGGTCGAATAACCGTCCACAGTGTAAAAACCGTTAAAAAGAGAAACCGCGGGATTCATACCGACTGATACGATTCTGTAATCGCTCTTTTCTCTTCCTATAGCCTTTGCAATTTCATCCATAAGTTCTTCGTCATAATACTTTTTCCATGTATCGACATGATAAGTATCCGGGAAGAAAACAAGTCTTATGTTGTGATAGAAAGTACTAGATAAATATACGTTTTTTGCATAAGCAAAAGAAATAAGCAAAACGAAAATCAAAGGAAGCGCCGAAAGAATCTTTACTTTCTTAAATGCTTTTTCGATGAATAACATTTTTGCGATATCAAGCAAAATCGCAATTTCAAGTATCAGCACACACATCCAGCAGGCAGGCATTATCCAGTAGATTCTGTTTAACTGGAATGTCTTAAGAATACCTCCCGCATTTATTCTGAAATTAACGAATGCCGGATACATCCAGAAGCACGAAAACAGCGCATTCAAAACATTCGCACCATAGAAAATGCAAAGAAGAATATACTTCTTTTTCAACTCTTTTATTGCGGTTGTTTTCTTAATGAAAATCATCACGAGAGGAATAAGAACTATCATCGCAAATGCGGAAATTGCAATATACATACTGCAGCATTCCGAATGACTTCCGCCGACAAACATCATGTCTTTGAAATGATTCAAAACATCAGCTCTGGAATTTGGAATTATTTCTTCCCTGTGTGATAAAACCGCATTCTTTCCGAATGTGTTTACTATGAGATCAAGCGATGTAAGTATTTGAATTACAATGATTATCGCATCACTAATTATTAAATTAATTATGTGAGAATATTTAAATGCAAATGCATTCCTGTTTTTTGAATCATCATCTTTTTTATCGCACTCTTCTTTAGTATTAATCTTTTCGCTCTGCACATTCTTTTCTATTATTTTTTCTGCATTTTCTTTTACTGCTTTATCTTTATTTTCATTACCGGATTTACCGGCATTTTCTTTTAATTTTTTATCCTCTCTTCTGCCGAATAATACCTTAACCGCAAGCAATACAATTATCGCCAGACTCAGAAATCCAACGGACATATATCCGCCCCACGCAAGCGTAGTTCCGAGAGAATAATAAACTACTGCAATAAAAGGAATAACTGTCTTCTTTCCGGTATTCTTTCCGAGCAAAATAAGCGCCCACAAAAGAAGCGGGAAGCCGACTATATTCAGCGCAAACATGGATTTAAAAGGAAGGTACGAAAAGACTGCTGCCGCAAAGAAAGAAGCGAATGCATTGTCGGATATTTCTTTTCCGAGAAGGTATACTCCGACATATCCGGTCAGAACCACGCAGGTTAACATAACATTGAATGCTGTCAGCGGTTCGAAAAGTTTATAAATCAAAACACCAAAAAATGACGAAACCGTGATAGTATATCTGTTCTGTCCGCCCATGAATTCGGGAATAAAATTTCCATTCACTCCGAAGTTTTTTGCGTACAAAACATATTTGAAAATACCGTCATCAAGCTCGTCATGTATCATCATGTAGGCGTTTTCACCAAGCATATAATACGGGAGAAGAAATACAAAAACAGATGCAAGTCCTACGATAAACCAGAACTGCCATTTGTATTTCTCATACATTTTTATTGTTTTCTGAATAAAACTATTCATTAAACAATTTCTCCCTCTGAAGGGCCGGCGAATTAACACCGGCCCCTGATTAATCAAGCCTATACGTTAAAGCATGAACCTCCGACAAATTCTCTTACGATTGAATTCTTGGGAAGATTCGTTGTATCCATGCAAAGGAAATACTCAAGAAGTTTAAGAAGTCTCTTAGCTTCAAAGTATTCGGGATCGTCAGGAGTCACTCCGTAAAGAATGGGTTCTGCAATTGCCTTAAGTGCGGCAAGTTCGTAAATCTGTGCCGAGTTAAACATTGCATCCGCTGTTTCCTGGAACGGGAAGATATTCTCTTCTTCGCCTCTTCTTACAGAAGCCCACATTCCTATTGTTCTCTTTGCAGAAGCGCCTCTGGTTCTGAAGTCACGAACCATTCTTCTTATAAGTCTTGCATCCGTTGTGGGAATACAGTTGTGCTCGTCGATATTAAGTGTTGTCAGAGCCGAGATGTAAATCTTGTATTTACTTTCTACGGGAAGACTCTCACTCATCTTATCGTTAAGTGCATGAATTCCTTCGATAACAAGTACGTCATCAGGTCCTAACTGCTTGAAGTTTCCTCTGTATTCTCTTGCACCGATCTTAAAGTTAAATGTAGGCAATTCAACTCTTTCGCCCGCAAGAAGTTTTGTCATGTCTTCGTTGAAAAGTTTTACGTCAATTGCTTCAAGACATTCGAAATTGTAATTTCCGTTCTCATCAAGAGGTGTATCCGCTCTGTTTACGAAATAATCGTCTACGGCAATGGGATGAGGCTTAAGTCCGAGTGTACGAAGCTGAATCGAAAGTCTGTGTGAAAAGCTTGTCTTGCCCGATGAAGAAGGTCCCGCAATCATGATGAATTTAACGCCTTTTCTCGAAGCAATGTCTTTTGCGATTTCGCCGATGCTTCTTTCCTGCAAAGCTTCCTGAACGAGAACCATGTCATCGATATCGCCTGAGCAGATGCAGTCGTTAAGATCGCCAACTGTATCGATACCGAGCATGTCGCCCCACTCTGTTGCTTTCATCATTGTTTCAAAAACTTTTTCAAGAGGAACAAATTCTTCGAGCACATCGGGTGCCTGTTTTCTCGGAAGATTTAAGATAAAGCCTTCCTTGTACTTAAGCACTTCGAAATGCTTTACATATCCGCAGCTCGGAAGCATGTATCCGTAGTAATAATCAATATATCCGTCAAGGTCATAAACATTTATAACCGAGCTTCTTCTGTATTTGCAGAGTTTAAGTTTGTCATCCATCCCCTGAAGTCTGAAGATTTCCATTGCCTCTTCGAGGGGCTTTGAATATTTTAAAATGGGAGAATCGTTTTCAACGAGTTCTTCCATCTTTGCCTGTATTGCTTTTACGATGTCATCGGTAATTTCAGTCGTTCCCTTGTGGGAAAAATAATAACCGGTGTTAATCGAAAACTCGAGTTTGATTTTGTCGATATTTTCTTCGCCGATGACATCCGTAGCAGCTTTCATAAAAAGAAGAATAGCTGTTCTCTTGTAAGCACGGTGTCCCGTTCCGCTTGACAAATCAAGAAATTCAAGAGTTCCGTCCTTATCCGGTGTTTTGGAAAGTTCACGCATTTTACCGTTAAAAACAGCAATCGAAATTTCATTTTTGCAACTGTCCTTAAAGTCCTTTGCGATAACTTCGAACGTAGTTCCTTCCGGATAATCCTTTGTTACTCCGTTAACCTCAATCTTATAATTCTCCATATAGAACCCCCTGACATTATTTTTTAGATTTTTAAATCTTTAATGTTATCAATAAAAATCAGTTCCATTCCGCAGTCATCCTGAATTGTCTTTTTTCCGGATGCCGGAAGAATGCATTTTTTAAACCCCAGTTTTGCGGCCTCGGCTATTCTCGCCTGAGCCATTGCTACCGCCCTTACTTCGCCGGATAAACCGACTTCTCCGAATACCGCCGTATCCTCGCTTACAACCTTGTTGTGAAAACTTGAAAGAATTGCCGCAACAAGTCCGAGATCCACAGCAGGTTCGGAAACTTTTATTCCGCCCGCAACATTAATGTACGCATCGCAGTTTGCAAGCGGCACGCCGATTCTCTTTTCGAGAACGGCCATTAATAAATTCACTCTGTTACAGTCGATACCGTCCGACTGTCTTCTCGGAATACCGAAATTCGTGGTTGTAACAAGCGCCTGAATTTCGATAAACAGAGGTCTCGTTCCTTCCATCGAACAGGAAACAACGCTGCCCGAAGAATTGACAGGTCTTCCCGAAAGCATGAATTCCGAAGGATTCGTAACTTCAACAAGTCCCTGATTCTGCATTTCGAAAACGCCGATTTCATTGGTAGAACCGAATCTGTTTTTAACGCCTCTTAAAATTCTGTATGACGCATGTCTGTCGCCCTCGAAATAAAGAACCGTATCAACCATATGCTCAAGCATTTTCGGTCCTGCGACATTTCCGTCTTTGGTTACATGACCGACTATGAAAATGGATACGCCGAGCACCTTCGCGAGTTTCATCAAAACTCCGGTTGCTTCCCTAACCTGGGAAACACTTCCGGGTGCCGAAGCCACATCCTCAAGAAACATGGTCTGAATCGAATCTATAACAACCACATCAGGTTTGGCTTCTTCAATAACCTTTCTTATGTCATCAAGACAGGTTTCGCAGAAAAGCTGAACATTTTCTTTGAATTCGCCGATTCTGTCCGCCCTGAGTTTAATTTGTGTTGCTGATTCTTCTCCCGATACGTAGAGAACGTTTTTACCCGCGTCGCCTATGGATTTGCAGACCTGCAAAAGAAGCGTAGATTTACCTATTCCCGGGTCACCGCCTATTAGAGTCAAAGAGCCCCAAACGATACCACCGCCCAGGACTCTGTCAAGTTCACCGATATTTGTTTTTAGTTTGTCTTCTTTCTTGATTTCAACTTTTGAAACAGGAATTATTACGGGATTCTCAGGTCTCACTCTTTTTGACGAATTCTTACTTACCGTAACCTCTTCGCCTTCCTTGAATGAATTCCATGCTTTGCAGGCAGGACACTGACCCATCCACTTGGGACTCTCATAGCCGCATTCCTTGCAAAAGAAGACCGTTTTAATTTTATCCTTTGACATAAACCCTCTATTTTGTAATCTTTATGTCTTTGGGTTCGCCCTTTTGAAGTTCAACACTGAAACTAACTTTTCCCGAGCCGTTTGACTTGATCTTTCCGATTGACTTGGAATCAACAAAGATTTCATATTCCGTATTTTCTTCAAGACCTACCGTAATTCCGGCATCTTTATCAGATTCAACTTTAAAGAATAAGCCCTCGTCATTCTCTTCAAAATCACTAACATTTGTACCCGGAACCGATTCGAAAAGGAACAATCCGTTTTTCTCGAGTTTAGTCATTGTGTTGTAGGTTTTGATTTTGTAAAGATCTCCGCAGTGAGGAAAATCCTCTTTTTTCTGCTTCTCGGAAAGTTCATAGTTACCGAATGCCAGTTTTCCGTTGTCCGAAGTACTGATGATTTCCATTTGAATTACCCCCATGAAAATTTAAATAAATCTTTCCGACTGTAAAATAACTTTTATTGACATTCTCAGGATAAAAGGTCCAATCGGAAAATAAATTGATTTTACCGCTCTTTTTTGAGCATTTGGGAGAAAGTTAAATACTAACTTTCAATAAAAATATTATACCTTAAATTCGCTTTAAGTTCCATTAAAATTTTAGTCAAATTTTATCTTTTCGTTTTCGTATGTAACCCTTACCGATTTGCCTTTTGAGATTCTTCCGGAAAGAATTTCGCTGGCAAGCGAATCTTCGATTTCGGTCATAATACCTCTTCTTAAAGGTCTTGCGCCCATCAGAGGATTCGAATATTTGTCCACGATGTGATCTCTGAGTTCATCGGCAAATATGAGTTTAATCTGCATATTCTCTTTCGCACGCTTCGAAAGGTTCGAAAGAAGAAGCGAAGTAATGTCTTCGAGTTCTTTTCTTCCGAGTTTGTGGAATACGATAAAATCATCGATTCTGTTGATAAACTCGGGCTTGAAAAGCTGTTTAACCTCTTCCATTACGTTCGATTTCATCTTCTCGTAATTCTGTTCAGCGGTCTCTCTCGAATTAAAACCGAGGTTCTTGGGCTCTGTGATTCTCTTTGCGCCCACGTTACTCGTCATTATGATAATCGTATTCTTGAAATTGACCTTTCTTCCCTGTGAATCGGTAACCATACCGTCATCGAGAATCTGAAGCAGAACATTGAAAATATCCGGATGCGCCTTTTCAATTTCGTCAAAAAGAACTACCGAATAAGGATTCTTTCTTACTCTTTCGGAAAGCTGACCGCCTTCGTCAAATCCGACATATCCGGGCGGCGATCCTAAGATTTTGGATACCGAATGAGCTTCCATGTATTCGGACATGTCGACTCTGATAAGATTGTCTTCAGAACCGAACACGGCAGCTGCCAGGGCTTTGGAAAGTTCTGTTTTTCCTACACCCGTAGGGCCTAAAAATACAAAACTTCCGATAGGTCTGTTGGGATCCGAAATACCCGTTCTTCCTCTTCTTATGGCCTTGCTGACTGCCTCTACGGCTTCATTCTGGCCAATGATTCGTTTGTGAAGGTTATTCTCAAGTTTCAAAAGTCTTTCCGATTCTTTTACGGAAAGTTCGGAAACGGGAACCTTGCTCCATCTGGAAATAACCGTTTCTACTTCCTTAACCGTAACCTTCTGTATACGTTTTTCTTTTTTCTTCTTTTCGGATGCTTCGACTTTTCTTAATTCAACATAAAGTTCGTCCTGCAAAGCCTTTGATTCGCTTGCTTTTTCAAGTTCGCCGCTGTGGATGGAATCCTTTATTACGCGGTCGCACTCTGCGATTTTTTCCTTGAGATCCTCAAGTTTGTATGAAGGCTTGAAAACCTTAACGGAAAGAAGCGAAGCTGCTTCATCCATAACGTCGATTGCCTTGTCGGGGAATCTTCTGTCTGTGATGTATCTCTCGGATAATGTTACGCATTCTTCGATAGCATCATCTTCGTATACAACACGGTGATGTTTTTCGAACTTATCCTTGATTCCCATAAGGATTTCGAGTGTATCTTCTTTGCCGGGTTCGGAGACGCTTACGGGCTGGAATCTGCGCTCAAGTGCGGCATCCTTTTCGAAGTATTTTCTGAACTCTTCTTCCGTTGTTGCACCGATAAGCTGGATATCTCCTCTTGAAAGTGCGGGCTTTAAAATGTTGGCCGCATCAAGAGTTCCCTTGGCACTTCCGGCACCGATAAGAGTATGAATTTCATCCATGAAAAGAATGATATCGCCTCTTTGTGATACCTCATCTATTACAGCATTTAATCTCTTTTCAAATTCACCTCTGTACTGTGTTCCTGCTACAAGAGCAGCCATATCAAGAGAAAGAATTTTCTTGTTTTTGATAAGGTCGGGAACATCGTTTCCGTCAGCAGCAATACGCTGTGCAAGGCCTTTTACGATTGCAGTCTTTCCGACACCGGGCTGACCGATAAGACAGGGGTTGTTCTTGCTTCTTCTTGCAAGAATCTGAATGACTCTCAATATCTCTTCGTTTCTTCCGATAACGGGATCGAGTTTGCCTTCAAGTGCCCTCTGAGTAATATCATCGGTGAAGTCCTGAAGTTTGAAATCCGAACTTTCGCCGTCTACGGGAATTTCATCGGGTCCGACAAATTCTTCTTTAAGATGCTCGTCATCCTCGAAGTCTAAATCGGCTGCGATTTCTTCCATGATTTTGCCCACTGAAAAAGGAGTATCTTTCAAAAGATATCCCAGCACATTGTAAGCTATAGAATTGTCTTCGCTGAGTACACAGTAAAGAAGGTGCTCTGTTCCTACGGAATTCGCACCGAGTTCCTCAGCCATGCGCTTTGAAAGGTCCAGAATCTTGTTCACCTGAGGTGTATATTTAAGCTTTCCGGATACTTTTACTTTTCTCAAAGCCTCGCTTCTGGCTTCAAAACTTTTCTTGATATCTTCGTGTGTAATTCCGTTTTTTTCGAGAATGCTTTTGGAAACGGAACCTTCACATCTTGCAAGACCGTATAAAAGATGCTGTGTATCGAGTGCCTGTGCACCAAGCTTCTTTCCTATCTGGTCTGCATATTTTAAAACCTGTTTGCTGCGTTCACTGAATTCCATAATTTTTTCCTTATAACAAAGCCCCCGTTATTTCTAACGGAGGCCTGATTATCAGATGTCAATAAAATCTATATCGTCATCTTCTTCGTCAACATCGTCATAGTACTCGTCATCGTCGCCTTCGTCATCCACCTCTTTGGTAAAGTAATTTAAGAACTTATCCTTTGCTCTGGATGCTTTACTACGAACGGGTTCTTTTTCTTCATATTCTTCTTCCGGTTCAGGCTCTCTTTCTCTTCTGCCGCGAGATCTTCTTGAATTCTCAATTGAAGAAACCGGAATATCCTCTTCATCATCTTCTTCGTCTTCATAGTCGTCATAATCGTAATCGTCGTCGTTTTCAACGCCTCTTGAAAGTTTAAGAGCCATGAAGAATACAACACCGAGAAGAATAATTACGAGAACGATAAGGATTACAAGAATAACCTTAATGTTAATACCGAAAATCTTTGTAACATCACCCTTCTTGGATGTTGTTGATTTTTCGAGAAATCCGTCGTAAGAAATGTAAGTGCTGTTCTTTTCGTCGAGAACATACCATCCGATGGTTTCTTTTTCATTCATACCGTAGATGATATAGTAATCGCCCTTATTCCAAACCTTCTCTCCTGTTTCAAGAGAAACTTCGTTAAATCCGTCGGGAATAACAGAAGGCTCGCTTGAAGGCTGAAGAGGACTGATTGTTCTCTTGGGTTCTGTTGTTTCTGCAGGCTTGTCTGCATCTGTATTTGCAGTTTCTTCTGAAGGAGTTTCCTCAGCCGGGCCTGCATCGGGATCTGCAGTATCGGGTGTTGCGGGATCCGTTGTTGTCGAATCAATGTTTGTTTCTGCGGGAGTATTGGTAGGTTTTGTAAATGTAAGAAGGTCGCTTCTTATAAAACCTGTCTTTGATCCTCCGTCTGCAGAGAATGTAACTTTGTACCATTTGTATCCGTCCGAAGCGGTAACTTCGCCTGTAACGGTAACTTCTGTATTCTTCTGAGCCTTAGCGATCAGATCGGATGATGCAGAAGCCTGTGAACGGATATTTACAACATCGCCTGAAATATAAGCCGCTTTGGGATCCGTATTTGTAACGGTCGGTGTCTTGGGCGGTGTCGTATTTGCATCGGGTGAAGGAGCAGTACCTGTTGAAGGAGTGTTGTCATTTCCTGTTGCAGCCTTTGTGATAAAGTCGGATCTGATGTATCCTGTGGTACCTGCTGCTGTCTGTATCTTATACCATACTACATTGGATGCATTTGTAACTTCTTCGAGAATCGTTACCTTATCGCCGGAGTTTACCTTTCCGAGTGATGTACTGGAAGCGTCTGCCTGAGATCTGATGTTTACATTGTTATCGTTTACCGTACCCTGCGAATCCGCAAATACGCTCATCGGTAAAAGAAAAATGCAAAGGAGCAGTACTGCCAGCGAAGCAATGCAGTTTACTATTATTTTCCTGTTATTTTTAAGTTTCATTTTTCTACCTCTTATTTGTTTTCACAACTATAAAATATACCTTTTTTTTACTTTATAGTCAAGTGTACCGCCCTCTTGCGGGCGATTATAAACCCATAATTTCAACCATAAAAAATTACAAAAACAAGTGCGAATAAAATTATGCCTCGTCAATAGCTTTTCCTATATCGTGACGCATGTATTTGTTGTCGAAATCAACCCATTCGCATGCTTCATAAGCTTTCTTTCTTGCTTCTTTAAGATCTTTTCCGATAGCGGTAATTCCGAGAACTCTTCCGCCGTTGGTAACAACCTTTCCGTCAGCGATTTTGCTTCCTGCATGGAAACAGTAATAATCGTCTTTTCCGTCAAAGTTTTCAAGGCCTCTTATTTCCTTGCCTTTTTCGTAAGCCACGGGATATCCGTCGCTTGCAAGAATAACGCATACTGCGGCATTATCCTCAAACTCAAGGTCGATCTTGTCAAGTCTTCCCTCGATACATGCTTCGAAAACATCAAGAATGTCATTCTTCATACGGGGAATTACTACCTGAGCTTCGGGATCGCCGAATCTTGCATTATATTCAAGAACTCTGGGTCCTTCGGAGGTTAACATAAGTCCGAAGAAAATAATTCCCTTGAATTCTCTTCCTTCACTTCTCATGGCATCAACCGTTGCCTGATAAATGTATTTTTTGCAGAAATCATCAACTCTCTCCGTATAGAAAGGAGAAGGTGAAAACGTGCCCATTCCTCCGGTATTCAAACCTTCGTCATTGTCTTTTGCACGCTTGTGGTCCTGAGCGGATGTCATAATCTTGATGGTCTTTCCGTCTGTGTAAGAAAGAACGCTTACTTCACGTCCGGTCATGAACTCTTCGATAACCATCTTGTTTCCTGCAGAACCGAATTTCTTGTCGTCCATGATTTCATGAACGCCTGCTACTGCTTCTTCATGATCCTTGCAGATTAAAACTCCTTTTCCGAGTGCAAGGCCGTCAGCCTTCAAAACTACGGGGAATTTGCATTTGTCAAGGAACTCAATTGCCTTTGAGGAATCCTCAAAAACTTCGTATTTAGCGGTAGGGATGTTGTATTTCTTCATCAAATCCTTGCTGAAAGACTTGCTTCCTTCAAGAATAGCCGCTTTTTTGTTGGGTCCGAATACTTTAAGACCTGCTGTTTCAAGAACATCTACGAGACCTGCAACCAGAGGATCATCGGGTCCTACAACTACAAGGTCAATCTGCTTTTCAAGTGCATACATTGCAATCTTGTCAAATTCCATAACTCCGATTGCTTCGCACTCTGCCAGCTTTGCAATACCTGCATTTCCGGGTACGCAGTAAAGTTTGTCAACCCTGCTGCTTTTTGATAAAGCGGTAACTATGGCATGTTCTCTGCCGCCGCCTCCTACTACCAAAACTTTCATTTTTTCTCCTTTGCAATCTTTCCGATACTTTCGGGAAGAATAATCCACTCAGCTTCTTCCATGACTCTCTGCTGAAGAATCTTGGGTGTATCTCCTTCTTTGACCTCAACCGCCTTCTGCATGATAATGGGGCCCGTATCGGTACCTTCGTCTACAAAATGAACTGTCGCGCCTGTGATCTTTACGCCTCTTTTAAGTGCTTCTTCATGCACTTTGAGTCCGTAAAAACCGGTTCCGCAAAATGACGGAATAAGCGACGGATGAATATTGATAATTTTTCCGCGATAAGCTTCAATTACATTGAGAGGAATAACTACAAGAAATCCCGCAAGTACGATAAGATCGGGGTTTGCTTCTTTTAAACCTTCAAGGAAAGCTTCATTGAAAGCTTCTCTGTTTTCGAAAGTTTTCGGAGAAATGCAAACGCCTTCTATACCTGCATTCTTTGCCCTCTCAAGTGCATATGCATTCGGATTGTTGGATATAACTCTTACTATCTCGACATCCTCAAGTTTTCCTGAATTAATCGAATCGATAATAGCCTGAAGATTTGTTCCGCCTCCCGAAACACATACTACTATTCTCAGCATAATTCTACTCCCTTTTCGCCGCTTACGCATTTACCTACTACATAAGGTTCCTCACCGGCGTCTTTGATAGCTTTTACAGTTGCATCCACATCTTTGGGATCGACTGCGATTATCATTCCGAGACCCATGTTGAATGTATTGAACATCATTTCCTCAGCTATGTTTCCTTCTCTCTGGATGAGATTGAAAATAGCGGGAACGGGATATGAATCTTTGTTAACCTGTGCTTTGATTCCGTCGGGAAGCATTCTGGGAATGTTCTCATAGAAGCCGCCGCCTGTGATATGGCTGCATCCCTTTACTGTTACGCCTGCATCTTTGATGCTCTTTAATGCTTTAACGTAAATCTTTGTGGGTGCAATGAGTGCTTCGCCGAGAGTTGTTCCGAGTTCGTCTCTGTAACGGTTAAGATTGTCTTCTGTCATTCTGAAAACTTTTCTTACGAGAGAGAAACCGTTTGAATGAACACCGCTTGATGCCATTCCGATAAGTACATCGCCGTCCTTAATGTTCTCGCCGGTAATAAGATCTTTTCTGTCAACAACACCTACGGCAAAACCCGCAAGATCGTATTCGTCTTCAGGCATAAGTCCGGGATGTTCTGCAGTCTCACCGCCGACAAGAGCACAGCCTGACTGCTTGCAGCCTTCGGCAACACCCTTAACGATTGTGGCAATTTTTTCGGGAATATTCTTTCCGCATGCGATATAGTCTAAGAAAAACAAAGGTTCTCCGCCTGCACAAACTACATCGTTAACACACATGGCAACAGCATCGATACCGATTGTGTCATGCTTGTCAAGAAGGAATGCAAGCTTAACTTTTGTTCCGCATCCGTCAGTACCCGAAAGTAAAACGGGATCGTCCATTTCCTTAATCTTCGACATTGAAAAAGCACCGGAAAATCCGCCGATTCCACCGAGAACTTCACTTCTGAATGTCTCTTTAACATATCCTTTCATGAGTTCCACAGATTTGTAACCTGCTTCAATATCTACTCCGGATGATTTGTAATCCATTTTTGATCTCCTTGTATATTTTAATTCTTTGTTTTTTATCTTCTCCAAACCGAATTATCGGTTTTAAAGTACCTGGTTAATCTTTTGCCTGCCTTTTCACTGAAATTCTTTTTCAAAAATCTGTTTGAAATCTTTTTTTATTATCAGTTTTTCAGACATGCATTTTAATAATTCTTATATCCTACTTCCTGAAGTCTTGCGTCTTTTTTCTGAACGCTTTCCTTGAGGGAAGCCGAATAATCCTTAATCTTCTGAAGAAGTTCGGGATCCGATGTTGCAAGAATCTTTGCTGCAAGAATACCTGCGTTTGCGCCGCCGTTAATTGCAACCGTAGCTACGGGAATACCCGAAGGCATCTGTACGATCGAATAAAGTGAATCTTTTCCGCCAAGGCTTGTCGTATGCATCGGAATACCAATAACGGGCATGGGGAAAATTGCTGCGCACATTCCGGGCAGATGAGCTGCCATTCCCGCTCCTGCGATAATTACTTTGAATCCTTTTGATTCAGCGGTCTTTGCATACTCAAAGAAAACATCGGGTTCTCTGTGTGCCGAAATAATTGTCATTTCATATGAAATACCGAATTCATCAAGCATCTGAGCTGCTTTGCTCATAACGGGCATATCGGAATCCGAGCCCATCACTATACCAACCTGTGCCATATCATGCTCCTTTAAAACTTTGATATATTTTTTGTGTTTAAAACACTTTTACGCATTTTAATACTCGTAATGTCCTTCGATGTATCCGGGAAGGAAATCACCGTTCTTAAGATAATGTTCATTTTCTTTAACATCTATCTCTATGCAGTATTTCTCGCCCTTCTCGTCTTCAACGGTCCAGAAAGTCTTGTTGTCCGTGCAGACTACAAAAAGTGTTGTTCCCTTTTTTAGTGTAATCTTATCCTTTGAAGGCCTCTTGTCTTTATCGGCCTTTACAACATCAAGGTCTTTTGTCAGCGAGAATGAAAAACCGTACTCTTTGTACTTTTCGAGGTTATAAATTTCATCGATGTCAAGCGTACCGGAATTGTTAATCTTCGCTTTTGCCTCGCCGAACATAAGCTCTGCGCCGAATGAAAGATTTTCGTAGTAATTTAAATCCTGCATTTCGTTAGAGTTAGGATAACTTGGTCCGCCGCTGTACTCTGCTATCGGAACGAGCGTGTCCTTAACTTCAAAAATCTGAAGATGATCCACTCCGTCAAAGAAATGGTTCTGAATGTAAATAAAATCTTTTCCGTTCTTTCTTACGATGAATACTTCAGGATCGATAAACGAACCTGAAAGATCGATTTGTTCCTCGTATTTGTAATCACCCGAAAATGCATAGAATTTCTGGAAAGTATCGGAATAAAAACCGTATTCTTCGTTGTAAACCTTTGCCCACGAGAACTGCATGTTCTTATATCCGTCGGAAAACTTTACGGGATAAAACATATTGCTGCTCACACGAATCATGTATTCCGAAGGCGTATTCTCAAAATATTTCTGATTCAGATACTTTGAATTATCGGAAGCATCAAGATAAACTTCCTGATAACCTGCAACGTAAGGTGCAAGAACGTAATTGTTGAAATATAAAACTATTCCTTCGTATGAAATTGTAAAAACGAGTTCCTTATTATCAATTAACGCTTTTACATCCCCGACAAGTTCTTCCTTGTTCTGTGCAAAGAAATAATCGGGCTCGTAATTCGCATAAAGATAATCGGCAATGACATTCTCAAGTCCGTCAGTACTTACAAACATGTCATCATAACCGATTTCCTCTCCTGTTGCGGAATCGAAATTATATCCGTAAAATGACATGCTGTCGTGAGCTCCGCCCCAGTAATCATTTCTGTATCTTAACATTGAAAATACATTTGAATCGGCTCTTACCACTCCGTCGAAAACCGATTCGTAAAAACCTAAGAAATAGGTATTTTCTTCAGGTTTGGGATTCATCTCATCCCATGCCGTTCTCATATCGGTTTCGGTCTTATCGAGTGTTTCTTCCGTATCTTTTCTTATTTTATTGACTTTCTCGGCAAGTTTGCGGAAAGGATACTTATCGCCATCCTCGCCTTCATCTATAATAACTTCGCGGTAATCAATGCTTACTATCATGTGGTCTTCGCCGGCCTGATCCTTTACACTCTGACTCTTCGAGTAAAGGTCTTCTATTCTGTAACCCGGATATCCGCTGACAGTAATTTTCTCGTTATTTTTCTCTGTATTGTCTTCTGTCTGATTACTGTTTTCCTTGTCTGTCTGATTATTATCTTTTGTATCACCCGGATTGCTTTCGTTCTGATTGTTTTCCCCTGCGTCCGCGGTGTTTTGAATCTGAGCAATCTCTGCGTTTGAATCCTTGTCAACATTGCCGGAATTAATATTAAGTCCGGTGCATGCCGTCAGTGAAAAAACGGTAATGCCCGAAAGCAGATATGCCAGTATTTTTCTTTTCATAATCATTTTCCTCTTGATTTTACAAATGCTTTTCCCCAAAAACACATACATGGTTATTTTACTACAAAATATCAATATTCACAAGAAAAAAGGAAGCGTATTGTTGTTTACGCTTCCCTTTAAGTGTTTCAAAGTCTTTATTTAGCAAGAATCATCATGATTTTATTCGATCTGTTGACGAATTTGGTCATCTCTTCAGGTGAAAGAGGTCCGTGCTGGATAAGTGCCAGGTCGAAAAGCTGCTCGCAGATAATGTTTACATTCTCGCCGTCCTTCTGTTCAAGAAGGTACTGAACAAGCTTGTTGTTGGCATTGAGTACAAGTGTAAGGCCTTCCTTGCTGAACTCGTCGATGCCCATTCCGCTTGCGTACATACGCATCATTTCCTGCATCTTTCTTGTCTCGCCGGACATTGTCATCATTGCGGAAATGTCTTTGTTTTTAAGCTTTTCAAGTTTAACCTTGATATCGTCTTTCTTTACAATCTTTTTGAAGAGTTTGGAAAGTTCTTCCTCTCCGGCCTTTAATTCTTCCTCAACCTTTGCGGAATTCTTTGTCTTTAACGCATCTGACAGATCCTCATCGATTCTCTTGAAGATTACGCCTTCGTTCTTCATCTCAAGCTGATTGATGAAAGGCATATCGATGTTGTCCGTAAGCATTACGGCATCCATTTTGGCCTTTTTGAACATTGCAACATACTGGCTCTGCTCTACGGGATCCGTAACGAAGTAAATTATTTTTTCTTTCTTCTCTTCTGTGTTTTCGGCTGCATCCGTATTCTCGCCTTCGCTTACAACTTCTGCTTCTACAGGATTGCCGTCTTCATCAACTGCCTCCGATACATCAACGGGCTTTGTTTCAAGGCACTCGGGCAGTGTCATGTATTCGCCTTCGAGATTCTTAAAGAGAATGTAATCATTCATCTTAACGCAGAACTTGTCGTCCTTTAAGCAGCCGTATTTGATGAAAGGAGAAATATCTCCCCAGTATTTCTGGTAGTTTTCCTTATCGGTCTTGCACATACCGGAAAGTTTGTCTGCAACTTTCTTTGTGATGTATTCGCTGATTTTGTTTACAAATCCGTCATTCTGAAGCGCAGATCTTGAAACGTTCAAAGGAAGGTCGGGACAGTCGATTACACCCTTTAAAAGAAGCAGGAATTCGGGGATAACTTCCTTGATGTTGTCCGCGATAAATACCTGGTTGTTGTAAAGTTTGATTGTTCCCTCAATAGCGTCATATTCCATGTTAATCTTGGGGAAGTAAAGAATTCCCTTGAGATTGAAAGGATAATCCATATTAAGGTGAATCCAGAAAAGAGGCTCTTTGTAATCGTTGAACACTTTTCTGTAGAATGCAAGGTAGTCTTCCTTCTCACATTCTGCGGGATTTCTCATCCACAAAGGATGTGTATCGTTTAAGAGTTCGGGACGTTTCCTAATCTTAATCTTAGCTTCGTCCTCGCCTTCTTTTTTCTCAAGTTCTTCGATGACAACGTCGTCTTCGAGTTTTTCGCTTGCCTTGATTGTCTGTGTTTCCTTTGTATCTTCCTTGCTTACGTAGATCTCGGTAGGCATGAAAGAACAGTACTTCTTGATGATTTCTCTTACGCGGTATTCGTTGCAGAATTCAACGCAGTCTTCCATAAGATAAAGAGTTATCACAGTACCGACGGAGTCTTTTTCGGTTTCATCCATTGTGAATTCGGTTCCGCCGTCGCACTCCCAGTGAACAGCCTTTGCACCCTCTTTATATGAAAGAGTATCGATCGTAACCTTGTCGGATACCATAAATGCCGAGTAAAAACCGAGACCGAAATGACCGATGATCTGATCGTCGTTGGCTTTGTCTTTGTATTTCTCGATAAAGTCCGTAGCGCCGGAAAAAGCAATCTGGTTAATGTATTCTTCAACTTCGTCTGCAGTCATACCGAGACCGTTATCGATAAAGGTAAGTGTCTTCTTCTCGGGATTTGCGATAACATCTATTCTTTCTTTATATCCGTCGGGAAGTGTGTATTCTCCCATCATGTCGAGTTTTTTGAGTTTTGTTATTGCATCGCAGCCGTTGGAAATAAGCTCACGGATAAAAATATCATGGTCTGAATAAAGCCATTTTTTGATGATAGGAAATATGTTTTCCGAATTAATTGATAAAGAACCTTTCTTGCTCATATTAAAAATCACCTCTTTTTATTTTTTGGCAGCTCGTCCGCTGCCCTTCATCTCTTATCGAAATCCCTTTAACAAATCGCGTAAAACAGGGGATTTCTTTCGTACAGTGATTATTATAAAACCCGAAAAAACAAATGTCAATAAAAAATTAGCACTCATTTTGATTGAGTGCTAATAATGTGTTATTTCGTTATTTACCATCCACTATGATGTCTTTATAGATATCAAAGAACGAATCTGTCTTTACTTCGGGATCGTGAATAATCTTTATGCCGTCCCATTCTTTATCGTTAAGGTTCGCGATTATATTCGGAAGGAATTCATTATACTTTTCCTCGAAGGCTTTTCTCTTTGCCTCATTGATAATCGCTTCCTTGTTTTCGTTTGTGGCTTTTCTTTCGTAGGTGCTTATGCATTTTACAATGTAGTAACCGTCTTCCGTGGTAATCACATTGCTTATCTCACCCTCTTCGAGATCGAATACCGCTTTCTCGTAGGATTCAGGCATTTCGCCTCTTCTGTAGGTGTGATTGCTTTCATCGCCTTCGTTGCATACCGCACAGAGGCTTTCAAAATCCGCACCGGTCACGGCGTCTTCTCTTATCTGCAATGCTCTTTCCCTGGCTTCTGCTTTCGCAGATTCGGAATAATCGGTAAGTTTGCCGTGATTGTCTTCATGGTAAGTCTTAATGAAAATCTCTTCCACGGTAACGCTTCTTGCATCATCGTCGCTTATATCAAGCTGCACTTCATCCACGATGGAATTATAGACTTTCTCGGCAAGCGCATATTCGGAGTACATCTTGTAAACAAGGTCTTCGTTTGCTCCGAGTTCAGTCTTTTCCTTTTTGCTTAAGGTTTTCATGTAAGCCTTTGCAGCTTTTTTAAGAGTTCTTTTTTCTTCGCCGGAAAGAGAAGCTTTCTCGCTCTTTGCCATAAGATTAAGAACTTTGATTCTTGTTACCTTTGCCAGAACCGTTTCCTTAAAGGCTTCTTCAATCGTCGTATCGCCCGCGGAAGTCGTCCAGATCTGCTCGCCGAAAGTCTGCTCGTAAGCATTTGCCATATTGGTAAGATAAATATTCATCTCGTTCGCTTCACACGAAAGCGTGTTGATTCTGAATACTTCACCTTCCGCGAAACCGCCTGTAACAACGACAGTTTTCTTACATCCGGAAAGCAAACCGATTGAAAGCGCAATTACGGTTATTAAATTAAATATTTTAAATAATTTGTTTCTTTTCATTTCACACAAACAAATAAGGGGAGGTCAAGCCTCCCCACTGTTATTTTTTCTTAGAATAAAGGATACTTAGCTGTAAGTTCGTCAACGATTGCTCTTGCGTAAGGAATCTTCTCCTCGCCGCCCTTAACAATTGCAGCGATAGCATCAGCGATCTTATCCATATCCTCTGTGTTCATGCCTCTTGATGTAACTGCAGGAGTACCAAGTCTTACACCGCTTGTTACGAAAGGCTTCTGAGGATCGTTGGGAACGGTGTTCTTGTTGGCTGTGATATGAGCCTCGTCAAGCATCTTCTCAACTTCTTTACCAGTATATTTTTCACCTCTTAAGTCAACGAGCATAAGGTGATTGTCTGTACCGCCGGAAACAATGTTGACACCTCTGGACATAAGGCCTTTGCAAAGTGCCTGTGCATTGTCGATGATGTTCTGTGCGTAAACCTTGAATTCAGGAGAAAGAGCTTCTTTGAAGCATACTGCCTTACCTGCAATAACATGCATTAAAGGACCACCCTGGATTCCGGGGAAGATTGCCTTGTTGAAGTTGTACTTCTCAGCAGCTTCCTTGTTGGCAAGAATCATACCGCCTCTGGGTCCGCGAAGAGTCTTATGTGTTGTAGTAGTTACAACGTCTGCATAAGGGAAGGGTGAGGGATGAAGTCCTGCAACTACAAGACCTGCGATGTGTGCAATATCTACCATGAGAACTGCGCCAACCTCATCACAAACTTCTCTGAATTTCTTGAAATCAATTGTTCTTGCATAAGCTGAAGCGCCTGCAATGATCATCTTGGGCTTGCATTCAAGTGCAAGTTCACGTAATTTATTGTAATCTATGAATCCGTCGTCATTTACTCCGTAAGGAACAACATTGAAATATTTACCTGACATGTTTACAGGTGAACCGTGTGTAAGGTGTCCGCCGTGGTCAAGGTTCATACCCATAATTGTGTCACCGGGCTGTAAGATGGCAAACTGAACTGCCATATTTGCCTGAGCACCTGAGTGAGGCTGAACATTAGCGTAATCACAACCGAATAACTCTTTTGCTCTTTCGATTGCAAGGTTTTCAACCACGTCAACACAGCCGCATCCGCCGTAATATCTCTTAGCGGGATAACCTTCTGCGTACTTGTTTGTGAGAATGCTTCCCATAGCTGCCATTACAGCCTTGGAAACCCAGTTTTCAGAAGCAATAAGTTCAATATGACTGTTCTGTCTTGCTTCTTCATCGGTTATCGCCTGTGCTACTTCAGGGTCAATCTTTTTTACTTCATCCAACGAATACATATATATACTTCCTCCTAATGAAAAATAGAAACGAACACATTATAGCACGGTTATTTGAAAATATCCACTATCAATATATTTCATATTAATAAGAAAATCCCGCTACAATATTATTCTCGAGAATATTGTCTGCCTCTTCGTAAAGTCTGTTTTCCATCTCGTTCATTTTGTCATCGTCGGCATATTCGAAAAGATAATGGTTGATTACCAGGTTGTAAGTTATCTTTCTGTCTTCATCATACATTTTCGTAAGATTGATTCCCGCATTGTCGAAACCGCATTCATTCATGTAAGATCTTACTTCTCTGACGAATTCGTCTTCTCTTTCCTCAAGTGCTTTTTTATACTCTCTGGCCTGAAGATTGTTGGCATACGCCTTAGCTGAAAATCCGAGTACAAGTGCGATTGCTGCCGCAAAAATGATTGAAATGAAAAGTTTATGTTTATTTCCCATAATTAAATCCTCCCGAAACATCTTTTGTTTACAGGAGGATTATAACATGACTATATGTCCAATAAAAAGGACAGCTAAACCGTTTAAATAATTCTGTCTTAATATTGCGACATTTAAATAAATTCAATCTCAATATCAAGATCTTTAAATACATCCATGACCGCGAAGTAGTAATACTCTCCGGCTTCGGCGTTCTGAACTTTTATATTCTTTATATTCATTTCGCTTACACAGTCATAAAGCGCATCGAGATTTTTTCCGTAATACGAAGGAAAAGAAAAAAGCTCCGCAAGATATTCATGTGCTTCTTTTCTGTCATTAAGTTTAGATGCATCAATTATATATTCCATACCGGTCACCCCTGTTTATTTTATCTGCAAGCGTATTTTATCACATATCGGGATTTTTTTACAGTAAGCGTACTTTATTTGCCTGTTATAAGCATTATAAATCGCTCAATATATAAATTATATATAAATAATGAAATAACTGATTGACTTAAAAAAACAATTATAGTATTCTAAATGCGTTTTTGAAAAAGATATAAAAGACTAACTTATACGCATTTATGCACATTTGACCGGACTTTAGCGTATTATCCCGGAGGAAATTTATGAGCAACAGCAATACCGAAAACAATTCGGTGAATAACAATACATTTTCGGAAAGCAGTAACACTGCCGATACTTTCAACACCGCAGTAAACAGCGATGTTTCCGAAAAAACTGCCGAAAGCGAGAACATTAAAGCAGAAAACATCGTTTTTGAAAATACCGCAGAAAATGAAAGCACTAAAACAGAAAGCAACGTTTTCGAAAAAACTTCAGAAAGCGAAAACAGCAAAACACACGAAGACATTAAAAGCACTGACAGCAACAAATCGGGAGAAAGCAATAACCCGCTTCACATAGAAGTCGAGAATAAAAAGAAAAAATTCTTCAAAGGTTTTATCAGTATCGGAATTTACTTCCTGGTTTTCAGTGTCACGATTATTCTTTCGGAAGTTTTCTTAAGATACAGAATCTCGGGAAGGATATCGAGAATGAATCTTGCATTCCTCTTCTTCGTTCCTGCCGAAGCAATGTTCTTCACGGCGTTTGCGGGATTCTTTAAAAACATCGGAAACAAAATCACTCTTCCGTTTGTACTTCTCGTAATTAACCTGTATTACTGCATACAGTTCGTATACTTCAGAATATTCGGTTCGCTTTTCTCGGTATCCATGATGGGTATGGGCGGAACCGCAGTCGGAAATTTCTTCTGGGCTATGGAAGAAGTTCTTATCGCTTCAATCATTTTCCTGACGTTATTCCTTGCACCCACTCTTATCAGTATTTTTGTTTCGCTGATTAAGAAAATCAAATATCCCGGATACCATATTGTTTTGCATCTTTTTGTTATCGCTCTTGCAGTCGGATTGTGGTTCGGCGGAATCGGAGCGCTTAAACTTGCCGGAACAGACAGACAGTCCGCTTACTATGTATTAAAGAACAATTCTTCCGATACGGATACAACAGCAAGTCATCTCGGAACAATGGCTACGTTCCTTGTAGAATCCGGTGCCTACTATCTCGGTATCGGCAATCAGGATTCCGAATCCGATCTTGTTACGGTTTCAAAAAGCGATTTCGAACTCGTTGCCGATAATGCTTCAGAAAATCTGAATACACCCGAAACCGGTGAAACGTTAAATACCGACGCAAAAGACGAAAACGATACCGTGACCGAAGGTCCTGCAGAGGAAACCGAAGAAGTTAAAGAAAAATTCAAACCCGAACCCCGCATCGATCCGGTTTTCGACTTTGCAAAGCTCGCTGAGGAATCAACCGATAAAAACAACACAAACCTCTATACTTACCTTGCGGAACGTGAACCTTCTTATACCAATGAATACACAGGTCTTTTCGAAGGCTACAACCTCATTTATATCTGCGGCGAAGCTTTCTGGACATACGCATGCGACGAAAGAGTTTCGCCTACGCTTTACAAGATGGCACATAACGGAGTTGTTCTCGACAACTACTACAACTCTTTCCTTAATACAACAACAAACGGAGAATTCGCATTCACCACTTCCTTATGGCCCGATGTTTCAAGATGGGCCATGGCAGGTACGGATGTCGGAAGTTTCCCTCAGTCCGCAGGCAAGTTCATGCCCTACGGTGTCGGTGACTTTTTCTCCGATAACGGCATAAACACATATGGTTTCCACAACTATTACGGAACCTATTACAGACGTTATATTTCATGGCCTAATATCGGTTTTGACGACTGTAAGTTCATGGGCGAGATGAAGTTCACATCCAACTGGCCTTCGAGTGACCTTGAGATGATGGAACAGTCCGTTGACGATTATATCAATGACGACAGATTCTTCGCTTACTACATGACCTTCAGCGGCCACGGACCTTATTCCGTAGCAAACTCAATCGCCAGAAAAAATATCGAAGAAGTTAAAGAACGTTTAGGCGAAGATGCCGAGAAATACAATACCGAAGCACTCAATTACCTTGCCTGCAACTACGAACTCGAAAAAGCCATGACATATCTTCTTGAGAGACTCGAGGAAGCAGGAAAGCTTGATAATACGGTTATCGTACTTACCGGCGATCACTATCCTTACTATCTTTCCGAAACAGGACGTACAAGTCTCTGCCAGAAAGAAGTACCCGAGCTTGAACAGTATCATTCGACATGCATTATTTACAATGCCGGAATTGAAGAACCTATCCACAACGAACAATACTGCTGCAACGTCGACATCGTTCCCACAATCCTTAATCTCTTCAATCTTCCTTATGATTCAAGACTTTTGATGGGTACCGATGTATTTTCAGAAGACAGCATGCATACTGCAGTTCTTTATAACAAGAGTTTCTTAAACGATAAGGTTGAATACAACGCTTCCACTCACGAAGCCGTATGGAAAATCGATACTTCCGTTTACTGCGATGAAGCTCTGGAATCATACCTTAACAACTACCTAGCATTAAACGATTCCAATTATCTTGCAAGTATCAATATGCTCAAGTACAATTTCTACTTCACCATCTGGAAGCAGTCGGGTCTTTTAACCGATGAGGAAATTGCCGCAGAAAACAGCAGAGCTGCCAGAGCAATGCAGATTAACGAAGAACAGAACGCTATCGAAGCCGAAGCCGAAAGACTCAGAAAAGAAGCTGAAGAAGCCGCCGCCGCTGCCGAAGCAGAAGCCGCCGCTGCCGAAGGCAATAACTAACAGCAAACAATTACTCTTTACTCCCGGACATGTTCCGGGAGTTTTTTTATTCCGCCCGCATTCGACAAAAAACTTCACTTGTCTGTGGATTCGTCGACAGAGCTCTCGTAGCATTAGCCGGGCACTTAATGAGAACGAGCTGACAATCTCGTCCGAAGCGCATGTCTGAGCGAAGCTGAGCCCATAAGCGAAGCAAGCGAGTTCGCGAGGACGAGTCGGTTTTAGGAAGCGAAGTTCGAATTTAGTGCGAAGGCGACCGGCAAGAGAGCCTGTTGCGAATCCACCGTCTTATGACGTATGGCACGAATGCAGGCGGTATTTTAACAAAAAAAGAACCGGAACATGATGTTCCGGTTCTTTATGTAATCAGGAAGCCTGATTATTTGTAGAGTTCAACGAGCTTGAGTAAGTGCTGATATCTTTCGTTAGCAACCTTTTCAGATTCTGCGAAGAGTTTTTCTGCTCTTTCAGGGAAAGGTTTAACGAGACGTGTATATCTGGATTCGTTGTTAAGGAATTCCTGATATGTTCCGTCGCCTTCTTTAGATGTAAGAGTGAAAGGATTCTTTCCTTCAGCCTTAAGTGCAGGATTGAATGAGAAGAGGTTCCAGTAACCGGCCTTAACAGCTTTCTTCATTTCATCCTGGCAGTGGTTCATACCGCCCTTAGCGATACCGTGAAGTTCACAAGGAGCGTAACCGATGATTAGTGAAGGT
>JAEEGL016454152.1_pt1 | contig 24498 bp, 25 predicted proteins | sample 9134231 | NCBI WGS metagenome assembly JAEEGL01 (sample SAMN16246548, study PRJNA631951) | gut metagenome | biome: gut microbiome; feature: rumen; material: fiber-attached | host: Bos | place: Iran: Karaj | collected 2018-10
ACTTTATCATTATTTATATCCTTTATATAATATAAATTCTCTAAATATATATTAGCGATTTCTGGTATTACATTATATTTATTACAGATATAATATATAGTTTTATTATCATAATCAAAGTAATATTTCTTTTTAAACTCAGTTAAAGTTATTAACTTTATATTTAAAAGTTTACCACTCAAAAGATTAACAAAACTATCTTTAGCTTCATCTTTAATAATTAAAACTTTATTATTAAAACTACTTAAATCCATAATTACCTCTATAAAAATTATACCATTTTATAAACATTAAAAAAAGAAAATATCATTAGCAATATTTTCTTTTAATTTAAATATTTTACATTATATGTCACTCCTGATAATGTTTCTGTTGTATCCACATAATTTCCCACATGATTATCAATAGTTCCTGATACCGAACCAGACTTACCCATTAGTTTTCCATCATAGAAATTAAATGTATCACTATTAATAATACCATAGTTTTTACCTCTAAGTACTGGTGTAGTTGCATTAATTGTACCATCATCATCACCGAGTATAACTGTTCCAGCTTCATTAAACACAGCCGAATAATTAGGCGATGTAATAGTGCCACCTAGTATTGTTATTGTTCCACCAGAAGCGTGATTCTGAACAGTTGCTCTCACACTAGTAGTAGCATTTAAAACTGCAGTACCAGATATTGTTAAAGATCCACCGTCATTATATATTGCTTGTCTTTGACCAGTTGCTTCTATAGACCCTCCCGTCACATAAAATGTTCCGGTATTATTAACAGCAGCAGTAGTTGATGAATTGGTTGTTATTGTTCCACTTATAAGCTTACTTATACCTTTATTAACTATAACTGCATTATTGTCAGCACTACTCAAAGTAAAAGTTTGAAAATCAAATATAATATTTTTTGTTGTAGGAACAGTTACATTTTCAATAGTATTTTTAATAAGAGTTATTGTAGTTTCTGTATTTTGACGTGCTGCTGAAATTGCTTCTGAAAGTGTGTGATATTGCGTTGCACCGATTTGAGCAACATAGTTATCATCTACATGTGTCCAATGAGCAGTTAATGTAATATCATCAGTTATTATATCAGCGGCTGTTGCCATCGTTCCATTTGAATAGAACCATCCGTCAAATATATAGCTTGTCCTTGTTGGAATAGGTAATGGACCAATTGCTTTTCCAGATTCAACACCCCTTTGCATTTCATTAGCACCCATAGTTCCTTCAGTTGGATCAAATGTTACAACATTTACTATTGCTAATATACCGGTTTGATATACCGAATTATTTATATTTTCATTTTGGTAATAAATGCCATATCCGACTGGCTTAGTTACATAATTATCATCATATATTGCGGCTGTTTTACCTTTTATTATTCCATCATAGAAATTAAAATTAGTTATTGTAGTATTGCTTGGTGGCGAAGAAAATGAAACAATATTAGAGTTATTTACACCATAAGTACTACCTTGAATAACGGGAGAAGTTGTTGAAATTGTTCCATCATTAGAACCAATTGTAAGAGTTCCAGCCTCATTTTGAATTGCAAAATACTTTTCAGAAATAATCGTTCCACCTGTTATAGTAATTGTTCCACGAGAATCATGATTTTGAACTGCAGCTCTTTGGCTTTGTGTATTACGTAAATATGCAGTACCACTTATACTAACGGTTCCGCCATTATTATATAACGCTTGTCTTTGACCAGTTGATATGATACTACCTCCAGTCATTATAAAAGTTGACCCATAATGAACATTAACTGCACCTTGATTTGTAGTAGAATAAATATTTCCATTTGACATTCTAACTGTTCCAGAAAAAATTTCAACAACAGGTTTTCCTGTTCCGTTAATTACAGCACTATTTATTGTGTAATTTTGTAAGTCAAAAGTTATATTTCTATTAGAATTTACATCTATATATTCAGTTGTATTATTTATTAATTGGATTGTTGTTAAAGTGCCATCAGTTGGAGCTGCATTAACAGCCTTTTGTAGAGTTTCATAATACCTATTGCCAATTCTAGCTATCCATGCTACAGACATAAAATTAAAGTTTAAATCACTCACATAGTTAGTTGTATTGCTATTATAGCCATTTTCAGCATAGCCAATTGTTATACTTAAAGTTGTTACTGAACCTAATTTGCACTTTGTACTGTCTAAATCATCGCATAACACACTTTCTAAAGTGTAATTATTCAAAGTGTATTTTAAATTTTCAGGTAGTCCTGTTATATTTTCAACGCCAACTTCAACATTACCTACATTTGTAATATTTACTTCATAAGTAACGGTTGAATCAGAATTAGGTAAATAAACAGATGTATATACATTATTTACATTAAACTCTTCATAATTTGAAGTGGCAGATGACGTTGCACCAACTACATGCACACCACTAATTCTTATATCTCTATCCACTCTTACTGTTGCAAGTAATCCCCCTATATTAAAAGTTGATTGAAATGCAGACCATCCTATTGATAATAGTATAGTAAAAAGTACAATTAAAAAAGAAGATAAAGTAATATAATTAATTTTTTTATTGCTGTTCTTTTTTTTAGCCACTCTTTACCTCCTATTTTAAAAAGATATGAATTACATATCTATATTTCATTATACTTTTTTGATTCTAAATCTATATTTTTTAGGGTCAACAAATAAATGTCATCATTGTTTTTTATATAAAAGATTCCCTTTTCATGTTTTGCAATATTGTAATAGTTTATTGGCATTTTTATATTATCTCTTACATCTAATAACTCATTAAACCTATTTACTTCAATAATATTGTATTTACTTAAATCCACATCAGTTTTTATTTCAATTATTAATCTATCATATTCTCTTAATAATCTACTAACATATTTATCATATATTGTTCTTTTTTTGAATACTATCATTACATATTTAACCATTTCTGCTAAACTAAATACAACAATTAAGAAAGAAACTATTTCTGTTATTAAATAAGGTGTATTAATTTTTATTAAAGGTTTTGGAATTACAAATTTAGACGATGAATTACTAGAAGAATTAATTTTAATTTCTATTGCTCTTTGAGATAGAGGTATTATAATATTATCAACTTTACTTGTCTCTTTAATTGCGTAATTTAAGCTAGAATCTGTTTCTTTATCTATAATCATGTATATTTTTAAGTAACTATTGGTATCAACTCCATAAGAAGACCTGAATCTATTTGCTAATTCATTATAATAATCATATCCAATTTTAATTGTTTCATCTATTGTAAACTCATTAATGCCTTTCATTTTTTTGTTCTTAGTATCTAAAATTGTATATTCTCTATCATAATATTTATTTGAACCATTAGCATTTTCGATTACTAATTCACCAATTACTTTATAATTCACATTCATTGTTGTTAATCTCTCAATACTAAATATAAATTTTAAATCTATATCAATATAATCTATTAAACTAGCAATATAAGCTCTATCTTTAGGTAAATATTCTTCAGTATAAAAATCATTATCTTTTAAATATACTTTGTAATCAATTAGTTCTTTTTCTGTATAATTTATAGGTTCTGTATCTTCTTTTGTTAATATTTTACCAGCAAAGAAAAAGCCTAGTGCAAAAAGCACTATAAAAAGTACTATATAAACAATCATTCTTTTTTCATAACTAAAATGTATCTTATTATTTAAGTGTCCTGTTTTTTTAAAAGAAACTGTTTCAACACTTTTTTTAGATACGCTTGCTTTTTTAGCTTTTCTTTTTTTGTTAGATTTAGTATCTTTCACTAGAAACCTCCTTTTTATAAATCATTTAACCAAACTGTTGGATATCCAATATAAGGTATTCTAACATTTACTGTTCCGATAATCATATCTTCAGTTATTTTATAGTCATCAGCAAGATCATTACCATCGCCTTTAGTATAGAAAAAATATTCTCCATTAACTTTAACTACATTATATAAACGATGGATAACAATTATTTTATCTTTTTTATATGCTACTACTTGTCCTACTTTTAGATTCTCAAACTTTTCATTTATTTTTTCAACAATTACAACATCGCCCTTCAAAATTGTGGGTGACATGCTTCCACTAGCTACTGCAATAGCATGATAATGAAAATAGCCTGATGTAATATAAACTATAAATATTACTATTGCACTCGGAAATACCAAAGCTAAAGTTTTATCTTTTTGTCTTTTTCTTACAACATCTTCATCTCTATCTTTTTTAAAAAACTTATATAGATTATAAAAATAAATCATTGGAACTATTAATTCTATAATTGAATATAAGTACACATTAGGATTTGGGATAATTGGTACAAAGAACGAATAAGATCCAACTATTAATAGGTATAGGATTGTGGGTTTATATCCACTTTTAATTGAAACGTATGTACAAAAAACATTCTTACTAATACTTGGAAGCAAATTAATTGCAATAAACGCAAATATAGAATATGCTCCAGTAAAGGTATCTCTATTATATATACCAACTAAATCAAGAAGAACAAACAATATGCATGTTGTTACAATTAATAGCTTTGATTCCTCTGATTTTGTTAGCATCATATACCTTAATATTTCTTGTAATATAACAGTTATAATAAATGGGATAATAACCTTTACTAATCCTTGAAAAGTGTAATAATTTGTTGGCTTTGCGAATCCTATTATTAAACCAAATAAGTAATAAATTAAAAAGTATATTAATAAATATGTTATAATTTCCAAACATACACTTTTAGAATATCTATGTTTATCCTTTTCAAATCCAAATAATAATTTAAAGATAAATAACATTAATACTAAAAATATAATTTTTAAATTTGGACTTAATACACTATGTACAAAACTATTTAGAAAAAGAATGATCATAATTAATATTTCAAAAACCAATAATTTCTTATATCCTTTTTTCATATTTCTTTTCTCCTAAATAATTTTGTTAAAGTATATTAAGATACAATATTTAATTATTATATCCTAATATATCTTTAATATTAGCTTCCTGAATTTGCAACGCTTTTATATTCAACACCAATTGTTCCGATTGAAACAATAATATCTCCATCCAATGATGCAGCTATAGTGTCAGCTTCTGAAGTTCCTGCAGCATTTCCTAGGAAAGCAACTGTTAAAACAACTGGAGTAGAGCCACCAGCAGCAATTGATTTGCCAGTTATATCTGTTACTGTTGAAGTATAATCTGTGCTATGAATATTTAATGTTACGCCAAACATTTTAGCACAGTCTTCATTAGTAATTGTTGATCCATTTCCACCAGTTTTAGTAGTTCCAGCAGCTGAAGTCCCTTCGATTAATGTGCTTGCATTTCCTGTAACATTTGCACAGCTTACTGTTACATTACTAAAATCAACACTGTCTAAATACGCATCAACACTACCTTTGTTCAAAATGTTCAAATTATATGATACATTTGAACCATTAGTTGTACTTAAAGTTGCGTTTGTTCCTTGGCTAATTGTATACTTAGTAACATTTAAAACACCTGGATTTGAATTGTTCGCAGCTTTTGTACTAGCATTTGCTATATCAGCAATATTAGTACCATCTACAGAAAAACCAACATTCCAGTTAGATCCTCCAACATTAACATTAGCAGAAGTGCTAATTTGTAAACTTGTTGAGAAAGCAGCGAAGCCAAGTGATAAGCCAATAACAGCCACAACCAAAGCAATAATGGCAATAATCTTTCCATTATTTCTTTCCATGATTTTATCTCCTTTCATAAAATTGATTAAGCATAAGCATCAAATTTTTAAATGTATAAACTCCTATGCTACCTTTATAATTTTAACATAAATTTTATTAATAGGCAATAAAAATAAAATGCAACACATTTACGTATTGCATTTATTTGTTCAAAAACATATCCATTAAAGTTGAGACAGCATCTTTTTTAGTAGCCTTCTTTTTACTAGAAGTTGTTTTCCTCTTAGTTCCAGTAGTCTTTTTTGTAGTAACTTTCTTAGAAGACTTTTTATTACTAGAATTAATCAAAGTTCCTAAAGTAGTAGCGACTACTGCGATTGTTTCCTTATTGTCAGAGATAACCTTTGCTACTTTTTTTAAATCAACTTTCTTTTTAGGCTTGCTTGAAGTTGTTTTCTTTGATTCTTTAACTTCAACAATTTGTCTTTCCATTATTCTTCCTCATCATCAGTATGATCATGTTCATCTAATTCAGGAATACATCTTCTACAAGGTTCAGTTAAGTTCTTTTCATAAGCGGCTTTTACTGTTCCCATGAAAACTTGGTCACTATTTTGTAGAGCTGGACAGTTTTTATCAACATGATATTTTTTACTATGTTTTGCCCAATATACTACTGCTTCACCATCAGCATTAGTATCAAATTTTTCAGTTGCTAAAACTTCTTTTTCAGCTTTATCTAATTGTTCAATTGATACTGGATTAAAATCATAACTTGTAATACCTGCTACTAACATTAATACTACTGCTACTATAGATACTATAGTTTTATTTTTCTTATCCATTTCTTTATCTGTTAATACTAAGATAATGATTGGTAAGAATGCAATTACTGAAATAATTGTTCCTAAATTATTTTGTACCCAAAATTTTAATTTATTCTTTTCACTTGCTGGATCAATATGATTTGCCTTTTTCCAAAATAGCGAACCAATAACAACAGCGATACAGTCTAATACTAAACAAATAATTAAGAATGCTACTTCACTTAAACTTGGTATCCAGTTAATTACACCTTTTAATCTTAAAATTGCAATAACTTCAAAAAATATACCAACTAGCCATAAAAGAATAGCAACTAATCTTTTAGTTTTAGCTCCTTCCTTTGGAGTAGCCTTTACTTCTACAAGTCTTCCTTTAGAATCTACACCAATTTTTTTGCTGCCTTTTTCTTTTTCTTCAACAGCAACAAACTCACGATTTTTCTTTGCCATATACTTCGTTCCTTTCTAGGAATAATATAGCACATATAAGAAAAAAATTCTATAATTTCTATAGAATTTTTAATTAATTAAACTTAATGTTTTTGATTTTTTATTTTTTAAAAATTTTTCTTCTAAAGATAAAACACTATCTTTATATCTTTGATAAGTTTCTTCATAATTTCCATTTTTTATTTGAGAAACACAATAGTCTACAACATTATCATATATATAATCATAAATAATGTCACTGTTTTTTTCATTATTAATTGATTCTACAATTAATGGTGCGACTTCATAATAATGATTAATATCTTCTTTTAGCACAAAATTATCTCTAAACCATCTTAGTATTGTCAATTCTTCACAATTATCATCGAAATGGTCTTTAAAATGAACCAAACATGCAGTTGTTAAATAACATCCAATATTTGTAGTTTCTTTATCTCCATTAGTAGTATCAACAATTGTACCTTTACCAGTATCACTATCCCAATTAATATGAATAGAAGTATGTTCTCCTTTAGGGTCTCCATCATATATATCAATATGGTCTTTCCCCTTTTTATCTTCATGAACTCTAATCTCTTTATCTTTATCTCCCATTTATTTTACCTCCTAACATTTCATCTTTCCACTTTTTTTCTAAATAATCAAAATCATATGATAACCTCTCGGCATAGTTTTCTTTAACAGGTTCAGTTGTTATATATTTATCAAAAAAATCTGTTATTTCTAATTCAATATATTTTATTACTTCTGGTTTTATTTTAGTTAAAGTTTCATTTTCTATATAACTCTTATACCATTTTTTCACTTTTATTTTTACTTTTTTTAATACTAACTTATCATCATTTTTATAGAAATCATTTTTTAATATTAAATCTATATTTTCTAAAACCCCTATAAAATATGACTTAACATTTCTTCGCTTATTCATACCATATCCTTTCTAAGTTAAATATAACATGGATAAGAAAAAAATTCTATAAATTTTATAGAATTTTATTCACTTGGTATTAATAGCTCTTGCCCTACAGATAAGAAGTCTGTTGTTAAATTGTTGACAGCTTTAAGTTTAGCTACTGTCGTTCCATAAGTATTAGCTATTTTATAAAGAGAATCTCCTTTTTTAACTGTGTAGTTTGCATAGTTAGTAGTTCCTGGTATTAATAAAATTTGACCTATTTGAAGTAAATTACTATTTAAATTATTTGTTTCTTTTATTTGATCAACAGTAACACCATATTTATTAGCGATTGAATATAGATTATCTCCTTTTTGAACCACATAATTTATACCACCTATTGATGGTGTTTCTGTTTGGGTTACTTCAGATTCACCGGTTGGTATAGTTAAAATATTGCCAACTGTTAAAGTATTACTTACTAAATTATTTGCTTTCTTTAAATCATCTACAGTAACATTAAATTTTTTAGCTATATTATATAATGTATCACCAGATTTTATAGTATATTTAGTTCCTAATCCTGGTGTTATATCAATATTAATGTTGCTTTCTTTAGGTATTAAAAGTTGTTGATTTATTTTAAGTTTATCACTCGATAGATTGTTAACTGACATTAGTGTGCTTACAGTTGTGTTATATTTTCTTGCTATATCCCATAAATTGTCTCCACTTTTAACAATATATACTAAATAATCTTCTGGTATTTTTTCAGTTTCAGTTGGAACTACTTTTAAAGTCTGCCCAACACTCAATAAGTTACTACTTAAATTATTTAATTCTTTTAATTCATTAACAGTGAGTCCATATTTAGTAGCAACACTCCATAAAGAATCTCCTTTTTTAACAGTATAATATCCACTTTCTTCACTTGCGACATATGGAATGTTTTTATAATTAGCAACTCCTCTTACAACAGCTTCAGCATATTTTTCATAATCATTTTTAAGTTGATTGACATCATCACCTTTACTATCTAAAAAGCCATATTCAACAATAACTGCTTCAGTATTAGGAGTATTTCTATGCATAAAATAATAATCTTTTATTGGGTTACTAGGTAATCTTTGTTGATAATACTTTCTAATGTTTTGACCTTCTTTTTCAATCTCATCAAGAATATCTTTAGATAAAGTTGATGTATTTCTAAGAGCATATATAACTTCAGCCCCATCTCCTCCACCAGCATTAATATGGTTAGAAATGACAATTACATCTTTAGAATCACCATAAGCATTTAACACTCTTCTAACTCTTTCTTTTTGATCAAGAGTTTCATCACTATCTCTAGTTAAAGTAACAGGAACTCCAAGTTCTCTAAATCTATCATACATATACTTACTAATTAATAAATTCAAATCTTTTTCAATAATCCCATTGCCTATAGCACCAGGATCTTTTCCACCATGCCCAGGATCAATTACTATTCCTTTTAAAGCCATTTAAATCACCTAATTTATTTTATGAAAAAAGCACAATTATGTGCTTTTATATGTTATTTACTATTTCTTTAAAATTCATTGAATTACTTGCTTTAACTAGAATATTATCATTTCTATTTTTCATTTTATTAATTAAATTGATTGCATCTTTATTATTATCAAAATGATAACTATTATTTTTATTTAAACCTAGTTCTATTGCCTTCTCATTTATATACTTTGAATCATTACCAACAGTTATCAATATATCTATTTTTTGATTATGTATTAACTCACCTATTTCTTTATGAAGTTTTATTGAATAATCTCCTAACTCTTTCATATCACCTAAAACTGCAATTTTTCTATTATTTAAACTTCCTAAATATTTAATTGCATATTGCATCGAATCATAATTAGCATTATATGAATCATCTATAATAGTAATATTATCTCTTTTTATAGCATTCATTCTATTATCACTAAGTTCAAATTCAATCAAACCTTTTTTTATTTTTTCAATTGGCACTTTAAAAACATTACCTATAGCAATTGAAACCAGAGAATTATAAATAAAATGTTTACCCCCTACATTAATGAAATATTTTTTGTTATTACAAATAAAACTACTACTATTTTCGCATTCTTTTATATTTTTAGCTTGATAATCACTATCATTATCTATGCCTATGGTTATTATATTGTATTTATTCTTATTTTCTAAATACCACTCATGTAACAAATCATTATCATTATTTATAATCACTATACCATTTTGTTTTAATCCTTCTAATATTTCTAATTTAGCTTTTAAAATATTTTCTCTACTACCCAAGTTTCCAATATGAGCAGTACCAACATTTGTAATAACTGCTATATCAGGTTTAACAATGTTCGTTAAATAAGATATTTCCCCTAAATGATTCATACCCATTTCAAGTATTAACATATTTGTATCCTTATTTATTGATAAAAGACTTAAAGGCAATCCTGTAAAATTATTCTTATTACCAAGTGTTTTGTGAGCGCTATATTTTTGTTTTAAAACACTATAAATTATATCTTTAGTGCTAGTTTTTCCAGAAGAACCAGTTACTGCAATTACTGGATATTTAAAATTATTTCTAACATATTTAGCTAACTCTCCTAAAGCAATAACAGAATCTTTAACCAATATAATAGATTTATTATTATCTTTTAAATACTTTATATCTTCATCGGTAATATTATAGTTATCTAATATACAAATACTTGCTCCTTTATCAAAAGCATCTTTATAAAACAAATTGCCATCAAATTTTTCTCCTTTAACACCTATAAAACAATCATTTTTATTTATAGTTCTAGTATCAATCGAAATACTATTAATATCAATATCTACCTCATTAAATATTTTAATGTATTTAACATTTTTATATATTTCTATGGATTTCATATTATCACCCTAATTAATATTATACAATAAACTCTAATTATTGCTTTTAATTTATTTAAATAATATAATATTTATCAATTAAGGAGGAATTATGGAAAAAATAATAACTAAAGTTAATCCTATTATAATATATCCTAAATGTATTTTAGAAAAAGGTATACAAGATGATTGTAATACATGTTTAGAAAAAGAAACGTGCACTTCTCCTAGAAGTATGTGTGTTAGGCCTTATAAAAATCATAAATATGGATGTCCTAATTATGGAAAATCCGATATATGTCCTCCTAAAATTCCATCTATGTATGATCAAATATTTTATACGGATGATGTTTATGCAGTTGTTACCAAGTTTAATTTATATAACTACTATGATAAAAGAAGAAAAAATAGGCCAGATCTTCCTGAAGGGCAAATTAGAAATCTTAGATGTTGGCAACCTATCACTGTAAAAGAAAATGATTTAGCAGTTAAAGAGTTTTATGAAGAATATCATAATAAATGTGATTATGTATCAACAAGATTGCTTGAATGTATGGGAGTTGATGTAATTAACACTTTAAAAAAAGTAGGTATTATTATTTCATTCCCAATAGAAGAATATGTATATAGAGTTTCATTTCTTGCTAAAGTTATAGAAGAATCACTTAATAAATATGATTTTGAAATATATGATGACAAAAACAAGCATATCAAAACTTTAAAAAAAATAAGTATTTAATAATACTTATTTTTTATTGAAATATATATAATTATCTAACCAAGATTCAAATTCTTTCAAATCTTGATATTTATTTAAATCTTTATCACTATTAGCATCTAAATATGAGAGAACTTTATTATCTTTAATAATCATGACAGATGGTGCATATTTTACTGTAGTATAAAGTTCAGTATTTTTAAACTCTTCAAATGATATAGATATAAAATCTATTTTATATTTTTTAGCAAATGATTTAAATATATCTTCACAAGATATTGGTAAATTACAATAACTATTATACGTAAACAATATATACGTGTCATTTACTTTGTCCAATAACTCATCTGATTTTAAGTCAATAAATTTGCCTTCGTTATAATAATTATCACTTAAATATATTCTTTCTTTATTATCATTTTGATGTAATTTACATCCCGTTAATAATGTTATTAACAACACTATCATGAATACTTTTTTCATTAATTAACCTCAGTTAAATTATCAAAATTAATATCATGGTATGTTACTTTCCAAAAATCATATGTTGCTGTTTTACCATTAGTATTCTTAACTTTAACATTATTATTTCCATTATAGAACCAATAACCACCCACATCATAGATTTTATTTTCATCCCATCCAAGTGATACTAGAAGATTTTTAGTCATACCTGAATATCCTCCACCACCACACATTAAGAAAATATATTTATCTTTTGGAAAATAGTATTCTAAGAAATCCATTGACTCTTTATAATTTGCTTTATATGTTCCATCTTCATTTTGAGTGAATAAAGTTTTACCCATATAACTATTACCAACTACTTCAGGTAATCCTTTTACTTCAGTTAAGTATGGATAAGGAACAACTTCAAATCCTTTAACAAAACCAGATAGATAAGAATCTCCTCCAATTGCTTCATAATTACCAGGATCCTTTAGCATTCTAACATCTCTATATACAGAATCACTTCTACCTAAGTATTTATCAATTGTTTCTTCGTTGATATTTTTGTCTATACCAAGCATACCCCTTTCTCCACCAGTAACTTCTGGCTTTGGTAATTTAGATAATCCTTTGTTGCCAAATACAAAATAACTAATTAATCCTCCAATTAATAAACATATAATTACTAATACTATTACTTTTGATTTTTTCATAATATCACTCCTTTCGATAACTATTATTGCTCTTATTTAATATATAATCAATAAATTATAAGTTGAAAAGACTCAACAATTGGTTGAGTCAATTAGCAATTAATTTATTGCTTCCGTTTTTGTAATCTATTTCTATCTTATTTTGTACATTGAAAGCAAAAATATTAAACTTAATCCCTTTCCCATTATCTTCTATTGAATATGCTTCCATTTGTACTCCAGTTGCTAGTAAATTTTCTTCTTCATACATTGGCGTTACTCTATATAAAACATGATTTTTTGTTCTTTTTATATAATTAGCAACTCTATTTTCAAATTCTAACATAGATACACTGTTCATTTGTCTTGTACAAGTTATTAAATTTTTTTCATTAGCATTTTCACTTGTTAATTGATATGCAATTAAATGACATCTATTATATAAGTATTTGCCATCTATAAAATCATATTTAGATATTTGCCAACCTGTCGGTTTTACACTACCAATACTTTCTCTTTTTTCAGTTGGCATTAAGTCAATTCCTATATTTGCATAAGCGGTTCCTGCTCTTCCTAAATAATCTAAATCACTATATTTTTCAAAAGACTTAGTATTCATATCTTTTTCATCAAAATTTGGTACATTATTATTTAATATAACATAGTTTTTTCCATTATAAGAAGGGATATCTTCTTTTGGATATCCATATGTAACATAATCATTTTTCCAATATACTATTAAAACAATAATAACTGCTACTAAATATAATAATTTTTCTACTATCTTGTCTTTATTCATTTACTTCTAACAAAATACTTTCTACTTCTTTTCTAAGTTTTTCATTAGCACTTTCTAATGACATATTACCTATTTTAAATGGTTTACCAAATTTAATTTTTAAATTTTTAGTTCTAAATTTGTAGTCCCCTGTTATACCAAAAGGTACTATTGTTGCATTTGTCTTTTTAGCCATTGAAACAGCCCCAAATTTAAATGGTAATAATAATTGATTTGTTTTATTCCTAGTTCCTTCCGGAAACAATCCTATAGCTCCTCCATTTTTTAATACATCTAATGCTTTTTCTTTAGCATCTTCATCATGTATAGATCTATTTACTGAAATACATCCTGTCATTTTAAAAAAGAATGCTGTTTTTCCATCAAAGTATTCTTTTTTAGCCATATAATGAATTACTCTTTTAGTTGATATAATTGCAAGACATTGATCCATTATATGTTTATGATTACCAACTATTAGTATTGGACCTTCCTTAGGAATTACTTCTTTGTTATAAACTTTAGGTCTATAGTAAAATTTAAATATTGGAGATAATATTGGTTTTAATAATTTATATCCCCATTCACTTAGATGATTTTTCTTTTTCATAACGCTCTTGTTCCTCTTTTTCAAGTTTTACATAATCAAATTTGTTGTATAAAGTTTTTGGTAATGAATCTACTATTTCTATATTTTTAACTTGTGAATAAGCTGCCAAGTTGTCTTTGCATAATTTTTTAATTTCACTTCTAAATTTAAACGAATCAGATTTGCCTTCTTTTAAGATAATGTAAGCTTTTGGTACATGCATTTTATATTGATGAGGAATGCTTATTACACAACATTTTGAAACATCTGGATGTCTTTCAATAACTTCTTCTATAGCGCTTGGATATACATTAAATCCACTAGATATAATTACTCTTTTTAATCTTTGAGTGAAGTATATTACACCATTTGGAGCGATATAACCTATATCACCTGTATGTAACCAAATTTTTCCATCTTTATGTCTTCTTAAAACTTTTTTAGTCTCTGCTTTATTGTTTAAATATCCCATCATCACTGTAGGTCCATTTACACATATTTCTCCTTCTTCACCAAAATCAAGTGGTTCAATTGATTCTGGAGGACAAATACAAAATTCATTACCTACCATAGGTATTCCTATTGAGCCAGGTTCGTTTGATCCATCATATGTATATGCAGTTGCAGCGACACTTTCTGTCATTCCATAACCTTTAGATATAGATATTTTAGCCCCATGAGTTCTTAAATATCTATTCATTTGATTTTCCATATTAACAGTTAAATAATCTCCACCACTTATAACATATTTTAATGCACTTAAATCTAATTTATCAAACATCTTATTATTAAGTATAGCTTCCCATAAAGTTGGAACACCTGCTAAAATATTAGGATGATATTTGTCCATTATTTTATAAAATCTTTTAGCATTAAACTCTGGAACTAGTATTGCTTCTACTTTCAAAGATAAAGGGCAATGAACACAAACACCTAATCCAAAGCCATGAAATATTGGCAATATTGTTACAACTTTATCTTTAGGTCTAGCATTATATACATTAACTCCTCCTTGTTGAGCTAAAGCATTAAAACTATAGTTACTAATCATTATTCCTTTAGGAGTTCCAGTTGTTCCTCCACTATGAAGAATTACACCTAGATCTTTTGGACCGACACTAACTTTAATTTTTTTATGGTATGAATAAGATAAATTTATAAATTCTTTCCAACTTATACATTTTTTATCATTAACAGGTCTTTTAATTTTTAAACCTTGTGTTAAAGAGTAACCTATTCCCATCATCTTAGGCATAGACTCTTTAACTGAAACTAAAATTATTTTTTCTACTTTTGTATCTTTAATAATATCTTTTACTTTTTCATAATTAGCATCATACAACATTAATATTCTAGATTTTGATTCATTTAAATAGAATTTTATTTCATTAGCTGCTGATAAAGGGTGAATCATGTCAGCAACTGCACCTATTTTGTTGCATGCATAAAACATTTCTACTGCTTCTGGTGTATTAGGCATACATATAGAAACTATATCTCCTTTATTAACATTCCAAAATTTTAAAGACTTTGAAATCAAATTTACTCTTTTAAAAAAATCATAATATCTAATTCTATTGCCAAAATAATTAATTGCATAAAAATCCAAATCATCTCCAACATTGTCCCTCATGTAATTATAGATTGATTTATTAGTAAACTTAATTGTTCTATCTTTTCTAGAATAATATGCAAGCCATGGCTGTTCTTTTCTTTTTCTTTTAAATAACTTAAAAAATAATTTATCAAATATTCCCATTTAACCCTCCAAATTAGTTTTAATTATATCCATTAATCTATCATTTTCTTTTTTTAAATCATTGCTATTTATTTCAATAGGTTTATAAAATGTAAGTTTTATTCTACTAAACAATTTATATTTACCTTTAATAGTAAACGGAACTATTTTTTTATTAGTATCACTTGCAAACTTAACTGCGCCTATTTTAAATGGCATTATAATATCATTAGTTTTATTAATAGTCCCTTCAGGAAATATTCCTATAACACCATTATTATTTAAAATTTCTTTAGCAGTTGCAATAGATTTTTCATTTTGATGATTAACTCTATCTATCGGTATAATTCCCATACTTCGTAATATGAAGTGTTTATATAAAGAATCCTTTGCTAAAAATCTAATGCATCTTTTAGTTGATGATATTAGTAATATACAATCTAAATTATTAGTATGATTGCCAGCTAAAATTATTCCTTCATTTAAAGGAATATTTTCTATTCCCTCAATTTTAAGCAAATAAACAATATTAACTAAAAACTTAATTACAGGTCTTGTTAACTTATATAATATTGGTGTATTCATTTTATCAACCCTATATTCAATTATACGCCTTTATATAAAAAACTACAAATAAATTAATTTTAAATAAATCCTTGTAATATTTAAATTTTATGATATAATCTAACTAGTAAAAACGAGGAAGAAGAAGAGTATTTTAAAGATTCTTTATAGAGAGTTAGTGGTTGGTGGAAACTAATAGATATTTAAAAGAATAAAGACTTTGGAGTTGAATACCGTATACAAGGTATTACGTTAATCGCGTTAAGATAAGAGATATTATAATATTTATAATATAAATTAAGGTGGTACCACGGTTATTTCGTCCTTTTCTAAGGACGTTTTTATTTTATAAGGAGGATTTATGGAAAGAAATTTTACAGAACAAGAATTAGTTAGGAGAGAAAAAGCAGAAAAGTTAAAAGAATTAGGTTTAGATGCATTTGGACAAAGATATGATAAAACTGATTATGCAATAGACATCAAAGAAAAGTATAAAGATGTTGAACATGATCAATTTGAAAATATGACTGATACTGCTAAAGTAGCTGGTAGAATTATGTTTATTAGAAAAATGGGAAAAGCATCATTTTTTACAATTAAAGATAAAACTGGTCCTATTCAAATATATATTTCAATAAATGATATTGGAGAAGATAATTATAATTTATTCAAGTCAGCAGATATTGGTGATATTGTTGGCGTGTATGGAAAAATTATGAAAACAAACACTGGAGAAATTACAATTAAATGTTTAGAATATACACATTTAGTAAAAGCATTAAAACCACTTCCAGAAAAATTCCATGGACTAACTGATATAGAAGAAAGATATAGAAGAAGGTATTTAGATTTAATTATGAATGATGAATCTAAAAAAGTTGCTTTTATGAGGCCTAGAATCATAAGATGTATACAAAACTTTTTAGATAAACAAGGATTTACTGAAGTAGAAACTCCAATATTAACAACATTACTTACAGGAGCTTCAGCTAGACCATTTGTAACTCATCACAATGCACAAGACTTAGATATGTACTTAAGAATTGCACTAGAACTTAATCTAAAAAGATTACTTGTTGGTGGAATGGAAAGAGTTTATGAAATAGGAAGAACATTTAGAAATGAAGGAATGGATCTTCAACATAATCCAGAATTCACTATGATGGAAGTTTATCAAGCATACTCAAACCTAGAAGGAATGATGGAACTTACTGAAAATATGTATAAAACAATCGCTAATGAAGTGTGTGGTAAAACAATATTTACATATTTAGGCCATGAAATTAACTTAGATGGTGAGTGGAAAAGAATATCTATGACAGATGCTATCAAAGAAAAAACTGGAATAGATTTTAAAGCAATAACTGATTTAAATAAGTGTTTAGAACTTGCTAAAGAACATGGTATTGAACTTGAAGAACATGAGAAACAGTATGGACATATAATTAATAAATTCTTTGAAAAATATGTAGAAGAAACATTAATAGAACCTACATTCTTATATGGACATCCAATTGAAATATCACCACTTACTAAAAAGGATCCAGAAGATCCTAGATTTACTCAAAGATTTGAATTATTCATTTCTGGTAAAGAATGCGCAAATGCATATACAGAATTAAATGACCCTATTGATCAATTAGAAAGATTTGAAGCTCAATTAAAAGAAAAAAATATGGGTAATGAAGAAGCTAATGATATAGATATGGACTTCATTGAAGCATTAGAATATGGTATGCCACCTGCAGGTGGAATTGGTTATGGAATAGATAGATTAGTAATGCTATTTACTGAACAAGATTCAATAAGAGATGTTCTATTATTTCCTACAATGAAACCAAGAGAATAAATAAAATTTATATTCATATAATATTTCATGAGACTAATATTATGTGATAATGAAAATTTAAGAATTAATAAGCATCCAGAAGACATAGTATTATTTCCAACTAAGGATTTAAAACCATGTATTGGATGTTTTTATTGTTGGATAAAAAATCCAACTAAATGTATTCATAGCGATGAAGGCAATATTCAGGAATTATTATCTAAATGTGATGAATTAGTAATTATTTCAAAAAACACTTATGGTGGGCTTAGTGTTCCTATCAAAAGAATATTGGATAGAAGTATATCTTATGTACTTCCATATTTTGAAAAAAGAAATGGACTTACTAGACATAAAAAAAGATACAATAAAGATTTAATTGTATCAGGATATATTTACAATATCAATAGTAATGAAGATAAAAAAACCATATCAAATATACTAAAATCTATCTCTGAAAATCTGGGAGGTAAACTAAATAGTTTAGACTTTTTCAATGATGAAGGAGATGTAAATATATGAAAGTATTAATAATTAATGGTAGTCCTAAAATAGAAAATAGCAACAGCGAAGTTCTTGTTAATAAACTAAATAATTATATAAACGCTGATATCATTCAAATAAATAGAAAAAACTATAAACAGGATTTTAGTGATATTATAAATAATTATGACACTTTAATATTTGCATTTCCATTATATGTTGACGGAATTCCTTCTCACTTATTAGAAAGTTTAACTAATTTAACAATAGAAAATAAAAATGTTTACGCTATTGTTAATTGTGGTTTTCCAGAAGGTAACCATGCTAAACAAGGATTAGATATAATAAGAAATTACTGTATTCATAATAATCTAAATTACAAAGGCGGATTAGGTATTGGAGGATGTGGTGGCTTAAATGGAATGAGTAAAAATAGACTATTAAAATTTATAAATGTTAATATTAATAAATATATAAAAGATCTGTCTAATTCAATACTTGCTAATGAAGAATTTAATAATGTGTTAACAAAAATTAATATACCTAATTATATTTATAGACATATAGGTAATATGTCGTGGAAAAAAGATTTAGATAAATTGACTCATAAATAAATTTATAATATACTTTTTAAGAGGTATATTATGAGAGATTTTGAAAAGATAAGTTTTAAACAATTTAAAAAAGATATAAAAGATGATAAAAAATTATACGAGAGTTATAAACTTCCTTCTAGAAATTCAACTAATGCTGCCGGTTATGATTTTTATTTAATAGAAGGTATTGAAATAAAACCAAATGAAATAATTAAAATTCCAACTGGTGTAAAAGCTTATTTTGAACCAGATGAGGTATTATTTATTATAGTTAGAAGTTCAACAGGATTTAAATATAATATAAGGCTTGTTAATCAAGTTGGTGTAATAGATGCTGATTATTATAATAATAAAGATAATGAGGGACACATATTTATAAAGATACAAAACGAAGGAAAAGAAACAGTAAAATTTAATGCTGGAGATCATCTCGCTCAAGGAATATTTATTAATTTTTTAAAAACAAGTAGTGATAAAAATATAGAAGCAGAAAGAAAATCAAACTATTAAAAAAATATTAATGTTAAATCATTAATATTTTTTTATCCTAGCATAACATCAAGAACCATCATTATTAAAAACCCAATTATTGTAAATAATGCCATTAAATCTTTCTTCTTATTTGTTTGACTCTCTGGAATTATTTCTTCAACTACTACATATATCATTGCGCCTGCTGCAAATGATAATAAGAATGGTAGTAAGAATCTCATTTTTAAAACAAGTAAAGCCCCTATAATACCCGCGATTGGTTCAACAATTCCTGACATTGATCCATATAAAAATGATTTAAGTCTTGAATATCCCTCTCTTCTAAGCGGAATGCTTACTGCACTTCCTTCTGGAAAGTTTTGTATTCCTATTCCTAGTGCAAGTATACAAGCTGAAATAGCCGTTGCTCCTTCTAAACCATAAGCGATTGAACTAAATGCAATTCCAACTGCCATTCCTTCTGGAATATTATGAAGCGTTATAGAAAATATTAACATTAAACATCTCTTTATACTTGAATTATTTTCTTTCTTTTTAGAAATTTTATCAAATAGTTTATCACCTATAAATAGAAGCAATCCTCCACTTATAAAGCCAAAAGAAACAATTAACCAAGGTATCATTTTTAAACTAGTTGCCATTTCTATTGCTGGAGAAAGAAGTGACCAAAAAGAAGCAGAAATCATAACTCCACCAGAAAGACCTAACATTGCATCCATAAAATTTTTATTTATTTTCTTAAAAAATATTACAATCATTGCACCTAATGCCGTAACACCAAATGTAAATAATGTGGCTACTAATGCTTGAATTACATGATTTAAATTTAAAAACCAATTAATCATAATTAACCTCTCTTAATAAGATATGAGTAAATAATTATTAAGGTTAATTAAAAGATATAAAAAAATAATATCATATGATATTATTTACAATACTTGTTATAAGTTTCTTTTATATTATGCATATTAGAAGTGGATGCCACTTCACACCATTCTTTTGAATATGTGAGCTTTTTCCATTCACCTACACAATTACCATTTGAATATTCTTTATATAATCCATTCTTTTCACATTTATAATATGACTCAGTTACTCTTTGATATTCCCAAGAGTAATCTCCATATTCATTAACATTTAAATCTTTAAATGCATTTATATTTACTATTTCTCTATTTGATTGAACCGTCCTTATAGGTACTGATAAATTTTTCTCATATTCACTAGATATTAATAATGCTTTTTTTACTTCTTCGTCAGTGGTAAAATCTTCAATTTCATTAAAAGTATTAGAAACATCATATATAGATTGATAATCTTTTTTTGATATTTTAAATTCTTTTATATTTATGTAATAATCATTTTCATCAAACGTTATAATTCTATTACATATTGGTTCTGGATAATTTTTAGCAGTTACAAATACTGTACCTGAGTAACATTTATATACATTATAAAAAAGCGATGAATACTTATAATATTGTTTTGTTCTATTTTCACTTTTAATTGAAAAAATTGGCATTCTATCACTATCTTTAGCATAATAAAATTCAATAATAGATGTTGTTCCTACTAAAATAATTATAAAAAATAAAATTGTTATTATTACCTTTTTACTCATAAATTAATAATAACACAAAAAAAAGACTTTTTAAAGTCTTAATCTCCAAAATCATTTTGGTAACTTATTAAACTAACATTAATCATTCCAGGTACTTTTTTAAATACTTCTACTATTTTTCTCTTAGCTGTTTCATCTTTTACTTTAATATCAATTTCATAAGTTAATTCCATTGTATCTTTAAATGAACTATTGCTTTTCATTTTAGTTTTTCCTAATGATTTGACACCTTTTAATACATTTTCATAAGCAGATTCTTCAAATTTTAATACTAACAAATATCTAGCATTTGCTTTGAATCCCATAAGATAACTTCCAAAGAAGAAAGCCCCTAATAATAATGAACCTATAATTCCCGGAACATATAAGCCTGCCCCTGCCATAATACCTGCTGATATTCCCCAAAACATAAATGCTGTATCAACTGGTTCTTTTACCGCTGTTCTAAATCTGACAATAGATAATGCACCAACCATACCTAAAGACAATGCTAAATTAGAATTTATTGTTCTTATAATTAATGCAGTTACCATTGATAACATAATTATACATAATGCAAAAGATTTAGAATATACAACGCCAGTGTATGTTTTTTTATAAATATAAATTATATATATTCCTATTAAAAATGCTACTAATAAAGATAATGTTATATCTCCTATTGAAAGTGTACCAGTAAACTCTGATAACACACTTTTTTTAATTGTATCAACAAAACTCATAAATAATCCCTCACTTTACACTTCTACATAATGCAAATTTTGATACTGCTTGCCTATATGCAGGAACTGTTTCTAATATTTTTTCTATATGTTCTGGTAAGAATTCATCATATTTTACTTCAAGTACAACTTCATTTTGGTCAATAACATTATAAGTTTGTAAACTTTTATCTAAAATATCATAATTATATCTACCAGATTTTATTTTTTCATCAAGTGTAATTCTAATGTTTGAAAGTGGATATATAAAAGGTATTCTTCTATATTCAACTATAACAGATGGCACTAAATGCTTTGCTCTCATCTCCATTATAAATTGACTAAGTAAGTTATCTTCACTTACATCAATATCTTCTATATTACCATTTAATATTTTACTATATATTTCTTTACTTATCAAGATTTGATCTTTACTTGTTAAATTATTATGTTTATATTTTCTTTCTAATCTAATATATTTATCATCATCATTATATGTTCTTATTCTATATTTTTTTCTATAAAGCACACCATCTAATTTTTCATAATATGCAGTGTTCTCTAAATCATCAAAGTATAAACTTTTAATAACATATTCCCCATCTTCATCAGCATTTGGATCAAAATCTAATATTCCACTAAGTTTACTTTTAAGTTCCATTGCGATTGCTTTGGAAACTATGTATTTAATTTCATTTCTATATTTTCTCATTATCCAAATAGCTCCTTATATTCTTGATTAGATAATCTAAAATATGATTTAGTTTGACTTTTCATATAAGCATTTCTCTTTTGTAAATAAGATTTTAATCTTCCAAGTTCATAGTTCCAGTTGCTTCTTGTTCTTCCCCATCTTGATAAATTTCTACTCATTTCAGGTTCTAATTCAGCGAGTATTTCATTATATCTTTCTATTGTTCTTTCTTCATTCCATACTTCTTTTAATTGATATGCTACTCTTTCAACATACTTCTTTTTAAACTCACTGTTTCTCATTAAATTTCTAAGTATTGTTGTTGGTATCATTTTGCTTCCCCCCATACCTGATGGTCTTGTTGAAAAATTATAATAATTTACAAAATAATTATAAAAAGCATAATCTAAATCATAAAATATATATCTCCATTTACCATCATTAACATCAGGGTTAGTAAACATTTTACAATTAATTATATCATTATTAGTAACATAAGCTTCTGCTACCCAATAATCTATTACACTATCTATATCAATCATTTTACTAACTTCATCATAATATTCTTTCTTAGATAAATCATGAGTTGTAATATAATTTATTAATTTATTATATTTTGTTCTAGTTCCATATATAATATCACCATCTATTCTTATAATATCAGATTTAGTTCCATCAACATTATAATGAGAAGCGATAAAATGCTCATCAACTTTTTCTCTTAAAAAGTATATTCCATAATAACTACCATTTAAATACATAATAACTGGTTTATATGCTTGAACATCAACATTTATTTTACCATCCACAAGACTCGTTCCAAGTATATCCCTTATTATTGCACCACTCTCATCTTGAGAACCAGACCTAATAACTAGTGAATCATAAACAGAATTATCTCTATTATCAAATACTTGATAATTAAGTTTTCCTTTCCCATATTTCTTTTTAAAAGTTATTGCATAACTTTTTTTTCTTTGACTTCTAGCAGAACCTCCAAACAATTTAAAACCAGCTGGAATGCTAAAAGAACCATCTTCTTCAAATAACTCTGCATAAGCAGGTTTTTCATAACCAGTCACCCATAAATGACTTAATAGAGAACCATAATCACCCTGATTTAAACTTATTGATAAAACTGGCATTGTATGATTCTCATTTATTATATAAGATTTTGTAACTACTTTGCTACGCATTTTTCCATCTTCAAAACAAGCAGCTTTTACTACAGTTGTTTTTTTAAGTGTTAAAGGCCCTTTATATACTGATGAATTGGATGATGGAGTATTTCCTGTTAATGTGTATCTTAATGTTCCAGGACAAGATATATTTAGAGAAATATTCTCTACATTATTATAAACCCCTGCTTCTTTGTTAAAAAGCGGGGTATAAGATATTTGCATGTTTCCAGAATTATTATTTTTTAGTGGTGTCGGACTACTAAAATAATATAGTCCAGGGCTAGAAGCCCTTCCATAACTATATCCCACTGGAATATTCGAAATAAACATTGAATCAACAACCTTGTTATTTTTATACAAGAACAATCCTTCATTATCAGATAATTTGAAATTTGCATGTTTATAACTATTATTAGATAAATTTGTATCACCTGAAGCCATAACTACGTAATATGAATTTGGTTTTATAGTAACATCTGGTAAGTTATACATTTTTGGTCTATTTGTGGTTGTAGTTAAATAATAATCTTTTAAATTTATTTCGTCTTTTGAAGTAGTATAAAGGTCAATCCAAGCATAATAATGACCACCAGTTGTAGAGAAGTAACTATAATTAGAGTTCAGTACG
>JAEEGL013581685.1_pt1 | contig 24497 bp, 25 predicted proteins | sample 9134231 | NCBI WGS metagenome assembly JAEEGL01 (sample SAMN16246548, study PRJNA631951) | gut metagenome | biome: gut microbiome; feature: rumen; material: fiber-attached | host: Bos | place: Iran: Karaj | collected 2018-10
GAATATATCTGCTTCTGAAGAGCCTGCATGTTTTCATATATCTTCTGCCTGTCGGACGCTGTATTCGTGCCGTTGGCTCCCTGATCTGCATAGGATTTCAGGGATGACAGCATATCCTTCGTGGAATTGATCGCGCTCTGCGTGACCTCTACCCAGGCCTGTGCATCGGGTACATTTGCGCCGTAGTACTGTGTTATCTCTGACAGATTGCTCCGAAGCCTTAATGCTCTTATCGCTATGATGGGATCATCGGAAGGCCTTGTGATCTTCTTTTCTGTGGCCATCTGATTATTTAGCTTGTCAAGGTATTCCTTATTAGTATTGATATTCGCAAGTGAGTTGCCCGACATCATTTTGTTTGTGATTCGCATGCTTTAGTCTCCTTAAATCTGTGTTAACCTGTTTTATGAGTTTTGACACATATCAGGGAAATATGTTCAAAAATTATACCCCGGTATTAAGTATCAGTCTGTCGTACATTTCGGTCATGGTCTGGATCACCTTGGCAGATAGCTCGTAGGCGTGCTGGAATTTCACGAGATTCAGGGCTTCTTCATCCGTATCTACGCCCGATACCGAAAGTCTCTGGTTCGCTATAGATTGTCCGATTATCGTGAAATTCTGTTCAAATGTATTCGCGCTCTGCTTGTTCAATGCCACATCTGAGAGTATGCACTGCAGGAACTCTGCGCTTGAGCAGCTCCTGAAAGATATCCTGTTCTTATCCGTCTTCAATGATGAGAGGTCTTTCACCAGGTCAGCGCTGTCCACTGAGCTGTCAGACTCACTGTTATATGTCGTTGCCATAAGAGCGGGATCAGCTAATATACCGGTGCTGACCTTAAAATTCTTTGCCGTAAGCTCGTTGTAGCAATAGGTACCGTTAGTCTGCAGCCCCGTTCCGAGCTGTGCCCTGGGATCGCTCGACTGCATAAGGTCGTACTGTGTACCCTGGGAATCCAGCATCTGGAAAAAGCATTTGTCTCCCAGCTTTTCACCGTTTAAGTCATAGCCCTGACCCTCTATAGCATTGAACGCGCCCGCAAGAGATCTTACGAATTCATTAAGCTGTGACTGATAGTATGGTATGCCCATATAGTCAATCGCCTGGCTTACCCGGACAGATAGATCCTTGGCTACGCTCTCCAGCAGGCCGTCCTGCATTTCATCGTTTGAATCCCTGTATTTCAGGCCGGTAAAGGTGTATGTCCCGCTCTTTCCGTCTGTTGCAGGCTCAAATGTCCATGAGCTGTATGTATAATCAAATCCACTGACATTTATCGTCCCGTTGTCCGGAAGGGTGCATTTATTCATATCCAGAAGGTTTTCGTCAGTAACCGTGACCTTTATGGTCTGATTTGGCGTATGTCCCGTGATCGGATCAACGGCGCTTTTATCTGCCGCCTCCGCCAAAGTCCCGTTGAAATATTCTTTATTATTTCCGTCGCGAAGTGCCAGCAGCCCCTTCAGCGTTCCGCTGAGTGTAGCCGACATCGGATAGAATTTTCCGCGGTTTTGGGTCCAGTAGATATCATAGAGACCGTCTATATCGGACTGGTTCAGCTTCTCGTCCCTGGCCCTGCACTCCAATGTATCATACTCATATCCGTCCACCAATGTGCATGCCCCGCCTATCATGACCTGGAACATCTTTGCTCCGGTCGGGTTATCCGGATCCGCATAGTTATATACTTCTACTTCCTTCGTCTCCACATCTACGAGAGTTGAAAGCTCATCAAGTATGACAGCCCTCTGATCCCTGAGCTCGTTTGCCGTGACGCCCCTGATCTCTATCATATTTATCTGCTTATTCAGGGATGCGATCTGCGCTGCTATGGAATTTATCCTGTCCACGACATCCTTTATTTCCTGATTGATATTATCCTGAGTCTTCTCAAGGTTTATGGCCATATTGTTGAAGTACTCAGTGACGCTGTTTGCCTGGCCTATAAATGCCTGTCTGGTCGTCGTGCTTCCGGGATCGTCTTCCAGCTTAAGAAGCGCATTATAAAAATTCTGCACATATACTGTGTTAAAACCGGGAACGAGATCAGAATCCACAAAATAATTCTCTATCTCCCCCATATAGGAATTCTTCCTGGAATACTCGCCGAGCTCCGCTGCATTTGCCCTGTACTTGACATCTATATACTCATCCCTTATCTGGTCTATGGTCTTTGCGTCTACGCCGGCTCCGGCCATTCCGTAATGAGTATAAGTCCTCAAGGCATCCGCCGCCTCCTGTTTGAGCTGCTGCCTCGAATACCCCTCGGTATTTATATTCGCTATATTGTTTGCCGTGGTATTCTGGGAAGCCTGTGCCGCCGTAAGTCCCGAGTACCCTATCATCAATCCGAAAAACTGTGAAGGCATGTGTGCTCCTTTCGCGGTTACGTCATAGAGTTGATCAATGTGTCAAGCATTGAGTTTATCGTGTTTATGTATCTTGAAGATGCGTTATACGCATTCTGATACCTTATCATCTGAGTCAGCTCATCACTGTCGGATACTCCTACAACCTCCTGCCTCTGGTTGTCTATCGTCATCACCATCGCTTCCTGGTTGGTAGAGATCGAATTGTAGACCTTGCCGTTTGTGGCATTTTCGCTGACAAGCGCTGAATAGTATCCCGCAAAGGTAAGCGGAGTGCCTGTGTCCGGATTCAACGCGTCATGTTTATCGTAAAAAAGCTGCGCCAGCGCATCCGCCTTTAGCTGATCCCTTGATCCGTCGTCAAGCAGGAACCCGTTATTCAGGCTTGCGGGTGTTTTCTGTACCGTGGGATTTATCATAAGATTCGCCGTTGTCCAGCCGTCAGTCCCGTCGGGAACGCTTAAGCTTGATATCCTTGAGAAAAGAAGATTGTCGGTATCCGTTCCTTCTATCGAGCCATCCGAGGAAAGGATCTTGTTCATGCCCGTTACGATGCCGCGGATAAGGTTGTCAAACTCAGCCATCACAGTCATGACAGAGGATCTCTTTGTGGTGCCGTCAAACTTGTTCATGCTTTCCGTATCAGTGACCGCATACAGTTCGCCGACAACATCGCCGCCGCTGTCTTTAACTTTTCCGTCATCATCAACAGTATAGGTTCCACTAGGCGTTACAATATCATTATAATGACCCGCAGCGTTCTTTGTTGCCTGGTATTCTTTCCCGCCGATCACTATCCTGTCCAGGGGATAAAGATCCTTGTAGGTCGCCCTCGTATTGCCTCTTGCATTATAGGTAGCCTTGAGCGCTCCTATGTCTGTATTTTTATCGGACGAAATATCTTCCGTCACGGAGAATACCTCCTGATGCTTGAGTTTCGGCCAGGTAGGAACATAGAAGTTTGCGTCTACTTTTGACTTGAGGCCTTTTTCGATATCCTCCGCAAACAACTCATTATACTCATCGCCCTTGATATATCCCATCTCATTGACATAGTCCTGGGTGACAAACTCAACCCCCTCAAACTCCACCGTGACTATGCCGTGGTAGTCTTCGTCATAAGATATCTTGCCGAGCGCTGCAAGCTCATCGAGCAGCTGATCCCTTGCGTCCCTGAGATCATTCGCCCTCTCGATCCCACCGGTCTCTATCGCTACTATTTTCTGATTTATCTCCCAGATCTTCTTGCCGTATTCATTGATCTTGTCAATATTGTCCTTTATCTGGATATTCATATTGTCCTGATATCCGGCAAGCCCGTCGTATACCGCCTGAGCCCTCTCAAGGAAAGTCTGTGCTTTGCTCATGAGCAGTCCCTGGTTTGTTCCGTCTTCAGGCTGCTTCTTTAACTCCTCGACAGCCCTTGTAAGTTCTGAAAGTGACTCCTGAAAAGCCACTCCCTGCAGTTCACCGAAAAGGGTTTCTATTTCCGTTATGACGTTGTAATTGGTGGTATAGAATTCCGATCTGCCCTGCTCCTGACGGTATGCCTTATCAAGGAAATAATCCCTGACCGACCTGACATCGGCATAAGAAACTCCCAGTCCTACCTGCTGCGGAGAAACATTCGCCTGGCCTATGGTATCATAATGCTTATTTGCCTGGATTATCTGCTGGCGTGTATAGCCGGTCGTTCCGATATTGGACAGATTATGTGCGGTTGTATTTAACGCGTTTTGATTTGTGACTAATCCGGACGCTCCTACATATAGACCTGAAAACAGCGACATATTCTTCTCCTCGCAAAACCTTTTATCATTTCGGGTTACTGTTTTGCGTCAAAGCCGCCGGTCGGTCCTCCAAGAGCTGATCCTGCTATTCCGGCTGAACGGTTGTAATTTCCCGTTTCCGGAGCGGATCTTTGAGATCTGATAAGATTAAGATTAAAATCAACTATATCCAAGGACTGCCTGATGAGCTCACGGTTCTGATCATTGATCATTTTCAGTTCACCCACTGTGGCTTTGAGCCGGTCGCGAAGAGCTGCGATTGCGTCTCTCTCCGACGGCCTTTTTTCAAGCATTTCAATAAGATGCGAAAGCTTCAAAGTCTTAACGTCCTTGTTCATGACATCAGCTATATCCTTCATGGTCTCGGCTCTCTTTGCATCGAGAGCCACCAATCTGTTTACCACTGACTGTTCCTCATCCGTGATTTTTTGAAGTTTTTCCACTTCTCCCGCTACGATCACGGGAGTCTTTTTCCTTGACAGATCAAGTAATGTGACGTATTCACTTTCTTCTTTGGTAAGGGTGTCGATAAGCACTTCTACAAGGCTTGCCACGTCACATCACTCCGATCTTTATGCTATGCCTGTTGCCTCGTTATACTTGGCAAGAAGCTTATCTGCGAAACTCTCGCCTGATACATTATAGGTACCTGCCGCGATCTGCTTCTTGATGTCGGCAACCTTCCCTTCTCTTATATCAGAAGATGCCTTAACTGCATTTTTAGCTGTCTGGATGTCCTTTCCTATGCTGGAGATCTCCACAGCGTCGTGTCCACCGGAAACTTTCTTTGTACCGGATGTCTTCCTGTTCTTTCCGACTCCGTAAACCTGCTGTATCTGTGATATTGCATCTATACGCATTGAAGTTCTCCTCCTTTCCTTAACGTAATTAGCAAATCCTTTTGCTTACACTATATTTATCGGCAGTGTGGGAAAATACATTAGCTGATATGGGAATTTAAATTGTTCTTTTTTTTAAACAATTTTGACGGTTCAGATGACTCCGCTGCTTTTTTCCCTTGCATCGTCAAAGTATCCCCTGTATCTCACCTTATGCTCCGACTTCGGGAAGAGGTATGCGTGCAGATCTATAAAATAGTCATCCGTCATTCCGGCGATATAGTCCGCAACCATGTCATCCGGCATGTTTTCACGATAAGGCTTATGTTCTACATGTACATATTTCGTGATCTTCTCTATATATTCCACATGATGGCGTACAAATACAGAATCCGGATCCATCCGCTTTGCCTGGACAAGCAGGGCATCATACAGTTCCTCAAACATCGGCTCTATATCGCTTTTGAATGCCGCTTCCGTCTTTTCATTCCCGTAAATATGGGAATAGTTCTCCTTCTTCGCCATCGTGAATTCTTCAAAATAATCATCGTCCATATTAAGAAACGGCTTACCGTAAGAATTCTCTGCGATATTAACTATCATGTTGTTAATGATCTCTGCGTTGGTAGTGCCGATCTTCTCCTGGGAATAAGCAGGCGTTTCATCAAACAGCTTCAGCTTTTCCGCATCCTGCCTGTCCTTTCCTATATAAGCTATGATATCCGATACCCTTACGACGCAGCCCTCCAGCGTGCAGGGTATCAGTTTTTTTATAGTCCCCTGGTCCTCATAACACTCTTCCTTCACGGCATCAAACTCAGGAAAGGTAAGACAGTCCGCCCTTGGGCGGTATTCTTTGAGTTCCATCTCCCCGTTGTGGCAGATAATCCCGTCAAGTGTCTGCAGAGACAGATTCTGACAGCATATATCGTCAAGCACCCTGACCGAATGGACGTTGTGATTAAAATACCTGCCTGTATGTTCGTGGTATATAGCAGAAAGAGCTCTCTCTCCCGCGTGTCCGAAAGGCGTATGCCCTATATCATGCCCCAGGGCTATCGCTTCTATCAGATCCGTGTTTAACCCCAAAAGCCGTCCTATATTCCTTGCTATCCGCGATACATACTGGACATGGAACGCCCGTCTGGATATATCATCGTTCCGCACCAGGGAAAAAACCTGCGTCTTGTCGGAATAGCGATTATAATAAGGAACATTCATGATCTTCTCTATATCCCTGACAAATGCCGGTCTATGAATGTTTGCCGCGTCATGATCAGTATCTCTTCTTATTATATCTTCATCTTTACACGCATATGGATTTGTCCTGCCTTCACGCCGGTCCCGCTCTATCCTTGCCGCCGTTTCATCCGAAAGATTAATATAATGTGTTGTTTTCATCTTCCCCGCCTGTAATAACTGTAAATCAATGTAATAATACCTCTCACAGTGTCTATTCAGTGAACTCTTTGGAACCTTCCGTTGTATGTGTACACGATCCATCCGGACAGGCGATCTCCACAACATCCTCGATAATATGATGCAGCGCATCCGCCAGTTCTGTATTTGCGCATCTGTAAAAGACTTCCTTGCCTTCACGTCTTGATACTATCAGCCCGGACGTTTTCAGAAACCTCAGATGATGCGACAGCGCCGGAGCAGACATTTCCATCATTGCCGCAAGATCCGTCACGCATTCTTCGGTATGGCACAGGATCCAGAACAGTTTCACCCTTGACACGTCGCCCAAAAGCCTGAAAATATCGGAGGCAGCGGAAAATCCTTCTGTATTAGGCATTTCTTTTATCAACCCCTCCCGGCTGTTTTTATTTTCGTGATCAGTCGGCCCTTTCATTTGTATCTCCTGTGCCCGCATCTTCTGCGGTTTCCGTAAGTACAGCTCTGTCATTTTTCCGGGATATGGGTCCCTTCGGCACGTTGAATGCTGTCGCTCTTTTGAACAGTATCGAAAGAGGCACTGAAATGCAGAAGCCGTATAGTATCATTTTTCTGTTATATATCGCTCCGTCTGCTCCTGTTACATAAGAAGACAGATGAAAAAGCACCATCGAGTGAACCAGGTAAAACTGAAAAGATATCAGACTGAAAGCATCTATCAGACGGAACGGATTCCTGCGAACTGTCCGGCAATCCACCGGCATGTATTGATACCCGGCATTTTGTATGAAGATACAGACCACGCTCAAAACAAGAATATAAACACTTGGCATGATGTAACCGTGGAGTATGATATATTTACCGTCAATATCCCCCAGATAATATATGCGGGAGTGCAGGATCAAGAGCAGAGTATAAACAATAATTGATAAAGCATATGAAACAGCTGCGGATAACGGAAGCTTGATCTTTCTCGCGATCAAATATGCAACCCCTCCGCAGAAATAAACGTCCAGATTACAGTAAACCGGCACAAAAACACCCTGTGTCCAGTCTGCCGCGTTCAACAGAAGGAAAAACCTTTCAATAAATCCGAGCAATACAACAATAAAAGAAACAGCTATTACAAGGACGCATCCTTTCGACCTTTCCAGCTTTCTGCATATCCATGCAAAAAGAGGGGTTAACAGATAGAGCCCTGCCAGAGTTGACACATACCACGTGGCTGCTATGCTGGTACACCCCGGTTCCCCCGAATAAGTAAAAGTCAAAAGACGCCATATGGTTTCCGGATATATATGAAGGAATGCCGGCTCCGAGATCGTAAGCGCTATAAGGTAAAAACACCACACAGGAAAAAGGACTTTAATAAACCTCTTTATATAGAATTCTTTTAATCCATGCAGATCAAGGGAATACTTCGGTTCCCGTCCCAGAAATCCCCTGATATTAAAATATCCGCTCAGAAAAAAGAATGTCCACACAGCACCGTGTGCCGCGGTTTTCATAAACCAGTTGCCTTCATTAATAACGTATCCGTGCATATTGCTGAAGATGTGTGTATGCAGGACAAAGATCGTTATCGCAGCAGATGATCTGATAAATGCAACAGGATCCACCAGATTCTTTTTTATACTGTTTTCCATAAACTATACCGTCCTCGGCTATAAAGTCCGTTTGGACATTGACAATATTTTTATATTATAGTACAGTATAAACAATTAAGCAATTGTTTAATTGTTAAAACGTTGCCAATATGAAGGAGGCTGTCATGAAAAAAAGCTACAAAATAGAAGTCGATTGCGCAAATTGTGCTGCAAAAATGGAAGAAGCCGCAAAGAAAACCGACGGCGTTAAGGATGCCGTAGTTAATTTTATGATGCTTAAAATGAATGTTGAATTTGAAGACGGAGCTGATCCAAGGGAAGTAATGCCTCTTGTTTTGAAGAACTGTAAAAAAGTAGAAGACGATTGCGAGATTTACATCTGAAAAAGGACCCGACAGGCATATGGATAAAAAACAGAAAAAAAATCTATACAGGATCATAATTACAGCTGTGCTTTTGATACTACTGCATTTTTCGGACGATGCCGTAAGCTTGCTTGCCTTAGTCATAGCTTATGCGATGGGTACGTATTTCTTCGTGGTTTATACCGTGCTGCGCCTTTTCCTTTATATGATCCCCTATATCATAATCGGACATGATGTGATCCGAAAAGCTGTTAAAGGAATAAAAAACCGCCAGCCTATGGACGAATCCCTGCTTATGTGCGTTGCTACGCTTGGCGCCATAGTGCTTGCCGTATATCAGGACATCACAGGCGGTCACGGCGGATATGATGAGGCGATAGCCGTAATGCTCTTCTATCAGATCGGGGAATGGTTCCAGAGCGTTGCCATAGGAAAAAGCCGACGCAACATCTCTGAGCTTATGGATATCAGGCCTGATTATGCAAATATAGAAACAGACGGCAAAATAGAGCAGGTCGATCCCGACGAGGTTGAGATCGGCACGGAGATAATAGTAAATCCCGGGGAAAAGATCCCTATTGACGGTATCATTATATCCGGCTCAGGCTCAATTGATACCGCTGCCCTTACCGGAGAAAGCATGCCGAGACGCATAAAAGAGGGTGATGAAGTCATATCAGGCTGTATCAATCTTACAAGCCCACTGAGGATAAAGACGACAAAAGACTTCGGTGAATCCACGGTGTCAAAGATCCTTGACCTTGTGGAAAATGCATCGTCGCTCAAATCGAAGTCCGAAAACTTCATTACGAAATTTGCAAGGATATATACCCCGGTGGTAGTTTATTCCGCTATCGCGCTTGCGGTATTGCCTCCTGTCATACGCATGGTATTCATGGGAGCAGAACCAATGTGGGGAAGCTTTATTTACAGGGCACTTACCTTCCTTGTCATATCCTGCCCCTGTGCCCTGGTAGTATCCATACCCCTGACTTTCTTTGCGGGAATAGGCGGCGCAAGCCATGCCGGCATACTCGTGAAAGGCTCAAACTATCTGGAAACGCTGTCGGAAGTGGATACGGTGGTATTTGACAAGACAGGGACCCTGACAGCGGGAAATTTCGAAGTCGATGCCGTGCATCAAAGTCCGCTTGGCGAGCGCGAACTTATTGAGATAGCAGCCCTTGCCGAAGCTGCTTCCTCTCACCCGATAAGCCTAAGCCTAAAGCGCGCCTACGGAAAAGACCCCGACAGGTCAAGAGTTTCCGACATAGAAGAAAAGGCGGGTCTCGGGATAAAAGCCATAGTCGACGGAAAGAACGTGGCAGTAGGAAATACCAGGCTCATGGCTTTAGAAGGAGCAGACTATAAAGAATGCCCCGATGACATCGGCACCGTGATCCATATTTCCATAGACGGTACATATGCCGGGCACATAGTCATTTCGGATATCATAAAGCCTCATTCCGCTGAAGCCATAAAGGAACTCAAGGCCTGCGGCATCAAACGCACCGTGATGCTCACAGGCGATGCCGCAAATATAGCCGACAGTGTCGCATCCGAACTCGGCATAGACGAGGTTCATTCCGGACTTCTTCCTGCAGACAAAGTAGATCGTGTGGATACTCTCCTTACGGGAAGGGAAGGAAAAGGCAAACTCGCCTTTACCGGCGACGGGATAAACGACGCCCCTGTCCTTTCAAGGGCGGACATAGGCATTGCCATGGGAGCCATGGGTTCAGATGCAGCGATAGAAGCTGCAGACGTAGTCCTTATGGATGATGATCCCCTTAAAATCCCCGAAGCAATAAAATTGGCAAAGAAATGCCTCCGCATCGTAAAACAGAATATCATATTCGCTATCGGAATAAAGCTTATCTGTCTGATCCTATCGGCTTTCGGTCTTACGGATATGTGGATCGCCGTTTTTGCGGACGTAGGTGTGATGATCATTTGTGTCCTTAACGCGATACGGGTACTTGTCACGGCAAAAGCCGGATAAAAAACCAATGGCTAGAAAATATATGGATAGAGCCTTCTGTACACTTCGGCGACAGGAAGCCCTTTTACATTGCTGTAGTCTCCTTCTATCCGTTCAACTAATACAGCGCCTCTCCCCTGTATGCCATACGCTCCGGCTTTATCCAAAGGTTCTCCGCATTCTGCGTAATCCCTGAGGATGCTCTCTTCGCTGTCATACATTCTGACATCTGTGCGTACATTAAAGACGTCAGTATGCCGCAGGTTCCCTTCTGCCGGGAAAATTATCGTTACGCCGGTATAGACAGAATGCATCCTGCCGGCGAGCATCCTGAGCATCTCATAAGCCTCATCTTCATCTTTAGGCTTACCCAGTATCCTGTCACCCAACGCGACTATGGTATCAGCTCCGAGCACTATTGCATCAGGATGCCTTTCGGCTACTGCCTCTGCTTTCTTTTTGGAAAGCTCTTCGACAACCACTCCTGGATCGGTCCCTTCCGGCATGGCCTCGTCAATATCGGATGTATCAACTTCAAAGGGGATCCCCACTTGCTCAAGAAGCTCTCTGCGCCTGGGCGATGCGCTTGCAAGAACTATCTTCTTCATTGCTGTCCGCCCATATTCTTCATTTCATTCAAAGCGTCAAGGTCATCCTGCGTGAGTCTTATATTAGATGTCCTGGGCTCTGCTCCGGGCTTAGTCACGGTCATTTCAATTATCGTCCCTTCCGGAAGCCCTGTCATAAGCTCATTCCTTACAAAAGCCGCAGCCTTAGGATGCGCGCTTTCCAATCTGTTTACTATACCCAGAATTGCAAACGGATTCATATCCTATCTCCTTCCTACGATGCTATTCTTATTCTATCATAAATGACGGCCTTTTTTCTGACATGGACCCATCAGACAAAAGCGGCAGAAAAAGCGCCTGACAGGCATTTCCTGCAGGCGCTTGAAATAATATCTTTTTGAAGTAATTATCTCTTTGAGAACGATTAATGAAGTGTAAGTGCCGTATTTTAGGCATTTTTCCTTCAAGTTGCTGTTTACCTGTTGTGTACGGTAGAAAGCTCAGGACTACTGTGCACAACTGGTTGCAATTCATATTACGCTCATATTGCAAACATTGAATTTCTGACCACTAAACCTATTCTCTTTTATTTTCATTCATTTCATCGGAATAGATTCCCTTTACTCTTTCAATAATATAACTACTTAATTTTTCATCCTTATAGTATGTATTAATCTCCTGGGTAATGTTTTTATAAAATGTATCTACCTCTTCGCAAAATTCTTCATGTACATCAACCAACAGTTCTACAAACTCTTCCTTATTAAATGTAGTATTATCTGTTCGTATTTCTATATTATCTTTAGATACAAATAAATGCTTAGCTACAATTTCATGAACCAATTTTGCCAAATCCGGTTGCTGAATATCAAGTATAATACTCATATTCTCCTTTTGAAATATAATCTCTATCTCATTCTCCATATTTTTCTATTCTCCTGTGTATTGCAACTTTTCCTCCATCTAAAATAATTGCAGCCTTATCAAGAATATCTGAATATTCTAACGCTCCGTAATCGTATTGAAACTTTTCGCCATTATGATTTGCAATAATTACATTTTCGGCATCACCATTAATAACAATATTGGCATCATGTGTAACAAGAATTATCTGTCTTTTATACTTCTGTTTTCTAATCCATTTGGTCAGCTGAGAATATCTTGCTTCATTATCAATGTTATCCTCTGGTTGATCAATCAAGAGCGGAATTGTAGATTCAGAATGTAATATATATTCCATGACGGCATTTGTTTGCATACCTGGTGATGTTTTGTGTAAATCATTGTATTCACCATCATGGACATATATTATTTTTTGAATCTTCTCTCTTTTTATTTCAGAAAGAGTATCAATTTCTTCAATAACCCCTGCAAACTCAACCTGATCCTTAAGGACATTCATCAAGCGGTCTGTGGTAGCGTACTCCTGAAACACTTCCGCATTACTTTTCTTATCAAAATCTTTTAATCTCGTTTTGTTTACAGAATCAACAATAACCCTTTTTGCATATTCAACAGGATGTTCTTTATTTGCAGCAGATACAAAATAGAACCTATTATTACCCTCCCCATACGCCTCATATTCACTTATCATAATTTTAGTATAGTTTTCATCTATCTCATACAATCTATTAATTTGACGTATTCTCTCTAATTCTTTGTTATACAAAAAACGGAGTTTTTGTTCCAACTTTTTTTTACTTTCAATTTTCTTTTTTATTTCCTTACTTTTTTCTTTTCTTAACTCATCAATTCTCTTTTTTATAAGCGTAGCAAAGGTAGTACTAATATTATTTTTATAGTTTGTAATACATATCTTTTCTAATAGCATTTGAATAAAAGCTTTAAGTTCATATTCTAATTCTTCATCCCATATTTCTTTATCATTAGGAAGAACGCTTTTTATTACATCATAATAGCTTTTCCCATCCTTAATTAACGAAATGCTTTTTCCTTTTACTCTTTTAACTTGAAGATATGTAGTTTCACCACCTATATACACAAAACACAAAAGCTCATCATTTATATTAATGTCTTCAACTACATCTCTTGTTCGCGTTTTTTCCATTAACGCCTGTAAATCAGCAATTCCTTCTGTCACATTAATATTATGCTCAAATTCTTTTTTAAAAAAAGATTCCAATTTTGTTTGTGACGCTCCATCAAATAGTTTACCAATATAGGACTGGCTAAAATATAGAAATTTGATATCAGATGGCATTGTAGCATCATTAAAGTTTGTTATTTCAACATGAAAATTCTTCACAAATTCGCGTCGATCTCTAACCTCAATTTCATTTTTATTTAGAGAATAGACAATAGCATCTAACAATGCCGATTTTCCTTTCCCCCTACCACCAACTATCACATTTAATCTATCAGATAATTCTATCCTAATTAAATTGTTATTTTTTAGTTTTTTAAGGTCATTTGATAAAACGATTTCTTTTATTTTTTCAGTTGGATTACTAGTAGGTCTACTCTCCTTTTCATATATGATTCTTTCTGGATCACTACCAGCCAATAACAAGCCTTGAAAAGAGTTTAGACATCTAAAATATTGATGTGGATTATCTATATATTTCTTTATCGTTTCATAATCAGCAGAATCGGAAAAAGCTATAACTGCTTGTCTATTGTTTTCATCGTTATACTGCCTATTCAAGAATTCTATTGCTTTACAAATCGAAGTTTTTCCTGATGCTTCCCAAAATGGAAAAATTAGCCCCGTAAACTCATTGGTCCCTCGTACTGCCTTTTCTTCATTAAACCAATCATTGTCTATTCCGCGTTTTCCCTGTTTAAATGCATGTGGAGAAACAGCAAAATGTTTGTTATGCATCACTAGCTGCATAATAAAGTCTTCAAAAATAACCTTAGATTTAGAATTAATATATTCCTCCAGCAAATCTTTAAGCTGTCTAATATTATCTAATTCGCTTTCATCAAAATAGAAAATAATATGTTTCGAATATTCATCCTCTTCAGATAGATAAACATCCACTTCTATACCTGGAATAATTGCAATATCACTTTTTTTCATAAAAATTTCATATGCATCTGCATTAATCCTATTATGGTCCGTGAACGAAATCATCCCCATTTTGTTTTTTGATTTGTTGAATATGTCAACAATTGTATTAACAAATTTTTCTGTAGAATCATTGCCATAGTTTTTCTTTGTTGGCGTCCCCAAAGTAGTATGTATATGTAAATCCCAAATATTTGCGTTTCTTAATATCTTATTCATACCTTCTCCACAGTTCTTTATCTGATCATTTCCACCAACCGTTAAATTTCACCACCCAAATTTTCCTGCCATAGCCGCAAGTGCCAGATAGAATGCTTGGCGCTGATTCTCATTGTCCAACCTTTGATATGCTTCGCACAATTCGTGAACAGACTTCACTACCTTCTTTACTTCCTCTGTTTGTTCCTTCTGATACTGTTCAACTTGATTTTGAATCTGACTATAGTATGAAGGTGTAACAAACTGTTGATTGAAGAAGTGATTATAAAACTGATTATTATACATAATTCTATTGCTTCTCCTTAAATAATTATTTTGACGCAGTATAAGTTGTTCCTCGCCCATTACCATTTTTTGTAACCTGGCCGGACTCAACGAGCTTATTTAATGTAGCTACAACTTTAGTTTTTCCTGCATTTGCATATTCTGCTATCTCAGTGCTTGTCAGGTTCATATTGCCATATTTCTTTAGAATATTTAAAACCAATCTCTCATTATCACTAATGTCAACTTGTGATTCTATCAAGGGCAAGGAAATTTTTATCATAGAATCTGTGACAAAATATTGGGGTTTAGTTTCAGAATCCTTATAGGCTTCATTTATTCTACGAATTCCCGTTCCAAATCTTTCAATCAGTTTCAATCTCAAAAATACAGAACATATAATTGGATTCCTTGGAATAGAAAGTCCTCCTGCCAAATACTCATCTATAGTAATTCCTTTCGGTAAGCCTCCTGGTGAAGTAATCTCTATGCACTTTTCAAACATTGAAACATTAATACTTGCAGGTACATCCCAAGTTCTGTGCACAAGTGCATTTGCTATTGCTTCACGGAAAGCTTTTTCAGGAATTAATTCCTTGTTTTCTCTTTTACTACCAATGATTTCTTCATACTGATAATACTTGCAAAACAGATTTACAGCTCCATCATATTGTTCCAAAATAGAGCTGTTTTCAAAAGTCATTCTATCCAAAATTATACTGATGTTAGAGCCAAATCTAATTGCATCTATACCTGGATAACTATTTGAATCTGACAATAACTCTGCGGCTTTATTGTATCCTTTTTCCTTATCATATAGTCCCAATGAAGTTAATATATCTTTAGAAAAAGACGTAATTCCAAGTTGATTGCGAAGGCTTTTCTCCAATTCATTGAATGATAACTCTTGATTTTGCGCACTCAATTCTTCATAAGACAGGTTTTCACCTTCAAGTATCAGCCTTTTAAGTTCAAATCCATCCGCCTCTATCGTAGCTGTATCATTTCGTTTATATGCCTTTGACTTGTAAAAATATGGTTTATAATTACCACCTTTCACCGATAAAGTAACAACTTTTGTTCTTTCATTTACTTCCAGCGTATAATCCGGTAAAGGCTTTATGTTATCATTTATTTTATTTTCTACATCCAAGCAAAAGTTTTTAGGATCTTCAATTCCAATATTTTCGCCATTATCATCAACTCCAAAAATAATCTTGCCTCCATCATAATTTGCAAAGGCACTTACCGTTTTTAAAAACGAATTTGTAAGATCACTTTTAAATTCAAGGTTTTTATTTTCTTTCATCTGCCTTCTCTCTCCTTATGAATATATTCTAACAAAAAACGAACGCAAAAACAAACGTATTTTTTTGCGTTCGTTTTTGCGTTCATCTCAATGCATTACACACTTCATTTATTCTTTACAAATTATGTACTTCAGGTTCCCCTAGTTACTAAAAATAATACAATCGTCTTAATCGCCAACAGTCTATAATTTAAAATAACCTATCCACAAATTATATCTATATTACCATAAGATTCTATTAACGAATTAACTTTCATATAACTATCATACGATTCTAGATTTGCCACAATCGTCATATTTCCATCTTCGAAAATCATTTCTTCTATCTTCCCACAAGAACTAATGATGCGCTTAATTGCTTCATATGTTTCTCGCTCAGTTTTTGAATTTGAAGAAATAGTAATATAATATCCATTATACTCCGATATCTGGTTGTTATCTAAATAAACACCATGTCCTAACTCTTCATTACATAATCCTGCATATGTATTCGAATGAACACATACAGCTCGGCAAAACAAACTGGACATATCAAGCGAAATTAAATAATTATCAATATGATTATCAAATATAGTAACATTGTTAAAATCTATTTGGCTCTCACTTGCTTCAATTAAACATCCAGCTGTCTTATTGCAATCATATATCATACTATTAGTAAACTCTATGCTTGAATGCAAAATATTTAATGCCCCATACGTACATTCATATATTCTTGTTCCATTAACTCTCACATTTGAACAATTTTCTAATTCGATACCATACGTACCGCAACCGAACAGTTCCAACGAATCCATCTGTATATTATTACAATCACTAAACCGTAAAACCGCTCCTGTACAACTACCTTTATGTGGAGTATGCCCTATTGTTAATCCTATAAGTTTAATATTGCTACATCCACAAAAATTCATTACATTTGCATATCTAGGGCTTACTAAAAGCGTGGAATTATCCCCCACAATTGTAATATTTGACAAATTTGACAAAACTAATTCATTTCCATCAAATACCTCTTCTTTTTTTACGTTTTTATTGTCAGAACTAAATTCCAAAATATCATAAAAACCTTTATTTAAAACAAGTTTGTTGTTCGAGCATAATCCATCTATAAATTCACTGACCGTTGACACCTCTATGTATTTATGAATTTCAGGAATAATCTCAGCCTGATTTCTAATACGCTTCATCACTTCTGCCTGTATAATTTTATTAATTATCTCTTTTAGTTGTTCAGCAGATTCAAAAGGTGTATATAGTCCCAAAGGTTGCAATTTTTTTGCAATTAGGCTAATAGCTTCAGCATCAGAGTTTCTATCTTTGTCGTTTATGGTTTTAAAAAAAGCTTTAATATCCGGTTTTCGAAACTTGTGATAACTGTCTAATGCCAAATTTAGCTCATGTTCAGTTCCAGCAACATTTTCATTTGGCAATATTGTTCCTATTCTTTTCCAATATAGACATATAAAAATATCAGCTTTAGATATCTCTAGGTCAACATCGATAACCCCTTGTGGACCATCCGCATTCATCCCAGGAGGTACATTTTCCCACATTCTTAAGTCAATACATATTTCATTTTTCATATACAAAGGATTTAAAGAATCAACCAGTTCTCGTATCATCTGCCTTTCTTTATTCAAATCCGAAGGCGAGGCCAATACCACTTGAATTTTATCCATATCAAGTTCTCCCTATAAAAATCTATATAATTAATCATTTCTTTCTAAGAACATTGGACACCGTTGATTGAGAAATGTCTAACATAGCAGCTATGGTCTCTTGATTAATTTTCTGTTTTGCCAAATCCTTAATCACATCATTTCTTTGTGCTACAGATGCTATCTTTGGTAATTTATGCATTGTTTCTGAAACCACGCCTGATGCTGTTACACTTTTTATTAACGTAGTTCCATCATCCAAGACTGCTCTAGCAATTTTCGCCCCTGTTTTTTTATTTGGTTTAAAAGCTAATGATACAACATTTGCAGTGTTCTTTCCCACCTTTCTCAAGTCAGTATTATTAAAAACTTTCATTAAATTCATTGCCATATCACGTCCCCTTCTATATTAATATTTTATTATAATAATATTAAAATATATTTGTCAAGAATAGTTTCATCAAACAAAAAACACCTCAGGACATTGTCCTGAGGTGTAATAAGTCGTATATGATTGTCCAAAGACGTAATACGTTGTGAAACGATTATCTCTTTGAGAACTGAGGTGCGCGTCTTGCGGCTTTGAGACCGTACTTCTTTCTCTCCTTCATACGAGGATCCCTTGTGAGATAACCTTCCTTTTTAAGAGTCGGACGATAATCTCCGTCTACCTCAAGAAGAGCTCTTGATATTCCGTGCCTTATAGCTCCGGCCTGTCCGGTATATCCGCCGCCCTGTACATTCACGAGCACATCATACTTATCTACAGTTCCGGTAGCGACAAGAGGCTGGCGCACTATCGTCTTTAATGTTTCCGGTCCGAAATAGTCATCTATGTCTCTTTTATTGATGGTGATCTCACCCTTGCCCGGCATCAGATATACACGCGCTATGGACTTCTTTCTCCTGCCGGTTCCGTAATATCTCTCTGTTGCTTTTTTCCTAGTAGCCAATGTCACATCCTCCTATCAGAACTTAAGCTCTTCTGGCTTCTGAGCAGCCTGCTCATGCTCAGGTCCCGCATATACGAAAAGCTTCTTTGCCATCTGTCTGCCGAGAGTCCCTTTGGGAAGCATGCCCTTTACCGCATGCTCAATGACAAACTCCGGCTTCTTTGCAAGCTTTTCCTTCAAAGGCACCTGTTTTAATCCTCCGACGTAACCACTGTGTGTAGTATAGAGCTTCTGCTCCATCTTTTTTCCCGTTACCTTGATCTTTGCGGCATTTACTACGATAACGTAGTCACCCGTATCAAGGAAAGGAGTATATGTTGGCTTATTCTTTCCACGGAGAACACTGGCAATGTTGGCACAAAGCCTTCCGAGAGTCTGTCCCTCGGCATCTACCACATACCATTTTCTCTCTATGGAAGAAGCGCTTGGCATATATGTATCCATTATCCGATCCCTCCAAATGATCTGAATAGCTGTCTTTAGTATCAAAATCCACGGACTTGGGGCAAAGCCCGTGCGAATCAAGATTATAAGTCTGTATAAAGCCCTTTGTCAAGGCTTTTTCGTAATGATCCCCTCCTCCGAAACATCGACATTATCAGCACTTCTGTTGATTTCGTCCGAGATTATCCTTTCATACTCCTGATCTCCCATATGCTTCATGGATGTATAGCATCCCTTCTGTACGCAGGGAATAAACCGGAGTTCCTCAAGTTCACCTTCATTCACTGTTGCCTCTATCATGCATGAATCCAGCGTCTTGGAGTTAAACCAGAAATTCCCCGTTGAATATATAACGGGCACATCGCCAACGTATCCGAAGCCCTGCAGCACATGGGGATGCGTTCCGATGATAAGATCAGCTCCTGCTTCTGCAAACTTCTCTGCAAGCTCCTTCTGTGATGCTTCATACATATGCTCGTTTTCCGTTCCCCAGTGTACAAAGGCTATCGTAAAATCAGCGTTTTCATCTGCTTCCTTTATAACCTGCAGGTATTTCTCGGGATCAAGTGTCCTCAGCACGCCGGGATCCGTCTCCGTAGCCTCCTTGGTATCCGGAGGCAGCGATCTTTCTATCTGTGTCGCAGCGGTAAAAGCTATGGTCATTCCGCCTGCCTCAATATACTCAGGCGTCATAGCCTCTGCGATATCGTGTCCTGCTCCTACATATTTTATACCCGCTTCATCCAGCGTATCAAAGGTATCCAGCAGAGCATCCTTTCCATGGTCATAGGCATGGTTATTTGCAAGCCCGACAATATCAACGCCAAGCTCTGTCAGATAGCGGACTGTAGACGGATCCGCCCTGAACGTATATTTCTTCCCCGGTGTGGGAGTCCCCCTGTCAGAGTATGGAAACTCGTTATTTATCATCGTTATATCCGCTTCCTGCATGGCGGTTCTGATATCTTCGTCAAGAGCCTCTGTTATCTCACCGCCCCGTCCTGCAAGCGCGTTCATATTTGCATATCGTTTGTCAAAATTCATATCACCCGTGAATAATATAGTCACGGGTTCATACGCTATAATATCCTCCGAAACAGTCTCAGTGGCAGGCTCCGGCTCAGGTTCCACCTCCACCATCGCTTTTTCCGTCACGTCCTCCATTACCGGCTCAGGGACGGCTTCGGACACCGGCTCTGACTGGGTCTCCTCCTCCGGCCTTTCAAGCTTTTCCACAGTGGCATTTTTCTTATTTCCGGCTATCCCGGGAATAGGAATGTCTTTTATTCCACAGCCGGCAAGCATCAGCACCAAATATATGATTAAAGCAAAAGCCCCGCCGATCCGGCGGGGCCTGTTATTGTTTCTCATGAGAATCTCTGATTATTAATCTTTACGCCGGGACCCATTGTAGGAGCTATTGATACGCTCTTCAGATACTGTCCCTTAAGAGCCGATGGCTTTGCTTTCATTATCGCCGACATAAGTGCATCAAAATTTTCTTTGAGCTTTGCTGTCTCAAATGATGCTTTTCCTACAGGCACATGGATAATATTTGCTTTATCCAGCCTGTATTCAACTTTACCTGCCTTTATATCCTTTACGGCATTAGTAACATCCATCGTAACTGTTCCGGCTTTGGGGTTAGGCATCAGGCCTTTGGGGCCAAGTACTTTACCGAGACGTCCTACAACCCCCATCATATCAGGCGTTGCGACTACAACATCAAAATCAAACCATCCCTCATTCTGAATCTTCGGGATAAGCTCTTCGCCTCCGACAAAATCAGCTCCTGCCGCCTCAGCTTCGTCAAGTTTTGCGCCTTTCGCAAAAACAAGTACTCTTACGCTCCGTCCCGTACCATTAGGAAGTACCACAGCGCCTCTTACCTGTTGCTCTGCATGTCTTCCATCGCAGCCCGTTCTGAGATGAACTTCGATCGTTTCATCAAACTTTGCTGTAGCAGCCTTCTTTACAAGCTCTATAGCTTCTTCGGGTTCATAAAGCTTTGACCGGTCGATAAGCTTTGCTGCCTCGACGTATTTCTTTCCGTGTTTCATCAAGACTCCTCCTTACTTCTCGACCTCGACACCCATAGATCTTGCGGTGCCGGCTATCATACTCATTGCTGCTTCCAGGGATGCCGCATTAAGGTCAGGCATCTTAGTCTCTGCTATCTCTTTGCATTTTTCTTTTGAAAGAGTAGCTACCTTCTGCTTATTCGGAACGCCTGATGCCTTCTGGAGATTGCAGGCTTTCTTGATAAGTACTGCAGCAGGGGGTGTCTTTGTAATAAATGTAAAACTCCTGTCCGCATAGACAGTGATAACGACAGGAATGAGAACATCTCCTTTGTCTGCCGTCTTGGCGTTGAACTGTTTTGTGAATTCAACGATGTTTACGCCGTGCTGACCGAGAGCCGGTCCTACAGGCGGTGCCGGTGTAGCTTTTCCGGCAGGGATCTGAAGTTTGATATAACCTTCTACTTTCTTTGCCATTTTGGCCCCTCCTTTTTTAATGCGCACTTACGTGCTTTGTGGTGTTCGCGGGCGAGTTTCCTCCCTCCCACTTGATATATATTGATATATAAACTTTATGAACATCAAGACCCACGGATTGCTCCGCAAGCGCCCCACAACTGCCGTCATAGAGACGTGTCTTAATGCATTAGGTTTATTTCATCAAATGATATATCCACAGGCGTCTCTCTTCCGAAGAGTTCCACCATAAGCGTAGCGGTACGTTTGTTCATATCCATTTTAGCTATAGGCCCGGTTGTTTCTCTCCAAGGACCTGCGACAACACGTACCATATCACCTTCCTTAAAGTTTACGGTCATGTTCTCAACATGTATACCCAGAGGCTTCATTTCTTCCTCTGAAAGAGGTACCGGTTTGCTGCCTGGTCCTACAAATCCGGTTACGCCTCTCGTATTTCTGACAACATACCACGTATCGTCATCCATTATCATATTTACAAGCACATAGCCGGGAAATAGTTTCTTTTCAACCTCTTTTCTCTGACCGTTATCCTTTATTTCTATCACAGTCTGAGTCGGTACGCGAACTTCAACTATCTTATCCTGCATATGCCGGTTTTCTATTGCCATCTCTATCTGAGATTTAACCTTGTTCTCATACCCCGAATATGTATGTGCTACATACCAGCGCGGTTCATTATCAGCCATATCTGTCTCCCGATATTATCAAGGCGCTTCTGCGTCTTGCCTACTTTATCACGAAATTAATACCATACTGCAAGCCTCTGTCTATGACAGCAATGATCGCAGACGTTACGACCGTGATGGTAACAACTGCTATGGTCTGCTTTGTAAGAGTATCCCTGGTCGGCCATATGATCTTTGAAAACTCTGCCTTAACGCCCTTCCAAAATGATGCCGGCTTGCTGTCTGCACCAGTCTTTTTTACGTCTTCCATAAATACACCCCCGGTGTTTGCTTACTTCGTCTCTTTATGAGTAGTATGCTTCTTGCAGAATTTACAATACTTTCTGATCTCTATCCTGTCCGGATGAGTCTTTTTGTCCTTTGTAGTGTCATAATTGCGATTCTTGCATTCCGTGCATGCAAGCGTGATCCTTGTACGCATTGTTTATCCCTCCGTTACGCCTGTCATCAGGCATCTGACGAAAAATTTTAGTGCAAAAAAATAAGACCTGAAAGTCTCGAGCTTTAAGACTATAACATTTCCGGGAATGCTTGTCAACAGCTTTTACAGCGATGATGATCGTGGTTCCCCTACGGATCATAGGTGTTTAGAGGACAGTCTTTATATATCACCGTCAGGTTCCCATATCTCCCGTCTTCCATATCTGCACAGCATCTCTCCTGCTCCTATTATCATAAATACTATAGGGGTACATATGATCTGCTGATAGCAGAAAAAATTATGCATCATATAAGCGCCGATACACATGGCAGGCGCCAATGTCTCAGTCAAAGTCTCACTCTTCTTTATAAAGCGTATCATTCCGCTGATAAATATCCCGATATAAGCTGCCGCCCCTGCAAGTCCGACATTTATAAGCGCATTCAGCCATTCATTATGAGCGCATGTTAATACAGTTCCCTTCCCCCATTTAGCATTTAACGGCTCCGAATAGAACCTGTAAACTTCATTATAAAATCCATCCGGTCCTGCGCCGAAAAGCTTTCTTAATATATTTGTTTTGCAGAACGTACCGACGGCACCGATCCAGGATAAGCCTCTGTTATTGCCCCACTGATAATCAAACAGCAGATAATTATTATCAGATTCAAGTGATGTCCCCGCAAATGCCCCTGCGGTATTGAGCGCTATATATACAATCGGTATCAAGGCACATACGCCTGCAATAATAAGCACAATTGTACGGACATTAAGATGATCACCGATCTCAAAGCCTTCTTTTTGGGTTATTTTGATATAACCGATAAGCATTCCTGCCGAAACAGCAAGCAATATCCAGCTTACCACCCCAATGGAAAGAGTCCTCATGATGTTTGAAAGCACCATCACCCGGTCCTTAAAAGCAATTTCGAGCAGCCCGAATAGTTTCCAGCCGCCAAAGAGCATCACAAGACATTCAAGGAATCTGCGCATGCTTTTATTATCCCTGAAAGAGGCGAAGAAAAGGATCAGATACACCACAGCATAAGCAAGCAGCGCCGAATCCGAATTCTGCGCAATCATTGTCATGGCCCCGATTAGAACGTAAGCTCCTGACAGGAATCTCTTCACCATCTCCTCGCTGTGCCAGAATACCAGAAGCCCGATCGGAAACATAAGAATCATATAGCTTGAAAACCACGTAGCCTGCCCCAAAGTGGAAATAAAATTGATCAGATATGATTCATCCAATCCTACATACATTTCCAGCGGGTCTATTCTGAATCTGTTCAGCAGACAGATAAGAAATACAACCGCAGATACCGAAAGATAAATAATAAACACTATATCATCCCATCTCCAAAATCTGGAGACAAAATAATAAAGGGTGACAAATGCCAGCTGGGATATAAGCCCCATATACCATCCGTCATACCCTACAAGGGTTTCTGCCTTGTACGGAGAAAGAAGAAAAGACGTTAATGCCGCAAAAGTATAAGCCAGCACAAACCAGTCAAGAACTGATATCCCTTTTATATTCCAGTATTGTGAGATTTTTCCCTTACGCGCCAAATAAAGCTGATACCATACAAACACCAGCAGCATTACAGCAACGCCAACCAGGGTGACCCATTTAAAGAAATGCCACTTTGCATCCCCCATATTGTAATACTTTTCCTCATAGTACAGCGGATATATTGCAAACATGAAAAACACATATATCGCAACCACGTCTTTTAATATCTTCTTTGATATAGGAGTAGTATCTGTCTGCCTGTCCCGTTTTTTCCCTGCTATTTTGACTTTGCTCATGCAATTCCTTCTTTATCAATATTCAAACAAACTGTATTGTATCACCATCATTGCTTATAAGTCTATAATACGCAGTATACATGACCGACCGCCTTTTAACCGGGCAATTTCCTCCCCGATCATCACGATGCTCAATCGAGTAGGAGGAAATTTCTCTAAAGAGAGAAATTTCCGACCTCTCACACCACCGTACGTACCGTTCGGTATACGGCGGTTCAATCAACTTAACAAGTAACACACCTTGCGGTGTAGTAGTCTAACATGGAGATTAGCC
>JAEEGL013653614.1_pt1 | contig 24497 bp, 16 predicted proteins | sample 9134231 | NCBI WGS metagenome assembly JAEEGL01 (sample SAMN16246548, study PRJNA631951) | gut metagenome | biome: gut microbiome; feature: rumen; material: fiber-attached | host: Bos | place: Iran: Karaj | collected 2018-10
AAGGGATTACAGCGAAGACCTTAAAGAACTTGACGAGGCGAAGAAAGGTTTCGATTCGCTCTTCGATTGAAAAAAGACCCATCAATAAAAAAAGCCCCCTCGCGCGAGGGGGCTTTTTTCACTCCTGAAAAGGTCACTGTCCCAAAGCTTTCAGGTATCTGTCGTACTGTTTCTGTCTGATGTCCACCACTTCTCCCATATTCAGGGAATCCAGCTTGTCTATATAAGCGTCAAACTCCTCATCCACATTCTTTTCGCCCTTTATGAAGGCAGCGGAACTGGTATCGATCTCATTCTGTATGTCAGGCAGATACAGGTTCACGGTATCGCTTTCCTTGCTGGTGGCGTAGATCTCCGGCCAGGGATGCCTTATGTATTTCCTGAGTTCCCTGTTGATCTCGGCATGCCAGTCCGCCACCAGGATGTCCGTGGCCTCTACGGACTGTGCCGCCGGGAGAACGAAGGCGGGATTTATGCCGAACTGCTGAAGCCAGTCGTTGTCTTTTCCCTTTTCGGTATATTCCCTGGTGCCGTCGGGATTCTCCACGTAACTCTCCCCCTCTATCCCCCACTGATAATACTCCTGACAGCGCTCGGACATGGCGTAGTCGAGGAACTTGACCGCAAGCTCTATCTGGGAGGATCCGGAATTCACGCCGAACATTCCCGAAAGGGAATTCCTTCCCACGTAAAAGCCCTCATGTTCCCCGGAAAGGGGCGGCACTCCCACAAATGCGGTGGCTCTGGTGCCGTCATAGTACGGCAGGACGTTGGAATACATCATGGACATGGCCCAGCTGTAATCGAAGGCAACGCCCGTCAGATCCTTTGAAATGCGGTCTATTACCGTGTCCCTGTCAAGAGGCGCGTATTCCTTCTCCAGAAGCCCCTCTTCATACAGGTCGTTTAAGAATGCAAGGTACTTGATATAATTCTCCGAATCGGCGTAGGCATAGGTCACATTCCCCTTGTCGTCAGCCTGGAAGCCGCTGACCAGATCAAGCCCGAAAGCGGGTCCGAACATGTAGGGCAGAAACTCCGCCATAACGCTCATGGGTATCTCATCTCCCGCATCGCCGTTGCCGTTCATGTCATGTTCCTTGAAATACCTGAGGAGTTCGACAAAATCGGTCAGATCGTCGGGTGCCGTCATTCCGGCCTTATCAAGCCACACCTGATTGTACATGAGACAGGGCTGATAATCGTCGGCCACATTTATGCCGGGGACGTAGTAGATATGGCCGTCCTCGGCCGTAAGCTCAGCCTTTTCGATATTGTGGTCGGACAGCCATTTTCTGTAATTGGGCATGTAATCAAAGTATTCGTCTAGAGGCACGAAAAGCCCTGACTTCAGATACACCTGATTCGGATCGTTGTCCGGAAGCTTGATGATATCCGCATCCGTGTTTCCGGATTCCAGTATCTTTGAAGCCTCGGTCTCGTAAGTATCGTAAGCCAGAAGCTGCCAGGAGGGCTCCACCCCGGCCTCTTCAAACACCTTGAGGACGATGGGAGCTTTCGAGATATCTACGTTGGGATAGTTCGAGGTCTGGGCAAAGATCTTTATGGTCCCTCCCTCCTTCGTGATAGGAGCCTCGCCTGTATAGACAAAACCGGAAGGGTCCTCTATGGCAGCGGCGTTCTGTATGGCGGAATCAACTTTGTCCGTATTGTTGAGACCCGTTTCCGCCTCCTGAGTCCCCGAGCCTGCGCTCTGGGCGCAGCCGGCAAGCATCGACGCAGACATTGCAGCTACGACCAACACTGAAATGACCTTTTTGTTCATAACCTTCCTCCCGCATTCCGACAGCGTTATTTCATACCGTCTATGATCTCCATACACTTTTCGGAATCCATGTTTGCTACCGCTTTTCTTATTTGTCCTATCTGATCCTTTATATCGTCTCCGTAGGAATACTCCTTCAGCCTGTCCGCGATCTCATCCATTCCGTCCATATCCAGGTCGTCGCAGGCCTGCCAGAGCTTCCCAAGAAGCTCCTCAAGAGTCTTCTCGTCGATAAGAGGCTTGTCGTCATCATCCTCTTCCCCGGTCCCGTAATACTCGCCGAGGCCCGCCAATATCCTCCGGAACTCATCCAGAGTGGGACCGGTCTGGGTTTTGATGGCATCCATATCCCCGGCGTTTCCGGCCTTTTCCAGAGCTTCCGCCATATTTCCCAGTTCCATGGCTCCGATCTGCCTGGAGCTGCTCTTAAGAGCGTGGACGCGGATGGTATAATTGTCCCAATCCCCCGTGTCATAGGCTTCCTCTATGCTCTTAAGCTTTTCCTCTCCCGAGCGGTAATATTCGCCCGCTATCTCATCGTAAAGAGCGGCGCTCCCGAGTACCCTGACAGCCGTCTCAGTATCGATGCCCTCGAAGTTCACCCGGACTCCGGATTCCCCTTCCCCGGTCTCTTCCTCCGTCTCCGAAGGATCCCTTTCAATGATCTTATCGGCGGGCAGCCATTTTTTCGTAATGGTTATTATCTGGCTGACCTCAACGGGCTTGGGGACGAAATCATTCATCCCGGCTTCTCTGAAGAGCTTCTTCGCCTCTTCCATAACGTTGGCAGACAGGGCCACGATGACCGGCTGATACGAGCCCTCTCCGGCAGCCCTTATGGCCTTTGTGGCGTCCACTCCGTCCACCTCGGGCATCATATGATCCATGAAGATTATATCATATTTATTCTTCGCAGCCATATCAATGGCCATCTGACCTCCGTCAGCGGTGTCGATCTTCGCCCTGATGGGCGACAGCAGTCCGCCTGCTATGGTCAGATTGATGTGGTTGTCGTCCACTATGAGTATCCTTGCATCGGGAGCGATGAAATCCACCCTGAAGACCTTTTCCTCATCAATGCTGTGGATGACCATGTATTTCCCGTTCAGGGTGTTCACCAGGTTCATGGTGTACTCCGGCCGGTTCATTGCATGGAGATTGTCCAGATCCGGCTTGAACTCCGATCCCAGGTCCAGAAGTACGCTCCCGTTCACATCCTTATGCTCTTTCAGGAAATCCCTGATCTCGTCATTATAAAGGGCCTCCGGGAAGAACAGGATCTCGCTCTTCCTGCCGGTAGGGGTATAATCCCGGGGACTCCTGATGACCCTTGAATCCACATGAAACCTCTCAAGCTCATGAACAAAAGCCCCGAGCATTTTAGTGTTTTCTTCTTCATCGATGACATAAGCGAATTTGTCCGAAGGATCCTGAACGGCCACATCGCTCTCCATGTCAATGACCTTCTGGGGAACGGTAAACCAGAAATCCGAACCCTTTCCGTATTCACTCTCCACGCCTATCGTGCCGCCCATGGCTTCCACAAGCCTTTTCGATATGGCAAGTCCGAGTCCCGTACCTTCCACGGACCTGTTCCTCTTTGAATCCACCTGCTGGAAGCTCACAAAGAGTTTGTTCAGGTCTTCTTTTCTGATCCCGATGCCCGTATCCGTGACGTGAACGATCAGATTCACCCTGCCGTCGTCCAGGGACTCGCTCCTGACGGCAACCTTCACCATCCCCTTATGGGTAAACTTGATGGCGTTGTTTGCGATATTGATGAGGACCTGTCTTATGCGCATCGCATCTCCGGACAGGACTCTGGGCAGGGCGTTCTCGACAGCCACATAGAGTTCTATGGGTTTCTCCCCTACCCGCGTACCCAGGACATTGGCAATATCGGACAATTCTTCCACAGGGGAATATTCATCCTCAATGATCTCCATCTTTCCGGATTCGATCTTGGAGTAATCCAATATGTCGTTTATTATGTTCAGAAGATTGCTGCCGGACCCCTGGATCTGCCTGAGATAATCCTCCAGCTGGGGAGAATCCTTTTCCCTGATGGCCAGCTCAGCCATTCCTATTACGGCATTCATAGGGGTGCGGATCTCATGGCTCATATTGGCCAGGAAATCGGATTTCATGCGGTTTGCGCGCTCCAATTCCTCATTTGCCTTCTCCACGGCCATTATCCTGGTGACGGAATCCGTGGTATCGTGAATGATGTAAAGGGTGCCGATGCTGTATCTCTCATCCCCGAGATTTCTGATATTTACCTTAAAATAATAATCCCTGTCGGAGGATCTGTAGGTGATGACATTTTTTTCTCCCGACAGCTCTTTTTCGCTTATCCACTCTTCCAGACAGGATCTGTCCTCGAAGCTCTTTATCAGCGATTCCTCCAGGGTGTTGCGGATCATGTCGTTGGTGTGTATCAGGTCATTATGCCTGTCGTACAATATGAGGCCGTCGCTCATGTCGTTGGCAAAGCAGTCAAGGGACCAGTCGCAGAGCGTATTTCTGGAATAGGCTCCGGTCAGATAGAGACAGACCGGAGGTATGATGTTATATACCAGAACAGGGATCCAGACCGGGAGATCGAAGGAACTGGCTATCACATCCGAAGCGCAGAGAGCAAGGATCAGCACCAGATATCCGTAAAAGCCCGTCCTGAATATCCTGTGGGACAGTCTGATGCCGGCTATGATCACGGCCACGCATAGAAGCACACAGAGGAAACTGCCGATCCTGTAGGAGCGGAAACTGAACAGAAGGCCCGTATTCTTAGAATCGTCAGTCGCCACAAAAAAGCCCGTCTTGAAGCGGATCTTTTTGGAAACGATGAATATCCTGCCCCCGAATTTCTGGCTGATGATAAGGTAGGTCTGATATATGCAGATCACGGCGGACACCACCGCGCCTATCAGGAATCTCCTGTGTCTGTCCGACAGCAGCAGGATCATCAGAAGGAAGGCAAAGATAAGCCAGGCGTGCAGGATGTAGTAGCCCACAAATACGTTCAGGGCGCTTTTTTTATCGGCGTTCAGAAGCGCAACACAAAGAACGTCGGTGACCGCCACCATCATCGACAGCAGAATGAAACCGTTATTCCTCCTCTTTTTCGTCCCCCCTCTGACAGCGCAGAGTACGGATACAAGGGAAAGAGCCAGAAAGATTACAGTCAAACTCACCATAAATTCACATTCCCGTAGTTGACAAACTACTACTCATCTGATTATATCATCCACAGCCCAATAGTCAATTTATGCGGGTAAAAGAGCTGCCTGTCAGTCGCGCCCGAAGATATCTCTTGTATAGACTTTATCCATAACGTCCGAAAGGGCGTCTTCACAGCGATTCGCTATTATTGCCCCGGACCTTTTCTTGAATTCCTCAAGGTCGTTCACCACTTTGGATCCGAAGAAGCTGTCCCCGTCCTCGAGAGAGGGTTCGTAAACGATCACGGTGGCGCCCTTGGCCTTTATCCTCTTCATTATCCCCTGTATGGAGCTGTGGCGGAAATTGTCGGAATTTGATTTCATTGTGAGCCTGTAAACCCCGATGACACAGGAAGCGGCGTCATCGCTCTGACCCTCGTGATGATAATCCCGGTAAAAGCCCGCTTTTTTCAGCACCTGATCGGCAATGAAATCCTTTCTGGTGCGGTTCGACTCCACGATGGCCTCGATGAGATTCTCGGGAACATCGGAATAATTGGCCAAAAGCTGCTTTGTGTCCTTGGGCAGGCAGTATCCGCCGTACCCGAAGGAAGGGTTGTTGTACTGGGAGCCGATCCTGGGATCCAGACACACCCCTTCTATTATGGATCTGGTATCCAGCCCCTTGGATTCGGCATAGGTGTCCAGTTCGTTGAAATAAGCCACCCTGAGGGCCAGATAGGTATTGGCAAAAAGCTTCACGGCCTCGGCCTCGGTGAAGCCCATGAAGAGTGTGTCAATATCTTTTTTTGAAGCGGCCGCGGTGAGAAGCTGCGCAAATTCCTTTGCCGCGCCGAGAAGCCGGGGATCTTCCGGATCGGTGCCGACTATGATGCGGCTGGGGTAGAGATTGTCGTACAGGGCCTTGGACTCCCTCAGAAATTCGGGGCTGAAGAGGATGTTCCCGGAGCCAGTCTGCTGTCTCAATCTCACCGTATAACCCACGGGGATGGTGCTCTTGATCACGATAATGGCTTCGGGATTCACCCGGATGATCTGCTCCGCAGCCTGTTCCACGAAAGACGTGTCAAAATAATTTCTCTGACTGTCGTAATTCGTGGGGGTGGCGATTATGACGAGATCCGCATCCCTGTAGGCGGAATCTCCGTCCAGTGTCGCTTTCAGATGAAGCTTCACCGGATCCCCGTGCTCATCCTCTCCGGAGAGATATTTTTCCAGATACTCATCCTGGATGGGGGATCTCCTTTCATTTATGGCATCAACCTTTGCGGGTATCACATCCACGACTGTAACTTCATTGTCCACGGAAAGGAGCACGGCCAGGGAAAGTCCCACGTAACCCGCTCCGGCGACGGCGATCTTTTTCATTATCTTCCTTTTCTCCTGCTGCCGGGTTTTAATCCCGGATATCCTGTATCAAAACACACACATAATACCATATACGGCCGGCAAAGTCATCTCCGGGACCGCAGGCGGCCGTCCGGAGAAAAGCGCCGCTCCCGGTAACAACGCAGGAGTCCGGGGAGAACAATGTCTCCCCGGGCCCCGTGATAAAACCGAAAGGTTATTGCGCCTGTCTTCAGAAGCCGAACCTTCTCAGCCATTCATCGAAGTCTGAACCGCCCATGCCGTCATCGCCGAAGGGATCCATGAATTCATACTCATTCCGGTCCTGATCCTGTCCGGGCTCTTCCTCTTCTCTTTCCTCCGGCTCTCTCTCCTGTCTGCCGCCGTTCTGTCCCTGGATCTCGGCGTCATCGGGGGCCTTGGTCAGGGTGACCTCCACCTTATCTTCCTTCTGATAACCGTCAGCCTTGTGTGTGACCGTTACCGTAACGGTGTCTCCCGCCTTGTAATAATCCAGGTACCCGGTGAGCTGCTTTGACTCTTTTATGGCCTTGCCGTCAATGGCCGTGATCACATCGCCCTCTATGATCCCCGCTTTATCGGCGGCGTAACCGCTGACCACTGAACTCACATATGCGCCCTGAGGTATGCCGTAGGCCTCGCTTGTGGATGCATCCACGGAAATGATGGTGACCCCGAGATAGCCTCTGTTCTCAGCGGAAGACTTTTCAAGGACTTCGCTGTTCATCATGGTCTTCACATCCTCCTGGATGTCGGATATGGGAATGGCGTAGCCCATGCCCTCCACGGATGCGCTGTAGGAGCCGGCGCTGGAGATCTTGGCGGAATTGATGCCCACAAGCTCACCTTTCATATTAAAAAGAGCTCCGCCGCTGTTTCCGGGATTTATGGCCGCATCGGTCTGGATGTATTTGTTGGTGAGCACGTTTCCGTATGAATCCTCTATCTCGATCTCCCTGTCGAGGGCACTCACAATGCCGGTGGTCACGGACTGTCCGTATCCGAGGGCGTTCCCGATGGCCACAACCTGCTGCCCCAGATCCAGATCTCCGGAATTTCCTATGGTAGCTACGGCCACCTTCTCAAGAGTCTCTTTCGACAGTTCCGAAATGGGAACGGATATCACTGCTATATCCCTGCTGGAGTCATAGTCCTTGACCTGAGCGGTGATTATGTCCGCATCCTTCTTGTTCTCGGGGTTCTCCTCCTCCCAGGAAAAGACCACCGACAGCTGGTTCGCATTCTCGATCACATGGTAGTTCGTGAGTATCAGAAGTTCCGAAGAGGTCTCTCCCACGATGACTCCGGAACCGTTGCTCTCCGAATCCTGTGTGAATGTGCCCCAAAGGGACTGGATCTCCGTGGTCCCCTTATTTGTGATGGCCACAACGCTGGCAAGGCACTTGTCCGCTATCTCCGCCACCGACATGTTTTCTTCCGATCCCGTGGTCTGCGACGCGGGGGTGGCCTTTTCGGTCTCGGATTCCGCGGTCTCTTTCGCAGGGGCCTCCGACGCTGCGCTCCCGCTTTCCGCTTCGGCTATGTTGAGGGTCGCTTCCTCCCTGCTGCCGTTATCGGGATTGTTCCCCACCTTTCCGATGAACCTCGTTCCTACGGCTGTGAGGGCCGAGCCTGCCACTATCCCCGCAAGGACCAGGGCCACAATGGCAAATGCTTTACCTGCGCCCCCTTTCTTTTTGGGGGTCTTATTTCCGTTTCCCACGGGCATGCCGTCAGAGTTGTAATACTCATAGCCGCCTCTGTACTGCCCGTTGCCGTACTGTCCGTTCTGTCCGTTATTGTACTGTCCGTCTCCGTATGGATAAGTCATATCAGCATACCTCTCTTTCTTTATCCGTATCCCTGATCCTCTTTCCCTCAAGGATCCGTTTGACCGTTTCAACGCGCGTTCTCCCGAAGCCGTCATAAACAGTTTTTGCGGATCGCTTTTTTCGTTTACGATGCAGATGATATATTGTCAATATGTTGGAATTTTGTAAAAGTTGTGAAAAAACTGTGAACTGTATCCCGGACAGGAAAAGATAAGGCTGAACGAGACGTGTCAGAGCAGCTGGACCGTGCAGATATTGAGCATATGTTCAAGACCCGACAGCAGACGTTCCCCGTCCTCCGCGGGATCTTCCTGAGTCTCATAGGAAAACACCAGGGCCGGCACCCCTTTAAGATTCAGGGAGAGCCTGCCTCCGGCTTCCTTCAGGACGGCAGGGAGCCGTGAGGGATCCAGATCCGCGTCCTTCAGGAATTTCATCACCACTCTCCCGTCTCCGCCCCGGACGTCCGTCATGAAAAGGGAATGAGCCTGTTCCCGAATAAGGGATATCCTTAAGAGATTCATCACGCTCTTCGGAATGGGGCCGAACCTGTCCTTAAGCTCCTCCTCCGTATCCAGTCTCTGTTCGGCGGTGCGGGTAGCGGCGATCTCCCGGTAGACCGACAGTTTGACGGATCTGGAAGAGATATAATCATCCGGGATGAAGGCGTCTATCTTCAGATCCACGGAGGTCTCAAATTCTTTTTCCGGCTTTTCCCCTCTCAGATCCCTGACAGCGCTGTTCAGCATACGGATATAGAGGTCGTAGCCCACAGCCTGCATATGTCCCGACTGACTGTGCCCTAGCACCGTTCCGGCGCCCCTTATCTCCAGATCCTTCATGGCGATCCTGTAGCCGCTTCCCAGCTCCGTGAATTCCCTTATGGCTTCCAGTCTCTTTTCCGCAGTCTCCTTCAGCATCCTCTCCCTTCTGTACATGAGAAAGGCATAGGCGGTCCTGTTGCTCCGCCCCACCCTGCCCCTCAGCTGGTAAAGCTGGGAGAGCCCCATGCGCTCGGAGCTGTCCACTATAATGGTGTTCACATTGGGTATGTCCAGGCCCGACTCCACTATGGTGGTGGAGACCAGCACGTCTATATTTCCGGAGACGAAATCGTACATTATCTTCTCCAGCTCTCTCTCCTCCATCCGGCCGTGGGCATATTCCACCACAGCCTCCGGCACGGCTTTTCTCACATTTTCCGCCACCTCATGAATGTCCTTAATGGCGTTGTGGACGTAATATACCTGTCCACCCCGCTTAAGCTCTCGGCTGACGGCCTCCCTCACTATCTCCTCGTCATACTCGGTCACAAAGGTCTGGATCGGAACCCTGTCCTCGGGGGCCTCGGAGAGCAGGCTCATATCGCGGATCCCCGAAAGGGACATATGGAGTGTGCGGGGGATGGGAGTGGCTGAAAGGGTGAGGACATCCACTTCTTTCCGGATCTTCTTTATCTTCTCCTTGCTGGCTACGCCGAAACGCTGTTCCTCATCGATCACCAGAAGGCCGAGATCTTTGAATACCACATCCTTCGACAGGAGCCTGTGGGTCCCTACCACGATATCCACCTGCCCCTTTTCAAGGGCTGCCACCACCTTTTTCTGTTCGGTCTGGGTGCGGAATCTCGACAGAAGTTCGATCTTCACCGGATAATTCTTCATTCTCTCCACAAAGGTGGAATAATGCTGCTGGGCGAGGATGGTGGTGGGCACCAGGAAGGCAACCTGTTTATTGTCCTGAACCGCCTTGAAAGCGGCGCGGATGGCCACTTCCGTCTTTCCGAAGCCCACATCCCCGAGGATAAGCCTGTCCATCACCTTGCCGGATTCCATATCCTTCTTGGTCTCTTCTATGGCCGCGGCCTGGCCTTCGGTTTCCTCAAAGGGGAAACTGTCCTCGAACTCGCGCTGCCAGGGGGTGTCCTGGCTGTACCTGTAGCCTTCGGCTTTCAGTCTGTCCGAATAAAGCTTCACCAGATCCTTTGCCACCGCGTAGGCGGATTCCTTCGCCTTCTGCCTGGCGCGGGACCAGTCCTGTCCCCCGAGTTTCGACAGTTTGGGGGCAGCGTCGCTGTCTCCGGATATGTACTTCTGTATCAGATTGAGGGAGTTCACCGGAACGTAGAGTATGCCGTTGTCCCGGTATTCGAGTTTCATGTAATCCCGGAGGACATTGTCCACCTTTACGCTCTCGATCCCCCTGTAGATCCCTAGGCCGTGACTCTCGTGCACTATGTAATCGCCGGCCCGGAGATCGGACACGTCGCGGATCTTGGTTCCGCCGTCGAATCTTCTTACGCGTTTCTTTTTCCTCCTGCCGAATATATCTTCATCGGTGAGGACGGAGTATCCGATAAGGGGAAATTCAAAGCCGTGACTCAATTGTCCCTGCAGCACTTCCACCTCTCCGGGCACCAGAGGGCGTTCAATGTCCCCAGAGGCCACCGCCCTGACGCCGTTGTCCGCAAGGTCCTCCGCAAGCTTCTTTGCCCGGGAATGAGATGCGGTCAGGAGGACGACCCTGTATTTTTCTTTTGAGTACCTGCCCAGATCCCTGACCAGAGCCAAAAAGTCCCTGTTATAGGAGGGAGTCTGCCTGGAGGACACGTCGATCTTCAGATCCGCGGGCCTGAGACCCTGCTTCTGGTCCAGGGCGGAAAGCATGAAAAGCTTCATGCCGCTCAGGGATGAAAGCGTTTCCTTTACGGAAAACAGGAGTTTTTTCTGTCCGGGGAGAATGGTCCCCGCCTCCTCCCTTCTCTCCATGCTCTCTTTGAACTCGGCGGAAACGGAACGAAGTTCCTCTTCAACCCTTGCGGGTTCATCAAAGAAAACCGCGGTATCTTCCGGAAAATAAGAGATGAGCGGCGCGATATCCCTGTGGAAATATCTGATCAGGCTTTCTATGGATCCCTTTCCGGGAGCATAGCCCATATCGCCGATACTTTCCTTTATGGAATCCACATATTCAGTAAGCCTGTGAGCTTCCTTCGTCCTAAAGGCCGTCCTCATTTCCAGGACAGTCTTTTCAGCTTCCTTTTCTATAACGGCAATTCCCCGGGAAATATCTTCTTCCGTAAGGATGAGACTCGCGGCGGGATAGATCACCGCCTCATCAAGAGATCCGACGGAACGCTGGGTTTCCGGATCAAAAGAACTGATCCTGTCCACCTCATCGCCCCAGAATTCAACCCTGACCGGGTTTTCATCGGTAAGACCGAAGATATCGATGATCCCGCCCCTTATGGCAAACTGACCCGGCTCCTCTGCCATGGAGCTTCTGAGATATCCCGTGGACACGAGCTTTTTAGCCAGAAGATCCATATCATGGCAATCCCCGGGGCGAAATACGATCCTGTGGGAAGCCCAGTCCTCAGGCTTCATATGAGGCGTCAGGAGACTTCCGGCGGTGGTGATCACCGTGACCCTGTCCCCTCCCACAAGACGCCTTAAGCAGGCGGTCCTCATGGAATTCCCCAGGGAGCCGTGAATATCCGCCTCATAGAAGATCAGATCCTTGGGCGGATAGATCATGACAGATCCGTCATATAACTGAAGATCGGAGTACAGCTCCTGAAGCCCGGATTCCGAACCGGTTACGATGAGCCTGGCCCGTTTTTCGGAGGAGAGCGCGTCGATAAGACAGGATTTTGCAGGGTCCGAAACCCCCGTCAGGTGTACGGCGGAGGAACGGCCGAGCCGCATGATCCGGTCAAAGTCCGGAAGCTCCTTTATGGGACGGCTGAGAGCGTTCAATCCCCGGGATCCTCCTGCGCAGTTTTCCTTACATTGAACAGGTTCATGGCCTGATCGGTCCCTTCGGATGCGATGGTAAGAACGGCTTTTGCAGCATTATGACAGGCTTCGTCGATCAAAGGTCTCTCATCCGCATCAAAGCGGGACAGGACCCAGTCGACCTGGGAAAAATGCTGAGGAACGTTCCCGACTCCCACCCGGATCCGGGTAAAGTCTCCGGTCCCCAGCTTCAGGATGATATCCTTGAGGCCGTTATGGCCCCCGTCAGATCCCTTTTTCCTGATCCTGATCCTGCCGGGATCCAGGTGGATATCGTCGCACACGACGACGAGGTCCTCCTCCGGGTCTGCCTTGAAATAGGAAACAACGGACAGGACCGCATCGCCCGAGAGATTCATGAAGGTCAATGGTCTGACCAGCATGATCTTCTCCGCGCCGATACGCCCCTCGGAAACTTCAGATCTGAAGCTTTTTTCCATACGAAAACCGGACGCCCCGGGCAACTCCCTCCCGAGATCGTCTAAAGTCATAAATCCGATATTATGTCTTGTCCCAGTATATTCGGGCCCGGGATTTCCGAGCCCGACTACGATCAGCATTCTCTAAACAGGACTCCTGCGTTAAATCGACAGGATGTCAGCTTGCGGGCTGCTCTTCCTCTTTCTGATACTCGTCCAGAATAAGCTTCTGCAGATAAGACCGTGTGTCTGAAGAGATCGGATGCGCGATATCCCTGTACTCGCCATCCGTAGACCTCTTGCTGGGCATTGCGATGAACAAGCCCTTGTCTCCTTCGATCACTTTGATGTCGTGTACTACAAACACATCATCAATAGTGATGGAAGCCACAGCCTTTAGCTTTCCGCTGTCAATAATCTTCCTCAGCCGGACGTCTGTAATGTTCATAATTCATACCTCCGGTAATCCAGGAAGTGGGGACTGATGGACGAGCAATGCTGCAGAGCCGTGCGCACTATGCGCAGGGCCTCTGACATCCTTAGATTACATATCTTTCATTGTGTTCCACTACTACTTGTATGCCGCTTTCTCCTTTGTAGTAAGAATTCGCTCGTATGGTACCACGGCTTTCAACGACGCAGTTCTCAATGTGGGTATTGTCTCCGATGTAAACGTCGTTAAGAATGATAGAGTTCTTTATGTAACAGTTATTCCCGACATAGGACTTTCTGAAGAGGATCGAGTCCTCCACCGTCCCGTTCACTATACTGCCTCCCGCTATGAGGCTGTTATGTACCTGTGAGCCCATATTGTACTTTGCCGGAGGCAAATCGTCAACCTTTGTTCTGATCTCAGGGTATTCCTTGAAGAAATATTTCCTTACCTCAGCTTTCAGGAAGTCCATATTTGTGCGGAAATAATCGTCAACCGAAGAGATATTGCTCCAGTAATCGCTCATCATGCAGGCGCTGATCTGCTTCATATCCTTGTATCTGATCAGGATATCGCGGACGAAATCATAACGATCCTCCTCCGTGCACCTCTCGATCATCTCTATGAGCTGTCTCCTCCTGATGACATATATCCCGCAGGACACGATGTTGGATCTGGCCACAACCGGCTTCTCCTCGAACTCCCTTATCCTCATGTCCGGGTCCACCTTCACTATCCCGAATCTCTCCACCGGGGCTTCCGGCGGCATCTCCTTGCAGACCACGGTGATGTCGGCTTTCTTTTCTATGTGGTACTCCAGGAGCTTATTGAAATCCATCTTGTACACGCAGTCGCCGGAAGAGATGATCACGTAGGGCTCATGGCTGTTCTTCAGAAATGAAATATTCTGGGCCATGGCGTCCGCCGTTCCCCTGTACCAGGCGTTGCTCTCCGCAGTGACGGCAGGGGTGAATATGAACAGTCCTCCCTGCTTTCTTCCGAAATCCCACCACTTGGAGGAACTCAGATGCTCGTTGAGGCTGCCTGCATTGTACTGGGTGAAGACCGCCACTTTGCTGATGTGTGAATTGGACATGCTGCTCAGGGCGAAATCTATGCTCCTGTAACTTCCGGCAATAGGCATGGCGCATGCGGCGCGGTCCTGCGTAAGCTGCCTTATCCTGTGATTATTCCCGCCGGCAAGGATTATACCTATAGCTCTCATTCTTCATCACCTGCCTTTATGATGGATCCTCCGCTGGGAAGGCACATATCCTGGTAGTCATTTTCATCCGTCACCCCGTAAATAACGGTGTTCTTCCCCACCGTGACGTTGTCCGGGATCACTGTCTTTTCCCCGAGGGTCACAAGACCGTTGTTGTAAATGTTGGGGTTAGTGTCGTTGGGAGCCTCATCCCCAACTCCCAGCCTTACTCCCGAACCCACCTCGCACTCCTCGGCGATGATGCACTTGTTGAGTTCGCAGCCGTCCTTTATGACTGCGCCGTTCATGATGATGGAGTCCCTTATGACCGTGCCCTTTCCTATGGTCACGTCGCAGCCTATGACGGAGCTGTAACACTGCCCGTAGATCCCGGAGCCTTCACCCACAATGGTCCTCTCTGCCACGGCATCGGGCGCCATATATCCGGGGGGAATGCTGACGGCAGTAGTGTAGATCTTCCAGTATTCCTCGTAGAGGTTGAATTCCGGAACGATGTCGATAAGGCCCATATTTGCTTCCCAGTAGGAATTCAGGGTCCCGACGTCCTTCCAGTAACCGTTGAATTCGTAGGCGAAGAGATTGTCGCCCTGATCCTTGCACCAGGGGATCACGTGCTTTCCGAAATCCAGTCCCGGCTGGTCGCGGTTCGTGAGAAGCGCTTCCTTCAGCACTTTCCAGGTGAAGATGTAGATCCCCATGGAAGCGAGATTTGAGCGGGGATGCTCCGGCTTCTCCTGGAAATCGGTGATCCTGCGGTTGTCATCCGTCACCATGATGCCGAAACGCTTTGCTTCTTCCATGGGCACCGGCATGACGGCTATAGTGACATCCGCCTTGTTTTTCTTGTGGAAATCAAGCATGACCTCGTAATCCATCTTGTAGATGTGATCTCCCGAGAGGATGAGGACATATTCCGGATTATAGCTTTCCATATATTCAAGGTTCTGATATATGGCGTTGGCCGTTCCGGTGTACCAGTCGCTGTTCTCATTGCTCTCGTACGGAGGGAGCACGGTGACGCCTCCCATGGTGCGGTCCAGATCCCAGGGGATACCGATCCCGATGTGGGCGTTCAACCGCCGCGGCATGTACTGAGTGAGAACCCCCACAGTATCAATGCCAGAATTGATGCAGTTGCTCAGGGGAAAATCAATGATCCTGTACTTGCTTCCGAACGAAACCGCCGGTTTAGCCATCTTCTGCGTAAGAACACCCAGACGGCTCCCCTGGCCGCCCGCAAGAAGCATGGCTATCATCTCCTTCTTGACGTACATACGCTGTAATCCTCCATAAGATGAAATAAGTGCAAAATAACCCAAAGAGATTATAACAGAAAAACTGGCAATAGTAAAAGTTTTTTTTGACGGTCAAAGGGTACTTATTTATAATGCTTACATAAGTTTGAAAGGAAAAGGTACATATGAGGCGATTTACCGAGGATGAATTTGACGACGAACTGCTGGATGACGGCGACGAGCTGAGAGATCTTGAGATACCCGTCATAGATCCCAGAAAGGTGCGGGACAGCATACAGCAAAGGAGCAGGGCGCGGAGAGACCGCAGGGTCCGGGCAGAAAAAGCCCCTGAGGACCTTCGGTATGATGATGCGGATACCCGGGGCTACGAAGATTACGGGGAGCAGGAAGAAGACGCTTATTACGGGGATTACGATTACGGCACGTCCGGCGACGACCCCGACGGGGAATATGTCTATGAGGAAAGAGAGCCCTCGGGAAGAGACCGGGACAGGAACCGCAAAAGGAGCGTAAATCCGCCGAAAAACTCCGGGCAGGGCCGAAGATCGCGCCGCAAGAGGCGCCGTGCTTCCGCGATACCGGCCCTTGTAGCGGTATTCCTCATCCTCCTCATTGTGGGAGGAGCCGTTGTCATGCGCGTGATCGAAAAAAACCGCTATTCGGACGAAAGGGAGAGCATCACCACCCAGTTCCCTTCCCTTTCCGATGAGGCGGTGGTGATCAGGAACGGAGAGCTGACGGACGACACCCTTAAGATCGTAAACTCAGCCCTGTATTTCACTCTGGACCAGGCTCATGAACTCGCGGGAAATACCCGCCTTTACAAGGATCCCTCAGGGCTTCTGCTCTACGCTGCGCCCACGGAGATCATTTCCGCTTCACCGGGAGACGCTCATGACAGTTCCGGAAAAGGCGGAGAGTCGGGAGAAGCCGTCACTTTCACGGGGGACGACGGGACCACCTACATATCGGCGGGCTACCTTAAAAACTACGCGAGATTTTCCTATACCCTGTACACGGACCCCTACCGGGTGAGCATTCTCACCGAGGATGTGACGATCCCCCTTTCAAGGGTCCACAAGGACACGCACATAAGAGTCTCCGGAGACAGGAAGAGCCCTATTCTGGAGGACATCGCCAGAAGCGACAGAGTCAGGATCCTGGAAGAGGATGAGAGCGACTGGACAAAGGTCATGTCGGAAGACGGGGTGACCGGTTATATCGAGGACAAGGATCTGTCAGCCGCCACGGACGAAACCTTAAGTCCGGACTCTGACTACAAGGATCCCGAATACCCTTCCATTCACATCAACGGGACCGTGAACATGGGATTTCTCCAGGTGTTCGGCCAGAGCGGGGAAAGCCTGCTCGAGGAAAAGGTCAACGCGTCAAAGACCATGAACGTCATCGCGCCCACATGGATGTCGGTAGATGGAGGAGAAGGCGCCATACAGAAAAACGGCACGTCCTCATTTGTAAAAAAAGCCCACGGCATGGGGATACAGGTCTGGGCCGCCCTGGACGATTTCAACAGCGGAACGGCAGACACCCCCTCCATCTTCAGGAGCATGGAGAAAAGAAAAGCTCTGATCGACAACGTGATGGCCCACCTGAATGAGACCGGCTGCGACGGCCTGAATCTGGACTTTGAAAACATACCCGAAGAATGCGGCGAGGACTATGTCCAGTTCATCAGGGAAATGTCCATCGCCTGCAGGCAGAACGGCAAGGTTTTCTCCATAGACAACTACGTTCCCACCGACGCCACGGACCACCATGACAGAAAAGAACAGGGCGTGGTGGCGGATTACGTGGTGATCATGGGTTACGACGAACACTATTCCGGCTCCTCCGTGGCCGGTTCAGTGGCTTCCATCGACTTTGTGAAACAGGGGATAGAGAACACCCTTCTGGAAGTCCCCGCCGACAAGATAATCAATGCTGTGCCCTTCTACTGCAGGGGCTGGGCCACCACCAACGGCAAGGTGGAGGGAAAAGCCTTCGGCATGGAAGCGGCCAAAGAGTACGCAGCTAACCACAAGATGGATCTTACGTGGGACGATTCCGTATGCCAGTTCTACGGTGAAACCGTAAGCGGCGAGACTGTCTATCAGCTCTGGTTGGAGGATGCCGAATCCATATCGGCAAAGCTGTCGGTGATGAAGGCCGCAGGCATAGCGGGCGTTGCCGAATGGCGTCTGGGTCTGGAGACCGCGGACGTCTGGGATGTGATCGACGAATACGTCAACTCTCCCAAAGGCTTATGAAGACAGAGATAATCCGTGATCCGGATCCGGCGTCCATCGAAAGGGCGGGCAGGATAATAAGGGCGGGGGGGCTGGTTGCATTCCCAACGGAAACGGTATACGGCCTTGGAGGGGACGCCATGAATCCCGAGGCATCCAGAAAGATCTACGCCGCCAAAGGCAGGCCCTCCGACAACCCCCTGATAATACACATCTCAAAAATATCGGATCTGACGGCTGTCTCCGCGGATATCCCGGAAACAGCCTGGGCTCTGGCAGAACGCTTCTGGCCGGGTCCCCTCACAATGATCCTCAAAAAGAACAGTTCCGTCCCTCCCGAAACCACAGGGGGACTTGAGACCGCAGCCGTCAGATTTCCGGACAACAGGATAGCCGCCTCCTTCATAGAAGCCTCGGGAGGCTTTGTGGCAGCCCCTTCCGCCAACCTCAGCGGCCGCCCCAGTCCTACGGATATAAGGTACGTCATAGAGGATCTCGACGGCAGAGTGGACATGATAATCGACGGGGGCAGGAGCAGGATCGGGCTCGAATCCACCATCCTGGACCTGACGGAGGAAGAGCCCGTGATACTGAGGCCGGGCTTCGTGACCTCCGAAATGCTGTCCGAAGTTCTGGAAAAAGTGTCCCTGGATCCCGGCCTTTCCTCGGAAGACCCGGATTTCCGGCCCAAAGCCCCGGGCATGAAATACAGGCATTACGCCCCGAAGGGAGACCTGACCGTAGTGTACGGCTCCCCCGAAAACGTGGTAAAATATATCAATGAACAGTCATCTCTCATGAGGGAAAGAGGGCTAAGGACCGGCGTTATAGCATCCGGTCCCGATACAGGCAAATACAGGGCCGACAGCGTAAAGAACGCCGGTGACCGCCACCGCCCCTCCGATATCTCCTCCGCCCTGTACCGGATCCTGAGGGAGTTTGATGACGAGGAAACGGATGAGATCTATTCCGAAGCCTTCGACGGCCCCGGGCTGTACTGCGCCGTGATGAACAGACTGCTGAAGGCTGCGGGACATAAGACCGTAAACGCAGACATGCTTGTAAAGGAGGCGCCATGATCGCAATAGCATCGGACCACGGAGGATATGAGCTGAAGGAAAAGATTAAGAACTATCTGGAAGAGAAGGATATCGAATACAGGGATTTCGGCTGCAACGGCAAGCTTTCCTGCGATTATCCTGACTTTGCGGGTCCCGCTGCAAGAGCCGTGGCATCCGGCGAATGCGAGAAGGGAATAGTCATCTGCACGACGGGCATAGGAGTCAGCATTACCGCCAACAAGGTAAAGGGGATCCGATGCGCCCTGTGTTCCGATGAACTCACAGCCAAACTCACCCGCCTCCACAACGACGCCAACATGCTGGCCATGGGAGCCGCCATCATCGGTCCCATGCTGGCTCTCAGCATCACGGACATCTTCCTGAACACGGAGTTTTCAGGGGAGGTGAGGCATCTGCGCCGCATCACGAAGATCGAAGGAGACTGATGCGGACCGGATCTGTTTTCGGAAAAATCTGTGTCCTGTTCCTCACTGTCTGCCTGGGATTGTCATTCCCGGGCAATTATTCTCATGCCACCGAAAACACAAAGAACATGCTCAAGGAAGCCCAGCAGCAGAAAAAGAGCACGGAGGCCAAGCTGAAACAGACAAATGAGAACATCGACGCAATGGAGGATCAGAAGGATTCCCTGGAGGACACCCTGGAGGATCTGAACGGCCAGCTGAATGAAGTGAGCGAGACAATAGCAGGCCTTGAAAGGGATATAAGCGACAAGGAGCAGGATATCGAAGCCACTCAGAAAGCCCTCGGGGAAGCCCGGCTTTCCCTTAAGGAGGCTGAGGATCTGAGAGACTCGCAGTACGAGAACATGAAGCGGCAGATAAGGGTCCAGTACGAATGCGGGAATAAAATGTACATGGATCTCCTGCTCAACACCGCGGAATTCGGGGATGAACTGAACAGAGCGGACTATATCGAAGCCTTTTCCGGATACCAGTCCGGAGTTCTGGATGATTTTAAGAAAGCGGAGCAGGCAATAAGAGACCGGAAGGCCTTTCTGGAAAAGCTGGAATCAACGCTTGTGAAACAGAAGGAGGATCTGGATTCCGACAAAAATGAGGTTCAGCTGCAGCAGGACAGGATCACAGATCTGGTCAGCTCCACGGAAGGCAGCATCACGAAGTTTTCGGACGCCATAAGCTCCGCCGAGGCTGAAGCCCTCGCTTACGAAGAACAGATCGACCGGCAGAACAGCGATATCGCAAAACTTAAGGCGCAGCTTGCCGAAGAAGAGAGGATGATCGCCCTGGCGAAACAGTCCGCCTGGAGGAACATAAAGGATGTGTCCTTTGCAGCCGATGACAGGGCCCTTCTTGCGGCAATAATACACTGCGAAGCCGGCAACCAGCCCTACGAAGGGCAGGTGGCCGTGGGATCCGTAGTGATGAACCGGGTCAGATCCGCGGTATTTCCCAATACGATAGTGGGAGTGATCTATCAGAAAGGACAGTTTTCACCGGTGGCCAGCGGAAGACTGGCTCTGGCTCTGGCTAAGGGCAGCGCCTCACAAAGCTGCTACAGCGCAGCGGACGCCGCCATGGCGGGACAGTCACCGGTAGCGGATTGTCTTTATTTCCGCGCGCCGGTGGCAGGGAAAGTGCCCAGATACACCATAGGAGGGCACATATTTTACTGAAGACCTAAAGATGAATACTTTTCCAAAGGGGAAGTGAGTACGGAAAGCCTGCCGTTATATATCTCCCGGAGCAGTTTGTCCAGGGATCTGAGGGCCTTACTTAAAAGCGTGGCATCAAGCTTCCCCTGCTCGAAGGCTTCGGCCAGTTCGTCGAGGTCCACCACCCTGACGCTGCCGTCGGGATAAATGACGACATCCGCCAGAAGATCCGTGGTGGTCAGGATCCTGCCGTCGGGAGAAAAGCTGCAGTCGACGATATCGCAGTACCAGTACAGCAGGGAGGAATCCGCTCCGCAGAAACGGCTGACCTTATAGCCTTCCTTCAGGTAGTATACGGAAGCGCCATGATCCAGGTCGGGGCGCGGATGAATGGCTTTCCAGCCGGTGACCACCACATCGTCGTCGCGATGCAGGAGAGTATCATTCTTCAGGTGGATGCATTCCTCAGGAATGAGCCTTTTGCGATAAATAACGAGATCATCCATGGATCTACCTCCGAAGGATGTAAAATAATGCCGCCGGATATTAATATGAGTTTAGTTTCAGAACCGTAAAAAGTCAAATTCACAAAATGAAAAGAAACCTGATCATCCTGATATATCTGACCGCTGTTTTCATAGCTGTTTCCCTTATCACGGGCAGCGTGATGAACACCGGCAACACCGATACTTCCGCCGAAATGTCGGAGGCCTCCTTTCCCGTGGTCTCCTTCCGGTACGGAAGCATGAACCTGAACCGTCTCTACGGATATGCGGGGTCCATGGACTGCTCTTTTACCAGAGGCTCCCTCCTGCCACTGGATGAATCCCGCATGGTCTCCCTGCGCATAGACCCCTACGGGGAAAAGATCACGGAGGCCTCCTACGAGGTCAGGAACATCGACGGGAGCCGGCTTATCGAATCAACGCCAATAAACGATCTCTCTCCCTCGGAAGAAAAGCTGGCGGCGGAACTGCAGCTGAAGGACCTGATAGACAGCAGTTCCGAATACATGCTGATCATCCTGCTGAGCACGGAAAAAGCATCGGACATCCGTTATTACACAAGGATCGCTGTCAACAGCACCGACTGCACCGGGGAAAAGATCGACTTCGTAAGGAGCATCCACAGCATGACCTTCGACAAGGACAGCGGCGAAAGCCTGACGAGATACCTGGAATCAAATTCCGAGGGAAATAATACCGATCTGGCCAGCGTGGACATCCACAGTTCATACGATCAGGTGACCTGGGGCAGCCTGTATCCCCATATTGAAGGCGAGGAAAATCTGAACATCATGAGATCCGACGGCGACACGGGGATCTTCAGTATGGATTACCTGATCTCCACCGAGGAAAGCCGCAGGAAGACCTGGTACCTGGTAAATGAGTACTACCGGGTCAGATACACGGAGGACAGAAGTTATCTGCTGGCCTTCCAGCGCACCATGGAACAGATCTACGACCAGAAGGCCTCATTCATGACGGATAACGTCACCAGTCTCGGGATCACGGGTCCGAAAGTGGAATATATGGAAAGCGACAGCGGCGGGGATATCGCATTTGTCTCTGCGGGATCGCTGTACATCATATCCGCCTTTGACAACTCCCTCAGCGAAGTATTCAATTTCAGGAACGGAGATATGTTCGACGCGCGCTGCATGTGCTCCGAGCACGATATCGAGATCCTGTCCGTTGATGAATCCGGCGGAGCCCGTTTCGCGGTCTATGGATACATGAACCGCGGGATCCACGAGGGGCAGTGCGGAATAGCTCTGTATGAGTACAACTCCTCCACAAACTCCGTTTCGGAAAAAGCTTTTATCCTGAGCAACCGACCGTTCGAGGCCATCGCAGCGGATATCGGGATCCTGTCCTATCTGAACTCCAGAGGCATATTTTATTTCTATATGGACGGAGCGGTCCACGCCGTGGATATCGAGACGCTGACCGATTCGATGGCGGTCAAGGGCCTGGGGGACAACAATTACGGCGTCTCGGGTTCCGGCCTGATGCTGGTGTGGCAGAACGGCTCGATCTATGATTCCACAAAGCTGAACACCATGAATTTCGGTTCCGGAAAAAGTGATTCCATCGATGCTCCCCCCGGTGACTGCATACTCCCTCTGGGCTTTATGGGAGAGAATCTGGTATACGGACTTGCCCACAGGAAAGACATCATAAGCAGCTATGAAGGACAGTTATTTCCCATGTACAGGATCATGATACTGGATTCAAACGAAAAAGTGCTGATGATCTACGAAAAGGATGGATATTACGTGACCTCGGCAGAGATCGGGCCGGACAGGATAGACCTCACCCGCGTGACCGCCATCCCCGTTCCCGAGGGGGATGACGGGGCCGAAAAGGGGTATGAGGAGGCTGCTCCCGACCAGATCATGGCCACCTCCGTGGAGGCCTCCTCCACCGCTCTGACCTTCGTGGCCGTAGATGTGTACGAAACCATCGCAGAGCTGCGCCTGCCTTCGGGAATAAAGGCGGCCAGCATCAAAAAGACTTCTCCGAAGCAGGTGCTCTTTGAGGGCGATAAATACGTTGAGCTTTCGGAGGAGGACTCTCTTCCCAGATTCAGGGTCTACGGGATCAAAGGGCTTGACAGCATGTACGCCGGTGAAGCGGCTGCGGTGGAAAGAGCGGTCTCCATATCGGGCGCGGTCACGGCGAATGACGGGACCTACATCTGGGAAAAGAAGCTGCTCAGCATCCGGAACCAGATCATGAAGATCAAGCCCATAGAGGAGACGGACAGCGCCGGCTCTCTCAACGCAGTCCTGGATGTGATGCTGAGCTGCGCGGGCACGCCCGTCAATTCTTCGGCCATGACCTCAAAGGGCGTCACCCCTTACAATGTGCTCACAAGGAATCTGCCCGACAAACACGTACTGAATCTGACGGGCTGTGCTCTCGATACCATGCTCTATTACCTGGACAGAGACTATCCGGTGCTGTCGTTGTCCGATGAGGGAGCGGTGCTGATAACGGGCTTCAACGAGTCGGAGGTGGTGCTCCTGGATCCCGCATATCTGGTGCTGTCCCCGGGGAACGGCACGCTGTCCAAAGTCAGCAGATCAGCGGCTTCCGCCGCCTTCGCGGATTCAGGCAATGTATTCATAACCTATACGGACGGGCCCTGAGGGGACTGATCATCATTGTATGTTTCAGGGTGATTGTGCCGCGGGCGAGGCATATGCTTGTATCACATTTTTCGCCGCCTAGGCGGCACACCTGCCGGCGCTTCTCCGCCGAAGCGGCATGAGTCACAGGCATGTGCCGCGAACACGTCGGTCCGCTTGTCGGCGCTGCGCCGCCTTATCGGCACCGGCTCAGAAAACTCGCGCACTTTGTCTCATGCCCCAAGGCCATGTACAAAGTGCGCTCAAACAGTTCTTCGCCGGCGCCGCTATGCTCGCGCCTCCTGCGCTTTACCTCCTATCGTTCGCCACCCCACGCCTGAGCCTCATGCCGTCTGCTGTAGCGCAAAGCGGGCGAGGCGTGTGCTTTGAGGGGTCTTTGGAAGCCGAGAGGCGTCCCCGAAAAGCATATGCCTCGCCCGCGGTATAAGGCGGATTTTCAAGGCAGAGAGCGTTTCAGGCGGGCTCTACCTGTCCGGAGCGGGATCTTCGATCAGACGCATGACTCCGGTCCGATCCAGAGCCTTGAGGAGCAGAAGGCCCAGAATGCCGCAGGAGATCAACTCGCCGGCCCCAACCGTGAAGAAGAAGAGCCATAACGGTGTCAATCCGTAAGCATATCTGAGAATAAAGGGTATGATCAGCATATTTGATACGACGGGCGGCACCCAGGACAGTCTCCTGTGCTTCCTGAGGGCATAAGTGCCGAGCGCCCCTATGAGTGTGGCCAGGGTTCCGAATATGATATCCGGCAGAGCGCATCCCGTTATGATATTTGAAAGCAGACACCCTATCGTCACCCCCGGTATCGCAGCGGAACAGACGCAGGGAAGCACCGTCAGCGCTTCGGAAAAACGGACCTGAACGGAATAATTGGCAAGCCCGAAAGCATTGGCCAGCAGCGTCAGAACGACATACAGAGCAGCAATGACCCCGGACTTGACGATCATGTTCACATCGGCTGCTGCAGGGCTTTTTTTGGACCCGGAGTTGCTGCTGTCCGAACCCATTCAGATCACCTCACCGTTCTTGTACCTGTTCACCACATTCTGTATCCTTTCCGCGGGATTCAGCAATCCGCTTATGGAAGCGTCGTGGTTCAGGG
>JAEEGL014200983.1_pt1 | contig 24497 bp, 21 predicted proteins | sample 9134231 | NCBI WGS metagenome assembly JAEEGL01 (sample SAMN16246548, study PRJNA631951) | gut metagenome | biome: gut microbiome; feature: rumen; material: fiber-attached | host: Bos | place: Iran: Karaj | collected 2018-10
CTCAAATGGAAAATTTTGAAATAAAACTTCCGCAATCTGGGAAAATAGATTTTTCAAAATTTTTTGATTTTACACCATCAAAATATATTTTTGAAATAGGCTATGGCGACGGTGAACATTTGGCAAATATGGCTATTAAAAATCCAGATATTGCCTTTATTGGGACAGAAGTTTTTCTTAATGGAAATGCTTCTATTTTAAGGAAAATTATTGATAATAACATAAAAAATATTCGTATTTTCCCTGATGATGTAAATCTTCTTTTCCCATATATTCCAAATGAAATATTTGATACAATTTATGTCTTATATCCGGATCCTTGGCCTAAAAACAGGAACGAAGAACGTCGTATGGTTAACAAAGCCAATATAAAATTGTTTTATAATTTTTTGGTTAAGGATGGAAATCTTTTTATTGCAAGTGATCATCCAGTATATATTCCATGGGTCCTACTTGTCATGAAAAACCAAGATTTTTTCATCTGGACAGCCGAAAAATCATCTGATTTCACCAATGCTCCAAATAATTGGGAAACGACAAGATATGAACAAAAAGCAATTCTTGAAAATCGCAAACCTATTTACTTAAATTTCCGAAAAAAATAAAAAATCATTTTTTAAAAGAAAAGTATTGAAAAATCTATACAAAGTAGGCTATTATATAGCTAATAAAAATTTATACTTAAAGGAATAAAAATGAAAAAAATAAGTTTATATTTGTTTTCAGCTTGTATAGCTACACTTTTTGGTTGCACATCAGATATCAGTTCTGATATTCCTGTATCATCAAATGATCTTATTGATCAGAATGTTGTTTACAAAAGTGAAACTGTAAAAGTTGATGTTGAAGATATGGAAATGCCTGCAAACAGTTTTTCAAAAACTGCTGTTGCAAGTGTAGATGAAAATACAAAAAAAGAAGTTGAAGTTATCGTTCCACCAAAGGCAACAGAAGATGGAACTGTTGACTTTGTAAACTCATCTTACTATATCGTAAAAAGTCCAGAAGAAATTGAATTTGAAATGGCTGTCGCACAGGCAGAAGAAAGACGTGGAATAATTCCATCAAGAAGGTCTGTTCATAATACTATGCCCCCAAAAACATTTGATCAAACAGAGGTCGTAAACACACCTGTTGTTGAAGAGGTAAAACCAGTTGCAAAACCTTCTGAACCAATAAGAAATATTACATTCTTAAGCACAGTTGTTTATCATTCTAATACAAAGGCTGATATTTCATCTCGTGATATGAAGGCCTTGAAAAATGTTGCAAAACTTGCACGTGAGAAAGATGCAATTGTTCGCGTAATCGGAAATTCTTCAAGTCGTTCAAAGGATATGAAGGAAATTCAAAACAAGATAGAAAATTTTGATTTATCATTACTTCGTGCACAGAAGGTAAGTGAAGCTCTTATTGGATTTGGTGTCCCAAGGAATAAAATTTTCATAAGTGCTGTTGCTGATACAGAAAAAGTGGTAGAAGAAAATATGCCAATAAACGAAGCAATAAACAGAAGAACAGAGATTTATTTGAATTATTAAAAAGTGTTAAGGTAGTTTTTTGCGACTACCTTTTTTTTGTAAATGTAGGGTTTATGCTATGATTGTTGGTCCAAACGATAACAAAGATGATTTTTTAGTTGATGAAGATTCTTCACTTAATAAATTCCGCTGGCGTTTATTTAAAAGCAATGAGCGTGAAGTTCTAACTATTGTTCAAAAATTTGATTTTTCAGATATAATTGCAAAAATTATTTGCGCAAGGAATGTTCCGTTTGAAAATATTTCAAGTTATATAAATCCACAAATAAAAACATTACTTCCTTCACCATTTATTTTAAAGGACATGGATAAGGCTGTTAAAAGAATTATTGATGCAATTAAAAAGGGAGAAACTATTGGCATTTTTGGAGATTATGATGTTGATGGTGCAACTGCTACATCTATAATATATCGTTTTCTTCGTGATGTAGGTGTAAAAAATTTACATATTCATATTCCAGACAGACAATCCGAAGGTTATGGTCTTAACTCTGTCGGATTAAAAGAATTAAGGGACAAAGGTGCAACTTTAGTAATTGCCGTTGATTGCGGAATTACTGGATTTGATGCTGTTGATATGGCAAATCAAATGGATCTTGATATTGTGATTGCAGATCATCATGAGGCCGAGGCAGGTATTCCAGATGCTGTTGCTGTTGTTGATCCAAAACGTGTTGATGATGATTCAGGATTAAATTATTTGGCAGCATGTGGAGTTGTATTTTTAATGGATGTTGCTTTAAATAAAACTTTACGTGAAGACGGATACTATTCACAAAAGGGTATACAGGAACCAAACTTGTTTTCATATCTTGATTTGGTTGCACTCGGAACAGTATGTGATGTTGTTCCTCTTATCGGTGTAAACAGGGCGTTTGTATCCGTTGGTATAAAGGTTATGGGAAAACGTGAAAATATCGGATTAAAGGCTTTGTGCGATATTTCAGGAATTAATAACAGTCCAACCGTTTACCATCTTGGTTATATTTTAGGACCAAGGATAAATGCAGGTGGTCGTGTTGGTAATTCCTCGTTAAGTGCGGATTTACTTACAACAAATAATCCTTTGATTGCTAATAATTTAGCAACAAGGCTTAATAACTTTAATATTGAGCGTAAGGATATAGAAGCATCAGTTCTTGCCGAAGCATTTGAAAAGGTTGCCAAGGATTTAAAGCCAGATGATAACTTTATTTTTGTTACTGGAAATAATTGGCATACTGGCGTTATCGGAATTATTGCAGGAAGAATAAAGGAAAGATATAATCTTCCAACACTTGTCGCAACAATCGATTCTGATGGAATTGCAAATGGAAGTGGAAGAAGTATTCCAGAAATTGATTTAGGTTCTGCTATTATAAAGGCAAAGGAAATAGGTATCCTTTCCGAAGGGGGTGGTCATTCAATGGCTGCTGGTTTTACATTAACAAATGAAAAAATTCCAGAGTTTAAAAAATTTCTTCATGAATATATTGAAAACTCGACTAAATCACAAAAGATTATACCTGTTTTAAATATTGATTCTGTTATTGATATTGCTGGTATAAATAATGAACTTGTAAAAAAACTTTCGATACTTGAACCATTTGGAACTGCAAATGAAGAACCAAGATTCGCAGTATTAAATGCCAAGCTTACAGGGTCTGAGGCTATTTCCGGTGGACACATAAGATGTTATTTTTCATCAGATAATGGTAAAAGTATTTCTGCAATTTGTTATAAATCTGTTGATACAGACATGGGTGAAATATTGCTTAATTGTGTCGGTGAATATTTCAAAGTTGCCGGAAAGATTCGTGCTAACGAATGGAATGGTAAACGTCACATTCAACTTATAATTGATGATATTGCAAAGGATTAAAATATGAAAATTTTATTTTTTATTTTTATGATATTTTCAAATCTTGCCTATGCGCAAAATGCTCCTGCAATAAGGGAATTAAAAAATGCGCCAGAGGAAATAGAAGTTTATAATGATAAGGAATTTAAGGAATGGCTTGTTGATTTTAAAATAAGAGCAAACAAGAAATATAAAATAAGCGAAAAAACCTTAAACGAAGCATTTAAAAATATTAAGTATAATCCTAAGGTTATTGCTGCAGATAGAAAACAACCTGAATTTATGAAAACTTTTTGGAAATATTCTGACAGTGCGTTAAAACCAGAACGTATTGCAAATGGTAAAATTATGCTTAAGAAGTATAAAACTTTACTTAATAATGTTTCTGAAAAATATGGTATTCCAAAAGAAATAATTGTGGCCTTTTGGGGCTTGGAAACATATTATGGAACAATATTTGGAAATTATAATATAATTGAGGCATTAACAACTTTGTCCTTTGATCCAAGACGTTCTGAATTTTTTACAACGGAACTTATAAATGCACTTAAAATAATTGATGCTGGTCATATGAAACTATATCAAATGATTGGATCTTGGGCCGGTGCATTTGGTAATTTTCAATTTCTTCCTTCTACATTTCAAAGATATGCAGTTGATGGAAATGGTGATGGTAAAATAAATCTTACAAATGATATTGCTGATGCCATGTATTCCGCTGGAAATTACTTATCTAAAATGGGTTGGAACAAAAAATACAGATGGGGCCGTCCTGTAATAGTTGATAAGAATAATAAGGATGCTTGGACACATATTAATTCAAACGAATGGAAACCATTAAGTTTTTTCAATTCTCTTGGTGTAAAACAACTTGATGGAAAGCCACTTTCAAATAAAGATATAAATGCAAGTTTAATTGCTCCACAGGGTATAGAAGGTCCTGTTTTCATAGTGTATGATAATTTTAAATATATAATGAATTGGAATGCATCAACCAATTATGCATTATCAGTAGGTCTTCTTTCAGATGCGCTTATTTCAGATACTGTTCCAATTTTTGAACGTCCAGCAAATTGGGATAAATTAAAAACTATGACAACAAATCAAATAAAAGAAATTCAAGAAAAACTTGCATCTATTGGTGTTTACAATGCAAAAATTTCTGGCCTTTACGGTAAAAAAACAATGAAGGCAATAAAGGAATATCAACAAATGCTTCTTGATGGTGATAAAGTAGTTTCAAAATCTGGACGAAGTATTACAAAATACAAATCTGGGAATCCTGTTATTCCAGATGGCTATCCGTCATTTGATTTATATAAGCAAATGTTTGGAAAATAAACCCTAGTATTTTTATAAAATATTTGTTAGAATATTACAGAATAAAAAGGTAATTTAATGGCAAATGTTTTTAATATATCACCAAGGTATCCATTTTTAGAAGTTCTTGCTTCCTATATAATGGAAACGGCAAAATCTGATGGTTTGAATATTGCTGATGATATAATTTTGCTTCCTACAAGAAGGGCTTGTCGTCATATAAAAGATATTTTTTTAAATCTTTCCAATAACGAAGCAGCAATTCTTCCAACAATTATGCCTTTGGGTGATATTGATGAAAACGGTCTTGCCTTTTTAGATTATGAAAATAAAAATTTGGATGATAATGATTTACGTCCAGCAATTTCTAAAATTAAACGCAATCTTGCACTTTCATTTTTGGTAAAGGCTGAAAAAAAAGATTTTACAGAAGAACAGGCGTATTCCTTGGCTGTTGATCTTGCACATCTTATGGATACGGTAGAGATGGAAGAATTAAGTTTTAATAATCTTCAATATCTTGTTCCCGAAGAATATTCTGAACATTGGCAAGAAACGCTTAAGTTTTTACAAATCGTGACATCAACATATCCTGATTATCTTAAAGATAATAATGTGATGAATCCTGTTGATAGAAAAGTTAAATTAATAAAAAAACAAATTAAATTTTGGGAAAAATATCCACCAAAGGGTAGGGTATTTGCGGCTGGGTCTACAGGTTCTCTTGTTCCAATATCTTATATGTTAAGATTCGTTTCAAAAATGGATAGGGGGTATTTAATTCTTCCTGGTTTGGATAAAAATATTTCTGATAAAGATTTTGAAATTTTGACTTCTGATTATCCAAAGACAAATCAAAATCATCCACAATACGGACTTTTGAAATTGATAAAGGGGTTAGGTTTAAAAATTTCTGATGTCCCAAATTTACCTTTGTATAAAGATTATGATGTTGCAGATATTGATCGTGAACTTTTATCAAGTCATATTATGATATCATCAGAAATGAATGATGATTGGTCAAACCTTCCAAAATTAAAAAAGGATGTTTTGACAGGTGTTTCAGAAATTTGTTTGGACACCGATTCGGATGAAGTGTTTGCAATTGCTGGATTATTAAGAAAGGCAGTTTTTGAAAATAAAAAGGCATTGCTTATAACTCCGGACAGAAAGATTGCAAAATCTGTGGCAAATGAACTTAAACGATGGAATATAAGGGTTGATGATTCTGCTGGTATTCCTGCCAGTGATACAATTACTGGAAACTATATAATTCTTGTTTTAAAGATGTTATATGATGATTTTTCACCATATTCAATTTTATCTGTTTTAAAACATGAATACACACATCTTGGATATGAAAAAGAAGTATTAGAAAAATTAATTTATAATTTAGAAGAAAAGGTTTTGCGTGGAAAAATAACTTTTAATAATTTGGATAAAATGATAAGTGTCGCATCCAATTATCCACCTGTGCATGACCTTCTTTTAAAAATAAAAAATCTTTCTGAAGGTATGTATAACAAAATGTTTGATGTAAAGTCATATAATTTATATGATTTGTTATATGAACATTTACATTTAGTTGAAAGTTTTGTTTCTGGTCCAAATATTGAATCCAAAAAGGTGTTGTGGAATTCTGATTTGCATAATGATTTATCCTCTGAATTATCAGAATTGTTAACATCTTTATTGGAAATAAAACAAGAAGAAAATAAAATTGCTATTGATAAAATGACCGCACAGGCATATTTTGTCTTTATTTCTAATTATTTGTTATCATTAAGCCTTCGTCCAAAAATAAATTCACATCCAAATATTGCGATTATGAATTCTATAGAAGCACGCTTACTTCCGGCTGATCTATATATTATGGCTGGTTTAAATGAAGATACTTTCCCAAGCATAACTTCTGATGATCCATGGATGAGTAGACCTATGAAGGCAAAATTTAAACTTCCGCTTCCGGAAAGAAAGATTGGTTTATCATCACATGATTTTGTAGAATTCTTCTGTAAAAAAAATGTTATTATGACTCATGCAACAAAAGTTAATGGTATGAATACAATAACATCTCGTTGGCTTACAAAACTTTCGGCTATTGAAAAAATTGCAAATATAGAGGTCCAAGATTCTTTAAGTGAAGAAGTAAAATCATGGATAAAACTTTCTGGATTTAATGGAATGTCTTTAAAATGTGAAAGACCAAGCCCATGTCCACCTGTTTCATCTCGACCAAAGGAACTTTCTGCGACGTGGATTGAAAAATGGTATCGTGATCCATACATAATTTTTGCGAATAAAATTTTAAGACTTAAAAAACTTGATGATATAAATCCAGTTATTGGTCCAGCAGAATTTGGAACTATTATTCACAATAGTTTGGAAGAATTTAAAAAGAAAAATCTTTCTACTGTAGAGGAACTTAAACAAATAATGTTTAATAATGCGATTCCTTATATGGATATACCACAAATAGATTTTTGGTTTTCAAAATTTGAAAATGTTGCCGAATGGTTTATTGATTATGAAAAAAATATCAAAGATTTGACTTTAAAATCTTTTCAAGAGGAGGAGGGAAAATTTAATATCACACCGGATTTTGCAATAACAGCAAAAGCTGATCGTATTGATATTTTGAAAGATAACAGTGCTATAATTTTTGATTACAAAACAGGAACTGTGCCGAAGGATAACGAGGTATTATCTGGTTACGCTCCGCAATTACCGATAGAAGCACTGATATTTAAAAACAAAGGTTTTAAAAATATAAATGGCAACTATAATGTAAAAGGTGTCAGATACATAAAGCTTACAGGAGATCAAAACGGCAATATCTCGGGTAAAAAATTGGATGGTTCCATTGATGAGATTATGGATAAAACTGTTAAAAATTTAAAAGAAACTATTCAAAAATTTTCTTTACCAACCACACCATATCTTTCCCGTCCAAATCCAAATACGGTTAATCACAGTATTGAAAATTATTCTGAATATTCGCATCTTGCACGTGTGAAAGAGTGGAACGAATAATTATTTTCTTTTTGGTTTAAGTATTATTGTTGCAAGTGGTGGTAATACAACATTCAAAGACCATTTTTGATCTTGCCATGCAATATTTTCTGGTTTTAAAGTATTTTTGTTTCCAACACCACTTCCCATATATTCGAAATCATCAGAATTAAATATTTCTTCAAATTCACAATCCTCAGGAACACCGATTCTGTAATTTTCTCTGATAATAGGAGTCATATTTGTAATTGCAATTAAATAATTATCCCTATTCTTTGCATAACGTATATAAGGGAATACACTATTTTCAGCATCATTGTAATCAAGCCATCTGAAACACTCTGGACTGGAATTGTTTTCATAAAGTGCAGGTTCAGATTTATAAAGTTCATTTAAATCTTTTACTTCTTTTTGAACTGCCTTGTTATAAGAATCGTTTGTCAAATGCCAATCAAGACTTTGATTTTCATTCCATTCATTATATTGCGCAAATTCATCACCCATAAATAAAAGTTTTCTTCCTGGGAATGTCCACATATAACCATAGAATGCACGAAGATTTGCAAATTTTTGCCATTTATCACCAGGCATTTTGTTTATCAAAGAAGATTTACAATGAACAACTTCATCATGCGAGATTGAAAGCACAAAATTTTCAGAAAATGCATACATTATACAATGTGTCATTTGATGATGAATATATTTTCTGTATATAGGATCCTTACTCATATAGTCAAGGACATCATGCATCCAACCCATATTCCATTTATATCCAAAGCCAAGTCCTCCTACATCAACAGGTTTTGATACGTTACCCCAACCAGTAGATTCTTCAGCAAACGAAGCAGAATACGGAAATTTTCCATACATTACTGTATTTACTTTTTGAAGAAATGCTATAGCTTCAAGATTTTCTCTTCCCCCATAAATGTTTGGCATCCATTGACCGGCACCACGACTGTAATCAAGGTAAAGCATAGATGCTACAGCATCAAAACGTAATCCATCAACCTTATATTCATCAAGCCAAAAAGTTGCTGAAGCAAGAAGAAAGTTTACAACCTCGTTTCTTCCATAATCATAAATTTTTGTTCCCCAATCTTTGTGTTCACCCTTTCTGTCATCAGCATATTCATAAAGTGGACGTCCATCAAAGTTTGCAAGTCCATGAGGATCCTTTGGAAAATGTGCGGCAACCCAATCAAGTATAACTGCGATTCCTGCATTATGACATTGTTCAACAAAATATTTAAAATCATCAGGAGTTCCATATCTTGAGGTTGGCGCAAACATACCTGTTGTTTGATAGCCCCATGATCCATCAAACGGATACTCCATAATCGGCAAAAGTTCTATATGCGTAAATCCCATATATTTTACATAAGGAACCAAATCATGAGCAAGCTCACGATAATTTAAATATTGATTACCGTCTTTTCTTTTCCATGAACCAAGATGAACTTCATATATAGATATAGGTGCATCAATAGAATTGACAGCCTTCTTAATTTTTTCCCAATGTTCATTAACCTCCCATTTGTATGATTTATCATCCCATACAACTGATGCAGTTTTTGGTCTAAGTTCTTGATAAAATCCATATGGATCAGATTTAAGTGGTAAAAGTCTTCCATCACGGGAAATAATTTCAAATTTATAGAGAGTCCCTTCTTTTAAATGCGGAATAAAAATATCCCATATACCACTTAATGGATGACGTCTCATAACATTAACACGACCATCCCATTTATTAAAATCCCCAACAACACTTACCCTATACGCATCAGGAGCCCAAACAGAAAATGATACGCCATCAACATTGTTAAGATTCATAAGATGAGCACCCATTTTATGATAAAGTTCAAAATGATTACCTTCTCTTAAAAGGTAATTATCAAATTCTCCAATAGTAGGAGGAAAATTATAAGTGTCTTCTGTTAAAACTTCTCTACCATCATCATTTGTAATAAGTAATTTGTATTCGTTGTCATCTTCACTAACAAAGGCTTCATATAAACCATCCTCATGAATCTTTTCCATAGGAAGCTCAATACTTAATCCTTTTGTAATAACAGATATTTTTTGTGCAAATGGATTAAACACACGAACAACAGCAGATTTTTGTTCTTCGTTTAATTTGTGAAAACCAAGAAATGCGAACGGATTATTCTCGCGACCGGAAACTAAATTTTGAATATTTTCCTTGGTTAAAACAGTATCTCCCATATTACCCTCCAACATACTGTAAGAACTATAACTTTTAAAATAGATAAAAGCAATGAGAATTTTTTTTATTTTCTTCTTGATATAATAAAAAAATCATAGTAAAACAAAAAAGGAGAAGGAGTGAAAGGGACAAAGGAATGCAACAGAAAGTTATTTTATTCTTAATGTTTTTATTTGGGTTTTCAAATAATGCATTGTCCCTTGACATAAGGAAGTCAGGGGCTTTCTTCGAGGAAGCCTCTAACTTATTTCCAAATATTGCAACTGTTGCTGATATGGTTTTTGAAAAGCCAAACGAAGCATTCCTTCCAAGTGATGATGAAGCAGTAATTTATGAAATTGCATCTATTGATGATGAAAATATTTTGCAAGATACTAATTCTGTTGCAAAAGCAGAATCTTTGATTGCGAAGGTAAAAGAACAAAATATTTCATCAGCTGCTCCTATTAAAAAAGAAGAAAAGGTTGCTGGCCTTAAATTAAGTGATTTTATAAAACCAACAGAATTTAATAAACCAAAAAATACTTCTAAATCTAAAAAATCTGTGGATAGATTCGCAAACATAAAAGTTTCCGAAGGTGAAGAAGTTCTTGTCTCAAGTTCTGAACCCGTAAAAACCTCAGAACCAGCAAAACCTGTTAAAAAGGTTGTTATACAAGAAAATAAAAATACAAAACCGATAGAAAATTCTGAAAAAACAGTTGCAAAAGTAGATGCCACTGTTTCGTCAGTGTCTGCTAAAATTGAAGAAGCTGTTGATGATAATCCATTTGGTGTGATTGTTTCAAAAACAAAAACTTCTAAAAAAGATAAAAAGAATACTATAAGTACAGAAAAGGTAAGTCCATTTATAAAGGCTTTTTCTGCAATAAAACCAGAATCTAGTGAAAAGACAGTCGCCTTAAAAACTTCACAAAATAAATCTTCTAAAAAGAAAAAATCTTCATCAGTTTCATCAGAAACTCTTAAAAAAGATTTGCATCGCACATATCTTTCTGGTAATCAATATCTTTCTGCTTATGAGGATGAAAACGAAGAGGCTTTAGAAGAAGATGTTGATGAAGAAATAAATGAAAATGAGGAAGAAAACAAAGAAGAATACCAAGATGATGAAGGCTTCGAAGATCAAAAAGATGTTGAAGATGCATTGGAAGGTGTTGGTGATAAGAATATTGCTGTAGACAAAGTTAATGTAAAAGAAGTAAAGGCAAAACTTCAATCAACAAAAAAGTCAATTGCTGCTCCAAGTGGCCCATTAAAGGCAGGTACAAGGGAAGTTTTGCAAATGAAAATTGATTTCCAAGAAGGAAGTAGTGCCGTAAGTGGTGAAAGTGTGAACTTGATTCGTTCTTTTGCTCAAATTGCAATTGAACAACCTACAAATTCAATAGAAATTACTATTCCTCAAAATGTTATGAATAACCCTAAAAAGAAGAAATTAACAGCAAGACGTCTTTCTATTGTAAGTAATATTTTGCGTAATGCTGGTATTTCAGATAGACAGATTCTTCCGGTTTTGACTGATCGTGATGAAGATTCGTTTTCTTTCCGTGTTGTAAGTAATGATGCTTATTCAAAATTACGCATAAGTAAGGGTGCTGACATATTTGGTGAAGAAGAAAATGTAAAAGAATATAATGTCATGAAATGGTAATACTTAAACGTATTTGGAATTCGATAATAAATTTTATTTTTCCTCAACAGTGCTGTATTTGTAAAAGCTATCTTGGTGTTGATGGTTCTGTTTGTTTATCATGTTTAGGTAAATTTAATTTAATAACTGATCCAAAATGCGATTGTTGCGGTTTTCCATTCGAATTCAAATTAAAGGGTACAAACAAAAAATTACTTTGCCCAAGGTGTTTAAAAAAATCATATAAATTTGATAAGGCAATTTCTGCTGTAAGATATGATGATTTTTCAAAAAAACTTATACTTCCATTTAAACATGGTGATAAAACGCAATATGCAAAAACTATTGCTTCTATTATGTCAATGTATGGTCGTGAAATTGCTAAAGATAGTGATTATATAATTCCAGTTCCAATACATTTGACCAGAATGCTAAAAAGAAAATATAATCAAGCAAGTCTTATTTCGGGTTTTCTTTCAAAAATGTATTCAAAACCTGTTCTTTACACAACCCTTATCAGGTCAAGGGCTACGGTTTCACAGGGGCATCTTTCCAATAATAAAAGAAAGCAAAATGTTTCAGGCGTTTTTTCTGTAAAAAACAGTGATAAGATAAAAGCTAGGAATATATTACTTATTGATGATGTTTTTACAACTGGTGCCACCGTAAACGAATGTGCCAAAATTTTAAAGAAAAATGGTGCAAACAAGGTTTTTGTATTTACATTTGCTCGAGTTGTAAAATAGATAATTATATTGATTCTAAATATAAAGTTTTGTAATATAAAATATATTTTAACATTGGGAAAATAAAAATGGGAATTTTAACAGGAATAATTGCTTTTATAATTTTGCTTCCAATAATTGTGTTTGTTCATGAATACGGACACTTTTTATTTGCAAGAATAAATGGTGTAAGGGTTGAATCATTTTCAATAGGTTTTGGACCATCACTTTTTTCATGGAAGGATAAACATAACACTGTTTGGAAGGTTTCTGCAATTCCACTTGGTGGATATGTAAAAATGCTTGGTCAATCTGATACTCCTGAATCAGCTGAAGCAAAGGTAAAAAAGGCCAAAAAGTTAACAAAGAAAGATAAGGCTGAAAGTTTTGAATTTAAAAAACGTTATCAAAAGGCATCTATCGTTTTTGCAGGTCCATTTTTCAATTTTATTTTTGGATTTTTAGTATTCTTCGGATTGTTTTATTTTATTGGTTCGCCAACTACGTCCTCTATTGTTATGGATGTTATAAAAGATTCGCCTGCATATGTTTCGGGAATAAAGGCTGGGGATAAGATTGTTTCAATTAACGATGTAAATATTGAACAACCAAAAGAAATAAAAAATGCTATTCAAAATTCAAATGGTAAAAAATTAAAAATTAAAGTATTCAGACAGGATAAAAACCTTAATATTTTCATTACTCCAGAAAAGAAAAATGGTTTTTATTTTTTAGGTGTAAGTTATGCGCAAAGATTCGAAAATTATAAAAAAATTGGTTTTATTGATTCCTTAAATGATTCCTATAATCTTGTTTCAAATATTGTTTCAGATACATTAAAATCGCTTGGTGAAATGATTATTGGTTCCCGTTCATCAAAAGAACTTGGTGGAATGATTTCAATTGCAAAAGTAAGTGGTGATGCACTTTCTGCAGGCCTTTATTCATTTTTATATTTAATGGCAATTATATCAGTAAGCCTTGGACTTTTTAATTTATTCCCAATACCCGTTCTTGATGGTGGTTATTTGTTTATATATATAATAGAGGGAATTATAAGAAGGGACATCCCTGAAAAAATAAAACAGGTAATTTTCTTTTTAGGCTTTATCTTTATAATATTTTTACTTATTCTTTCAAATTTTAATGATGTTTTAAGGATTATAAAGTAATGAAAAAAATTTGGGCTTTTCTTTATCTTTTAATTTTACCATTGACTGCAAAATCTGCAATCAAGGATATTAAGGTTATGGGATTAAAACGTCTTCATCCTGATATGATAAAAAATGTTATAAATACGAAAGAAGACGATAAATTAACTGATAAAAAATTAAATGATATTATTCACAAAATTTATAATACTGGATTTTTTAATGATATAAGTATTAAGGAAAAAGGCGATATTCTAGAAATAACTGTTTCTGAAAATCCTGTTGTCGGTGCCGTTTCGTTTGAGGGAAATTCTGATTTAAAACTTGATGATATTAAAAAGGATGTAAGAACAAGATCCCATGCTGTTTATAATCCATCACAAATAAAGGCTGATGTTGAAACAATAAAAAATCTTTATAAAAGGCTTGGTAATTTTAAAGCAATAGTAGATGCAAAAATTATTGAACGTGAAAACAATCAATATGATGTTATTTTTGAAATCACAGAAGGTGAAAAGGCATATATTCGTGACATACAATTCAACGGCAATGAAAACTTTTCTGATAATGATTTAAAAGAAATTATTTTAAGTAAAGAATATGCTTGGTGGAAACTTCTTGAAATGTATGACACCTATGATGAGGACAGAATTTTATATGATGCTGAACTTTTAAGAAATCATTATACTCAACATGGATTTTTAGATTTTAAGGTTTTGTCTCAATCCTCTAAAATGGATTTATCAGAAAGTGATTTTTATATAACATTTGATTTATACGAAGGAAAAAGATATAAGGTCGGTGATGTTTCTATTTCATCCGAAATACCCGATCTTGATACATCAATTTTGGATAAAAAAGTATTACTTAAAACTGGTAATTTTTACGATGAAAATCTTGCAAATAAAAGTATTATTGATATATCAAAAGAAATGGGTGAAAATGGATTCGCTTTTATTGATGTTGATATAGAAAAGCGACCAAATCCTGAAACTGGTATTGTCGATATTGTCTTTAAAATAAAAAATTCTCGTCGTGCATTTATTAATAAGGTTGATGTAAAAAACAATACGCGTACATATGAAAAGGTTATAAGAAGAAATCTTAATTTTGATGAACAGGATATATATAATTCTGCAAAATTAAGATCATCAGAACAAAAACTTTATGAAACAGGTTTCTTTGAAACAGTAAAAATTATTCCAAAGCCAGTTTTGGGAACATCGGATAAGGTCAATATTGATGTTTCTGTTGCTGAAAAATCTACTGGCGAACTTTCATTAGGTGCTGGATGGTCAAGTCTTAATAAAGGATTCTTTGAATTCGGAATAAAGGAAAATAACTTTATGGGTAAGGGGCAAACTCTTAGCTTTACATCAACATTTTCTGGAACACAAAATAATTTCAGCCTTTCATTTATTGAGCCATATTTATTTGATCGTGATTTAATGGGTGGTGTTGATGCATATTATAACCAATACAAATATTCATCAACCTATGGTTATGATATTGATACAATAGGTTTGGCATTTAAGCTTGGTTGGAATTATAACGACAATTTTTCTCAAAGATTTAGACTTTCTGGTAAAAACGAAAAAATGACTAATATATCAGAAGGTTTATCATCCCAACTTTTGGAAGGTGTTGGAGACTTTAATGTATTCAAATTTGGTCAAACAATTACATATAGGGATCAAACAATAGATTTTGTTAATGATACTCGTAAGGGTTATATTATTTCATTTTCAACAGATTATGCTGGATTTGGTGGTGATAAATATTTTATAAAAAACGATATTACAGCAAAACAAACATTTTCATTCTGGGATAATGTATGGCAGTTTGGTATATCTATTTATGCTGGAAAGATAAATGCGTTAAATAATACAGTATTATCAAGAAGTGATAGATATCTTCTTGGTGGTGACAGCCTTCGTGGATTTGAATATGGTGGTATTGGTGCAAGAAGTAGTACTAATACAAACTATGCATATGGTGGAAATTGGGAGTTAAATGGAACATTCCAGTTTAATTTCCCAATAGGTATTCCAAAGAAATATAAAATTTCTGGATATCTATTCTATGATTGGGGAAAACTGGGTCGACCTATTTTAGATGATTATACGAACGTGCTTTACAGTGGTAAGATAAGATCTGCTGCAGGATATGGAATATCATGGAATTCACCTATTGGTGCGATAAATCTATCTTGGGCATATCCATTGACATACGAAGATTATGATGAACGTCAACGTTTCCGTTTTTCTATTGGAACAGGATTTTAATACCTATTGATTATTGAATAAAAAACATTATAATATAGTTGAATTAAAAACAAATAAGGAGAAAAAAATGAAAAAAATATTACTTGCCTCAATTTTATCTACATTATTTTTTGTATCATCTGCTAATGCAAAGGATAGAACATCTGTTGGTATTGCTGATGTTATGAAGATAAACAAAGATGCAAAGGTTATGATTTCTTTAAATAAACAAAAAGATGCAAAACTTGCTGCTATTCAGGCAGAGGTTAATATAAAACGTAAGGAATTTGAAAAAAAAGAACAGGAACTTAAAAGTAAACAATCCCTTATGGATAAAGAAGCTTTTATAAAAGAAATTCAATCTTTCCAAGCTGATGTTTTAAAATATGATAAATCTACGGAACAAAAGGTTGCAAATATTGAAAAAGGTTACGTAGAAGCCCTAAAAAAACTTCAAAAAGACTATCTTGACAGAATAATTAAAAAGGTTGGAAAGGATAAAGGTTTTGATTTAATAGTTAATTCTCAAACAACAGTAGCTATTTCCGACGATTTAGATATTACAGATGCTATTATTGAAGCTCTAAATGATGAAATAAAGGAAATTGAATTAAAAGTTAAATAATCTTTTATTATTTACTTGAGTCCCCCTTAATTTTTTGGTATAATATAACCAAGTTAGGGGGATTTTATTATGGTTAAAGGTATAAAATGTATAATATTATCTTTGTTTTTTGTTTTGTTGGCTTCTTGTTCAACAAGGGATAATTTGAATAATTCTATGAATAGTTTAACTCAAGATGAATTAACTGTTTCCGATGAAGAAGAAAGCTTATTAGAAACTAGTTCAGCGGATAAGGAAGCAGAAAAGGAAAAACTAAAAAAATCAATTGATGAAAGTGTTGTTATTGCTGATAGAAGTAGCACTTTCTTTAAAAATCTAGGTAAAGAGTTTAAAAACAAGGTCAAAAAGGTTGAACATAAAAAAATAATTATAAAACCTGTAAATGATTATAACAGGGATTTACATAATCTTTCTGATGAGGAAATAGAAACATTTTTTGAAGATATTGAAAATGATGAACCAATAGAGGAAGGTAAAAAATATGATTCAAAAAGTATAAAAGTGCTTATGGAAAACTATAAAAATATTTTAAAGGTATCATCTGCATGTTGTGTTTCCAGTGTTTCAGAAAATCTTAAAACAAATGGTGTTTCAAAAGATTCTATTCTTTCTATTTTGAATTATGATGCAAATAATGATGGAATAATTGACAGATGTATAGTCTTTTCTAATGATGATGTAGTTGAATCTTTCAAAAACAGAGAACTTTCAAATATTGTTATGAATTCAAGAAGAGATTGCATCTGTAATAACAAGGATTTTTTAAGAAAGAATATAAATAATTTTTATCGTCTTTATAATGCTGATGAAGAATTCTATAATAAACCTTTGATTTATAAATACAGAGATAAAACAGGTGATGTTATTGAAGATGACGTTAACGAAGCTGTTTTAAATATGGCTTTGACACTGGAGTCTTGTCCGTAAATAAAATTTCTGCTAATTTAAAATAGGTCTTGTAAAAGGGCCTATTTTTTTTTATAATTAAATAAAACAATAAAAAGGAATACGCTATGGAAAGATTTTATAATGTTGCAAAGTCAATTACTCTTGGAGAAGTTGCAAAACTTACTGGTGCAAAAATAGATGAAAAATTTTATGATGTTGGAATAACAAATCTTGGTTCATTGGAAAAATCTGATAAAAACAGTATGATTTTTCTTTCTCTTGGCAATGCGGTAAGTTCTGCTCTTGATAAATCTGATGAATATAAGGAAAAATTAAAGCATATTACTGCTTGTGCATGTTTTGTTAACGAAAAGGATTTAGAGTTTTTACCTGATGGTATTATTCCTGCAATTACAAATGATCCAAAACTTGCATTTATAAATTTAACATATAAGTTTTATGAAGATAAAAATGTAAAAAAATCTAGCATTTCTGATATGGCTTTTATTGCTCCATCGGTAAAATTTAAAAATCGAGATTCGGTTCATATTGGTCCATTCGCAGTATTAGAGGACGATGTTGAAATTGGTGAAAATTGCTATATCGGTTCTGGTGCAAAAATAAAAACAGGAGTAATTCTTGGTGACAATTGCACTATTAAGGAAAATGCCGTAGTAAGTCATGCAATACTTGGCAATAATGTTAATATTGGTGAACAAAGTGTAATAGGTGGTAATGGATTCGGTTGGCATAGTGGCGCATTTGGCCATATTTGGGTTCCTCAACTTGGTCGTGTAATTCTTGAAGACAATGTTGATGTTGGAATAAACAGTGCTGTTGATAGAGGAGCAATTGGTGATACTGTTATCGGAAGAGGCACAAAAATTGATAATCTTGTTCAGATAGGGCATAATGTAAAAACAGGAAAGAATTGTATTTTCGCTGGTATGTGTGGTGTAGCTGGTTCAACGACTATTGGTAATTGGGTTTTAGTAGGCGCTGGTGCTGGAATTTCTGGACATCTTACAATAGGTGATGGTGTTGAAATTGGTGCAAGAGGTGGTGTTATTCAAAATCTACCAGCTGGTGCAAAGGTAAGTGGATACCCTGCAATGCCTGTTGGAGATTTCCTAAAACAAACAGCTCTTCTTCGCAGAATGCTTAAGAAAAAAGCAGTAAAATAGGAAAATTTTATTATAAGATTATAATCTTATAAAAATAACTTGCGTTTTATTATCTTAGGGAATAAATTATATTCCACATAAACATAAAGAGGTTAATATGGAAAATAATGTAATGTATATTGATGAAATAAAAAAAGTTTTACCACATCGTTATCCATTTTTAATGGTTGATAGAGTTATAGATATTGTTCCTGGAAAATCTGGTATTGGTATCAAAAATGTAACAGTAAACGAGGAATTTTTTAATGGACATTTTCCAACAACACCAACAATGCCTGGTGTTTTAATGTTGGAAGCAATGTGTCAAACTGCAGTTTTGGTTGGTTCTACTATTGATTTTGATGATAAAAAGGGACAAATAGTTCTTCTTACAGGTATCGATAATGCAAAATTTAAAAGCAGGGTTATCCCTGGTGATCAACTTCATATAAAGGTTGAAAAATTTGCTGAACGTGGTCCGTTTGAAAAGTGGCAGGCTGAGGTTTATGTTGAGGATAGACTTTGTGTTTCTGCAATTTTAAGTGCGATGAAAACTGGTAAAAAAAGCATCTAAATAAAACACCCTTATCCAATGGGGAATTTTTTATAATTGGTGTGCCCAAGAGGATTTAAACCTCTGACCTTTGGTTCCGGAAACCAATGCTCTATTCAGCTGAGCTATGGGCACAATCTACTTAAATTATATACACAATATTTGCAATTTGCAAAAAATTTTTTAAAATCACTTTATTTTAAAAAAATAGATGTTATAATGACAAAAGGTAGGCAAAAATGACAAATGCGAAAGTAATTGTAGTAGGTAATGAAAAAGGTGGAAGTGGTAAATCTACACTTTCCATACATTTGGCCGTTTCTTATCTTTATTCTGGATATAAGGTTGCAACTATTGATTTGGATGGAAGACAGGGAACACTTACCCACTATATTGAAAATCGTGTAAAATATGCCGAAGAAAACAAGGTTGAATTGCCTATGCCGGAGCATTTGGTCGTAACACCATCTCAATTTTCAAACAGACGTAGTTCCGAAGAGGATGAGGAACAACTTGATGCTGAAATTCAGGATTTAAAAACAGAATATGATATCATAATAATTGATACACCAGGAACATACAGTCATCTTTCAAATGCTGGACATAAAAATGCTGATATTTTGGTGACCCCTGTTAATGATAGCTTGGTTGATATTGATGTTATTGCAAATATTGATCCTAATACTAAAGAGGTGATTTCTGAGTCTCAATATACACAAAATATTCGTGAAATTCAGAAAAAACGTGAAGAAATTGGTAAAAGTGATCTTTTTTGGATAGTTCTTAGAAATAGAATTTCCCATATTGATGCAAAAAACAAACGTGAAGTTGATGCTATCCTTAAGAAATTACAGGAAAAAGTTGGCTTTACATATATTTCTGGCATTGGGGAAAGGGTTGTTTACCGTGAAATGTTTTTAAAAGGTTTGACTATACTTGATCTTTTGAAAATAGGAAAAGATGAGATTTCTATATCTCATATAGCGGCAAAGAACGAACTTTTGACCATTCTTAATGCTATCAATATTCCACTTAAACAAGATTTGTAATTTTTTTGAAAAAATACTTGACTTAAAGATTTTTTAAGTCTATAAAATTATCAAATTTAACAAAAGTGGAAATTGTAAAATGGCTATAGAAGGTTCTGTTTCGAATAATATTTGTGCTGCCGAAAGATATTATAATAAGGTTTTAGCGGAAAGATGTAGAAACTGTAATCCAAAAAAGAAAGCAAATTGTAATAAACATTCTAAAGCAATTCAGTATAATGGAATTAAATTTATTACAACTTGTTTAAGTAATGAAGAAATAGCTGAAATACATAATCTTCTTAACGAACGTTAGTCTGAGCTTATAAAAATAGGAGATATACTTATGATTATGACAAGAAAAGCAAGTTTACAACTTAAAAAAAATATGAGACATGTTGAAGATACTCATGCAAGACATGATATGTGTAGTCTTATGGTTATTTCAGAAGAAAGAAAAAAAGCTGAAAAAGAGAAAAGAGAAACAGCTTTGTATTTTGTATCAGAAATTGAAAGATGTAATGCCCAAATTGAAAGACTTTCAAAAACAGGTAGTCTTGGTGATGCTGCAACATGTTTATATTACAAAAGAATAATTGCTGAAAAAATACTTCAAATGGAAACAAAATTTTCAAAAGAAGAAATTGAAAAAGCAAAACAAGAATATGCAAAAGATCCAAAGTGGAGCTATTTGCTAAAAGAACAAAATCAAAGATAGGAGATTTTTATGCCAACATATTCAATAAATTATAAAGAAGAACTTAAACGTGTAGAAAATGAAATGGATGTTTGTGAAAAGGTTATTTCCGGACAGTTAGTTCCCGAAGGGCATGTTGAAGTTGATGCTTATAAAGAAAGACTTAGACATCTTAAACGTTATCGTGGAACAATTATTGATAATCCTAAATTACGTGAAGGTGTTATGGATACTTATATAATAAGATAGTTTTCAAATATGGCTAGATATAAATATTTAAAAGTAGATATAGAAGAAGAAAAAAAAGCAATATGCCAAAATATAAAGGATTATGAGGCAATAATTGCTTCTACTCCTAGTGAAGAATCACTTCAACTTGTTTGGTATGAAAATGTAGTTAAAAGTTTGAAAATCAGATTGAAAAAATTGGAAAATAATAAAACCGGACTTGTGAAAATTGCTTTAACAAAATGTAAATAAAAAAGGCTGATGTTTCAGCCTTTTATTTTTTTATAACTTTGTTTTTATATTGCAACTTTAAGAGTCTTCATCAACAACAAAATTAAACTTGTTATTATATTTGCATACAAGATAAAAATTCTTTTTAAAAATTGATTTTTTTACCCTTGTTCATTGAATCAACAATTCCACAAAGAAGTGTAAGCGATGAAATTGCTTCCTTTTCAGAAATAAGGAAAGGTTTTCCATCAATCAATGTTTCTGCAATACTTTTATAATATGGAATATGTCCTTTACCATAAACAGAATCAACATCATATGAAACATTACAGAATTGTTTTACATCGCCTTCAAATTTCCAATCAAGGATTTTATTAAGTGCGACGCCACCAATTTTTACCAAACCCTTTTCTCCGATGATAGTAATACTTCCTTCATAATTTTCATTATAGGTAAGAACGGAAAGATTAACGCTTCCTATTATATCATTTTTCCATTCAATTATTGAGGAGCCACAATCTTCTGTTTCAATTTTTCTTTCTCTTGTTTTACCAATAGTATAGATTGATTTAATAGGGCTTTTTGCAAACCAATTCATTATATCTGTATAATGGGATGCCTGTGTAATAAATGCACCACCATCAATCTTTTTAGAGCCATGCCATGCAGGAGTTTTGTAATAATCATCATCACGATACCAAAAGATATTTGATGTAATCATATAAATTTTTCCAAAAGCATCAGAATCCAATGCTTCCTTTACACATTGTATTGTTGGATTAAACCTATTTTGATGTATAAGGAATACATGTTTATTTTGCTTTTTTGCAAGTTTTATAAGTTTTTTACCTTCTTTTAAAGAAAGTGTTAAAGGTTTTTCAACAATAACATTTATGCCAGCCTTTAAAACTTTTTTTGCATTTTCATAATGTAATCCATTTGGTGTACAAATACTTACACAATCAAGTTTTTCAAATTTAAGCATATCATCAATGTTTAAATAAGGATTTGCCCCTGTTTTTTGTTGAGCCTTTTGAACATTTGTTGGATTTATATCGCAAACAGCAACAATTTCCATTGTTTCACTATTATTTTTAATTGCTTCAAAGTGACAATCAGAAATACGACCACAACCAACAATTCCAATTCTTAACTTTTGCATTCAAACCTCCATAACAGGCCTATATTATAGCATATAATACATAAAAATAAAGAAAATTTGCAACTTCCAAAAACCTCCCATTTTGGGAGGTTTAAAAGGCAAAATTTAAAACTAAACATTAAGAGCAGTTCTGTAAAGTTCTGTTACTTCATCAAGTTCAGTTCTTTCTGCTTCATCAAGTTTTTTAAGTCTTAAAACAGCTCTCATAATTTTTGGATCATAGCCAGTAGCTTTTGCTTCTGCATAAATTTCACGAATATCGCTTCTGATATTAGCCATCTCTTCTTCTAATCTTTCGATTCTATCCATGAAACTTGAAAGTTCATCTGCACGAATTCCGTCTGTTTGTGTCATTTAAAACTCCTTTTTTTATAAAAGTTAATAAAAATAAGTTGTAAAACTTAAAATATAATGTATTATATTAGCCATAAAATTACTTAACTCAAGTAAAAAAATAAAAAAAATAACTAAAATAAACGAAAAGGATATAAAAATGGAATCAAATAATATTGATAATAATTACAGGTTTACAAAGATTGTTGCTACAATTGGACCTGCTACTGAAGAATATGAAAATCTTAAGGCTGTTATAGAAGCTGGCGTAAATGTTTGCCGTCTTAACTTCTCTCATGGTTCACACGAAGATCATAAGAAAAGATTTGATAATATTAAAAGAATCGAAAAAGAATTGGGAAAAAAGATTGGTATTATTGCTGATATGCAGGGTCCAAAACTTCGTGTTGGTAAATTCAAAAACGAAAAAGAAATGCTTGTTGATGGACAAGAATTTACTTTTGATAATAACGAAGAACTTGGTGATAACACACGTGTTCAACTTCCAAATGTTGCGATTCTTGATGCATTGAAAGTTGGTGATTACGTTCTTATTAACGATGGTAAAATCAAAGTCCAAGTTATTGAAAAATCTGCTAATGCTGTTAAAACAAAGGTTATTGTTGGTGGTATGATTTCTGATAGAAAGGGTTTCAACCTTCCAAATACTGTTGTTGATTTACCTATTTATACAGAAAAAGATTTATCAGATTTGGAATTTGCTTGCTCACTTGGTGTTGATTGGATTACAGCATCATTTGTTCAAACACCAGATGATGTTCGTTATGCAAAAAAGATTATTAACGGTCGTGCACCTTTAATTACTAAAGTTGAAAAACCTACAGCTGCTATTGATTATTTGGAAGAAATTGTTGAACTTTCAGATGCTATTATGGTTGCACGTGGTGATTTGGGTGTTGAAGTTGAACCACAAATGGTTCCAATGCTTCAAAAGAAGATGATTAAACTTTGCCGTGAAAAAAGAAAACCAGTTATTGTTGCAACACATATGTTGGAATCAATGATTGATAACACATTCCCAACACGTGCCGAAGCATCTGACGTTGCGAATGCTGTTTATGAATGCACAGATTGTGTTATGCTTTCTGCTGAAACTGCTCAAGGTAAATATCCAGTAGAAGCAGTAAAGATGATGTCATCAATCATCAAACAAGTAGAAGCAGATCCAGAATACAGAAACTATATCAAAACATACACAAAAGATTTGAAAGAAAATACTCTTGGTGATGTTATGACATCTGTTGCTGCTGATATTACAAATAAAACAGATGCAAAGGCTGTATTCGCATATACAACATCTGGTACAACTGCAATTAACCTCGCAAAACACAAACCACATGCTCCAATTATCGCTGTTACAACAGAAGATAAAGTTGCTGGTCGTGTAACACTTTGTTGGGGTGTAACACCAAAAGTTGTTGAATCAACAGATTCAGATAAAGTTGATGACCTTTCAAGAAATATTGCAAAAGAACTTGGTTTTGCAAAAGAAGGTGATGAACTTGTTCTTACATTCGGTAAAGGTACTGCAACTGCAAAGTCTATCTTTACAGAAGGTGCAACAACACTTGTTTCTGTTATCAAAGCATAATGCTATATTTAAAAAAAAATTTCCCCATCATTTCGATGGGGATTTTTTATGCCTAATTTTTCAATTATTTTCTATCAACCCAATTAATTGTAGGGGCTGGAGCCGTATAATTTCCAGACCATGTAACTTTAACAGATGATTTATTACCATTTATATATAAATAACCATCTGGTTTCATCTCTAACGAGGCATATGATGTGTTAATTTTACATGAAAGAGAGGTACAATGTCTTGTATCTAAACTACTCCACATTTCTGTTATAC
>JAEEGL015762915.1_pt1 | contig 24497 bp, 30 predicted proteins | sample 9134231 | NCBI WGS metagenome assembly JAEEGL01 (sample SAMN16246548, study PRJNA631951) | gut metagenome | biome: gut microbiome; feature: rumen; material: fiber-attached | host: Bos | place: Iran: Karaj | collected 2018-10
ATGACCATAATATCCCTTGTTATTTCTTTATCATCGTTAAATAGAAGAACTTACCTCTACTCTCTATATCGCCGACCATAGTGAACCCATATTTTTTAATAGTATTCACAAGTTCAATCCTTTTCTCATTATCGTAATGTTTTGTCGGTTCGGCAATATACATCAAACCATCGTAGTTCAACACTCTATATGCCTCCTTAAAGTAATCCTCAAAGTTACTGCCCCACAATGAAAGCGAAAATACTGCAATGTCTATACTCTCATCATCAAGCGGAGTGTGTGACATATCACAAGCAATTACAGTATCGTCTATCGCTATATGGTCAAGTGAATAAACCTCGTTGTTTGGAATGAATGTTCTCATCATATTCTCACCGCAACCGAAGTCAGCAACAACTCTGTTCTTATTCTTTATCTTCGATGCTATGTACTCGTATGGAATCTCATTCCAAGTCTTCATACTTTCGTGCCTTGCCTTGTGATATTCAAACCACTCGTCAGGACTCAAAGTCATCTCGCTGTGGAATCTGCTTGAGTTCATAAGTTTCCCCTTACGGTTGAACTCGCTGATAAGCGACTGTTTTCTTTCCCACTCAACCTCATCAAACTCAATGTTCTCGGTTTGGATTCTCTCACGCTCAACTTCCGTCATAACATACTTGCCGTTGAGTTTTTCAATGACCTCATCAATCATCTTGTCACGCTCGGCAACCGATATTTCTTCAAGATGTCCGCCTTTGGTAATATCATCCTTGACCTTTCTGAACATTGCCTTTTTCCATCTTCTCTTGTCAAATGATGTTGTCGTACCATCTTCAAGGTAAAACACCACCATAGGTACATAAACATCAACACCTTCGTCAACAAAGTTAGAACCTTGTCTGTCAAACCTACCAATCAGTTGGTGCATAACAGACCACACAGAAGGAACTGTATGTAGTATAACTCTGTTAGACACCTTCTGCAAACCGTCAACACCCTCGCACATAGACTTTGTTGCTATAAGAACATCCTTGTTGCCACTTACAAACTCCTCAATGGAATGACTGCCGTCATCGGTTTCCTTGCAACCACCGCTGTATATGCAAGCGGACAAACCCAACTGGTCTTCAACAAGGTCTTTCAAGTCAATAAGGATTCTGTCTCCGTATGTGTATTCGGTATATATAACCGTTCCTTTCTTAACAAGGTGCTTGTAAGCGTCAAACTTCAACTCAAGGTGAAGTTCCTCAATCTTGCTTGCATTACCTCTGTATCTTATGCAGTCTTCCTCAATGCAAGTTCCGTCAATGTTTGCAAGTGCTGTGGCGAAAATCCCCTTGCCGTTTTGTCCTGCTCTGAAAAGATAGTCACTGTCTATACCGTTGTATCTGACGGTCAACTTGCTTTTCGGGAAATAACCATATCCACTTGTTTCAAGAATCTTATTGGCGTTTATGAGTTTGCTTGCGAGTGTACCCATAGTGAGTTCGTCCGCTTTCTTACCAGACAAGAGTTCGTAGATACCTTGCAAGTCGGAGTTGCTTGTCGTGATAGGTGTGGCGGTAGCACCAAGAAACCTAACCTCTGGATTGACCTCACGCAGCGTGTTCACCAACTTGAAAATCTGCTTGTATGTCTCGGCATCCTTGTTCTTCAATCGGTGAACCTCGTCAAACACAACCAACCCATATTCCTTGGAGTCAAGCAAGTCCTTGATTCTTTTACTTGCACGACCATCTGTGTTGAATTTGTCGTAGTTGAATATCTCAAACGTGAACCCATCGTCACAACAACTGATGATGCTGTCAATGACCACATTGTCCTCATCAACAAAGTTCGCTTCCACAATCTGTTGTTTCCAAGTGTTCTTCACTTGGTTCGGGCAGAATATTAGCGTATGCTTCGCTCCAAGGTAGTATGCTGACGATATTGCCGCCTTGGTCTTGCCAGCACCCGTATCGCTGTAGTTGAGAAAGAAGTCACGCTCCTTCAGCGTCTGAACAGTCAAACGCTGTTGGTCGTTCAATGTATGCTTGAAGATTTCGGGACCGTTGCTTTCCATTTCAACAATGGCACGGGTCTGTTCTTCAAATTCCTTTTTCAATTCTTCTTCAAATGTCATAACGGTAAGTTTTATGGGTTTACTTGTTGTCTCTTTTTGCCATCCACGCACGCATCATATCGTTCTTATACTTCGCTTTGATATACTCACGCACTTCTGGCGTGATAAGGTGTTCGCTATCCAATCGGTTAATCACTCGGATTTCCTCCTCGTCATTTCTGATAATATCGTCTATTGTCAACTCGTCATCAGTATCGGTGTCGGTCTCGGTTTCGGATTCTTGCGAAATCATATCGTTCACTTCGTCATCGTTATCCCAATCAAAATCGTCAGTGTCGGTTGTGTCGGTATAGTCAAGGTAATCGTCATCATCCGATTCCTCGGCATCGGAACTGTATTTCTCACGCAAGGACTGTATCGGGTTGGTTTCGTTGGCGTGCGCCAAAGCACGCTCAATATCCTTCTTCAAAGGTTCATACTTTGGTTCTATGTTCATAAGGATAGAAAGCAGGATGTTGATGTCGTGGTTCTCAAGGAACGCACGAAACGCATACTCGCTCTCGAACTCTTCAAGGAGGTTGAATTTGTATTGTTTGGTTAAACCATTACAATTTTGACACCCCTTTCCGCTTAAATGATTTTCTGGAGATTGCCAAAACTCTCCGTGTTTTGGACAAATGATACAAACTTTAGTTTTGATATTTACATACTTAACTTTAGAATAATCATACATATCCCCGTGTACTTGCTTCGCCTTAATGACAAATTCTTCGCTTGTCATATTTGCATTTGGGAATATACATTTTTTACAACCGATGCCTTTCAAATGACTTGAAGGAATTTGCCAAAACTCTCCGTGCTCTGGGCAGATGATACAAACTTTGGTTTTAGCATTAACATATTCAACCTTTGAATAGTCATATTTATTACCGTGAATTTCTTTTGCTCGTATTATAAATTCTTCGGTTGTTGGTTTATGAAAATTATCAGTACAAAGAAATTCATTCCAAGAAACCCATTCTTCTTTATAATAATGTTGTGGTTGTTTGGGAAGATTCTTTGGAAACTCCTTTGTTTTTGAAAAATCAGTATATTCTCGTACGTTTTTTATTTGAAACCTTGACACAATTTTTTTTGCTTCAGAATAAGACAAGTAAATACGGTTTGCGTGGTTTATATATCCAGTCCCTAACCACACACCCCAATTTTTCCAACCTTTATTTTTATAAACATTTTGTGGGCATTTTGGAATTTCGTTATTAAATTCTTTACTTTTTGTGTATTCGTACCATTCTTTTTGACTTTTTAATCCTAAAGAACTTGCAATTTTTTGTGCTTCATCGTAATCAAGAAATTTTGTTTGGTTTGTGTGTTTGTTGCAAGAAAGAAAATCATTCCAACCACACCAATTCTTTCTATATGCGGTTTCTGGATATTTCGGTAAACCCGCATCTTTTAATTGTTTTTCATAAATATTTTTATATTCTTGCCTGCTTCTTAAACAAAAACCTTTTATGAATATTTTTGCCTCATTAAAAGATAAAATGCCCAAATTTAATTTTCTTGTTTTTGTTCTTTTTTCTTTTGCACAAGCAGGACAACCTCGTCCTTTCAAATGACCTGGGGGAATTTGCCAAAACTCCCCGTGTTATGGACAAATGATACAAACTTTGGTTTTAGCATCTACATACTGTGCCTTACTGTAGTCATACTTGCCACCGTGAACTTCTCTCGCCTTTATTATGAACTCTTCCGTTGTCATCTTCACCATACTCATTCTCATTTTAAGTTATACACCGAACTATATAATATTGGTAAGTCTGGTTTGCCCTACTTTCTCAACACATTCATTCTCTTTTTTCTCCTTGCGTTTCTTGGCATTCGCTTTTGCCCTTAAACTATAAACCTTGCCACTGAACGATGCAATCAGCATCATCATATCGTTCACGAGTTCCTCCTGCTCGGTGTACTCCTTCTTGTCAAGTAACTCAATATCCACACCGTAACTCTTGAAGAAGAACTCTATGAGGTTGTACTGAAACCGTGTCAGTCTGTCCTTGTGTTCAATCACAACCTTGTCAATCTTGCCTTCAACGACAAGTTTGCAGAGTTTCACGAATCCCTTGCGTTTGTCGTTCAGTCCACTGCCCATATCTTTTATGACATACTCAACCTTGTAGTCCTTTTTGATACAGTATTCAAATATGCGTGCCGATTGTCTGTCTATGTCTCCGTGTGCCTTTTGGTCTGGTGTGGAACATCTTGCGTATGTGGCGACAATGGTTTCGTTTCCGTGTTCGGCAGACGCTTTCTTCTCGCCTACAATTCTCTCAATGTCGGACTGCTTGTACCTTCGGTGTCCGCCTTCGGTTCTTAACGCCACCAACTTCCCGCTCTTGTCCCACCTTTGGAGGGTGGACTTGCTCACGTTCAGTATGGACTGTGTTTCCTTTAATGTAAGCAGTTTATCCATTGTCTTCCTCTATGTTTTTCAGTATGTCTATGGTTGTCTTGCGGGCATTGTCAATATGCTTCTGCAACTCTTCAACTGACAAGTTCTCAAGACCGTCCATCAACGGATACTCGTTCCCGTCATCGCAAGTGTAGGTCATATTATTTGTATCAATGGACACCACCTTTATTGTATTCTTTTCCATCTTCTCAATAATGTTATTCATATATAAATAGTGTTAAGTTTGAAAAATTATGACTACTTTTGAATATCTTTGGATTTATTTTCATATATATTTATACGCAGTTGTTTATCCCATTTGCAAGCAGTTGTTCCATATGGCGGGTCGCAAAGAATCATATCAACACTATGGTCTGGAATCTGTTTCATGACCTCAAGGCAATCTCCGTTATATAGTTGTATGCTGCTCATAAGAATATTTGTTCGTGAAATTAAATGCTCGGCAATTCCTCCACCTTTTTCTTCAGCATATCCCTGAAATATGTTTTTGACCTGACTGATTCGTTACGTTTCTCTTCGGGGACAACCGCAATCATTTTTTCCATAATCTCCTTCGGCATGGCAATGTTGTTCGACAACCATTCGGATGATTTCAGAAGCATCTTTCTCCAATCGGTGTCCGCCAATGTCTTTCTTGCAATGCTTATGCCCGCATCCACTATGTTTTTTATTCGTGCGTTTATGTCATTGTTGTCATCCATCCTGATTAGCATGCCCCCTTTTGCTCCAAATGCGTCAGTCATATATGTGGTAACATAAGGGTTGTCTGCGCCATACACATTCATGCCGCATTTTCTCACCATTCTTGACGCAAGTTGTGTCGCCATTGACAAATCTTCGCTTGCACCTGTTGTTATGTTGTCAGAACCGAAGACTTCCGTTTCCGCTACATATCCTGCAACTGTAATGGCAATTTCGTTTATGCAGTCTTTCACGGTCATGTATTTCGTTTCATCTGTTTCATCTTGTTGCATGAATCCGTTTGTGCTTTTGGATATTGCACCTGAAACAAGTTTGGCGGGGAGTTTTCCGAACATTTTTGCGTACATCACAAAATGTCCGCTTTCGTGAACCGCAGTTATCGCTTGGTTATCGTCCATGCTGTTCTTTCGTTTGTCTTCAAGTCTTAACGGTTGCTTGAATGAAATTTTCCATTCCTCGCATTTTTTGGATGTGACTTCTGCCTTGATTTCCTCGTTTCCATAAGTAAGATATATCTTTGATATATCACCTTTCTTATCCGTTATGCTTTTCATTATGATAAGCGGGAGTTTGGTTTGGACTATTTCGTATGCGGATGAGAATACGGGTCTTGTCCCATGTGTCGGAAACACCCCATCCTTGTATATCACGTTGTAAATTGAATCATCATAGCAAAGTTCTATATTGTATTTGCCTCTCACATTCTTTGAATATGTTTCAAGGTAAAGTTTTATGATGTCCTCGAAGTTCTTTTTGGAGAATGATGGGTACAGTATCATAATGTTTCCGAGACGGGCGATTTGTTCGTTTCTGAACCTCACTCCGAGTGCTTCTTTTATGTCAACAAGACTCATCCGCTCCGTTCTTATCCTGAATTGGTCGGGATCCATGTCAGGGTCAACGTTGTATGCCATCTCATATGCCTCGTCAATGTTCCCCATAACGAATATGAGCGACTTGCTGTAGTCCACGTCATACCCGTTGTTTATGTCCTTGCAAAGTTTTCGCACATACTTGTATATCTCATCTGGTGTTTTTTTGCGGAGAAAATTTATGTATTCCATATATGACATATTATGCTCTCCGTTAAGAAACGACACCTCAAAGAGCGGTCCAATCAGTTCACTGCTTAACCAAAACGTTGAATCATTGTCGCAGCACGAGTTAATTGTATCACACCAATACCTTTTGGGTCTGTTGTCGTCATAATCGCCAAGCGGTTCAATTGAATTGAAGTTTTGTGCAAATTCGATTTTTTTGTCTATTGGAAGCAAATCCATTATCGCCTTCGCATTCCTGAACTGTCCATTTTCAATTATGGGTGAATATTCCGTGATATTCTTTATCAATGTCTGTATGGTTGACAATCTGTTCTTGTAATATGTTGTGAAGTATTTTCTGAACTTCCCCGTATCAATGAGTTCCCATATTGTTTTAAGTGACGTCTTGACTTCCTTCTCCTTCCCCTCCGAATCAATGGACGCTGCAAACTGGAACTCATCAAACACGAACACCCTGTTCTTTTTTGAGTTTCCCATATTTTCAAGAATGGTGTTTTCAAGTTCCTCCGAATCTTCTTCCCCAAGTTTTGCAAGGTTGTAGATGCTCATATCCTGACGGATATCAAGTAGTTCGCACAATCTGTTTACAAGACTTGTTTTCCCGCATCCAGTAAGACCCCATAAACATATTGTTATAGGTTTGGTTTGCAGGTCGGGGAATACATACCATCCCCTTATATTATCTATGATTGAGTTTATCACATTATCAATACCAACAAACTCCTGTTTGAGTACGTTTGCGGCATTTTCTATTTTTTTGAATTTCTCTGTGATTTCCTTGTTGTTCATAATACAAAATTTTTCATATACAATATAACAAAAATAGAATGATTTTTTGGATATTATAAATATAACAGAGTGATTATTTTTGAAATGGAACACATTCTTGATTATAACGAATTTGTAAGTATAAACGAGAAACTCGTATATGATAATGGAAAGAAAAAATCTGTTAGGAAGAAGTCATATCTTGAGGTCGGGTATCTTGAAATGGTAAGTGTTCCCGGCATTGGTGATTTTGTTGCCAAGTTCGATAGCGGTAATGGTTCAGTAAGTTCCATAACATATGATTCTTATAAGATTGATGGCGATTATGTAATATGGACACTCAATGGGATAACCACAAGGTCAAAAAGAATGAAGTCATCGGTTGTTGCGAACAAGGATAATGAAAAGCGCATAGGTATAGAACTTGATGTTGAGTTCAATGGTGTAAAGTATGAGAAAATTCCATTCACACTTGCCAACAGGAAAAAGAATTATGCGAAGATACTTGTTAATAGGACATTCATAAACACAATACACGGGATGGTGAATACATCAAGGAGTTTTATTGTTACACCGAAACCTGATGATTTTTCCGTGAATAACAAGGATAAATACAGCGGCATCGAGTTCAATGATGATGCGGAGGATGAATAGTATGGAAATTATAAAGTCATTTGCGATTTTTGAGAAACTTCTTCATAAGGAGAAATCCATAAGGGATGCCCTTAACAGCAATTTCTGCGTCTTTCAATATATAAAGAAAGGTGGTGAGAAACGTAGGGCATACGGAACATTGAAGGAGGACTTTGTATCAAAAAGATGGCAACCGACAGGCAAACCAAGTCCGTCAACTGATGCCTTGAAATTGAAAGGTTATATTCAATATTGGGATATTGAACGAAACAATTTCAGACAGTTCACCATGGATGACGGGGTTGAACTGATTGCCGAGTATCCGACTGCGGAGGAGATGGGTGAGGAATACCCGAAGTTGAGAAAGAAACTCGGACTTCCAAAATATCCTGAAAAGAAAAAGGAAGAGAAGAAGGAAGAACCCGAAACGGATGAAACCGAAAGCAATGAGGATAAAGATTGATATATCAATGATATATCAATAAATAAAGAACACTATAATTCCGAAATAAAAAAGGCGGTCAAATGACCGCCTTTTGCTTTGTTTTCATAATTGCGTTGGATGGTTAATCTTCGCTTTCGCATTCTTCCTCCTCTTCTTCGTAGAGGTATTTTTTGAGGATTTTCTGCGATTCGATGAATATCGCTCTTGCTTTGTGCATTGGGAGTCCGACACTTTCCCCGATTGATGTGAAATCGGTTTTGCCGTTGTTTGTAGGAACTATTCCGATACGCATTTTCACAATAGTGTTCTGCGTTTCGTTCAAACTTTCAATTGCGTTCTTGATGTCCATCATTGCACATACATCAGTTTGGTTATCCTGCAAGGCGACCATATTCCCATCGGGATAATACATATCCTGATATTCGTGCCTGATTTTCTCGTAGTTCTTGAAACTTGAATTTGTGTGGTTGTAAGGAATATGCACAACATTCTTTTGGAGGTTGAGTTCCCGTTTTGCATATTCCGTCATGAAGGGTTTGCAGTACACCCAAAAATTGTCATTCAATTCGGGGTTGTACTTCTTAATTGCATTGAGTACGACTATCGCACACGTCTGGCGGATGTCGTTTTTAACATCATCCTGCATTTTTCCGAATTCGTAAATAATGACATTGACAATGTTGTTGAAGTTCTTCGACCTTAAGAGATCTTCAATGTTCAGTTCTGTCCTTGTTGTTTCATTGCTCATAAATTTTGTGATACATTAAAGGTTATATATGGTATTGCGTTGTTAGAATCCTATGACACTTATGTTTACACATAAGGTGCAGGTGGGTGTTTCACTTTGCAAAAATACTATTTTTTGTCAATATGCAAAGTATTCAAATATTTTTTTTTATTTGCAAATAACGACCACGCTTTTTCCATCCCAAAAATTATCAAGGATTTCGGTTTTGAATTTTTCCCTTTGGTTATCGCTTATGTATTCATCAAGAATGCGGAGTAGTTCAATCCTTTCAAAAACATGAGTTTTTGTTATGCCATATTTCATATCCTTTTCCAACGAATCATCAGCGATGAACATCTCCGATGATATCATTTGTCCGCAGTATTGGTCGAATGTATTGTCCGAGATTTTGTTCGGGTCGGATGTTCCTATCAGGTTATGTACGTTCAGTATTATTTCCATGTTGCTAGAAGCGGTGGGGATGATATTGTATTTTTCGTAATCATGGTATTTTTTGAAGAACATGCTGAAATTATGTCCATAAATAATCTTTGACCAAAAATCAAATCCATCCTCCGTTTCACTCCAATTGAAACCACCTTGTTTTTTGTCGCTTCCGATATATTTCACAAACACTGAAACGTCAAGGTTATTTGTCTGTTCAATTTGGAGTTCGAGCATTTTGACAACAACACCGACAGGGAATCCTTGCAAATCACCAACAATATCTTTGCTTGTGAGGTGGTATGGGTTGTTCGCCCATTCTTTTATTGTCCCAAACTTTCCGTCCTGTGTAACCATATCTTCGTTTGTGGGGCGGTATGGGTTGATCACCAATTCTTTTATTGTTCCAAACTTTCCGTCCCGTGAAATAAAAGGAATTGTACTGACAATATGGGAGTCCTCACTTTCATCATTGACGCAATCCCACAACGGATTCTCAAGTATTGCCATACATTGGTCATCCGCATAAAGCATCAATCTGATAATTGGAAGTTCCCCTTGAACACATAAATCTGATTTTTCAATCTCGTCAAGTATGGGGTTGAGTTCATCTATGGTTTTCAGTCTGTCCCATTTCTGTGATGTGATATTGTCGGTTTTTTTATATGTGACATAATATGCGTTGATTCGATTTCCCGCATCTACAAACTCATTAAATAGTTCCGTAACTTTTTCTTTTTTCATAATTCCTGTTGGGTTGTTTTTTCTTTTTTTCGCCAAGCATTCACATGGAGAATCTGTTTGGATTTCTTTGCGTTTGATTCTTTGAATGTTTTTGTTTCGTTGTCGTACCAAGCGACTGCTATTGATTTCCGCTTTGCAGTTTCCTCATCTTCAAACATATCCAATTGGATACGTATTCGGATTTCATACCATCCTGAATGTGGCGGGAATGTTGTTTTCAAAGATGTCCATTCCATTGTTAGTCCTTTAGGATTTCAACGTTTGAATAATCAATTGGTAGATAGTTCTTTGCATTCATAATGAGTGCTGCTGCCTCATCATATCTTGAATTGAATTCATCCTCCGCAATTTGGGTAATCATATCTTCGGGGAAGTCCGCCTTGTTCAATGTTACATCAGTCGTGATTGCGGTGTTGCTATAGTTCTGCATATCAATGTTGATGTACACCCTGTTACCATCAACATCATATCCATAACATTTGACGAACATGAATGATGGTGTCTTCACTTCAAAATAAAGCGGTAGTCCATCATCGCTTTCGGTTCTCTTTATGGGTGTGTGTTTGTGTGCCGCCGCATTTTTATTTTCGGGTTTCTGTGTTGATTTCTTTACGCAGGATATTGTACCGCTTTCACTCATTTCCGCAGTGTATTCATTCTGCTTTTCCTGCTTGAACTCATTTCCGAAAATAATTTTGCCATCGTTATCGGTTTCAATTGATGAAAGGGTGTCGGAACACATTTTTGATATGTTCTCCACAATCTTGCGGGGGGAGTCCTCAATATTATTCGTGGTATTTAAAATACCTTTCAATGTTTCGTGAAGTTTTTCTGCGATATGTTTCGGATCTTTTGTATGGGAATACCATACCAATAGGGTTTCCATAGCATCCTCTATCGTATTGCCCGTTTCAGTGTGTTCATCTGCGTTGCTTTTGAACGTGGCAATCCATTTGTCACCACTGAAGTTGAATGACACATATTTTGCATGCCCACCGAATTGGGACATTAATTCGTTTGTTGTTCTCATTGTATATTGTTGTTTATCATTGACATAAGAATATCGTATACGCTGTTTATGTAGCAGATGCATTTTTGATGTTCATCAACACCCAATAGTCTGCATGCGAATTTTTTGAAACCTTTGTATTGGTCAAGTTTCTCCTGATAGTACATGAGTTCTTTCCAGTTATCAACATAGTTGCGTGCGGTTTCGCGTTGTTCTTCGGTCACGCATTTGATTATGCGTTTGCGGACTTCCAATGCCGATTCGACGATTTTATCTGTATCGTGCTTCTTGTTTACAAATTCTTTGAGTTTCATATTATTGGAAATTTGTTGGTTTTATCCTTATAACTAAATATAATAAAAAACTTTGTTTATTTAAGTGGTTTCCAATATTTTTCGTGAATTTTTACACCATCCACATTCCCATATTCGCATGGTTTTATCCATTCATAGAAGTCAAGATCCATAATGATTTCATCCACAATGTCGGGATGTTTTGCGCATACTTTTTGGACTATCTCATTCACCTTCTTGATTTTCTTTTTGTTGACGATATCAACAAGTCCAATTTTCATATTGATGTGTGATAGACCTTTCCATAATCTTTTCTCATACCGCCTTGAATAATCATTCAATGTTTCGTTCTCCTTTTTTGATATGTGTCCCAAATCAAGTTTGAACCTTATGAACCTTCTGATGCCGTTGCACAAATTCCGTGCCCAATTGTATTTGAGCAGACCTTTTGTGCTATATGTGTATGTGGATATGCAGTACCCGAACAATGGTTGGAATATGCCCCCATCCCATAGTGATATAATTTCACTCCGCAAGCATCCATATTTCTCTTTCAGATAGATATGCAGTTTGTTCTTCTTGAACTCATCTGAAAGTTCGGATAGGGCGGAGTGAAGTTCATCCCCGTATTTTTCAAACCATTCATCACCGTATTCGTGCATGTGACCTATTCGTTTTCCTTTTCAAATTTTTCAATGCATTTTTTGAGGATTGAGATAACATACGTGCTTGTTGCCTCTCCCGGTTCCAAATCATTTTGTGTTGTCATTTGGATAAGCATAATAATACCATCTTCACATTCCCCATCAAACGTTCCGTTTTGAAGCATCTCCGATTTTTCAATATAATTGGGATTCGGTATTACATCATTCTTCGTGTATATTTTTTCGGATACATGAATTTCATTTTCGTGGCGGTAAACAAGTTCCCTCATATACACAACGGTGTGCGGTCCCAAATGCTCTCCAAAATATTTTATATTGTAGGTGATGCAGTTGAGTACATGATCATCCGACATATTGCATAATGGAATCCACACTCTATTTCCATTGACATCAAAAGTTCCTCTTTTGATGTTTTGTCTGATTTCCTCAAATGGGGAATCATAGTACAGACACATGTCCTTCATTTTCTCCTTGTTGGATGACATTCTCAAATACGAGCATCCGCCATCAACAAAGTAGTATTCACCGTTTTTGTCGGTGTGTGAAACATAATCGTGGGTGTGTGTTGATGTGAGGATTGTACCGTCAGGCGTCATCCATCTGCTTAAAAGTAAATGTTTCATTTGTTTTGTGTTTCGTTTTTTATTTTTGTGTTAATATTCTCAAGAACGGTGGAAAGGGAGTATTGGATGTTCCCCCTGTAATCCTTTTCCATTTTTGCTCTTCGTTCTTCTACGTTTTTCGTGAAATCGTTTGTGATGCAGTTCAACACCCTTGGTGACATCTTGATGTCACGCCCGACCTTTTGGTTGATGACGGATGTCACGCTTGATGACAAATCAATGACAACAAAAACTCCGTTCTCATCATTGTTCTTGTCCGAAGTGATATAGAACTTCGTCATGTTGGGTGTCATCAGCAATTCGCTTTCCTTCATGCTGAGAAGTTTCCTCACGATTATGATGAGGTAGCGTTCCTCTTGGGTAATTGTGTTTGATGCCAGTGCAAACTTCTTGATTAGTTTGGATTTGATTCTTCTTATAATGCTCATAATTCTAATATTTTTGGTATAATATTTTTGTCCGTATCTGTTATGAAGAACGTTTCGTTGAATATGCAATCAATGCCTTCATAAACGAAGTGCATATCACATTCTTCCACGTTTTGACCATGTGACAATTTATAAACGATGGAATTGTAGGTTTGCGGAACACACATGAATGTTCTGCTTCCATCCTGAAGAGATGTTTTCAGGTAGAACGTACACATATCCTTTCCGCTTGATTTCTCGCTGTTCTTTGCGATAAGATGGTACTCGTTGGACTTGAATACACTTACCCGAACATCAAACCCCAAATCCTGTATAATTGAATCCGTTATGTTTTCATCCATTCTTGATTTGGTGAATATCTCCGCAGTGCTTTCATCCGTTTTGAACACCAACTCATCAACGCAAACCGCGCATAGTTTGATGATACCCGTTCCAATAAGACCTCCGAGTATTCCGTTTGCCTTGATATGCTCGTAAATCATTCTCATCATATGCCGTTCCACTATGGTATGCCGGGATGGGTTGAGTTGTCCGAAGACAACCTGTCGGGTGTATTTTGAATTGATGATGTAATCGCAGTCCGTGAACTTTCGGCAGAACTCATCCCACGAATTGCAGTCAAATACAATTTTTGGATTGACATATTTCAATGCCTGAAAGTTCGCTTTCTTCAAATCAACGGATATGAAGTATCCCCCATCATTAATGTGATTCCATACGCTTTTTGAAACATTGTTGTAATCAACGTGCCTTACATCGTACATTGACATATCGCCGGTGTTGAATGCCTCGTATGATGGGTTCTTTAATGCCGTTATCATCTTTTCCCTGATATCATAGTAGTAATCAAGGAATTTCTGATAGTCGCCAAAGAAGTTGTTGTTTATCATATCAACAAATTCCACCCATTGCTGCCAATAACCAAGTTCGGTCATCTGTTTAATGAAGACCTCTTGTGAAACCGTTTTAATAGGAATGTTGTTGTCGCTCAAAAATCTTGACACGACTTCAATGTTAAAATCCAATGCATTCATATCGTTATAATTTCGTTACGATTGAATATAATAAAAATTTTGTCGATTAGTGTATTTGGTTGAAAATTTTTTATCTTATAAGTGCGATTGCCTTATCTATGTGGGTATATAGCACGTGTTCAACACCATTTGTTGCTTGATATGTTGAACTGAAACGTTTCTTGGATTCTTTTGCCTTCCCATAGTTATCAACCGCCTTGCTTGATATATGGTTCGGGTCTTTTGATTTATCCTTTACTTGTTTTAAAATAATTTCCAAACTCTTTTTATCCGTTTCCGAGAGGTTGCTGTCATCAAGGTCTGCGAGGAATGGGGTATGGAATATCCTGCCTTTTCCAGCATTGAACATGGATTCAATATCACCCGCATCTCTCGGTTTGCCATGTTCAATGCTACAGGTGAATGTTACATTGACAGGAAAATCATCATAACCGAGTCCTTCACCCATTTGCATTTCAATTTGTTTGCATATCATATTTCCCATCATGGCAATGGGGTTGAGCGGGTTGCCTATTGTAACGTGCCAATAACCCGTTGGTTCATCTGATAATATTGCGTTTGCAGGTTGGGTGAAACCAAGTTGTCCGATGTTGCCGTTGATAAGTGAACCAATCATATTCTGAATTGCTCCATTGAAAATGTTTTTGGCAAGTTCAACCCAATCTTTCAATGATGATGGCCATGCACCGTTGTTCTGATCTTTGATGAATTGGGTTGCATGTTTGACAAGACTTTTGCCATAGGTCGCATAATCACCTCTTGCGAATGCGTCAAGGTCGCCGGGTTGCTTTCCAAAACCGCCACCATTACCATAGTATCTTGTAGCACCTCCCCAAAATGTACCCGTGTTCGTTCCCATTGTAATCATATTGCCTATGATATCAAGCATTGCGATTTTAGGGTTTACATATTGCAATGATTTGAGTTCGTACTCGAACTTGAGGTTGAAATTCTGTTCAAAGTTCAAACCCGTGTCACGTATCTTTGTTTTCTTTATGACGTCAACAGGTCCCTGCGTGTACTTGGAATACTTCTGCCAAGGGTCAACTTGTGCGTACTGCCCCGCAACCTGCTGTTGTGCAGGTGTGAGATGCGTGCTCGCCAAAGCATTGAATGCCGACATTGCGAAACCTCTTGACAACGGATTTGCGGAATTGTTGTTTACAGTGCTTATAAGTTTGTTTCCGAAACCGAATGCTGATGCACCAGGTGTTCCTGATGTCAAGGTTTGTATTTCGGATGTTGCCTCATTCCAGTTCGTACCCCAATTGAATTTCAATATATCCTCCATTTTGTTTCCCGCCATCTCGGACATATAGGTCGTTGCCGTTGATATTGGAAGAAGAACGGTTTTTGTGTTTATTGTCTGATGTAGTTTTTCATTGTATGCAAGGTTGAACGGAACATCTCCGCAAGGCATTGCATAGCGTCTTAAAGTGATAAGGTAGTTGGGCGGTATGAAACCATAGTATTTGTTGTATATGAAGTCCTCAATTTTATATCTTGCCGCATCTATGTTCTTGTACATATCAATGATTTTCGCATAGGTGACGGGTCCAGTCATCCACATTTGGTTTTCCCTCGCAAGTGATGTATCAAAGTACCTGTCAATAACATACGGGTCGTTTCTTTTGAACGTATTCATTATACCCGTATAGTTGATCATCTGCCATCTTGAGAACATGCTGAATGGCGCAATAACACCAACAGTTCTGATATCATATATGGATTTGTTTGCGGGTTCCTTTTTATCGTTTCCTCCATCATCAGTTGTGAACACAACATCGCCAGGATACATATTTCCGTTTTCATCAGGCGTGTATTTCCATGTCCACATTGGTGCGGCATTACCTGACACCTCCCATATATTTGAATAAGGTTCAAACATATTGTCGAAACTTCCTGAAATGTCATGGTATTTTGTAATGTTATTTGATATGCTTGGAGTTTCTGGCATAAAAATTAAGGTCTTTTTTGTTATATTTATAAATAGAATTATCATATTCTATTACTAATTAAAAGAGATAATTTCATGGGCAGGAAAAGAAGTGCAAATTACATAGACCCGAAAGAATTTTATGATGAAATGGTCATATCTCTTGAAAAGGATGAATTGACACCAAGAGCGGTGGAATTGTGTCAGTTGCTTATTGACCGAGTCAGCAAATGCAACCATTATGATTGCATAGAGGATGAGGAGGATTGCAAGGCACATGCAATGTTCAACATCTTGAGATATTGGCGAAATTTCAATCCCGAAAAGTATGACAATCCTTTCAACTATTTTACAAGTTATGCGTGGACGGGTCTTGCGCAGGGATGGAACACCATCCATCCTGAAAAGGAAAGGGACTTCACAAAAGTGTTTATATCAACACTTGAGGATGTCAAGAAATAAAAAAAAAGGTCGGTTTTGCAACCGACCTTTTTTATTGATACGCTTGAACCTCTGTTATTCTTGATTGCAGTCGTAAACAAGGACTTTCTCACCCTGTTTGCAATTGCAAGTTCCATTGTCGCATGTGCAGTTTCCATTGTTGTCGCATTTACAACCGCCATCAACAACCGTTACTCCTTTGTCATCAACTACCACAGTATCGTGGTTGATGTCGAAGATAAGGTCGCTTTTGTTTACAACAACTGATGAACCAGTCTTCGGGTCGGTAACGCTGATTGTTGTGTATTCGGGTGCTTCTGCGAATGCTGCGGCGTCAACGTACACAATGTCGCCTGGAACAAGTGTTCCAACAAGGTTTGCAACCTTTACGGGAACACAGTTGTTTCCGCAGGTGTCGGTTGTGTAGGTGCTGCAAAGCGCAACTTCGTTGTCTTTGATTTCGCATTCAAGGAGGTTGAGTGCTTCAACAAGTGATGTGGTGTCAATGTTCTTCGGAGTGCTTTCAATCTTTGAAACAATCTCACCGCGTTTCTCTTTCAGGAAGTTGATTCTCTCTTGAATGTTTGAGCGTTCCTCCATAATTGCTGCGTTCTTGTCACCTTCCGCTTTAAGTGCTTCACGAAGAACGTTTGTTGCATCGTAGTTGATGCTTTCCTTAATGTAGTTCTTTGCTGCGGTTGCAGATTTGAAGAACTTCATTTCGTTGACATAGTTGTTGTAGTTCACGCTGTTCACGTAGAATCCTTCTTCAACTGAAATGATTGAAAGGAACACGCCTGCGTTCACATCTGAACGGAGGTTGATGCAGTTGTCGAGTTCGGTAATCATATCCCTTGACTCGAACATCTTAACGAGGGTGTCAATGTGGTTTACGTTACCCTTGTTGAACAGACCGCTAATTGAAAGGTTGTCTCTCAAATCAAGTGAAGGAAGGTCGGTCAGGTCGTTGCTGCCGATGCAGATGCGGTTTTCATCAATCTTGTATTCAAGGATTTTGCCGTTTGCACCATAGTAGTCAAGTGAATTTTCCTTTGCGTTGTAGGTCATAAGTGAAAGACCGTTCACCACGTTGTTGTACTTTTCGTTTGAAACGTGGGTTTCAAGGATTTTGCCGTTTGACAATGCATAGTTCTTACCATAGAGGTTGAATACGATGCGGTTGTTCTCCGAAATGAATGGGGTGAACATTTTGACCATTGAGCAGCAGTTGTTCTCAACAACGCTTTTTGTGATTTTGTTGGTGGTTTTGTATTCCTCTGATTCCATAAGGGCGATAACCTGTTTGGATTCGTTGCACCAGAATTCGGAGTCGCATGCAACTTTCTTCAAACTTTCGTACACATCGTCATTAAGCAGAACGTCATTCATCTGCTTGTAAAGTGCAGCGTACATGTTGTTTGAGGATTTCTTTGCGCAGGATTCCATCACCTTTGCTCCAACATAACCCCATTTGTCAGTTTCCATCGTTGATTTGATGTATGAGCAAAGGGTTTTTGCGGGGGTAAGGAAACTTCCATTCAATGCGTTGTAAATGTTCTCGGCAATGGCATATTTGATGGAAGGGTTGAGTTTGGACTCATCAACAGGAAGACCTGCGTTCTTTCTTCCAATCATAATTGCAACCTCTGCCGGAATTTGTTTGATTGCATTTTCAACAATGGAGAATGAACTCATTGCTGAATATGAAGCATTGTCCTTTGATGTCGCAATGTCCTTAAGGTCTCTTGCGGCACTTACGAGATTCTCGTATAACTGTATCAAATTAAATTTTCTCATATTAAAAAAAATATTTTTTATATTTATAACAGACGATTATTTGTTATCCTGTTCGGTTTTCTTTGAAAGTGTTTTAATGTAAGTTTCAAAATCCATCACTTTCCCATTGCCTGAATTTATCTTGCCGATGGATTTGTCAACTGATATAAGTCTTTCATCCCCACGCTTCTTTGGGGTTTCATATTTGGGAGGTTTGAATCCGCCCTTCTTTTCATCTTTCCCGAACTCCTTTTTCGTGGAATCCGCCTTCGCATCCGCAACGCTGTTCATATCACTTGTTGATCCAAGTCCGTTTGTTATGCGGAGGGTGTCCTTCGCATCGCTGCTTTTCTCATCAATCTCCGTGAAAGTCGGTTTCCAAGCGGATGGTGTGAGAATGGCGAAACCATTTCTTGGAGCAAGGTCTGGATGCTGCATCGGGTCACCGCTTTTCTCAATCTCAATATAGTGGTTGAGATGTGCAACCGCAACATCCTCAATTATCCCCATGCCGAGAAGTATGGAAAGAATCTGCTCGTTGCTCAATCCGCTTTTCTTTTGCGAATAAATGAGTCTCAATAAATCTCTGTTCATTTTAAAATTATATTCCATATTACTTCGGAATTATTCCTTTTAGTCTTGTTATATTTATACAAGCATCAAGTTCAATGGTCGTTTCACAGTTGTCCGAGCAGTCACTTGCCAAACAAGTTCTTCCATTCGGTTTGTTCACAACTCCACGACTGTTTTCGGTGTTCCTCACCGAATCATATTTCAAAATGTTTTTTGCTGCATTTACATCCCTGTCATGATGATATCCACATTTGCAGCAAGTCCATTCTCTCACATTCAAGTTCTTTACACGTTTTTCAATATAACCACATTCAGAACACATCTGACTTGACGGATAAAATCTGTCAATCTTAATCAAGGTCTTGTCATTCCACAAACACTTGTATTCAAGTGTCTGAATGAACTGATACCAATTACATTCACAAATCGCTTCTGCTAACTTATGATTCTTCATCATTCCTTTGACATTCAAGTCCTCAACCTTTATCACATCATAGTTTCTGACAAGTTCATTAGTAATTTTATGAATGTAATCGGTCTTGACATCTGTTATCTTTTGGTAGATTCGGTTGCATTTTTCCACTTGGTTTTCGTATCTCCTGCTCCCGTAAACCTTTCTTGACAGATGTCGTTGGTTATGTTTTAATTTACGTTTCAATGTCCTGATTATACTCTTGTGATTCTTGTATTTCATTCCGTCACTTGTGATGACAAAATCCTTTATGCCGAGGTCAATGCCAACAGAACGGTTGGTCTTTTTATAAGGTGTGTAATCCTGTTTGACTGTAATAGTTATGTAGTATCTACCCGCCTTGTTCTTTGAGATGGTTGCAAAGCATATCTTGCCTGTAATTTCTTTGGACACCACAATATCAATCCCGTTTTTGAGTTTGGGAATGTAAAGTTTGTTGTCTTTGATATGGAACGTGTTTGGTTGTGCAATTCTAAATGATTGTTTATTCCTTCTGTTCTTGAACTTCGGATAGGAACTTTTATGCTTGAAGAAATTGTCATATGCAGTGTGCATATTTCTTAAACTACACTGCAAAGATTGCAAAGGAATGTCTTTCAGAAATTCAAAGTTTTCGCTCTTGCGGAGTTCTGTTAGTTTGATTTGCTGTGCATTATAAGAATCGCTTGTCTTATTTGATTCATATTGTTTCTTCTTTTCATCAAGGAAATGATTGTACACAAGTCTGCAGCACCCGAACACATTAGCAAGATAAGTCTCTTGCTCTCTGTTCGGATACAACCTGAACTTGTATGTGTATGTTCTTTCCATCTGAAACTCAATATGTTATATATAAATGTTAATTCTTTACAAGATTAAAGAATAATTACTTTATATTTATACTGATAGTTTTTTGTGAAGTTATGGATTATAAATAATGGAAACAACGTATGCTATGCAAGAGAATGTAAACAGATACAAGGGATTCACTTTCCCGAATGATGCAGTAAGGGAATCTGGATGGGATGTGCAGAATACGGGTTATGACTATTCCAAGACACTTATCCGCAATTCGCTTTCCGATTATCTTTATGGCAATGAAACGCTTGCTGGATTTCTTGACAGGTTGAATAATATTATGGTGCATCTTGTTGATTGCGTGAAATACATCCGCAATTACTATAACTACGCTGTACCAAAGGATTACAAGAAAATCAATTAGGATATATCATTGATATATCGCAATAAAAAACGGATGACTTATGTCATCCGTTTTTTGGTTCCAATAAGACACTGAAATATTTTATTTCATTGTGCGGTCTTCAATCTTAAGGTTGGATTCTTCCCATGTTTTCTTTTCGGTATCATAAGCGGCAGGAACTTCCTCGCCTTTGTCATTCTTCCCGAAAGCGACCAATGCGATGCTGATGCTTGCAATACCCTTCATGTTCTCAACCTCTTTGTTGAGGTTGTCAATCAACTCCTGTGTAAGTTTCCCATCCTGGTCATTTTCATAAAGGTTGAATGTGGATTGGATTTTTGATACTGCGGTATTCTCATCCGTCTTTGCGGGTTTTGTCTCGGTTGCTTTGTCGTATTTTTCACATTTCTCCATGACTGCGGTTAAGATGTCGGTGAATTTTTTCTCCAAATCCGCTTTGTATTTTTTATCTTCACCCGCCTTTACAATCACACTATCAGGATTGAGCGGATTTATATCATAACAGATATAAGTCATAAGTTGGGTGTTCCATACTTTTTGTCCGCCCGCATCGCCATCTTTAACGAGTGCCTCGTTTACAAATTGGTTATAATTTAAAATTTTCATAATTGCATTTTATTATTCTTGTTTATTTATATGATAAAAAATGCCATAATTTTTATTATATTAAAATGTAATAAAAACATCTGATTATGGCAAATAAAGATTCATTGGGCGACCGTATGAAAGGATACGAAAGAGTCCAAAAAACAATTCTTGTAAAAAGAACACCCGTTATCATCAGGTTGGACGGAAAGGCATTCCATACCTTCACTCGTGGTTTCAACAAACCTTATGACGTTGTGCTTTCCAACGCAATGATTCGCACAATGGAACACCTTTGCAGAAATATACAGGGATGTGTTTTTGGTTATACACAATCCGATGAGATAACATTGGTGCTTGTGGACTATAGGACAATCAACACAAGTGCGTGGTTTGACAACGAGGTGCAGAAGATGTGCAGCGTGTCCGCATCAATGGCGACAATGGCGTTCAACAAGTTCTTTGGTGAGGAGGTGAAAACCTTTGTCAATCGGTGCGGGATTACGAATATGGAACAGAAGTTCGCGGACGAATATGGTGACAACCTCATCAAGGACGGAAAATATGACTATGATGAGACGAACCGGCTTTGGGATAGATACCTCTCTGCATTCTCACGCGGAGCGATGTTTGACGCAAGGGTGTTCAACATCCCGAAAGAAGAAGTTTGCAATTGTGTCCTTTGGAGACAGCAGGATGCCACCAGGAATTCCATAGAGATGCTTGGACGCGCCTATTTCTCCGACAAGGAACTTTTCAAGAAGAACTGTTCCAACATTCAGGACATGCTGATGGAGAAACATAACGTGAACTGGAACGATGTGGAGACGAGGTTTAAAAGAGGGTGTTCGTGCTACAAGGATTCCGATGAGTCAGGAAACTCTTCATGGATTGTCGATAAGGAAATGCCTGTTTTGACGCAGGACAGGGATTACGTTGAAAGACATATAATGGTCGGGGAATGACGATGCGGTGTCGGTAGTTCACAAACGTGCTTGTTATGAAAGCGAGAAAAATATTGTTTTGAAAATTTGATTTATAGTTAGAGGGAATCGGTGGTATGTTCGCATACCACCGATTTTTTTATGATTCCGACAGAAAATATTTTTTTTTATTATATTCAAATGTAAAAAGATAAAGATATGAAAACAATTTTTAGATGGGAACCTGCAATTAGTTTCTTTGTTATTCCAACAATAACATTGGATACATACAACTCCCCAAATTTTGGAAAAGACTGGCCGCTTGTGTTTGGCATAACTTTTTTATGGTTAAAATTTCATGTGTGTCTTGAATTTAAAAAAAAGCAAACGTATAACAACTAAATCTGAATGATATGAAAAAGTTACTTATCGTTGCTGATTATAATGACGCAGATTATGTAAAGGATGTTGTCAAAGTTGAAGATTCTATCTTTGAGAAGTTTCTTCCATTTATGAAGGCAATCAATGAATTTGAACCTTATGTTCGCCGTAGTAGGGTTGGTGGTATTTGTGAACATAATTGGATTAGCACGCGAGAAGAACTTGGAGAAAAGAACATCTATGAAACTTATCCTCAATTCACTCCTGAATATATTGATGAGTTCATTGACATTTTTACAAGCGGTCTATATCCACCTTATGATGACTGTGCTTGCCATACCATTATTGAAATTAGTGATGTAGTTACTGATGAAAAATATGTTGACTATGACCCAAGTAGGCAAGCATTTGAGAAGAGATATAGTCCTAAAGTAAAGGAATATCTTGAGAAGAGAAGTGAGATTTATTCTTATAAACGCCCTTCTGATGGGAATCCACTTAACAGTATTCCTTTCAGTGAGATGACTGATTATGAAAAGGAACTTATTTGTAAGTTAAATACACTTTGGAAAGATTATCAATAAGAATGACTACATGTGAATGAGATTGGTTGAAAGCAAAAATCTTGATATTTCGTTTTGTGGGCATAATGCGATATTTTACATATCCATTATGAACAAAGATTTGGACATCTTTAATATCAATAAAGAATATCCATTATATCTCACAAGTGGTTATTTGCCGATTTTCGGACAATCTTTCATCATAGGAAAATTCTACATCACCATAAAGAAAATTGACGAAGTGCCTTATGCAAATAATATGACGCATCATAATTATGAAGCGTTGTGTTTTATAAGGGAGGATGTTTTTTGCAAGGACTATTCAGATGTGATAAGAACGGTGAAACATTTTGTCAAAGAAGAAACAATCAGTTGTGCAAATAACTTTTTTAATGATGTGATAACCAATAATTATTATTATCCTATTTATTTCCGTCCTTATGATTTTATTATGAAATACGCAGGTTGTGAAAATGAGGATGCCTTTGAAATGCAAGATGGTGTTTTTATTTGGTGAATATTTGGCGATTATAAATAAAACGAACAATAAAAAAAACATGACACATATTTTGAAAATTGACGAAATGTATTCAAATAAATTCACGAGCAGAGTGAATGAGAATGTGAATAATACTGAAGATTGGTATATTACACTTAAAAAATTCTATTCAAAGAATACAATATATGCCGTTAAGGAAAGACCTTTTAAGGGAAGAAAATCGTGGAATGCTGAAAAACCAGGAAAATTAACGCAAAATATAAATGTGTTAGTTGATGTATCTGGTGGTTTCGATTCTCATGTTTACGAAAAATTATTTAAGAATATTGTTGAGCGTTGTTCATATTTTGGATTTTCTGGAATTAATGCGATTCCGTTTGCTGACATTGTTGATACGAAATCTGCAGTCTATTTGAGTGCGGATGAAATTAAGTAAAACGAACACGATGCTGTTTTGGCAATACTTGACATGACTCGTAATAATAATGCAGGTGGGGGAACTAACATTGCAGAACCTGTTGATTACATAACGAGTAACATCAGAAAAAATAAAGATTCCATATGGTTGATTATTAGTGATGGTGTGTTTGACCCGAATCCTTTGAAGGAACTTTCTAATGTTGGCAATAAAGTGATGATGGTTGTATGTAATATTTCTGATTGGTTGGAACGCACAGGAGAATCAGAATGGTACAATGACCCGAAATACAGTAAGATTCAAAAATGTTTTGTTGATATTGATAACCTCTAATAGCAAACGTCATTATGTATTATAAGAAACCCGTGTAAATTTTACACGGGTTTCTATTTTAAGTCATAAAAAATTCAGGATGTATTGATACATCCTGAATTTTTTTATTATATTCAAATGTAATAGAACAACTGATGAGAATAACTGACACTCCAATAACAGAAACATTAAAAAATTGCGTGGAAGTTACGTTTGCCGTGGATGTGAAGGATACCAAAATCATTAAAACCTTCTCGCTCGGTGAACATCCGCTCAACCTCTATTCCGAATACGACCCCATTGAACTTCGGAGGTGGATGGAGG
>JAEEGL016773570.1_pt1 | contig 24497 bp, 22 predicted proteins | sample 9134231 | NCBI WGS metagenome assembly JAEEGL01 (sample SAMN16246548, study PRJNA631951) | gut metagenome | biome: gut microbiome; feature: rumen; material: fiber-attached | host: Bos | place: Iran: Karaj | collected 2018-10
CATGAAATAGATATTGATGTAGAAAATTTATATTAGGAGATGAAAAAATGATAGACTGGATTTATACCGACTCTCCTGAAGAACAAAATGAGTCAGTTACGAAAAAACGAAATTATTATATTGGAGGTTCTGAGTTAAATAAGATATTTGAAGATTTCTATAAAGGAGATATAATTCAAAATATATTTGAAAAGCTATGTTATATTGATAAACCTGCTACACACGTTCAACCTGATTGGGCAGTATTTGGACATCAAGCTGAAGAAATAATTAGAGACTATGTTAATAAAACAATGAATAGAAATTATAGACCAGCTGTATCAATAAATAATTCTAAACAATCTAGAACTAATGTTGATGGTTTTGACCCAAATGCTCCAGAACAATTATGGGAATGTAAAACATATTCTGGTAAAGAAAATATAGATAAATATACAAAACAAGTTGTGTATTATATGTTAAGAAATAATATAGAAAGTTGCTTATTGACTACTCTTAATAAAGATGTGTTAGATAAAAAAGGTAAAAAAGTAAGGAATATAACTATAGCTGAGTTAACTTCTACAGAATTAGATAAAAGATTAAAGTTTCATGTGCTTAAATTAAAAAGCTACAAAACTTTAGCTAAACAAATAGATGAAATATGTTCTGAGTATAGTAAATTATATAATTATATTGTTAGAAGTAAATTAATGAATAAATATATAGATGATTATAAAAATATGTTATATATGCAGAACTCCAATATTGACTCATTTATGGAAAGTTTTAAATAGAAATGAGGTGTTAAAATGCAATATGATAATTTGTACGATTATCAAAAAGAAATTGTTAAAAGATTAGTAACGTCTAAATTACTTTTAATGAGTGTTAGTAGTGGTAAAACTTATTGCTCTATGTTTGCTTATAAAAAATATTGCAAAGGTAGATTATTAATACTTGCTCCTGCTAATATGGTAGAAGAATGGAAAGCTACTTGTAAAGAATTAAATGTTACGAATTATGATATTTATAGTTATAATAAAATATGTATGGACAAATATTTGTCTGAAGTTATTAATACAGAATATGAATGTGCTATTATAGATGAAGCTCATCATATATCTAATAGAAAAAATAAATCAACTAAAAAGATATTAATGAAAATAGATACTATTCGATTAAAGTATTTATTGACAGCTACTCCTGAGAATTATGAGTGGCAAGACTTTTATATCTATTTTAGAATAATATTTGGTAAAAGATTTATGAGTTATTCTGCGTTTGCTAGTAGATATTTTATACAAAGGCCAAGCTATTGGAACCCTTATGTATATGAAGTTATAGGTTATGTTAATGAATATGAACTTATGGATATGAAAGATGCTATTAGTGTAATTTATAATAAACCTAGAAAAGCTAAGATTGAAGAACACGAAGTTTATATACCATTCGAACCAGAATTAACTGCTAAATATAAGAGAATTATCAAAAATAAGTTCTATAAAGATTATATTATTGACTCACCAGCTAAGAATAGTTATATGAAACGAATGATGGCTAGTATGATGCTATTAGAAGATGATGAAGATACTTATAAGTTTCAATTATTAAACTTTACAAAATTAGATAAATTGAAAGAAATAATAGATGAAAATATCGATTCAAATATTATTATATATTATAACTATATAAATGAAAGAACTGTACTAGAAAAATATCTTAAAGCAATGGGATATGAAGTTAGTATATTCACAACAAAAGATGATTTTAAAACTACTAAACCTGGAAAAATCAATATGATAAGTTATGGTGTTGGTTCTGAAGGAATAAATGGTTTTAGAGATTGTACAGTATATATTGCATTTAGTTTACCTTATAGTAAAAGAATATTTAAACAAAGTAAAGGTAGAATAAATAGACTTGATAATTATGAGGTTGAAAAATATTATTACTTTATAAATGATATAGATAAAAAGGTATTGGAGGTTTTGAAAAAAGGTCAGTCATTTACTGATAAATTAATGGAGAAGAATTATGAGTGATAAAGATTATGAAGAACTTTATATTAAGAACGAAAATCTAGTGTATAAATTTGCGACTCAATATAATTTACTTCATAATGAAGATATGATGCAGAACCTTAAACTCGCATTTTTCAGAGCTATCAAAAAATATGATGCAACTAAAGGTTTTGCTTTATCAACTTATGCTTATATAGCATTGTTTCACGAGTATAAATATTCATTTAGAAATAAAAACTTAAAGCTACAATTTGTAGATAATATGGTTAAAGACGAAGAAGATAAATATTCAAGCATTTTTGATTTTATACCTGATGAGTCTAATGTCGATCCTGATTATGAGATTTATAAAGAAGATGTTTTATCAAAAATTCATAATTATTTAGCAAATTATGATGCTAAGTATAGAGAAATATTTTATGATTATTATTTTAATGATGCAAATCAAAAAGATTTAGCTGAAAAACATCATTTAAGTCAAGCACAGATAAGTAGAAAATTAAAAGCTATCATAAAAGATTTACAAAGTTTACTAAAAGATTATTATTAGTGTTTACAATTTAAATACATAGTATTATAATATAATTATAAATAAGATATATATCGGCTGTAGAAATACGTAAGAAGCTAGAATTAGTGATTGTTCAATTTTTTCACTTCTCCTATAAAAGTTCGTTTGCTTGCTTTGGCGATTCTATTATTAATAGATTATTCTAGCAATCCGATATTTAAATATATAAGAAAGGAGGTAAAAGTGAAAGTAGAAGTTATTAACTATACATGTTTTGATTTAGAAGATATGGTTAAAAAATCACCTTACGATAATGATGCTGGAATTGACATAAGGCTAATTAAAGACATAACGATAGCTCCTCATTCCACAGAAACAATTGGATGTGGTTTTGGACTAAAACTTCCTGCTGGAGTTATGGCTCAAATAATAACTCGAAGTAGTATTTCTAAACAAAACATAACTATAGGTAATGCTCCAATTGATGCTAGTTATACTGGTGAAATTCATATGATGGTGTCAAATAACTCTGAAAATGAATTAAGCTTTTCTAGAGGTGAAAGACTAGCTCAATTAGTTATTATTCCTATTGTTAATTTTGAATTAGTTAATGAATTAAAACTCAGAACAACAAATGGTCTAGGCAGTTCAGGTAAATAAGAAAGGAGATTATTATGAGTTTATTACCAAAAAATGAACCAACAAAAGTAGATTTAACTCCTCGTATGTTTGTTATTGGTGGACCTGCAATGAGTGGTAAAACATTCAATGCCTGTAAGTTTCCAAATCCTATCTTAATAAATACTGATGGTAATTGTGCTAAAGTATCTACACCAAGTATTTATTTAAATGATAAGAAATATAAAACTTACAAAGAAAAATTAGAAACTTTATTTGGTGCTTTAAAAGAATTAAATGAGACTGAAACTCCATATCAAACTATTGTTGTAGATTTAGTAGAAGACATATTTGATATTTGTGAAGGTTATGTTCTTGAAAAATATAAAGTTGATAATTTAAGTAAAGTACCAGGTTATGCTACTGGTTATACTGAACGAAAAGTTAATATGCTTAATGTAATATCTGCATTAAAAGCTTTAACTAATAAATATTATGTAGTTTGTATAACTCACACAGTTGATAAAGTAGTAGATGATAAAATGGTGACTGTTAGTATGTTAAAAGAAGATTTTTATGTTTTATTAGAAGGTAAAGCTGACTTAGTTATAAGTTGTAAAAAATTAGGTAATACTTATATTGCTAAAATGACTAAACTAAGAAATAATTACAAAGATCCTGAAGTTCAAAAATCAATAGATAAAAATATTTTAGAAGTATTAAAGTCTTATGAATAATATAATTCCTTATGAAGAATTAGGATTAACTGAACAAAGGCAAGAAGTAATTAGTAAGTTTATCTACTATAAAAAACAAGTAGAATCGTTCGAAAATGAGATAAAAGATAGATTTAAAGAAATGGTAGAAAATGGTGAAATGCCAGTTAATTCCATAGATTTAGGAAATATGATTTTATCTTATAAACACGGTTATACCCAAAAGAAAATCGACACTAACAAACTAAAAGAAGATGGTATTTATGATAAATACTTAAAAGAAAATAAAGTAAATAGTTCTGTATCAATGACTATAAAGAAAGAGGAAAATTAAATGGAAAAAATAATTGAAAAATTAAGAGAAACTCGTGTTATTTATGACACAAAATTAGATGATGCTATTAATGCATTAAAAGATATGGATGTTAAAGATGAAGACTTCGATAAACTATTAAATCGTGTATCATCATTAATATCATTGATGCTTCAAGAAGAACACTTTATTGAAGAATATAATGCTACTAAATTAAACGCAAAGGAGGCAAAATAATGTTTGATTTTTTAGAACTTACTCAAGGTTTAATTGAGAAAAATGATTTTGAAGAAGCTGAGCTTCAACCACTACCTGCTGGAGAATATCGTGTTAAGGTTGCTAATGTTGAAAAGAAGACTAGTCAATCCGGAAATGATTATGTTAGTATGGTAATGGAAGTAATAGATGGAGAATATACTGGTAGAAATATTTATAATAATCTTCATTTAACTGTAAAAACTGCCGAAAATAGTATCAAACGTATTTATAAAATGGCTGAGTTAGTTAATGTTGCTCCTACAACTTTTACTGATGTAGACTCAATTGTAGATTTTTGTAAAAACTTACTAGATAAATGCTATGAAGTAGAATATAATGAAGAAGCATTTAATCGTGTAAAAGTTATTAAAGGTTTATAATTTATGATGATTTTAGACTCTATTGATAAGCTTAAACTCAATCAACTTTCATATTTAGATTTAATTAATGAATTAGAATTAGCTAAACAAAAAGCATTAATGAAATTAAAGAAAGAAGATAAGAATGTAAAAGCTTTCGTAGAGTCTAATCTCTATATGATATTAAAATCAAATATTATGTCAGATAAAAATAAATATGAATTATATCTCAAATCAGTTGATGATTATAATAAAGTAATTATTAAAGAAGTATTTGATATATTAATTAAGGAAGGTAAAAAATGAAAAGTGCCAAAGCTATATTTTTCGACTTTGAGGTATTTAAATATGACTGGTTGGTGTGTATAACAGAATATTGGTTAGACGATAATAAAGAAATAAAGACTAAAGACTTGGTTATATTAAATAATAGAGCTCAATTAATAAATTATTATGAACAAAATAAAGATAATGGAATATTCATTGGTAAAAATAGTTCTAGATATGATAATGGAATTATGGTTGGTATAATAGAAGGTTTAAATCCAAAAACTATTTCTGATAATATCATTGAAAAAGGTATTAGTTGGAAAATGCAAATACGTAATTGGAAAAAATATAACTTTCTATTTATTGATATAATGCAAGATGCTGCGAGAATAAGCCTAAAAGAAGAAGAAGCTTATTTAGATTTACCAATAGTCACAACTGAAGTTGAATTTAATATGGATAGATTATTAACTAAAGAAGAATTAGAAAAAACTATTCATTATTGTAAAGCAGATGTATCAGCTTTAATAACTTCATTTGAAAATAATATTGGTGGTGTTATTACAAAACTAAACTTAATATTAGAATATAATTTACCAAAAAGATGTATTGGTATGACTAATGCTCAATTATGTGCTAAACTATTTGAGTGTAAACCAAGAGATTTTGGTGATGAGTTTGAAAAGTTTGATGTTAGTTGTTTAGGTATAAAGCCAACAAATCAAAAAGTTTTAGATTTTTATAATACTGAAGTTAATTATGATAATAAATTAAATATTGATATTGCTGGAGTACCACATGTATATGCTTTTGGTGGAATACACGGAGCTATACCAAATTTCTTTTATGATGGTGAATTATGGTTAATAGATGTAGCTTCATATTATCCGTCATTAATGATTTATTATAATTTCTTAAGTAGAACTATGCCTATGAGTGGTAAAAGAAGATTTGTCAATATGTATTTTAATAGATTAAAAGTTAAAGCTAGAAATGCTAAAGAATTATTAGAAGTTATTGATAAAGAAATTAAGTTTTATAAAGAACATAATTATTATGGAGATTATGATAGTTCATATAATAATAGTTTAGATATTGAAAATCATAAAGCTGATAAGAAAAAATCACAAGTTTTAAAATTACCATTAAATACTACTTATGGTTGTGAAAAAGCTAAGTTTAATGATATGTACGATCCTCATAATAGTAATAATGTTTGTATAGCTGGTCAATTAATGCTGACAGCTTTAATGGAATTATTAGAACCATATTGTAAAGTTATTCAATCAAATACTGATGGTATAATTATTATTCCTGAGAATAAAGATAAAGTAAAAGAAATAGTTAAAGAATGGGAAGAAAAATCTCAAATGACTATGGAATTAGATATAGCTCATAAGTTAATTCAAAAAGACGTTAATAATTATATTTTATTTGTTGATAATAATAATGAAGATACTTATAATTTGATTAAAGAATGCTCTAAATTAAATATTAAAATTGAAATTATTAATTTATTACATGAGTTTAAGAACATATATAATAAATATGAGTTTATAACTGATAATAAATTAATAATGAAAAAATTAGCTGAAGATATTCCTCAAGAAGTATTAGATAAATATTATTTGAAACACTTAAACTTCTATTGTAAAAAAGATGGAATAATATATTTATATTCTACATCAATAAAAGTTAAAGGTGGTTTTACAGCTCAATATATTTATGGTAGTAATTATATCGCTGGAGCTCAAATAAGAAGTAGTTTATCAGTAATAGATGATTGTTTATGTAATTACTTTTTATATCAAATACCTATAAGAGAAACTTTAGATTTTACAAAGAAACACTTTAAAACTAGGTTCAAACAAGTTATAAAATCTGGTCCAAGTTTTAATAGAAATGAATGGTTTAAAGATGGTAAATATATATCAATAGGTAAAATAAATAGAATATATTATACAACTGATACAACTTGTGGTGGAGTATTTAAGATTAATGACCATGCAACTGAAAAAAAGACTGGAAATACTTATTCTCAAATAGTTAAATTTCAAGATACTTCTGATAAAGTGTATGTAGATAATGATTTATCATTTGATTTTAATACATTAGATTTAGACTATTATGAAAGTATAGCTCAAAAGAGAATTAATTTATATGAATCGAAGGAGAATATGAAACGTGGAAAGAGTTAATTTATATATAGCAAGTAAAGACCAACTTTGTGATGATATATTTGTTGTTCCTGATACTGGAGATATATATCGTGAAGTTAATGATTATCAACAAAGATTTAATGAATATGTTAGAGATAATAAACTTTATATTGTTATTGGTGGAATTATGTATAATAAAGCCAAATTAATATTTGACTCAGTTAATAGAGATAATTTGCCAAATAAAAGATATAAAGTAATAGTGACTGATAAAAATATCACAAGACCAACTATTAAAAATATTATTAGTACTGATTTAAGAGCCGTAGAGCCAGTAATTAGTTCTAATGATGATTTAGTAAGTATATTAGTTGATGATGTAGATACAGAAATTAATGTAGATTATTTATTAGAAAAATTATCAAATAAAGAATGGAAAGTGAGTACATCAGATGAGTAAAAAGAAAAATGTTATATTAGGTGATGGAATAACTGGTTATGTTATTGCTGCTTGCCTAAATTATAACAATGAAACATTTAAAATATATGGTAATGATAGTTATAAACCTCCATCAATATTATTGTTAAGATGTAAAAATAAAGGTGAAGTTAGACATTATTTTCACATATTTGAAATAGAATATAATGATAAAAATATAAAAAGATTTGTAAAAGAAATAAATGTAGGTTATACTAATGATTTTTTAAAAACTATAGTTGATAAACCTACAGAAGAAATGATTGATGACTATTTAGAAAAACAACATAGAGAAAAAACAAAATCTGCAATGAGTGATTTAAAATCAAAATTCTTAGCTATAAACTTATATGAAGTTTATTTTCATTTAAGAGATAAATATAAGAAAAGACATGTAAAAGTAAATGATGTTAGAAATATAATACATGCTTTAAAAGCTACAACTATATATAATACAATATTTGAAACTAAATTAAATGATTATCAACCAACTTATGAATATATAATGTTTGAAGAAAATGAAATTGGTAAATATGATTATGTATATGATTGTAATAAAAAATCAGATATAAAGAGATATACTAGTAAAACTGTTGAATTTATTAAAGAGCCTATTGAAGATTACATAACTATAGAGAATTACTATAATGAACCGAGAATATATACTATAAACAAACCGAAATCTCAAACGTCCTGGGTCGACATCAGTAGAAGCGCAACTAAGACACAATTAAAGCAGGAAGACATTATTAACTTCTTGGTGAAATATGAGTAATATAGAGTCAAAGTTTCAAAGTAAAATTATTAAGACTATAAATGATAATTATGGTATTTGTTTGAAATATAATCAAGATTATAAAACAAAATCAGGAATGCCAGATTTATTTGCCGCTATAAACAATAAAGCTGTATTTATAGAAGTAAAAACTGATGATGGAGCTCCAAGTAAAATACAAGAAAAGCAATGTGAAAGATTAAAAAGTAAAGCAACCAAATATGTTTACATAATAGCTCCACGAGATTATAATTATCTTATAACCGAATTAGATAAAATAAAGAGAGGTGATTAAAATGTTCGAAGATAAAGAAATAATTGATATGTTATCTAAGTTTAGTGAAGATGAAAATGATAGACTAAAATACATTAATAACAAAGTCAAAAAGTATAAACCATTAAGAATTAGTTTATCAGAACTTAATTATTTATATTATCGTGTTGATGGTACTATGAATTATTATAACATTAATAATCTAAAAGAATTATTGAGATCGAAAGGTATTGGTTATACTTCGATTATCAAAAATCTAGGTATTGCTAAATCTACACTAAGTAAATTATTGACTGGTGATAGAAATGTAAGATTAGATTATTTAAATGATTTTATTAAGTCATTAAATGCAAAATATAATTTAACAATAACTAAAGAATTTTTGAAAGGAAAATAATATGGAGTTTAGATTAAATAATAAGAGATTTATTAAAAGAAAAATTAAAAGTTTTAATGGAAAATATGTTAATGATTTAGAAAATATAAAAGTGACATTACTAAATTATACACCTTATGAAGTATTAGAAAAATATATTCCTGAATTAGTGACAGCAACTTGGAATGAAAATATTCAAGAGTTTAGAGATAGTCTATTACCAAAAGATAGAGACGAAATTATGAAACTATGTTTCGATGGTAAATTAATACCTACAGCATTAAAAAGTATTCCAGTGACAATATTAATTGAAGGTATCACAACTCATGATGTGACACATTTGCTAAGACATAGTAATTTATCTTTTGCTGCTGATTGTACTGGTGATAAATATATTGTTGACAGACCTATAGTTATTCCAAGTTTTTTATATGATTGTCCAGATGAATATGGTGAAAGATATATAAGATTAATGAAAGAATCTTATAAATTATATGATGATATATGTAATAATCTTGGTAATAAAGTACATATTCAAGATGCTAGATTAGTTTTACCTAGAACAATGGAGACTTTCTATTATGTGACTGGTACTTTATTTGACTTCTTAAGTTTTTTAAGACAAAGAATAGATATGCAAGTACAACCAAAAAGTGATAATATTTTAGCTTTAAGAATATATAAAGAGTTAAAGAAAGTCTATCCAATAAATATAGATATTAATGCTAGAAATAATTTCTATTGTAACGAATCAGAACATGAATTAAGTTCAAAATGGTATTCTCCACTACCTCAAAATAAAACTGAATATACTGAAAAAATGGAAACTGTATATGGAGATATGACTCAAATGTATGGTTATTCAATATATAAAACTATGGAGAAACATATATTAGATGAGGATAGCCATGAAGAAAGCAATAATTGATATTGATGGAGTATTAAATAACTATCCAAAAACACAAATAGATTTCTTTAATTATGCTTTAGATGCTAATTATAAAACATTAGATGAAATTAAAAAATCATTATCGTATTATGATTATAAATATTTTAAAACTGAATATAGAAATAGTGCTTTTAAACATAACGCAAAACCAAAGCACGGAGCAAAAAAATTATTAAAGTATTTAAGAGATAACAATTATTTGATTTACATTATTACTGCTAGAGAGTTATTTAAATATAATCAATTAGAAAGAACAATACTTTGGCTTCAATCAAATAATTTATGTTATGATTATATCTATTGTACACAAAAGAAAGACTTTACAATCTTTGAAAAGTTTGGTCATATAGATTTAGTTATTGAAGATAATTGCGATAACTTAGAAAAAATAAAAAAGATTAATGGTAAAGATTGTGTATATATAAACGTTATAAATGATGATAACAAAAATATTAAATACAAAGGTTATAGAATTAATGATTTAACTGACGTAATAAATATTTTAGAATAGAGGTGTATTATGAGATATATCGAGTTGAAAAATAAAAAACCTATATCTAAATTAGAAGATTATGTTCCTTATAATGAAGTTGCAAATAAAGACTCGTATGGTAGAATATTAGAAGATAATGAACTAATAGTTGATATTGACTCAGCTAAAGAGTCTGAGAAACTTTTAGAAATTGTCAAAAATGAAAATATCGGTACTAAAGTATATAAAACTTCTAGAGGAATGCACTTTTTATTTAACAACCCTTATGAAGTTAAAAATGCAATACATTCTAATACTCCTATTGGTGTATCAGTTGATATAAAAACTGGTAAAAATAATTCATATCAAATATTAAAATTAAATGGTAAAGAACGAGAAATTATTTATGAAAAAGAACCAATAGATAATATACCTAAATGGCTATTACCATTCAATCATAAAACTAATTATTTAGATATGCGAGATGGTGATGGTAGAAATGATGAATTATTTAGAAGTATAATTCCAATGTCAAAATTGAATATGTCAAAAGATGATATTAGAAATACATTAATGCTTGTAAATAAATACATGTTTGCTGAACCTTTAGATAATAATGAAATAGCAGCTATGATAGATGATAATAAATTTGTTGAAGATAGAAGATTATCATTTTATCAAGGTAGAAAATTAAAAACTAATCTTGTTGGTGATTATATTATAGATGCTTATACTTGTAAATATTACAACGGCAGTATATATTATTATACTGACAAAGGTTATACTAATAATTCAAAAGGACTTGAGAAAATAATATATGGCTTAATTCCAGATATAAGTACAAATAGTATAAAAGAAATAGTACATTATATTGATATTAATTTGTCAGATATGAATATTAAACCAACTCCTCATTATATTCAAGTATTAAATGGATTGGTTAATTTATATACCGGTGAATTTAGAGAATTTGATAAAAGTATTTTTACAACTAGTAGTATTCCAGTATATTTTAATACTAGTGCTGATACTAAACCAATGTATGATGCTCTCAAACTTTATGCTAATAATGATGATGAATTATTTGAATTATTAATTGAATTTATTGCATATATATTCTTTGAAAAAAATAAGTTTAGAAAAATGTTTATGCTATATGGTGTAGGTTCAAATGGTAAATCAAAATATACTGCAATAATAGAAAAGTTTATTGGTAAAGAAAATATAACAAGTTTATCACTTGAAGATTTAAACCATAGATTTAAAGTTGCAGCTCTAATAAGTAGTAAATGTAATATAGGAAATGATATTGGAGCTAAGTTATTAGATGACTCACAAATGATTAAAAAACTTACTGGTGAAGATTTAATAAATGCTGATAGAAAAAATAAAGACCCAATCGAATTTGAATGTACTGCAAAACTAATATTTAGTTGTAATAAATTACCTAAAGCAAATGATAAATCGTATGGATTTTATAATAGATTTGTAATATTACCATTCACATTTGATTTTGATAATTATCAAGGTTCTAGTGATTTTAGTATAAATGAGTTTTGTAATAGTAATAACTTAAGTGGATTATTAAACTTAGTAATTCCAAGATATAAAAGACTAGTTGATAATAATCACTTTATAAAATCAAAAAAGGTTATTGAAAATCTAATAATGTATATGAGTATGAATGATGGAGTTGCAAAATGGTTCTTTGCGAATGATATTGTAAATAAAAAATATGAAAGTGTCACAGATGCATATAATGAATATTTATTATACTGCTCATTGAATAGATTTTCATCAGTCTCATCGCTAACCTTTATGGAAAATTATAATAACGTATTGAAAATATATAACAATTTAATAAAAGACTAAAATTAGTCTTTTTTATTATCCCCTGGATTAAAACTGTCCCCTGGTGTAAGCCCTGGTTAATACACTTTATATAACTAATATAATATATCGTCTAGATATAAACTAAATCCAGGGAAGTCCAGAGGCGATAAAAATAAAAATAACGCATTTTTCAGCGTTATTTTTAATAGTTTTTCTTAAATGAACCTTTACTTTCGTTATATGTGAATTCGTGGTCATCAAAATTATATACTGTATTACCATTTGAGTCTGTAAATTTGTCAAACTTCTTATAATTGTTTATAATATCTTCGAGTAATTTGTTTCTTGCGGCATATAATTCCATCATATCATCAGTTGTTCGACCTGATTTTTTACCTTGATTAATTTCTGAATTTATTTCTCGCAGTGCATAATTTTGAGTATCAATATATTTTTTCATAGCTTTATCATCTATTGTTTGAATATTATTTTTATTTCCATAATAATCTACTAATTTTAATACTGTTCCATAATGTCTATTAGCTTTTGCTGTATTTTTATAATAATCTAATTCATTAAACCAATCAGTAGTACTATCATTATCAGTTAAATCTTTTAATATTCTACCATATCTACCAAAGTATGAACCTAAGAAATGATATGCTAATTTTTTATATTTATCTTCAGTACTATCATATTTTTCAGAATAAATTTCATTACCAAACGAATCTTTATTTTCAACAATTTGTGTTAATGCTGCTAAAGGTGAAGACTCAACAAATCCTGGAGGTAATACTGCTAATTCAAATGCTGATTTAGTTGACTCTATATAAGTTTCAATATCATCTTCTTCTCTTATTCCAGTCGCATATTCAAATAGAGTATTATATAAAGCTTGAATTCTACCTTTAGGTAATCTCAAATAATTACCATCTGATATTTTAAACATAAAATAATTATTCTTATAATAATATGGTAATTTATCATAATCTTCATCTTCACCATTCAATATATAATTAGCTAATGCTGTTGAAGCACCAACTCCTATAAATTCAAGAGCTAAAGTACCAACTCCTTTTGGAGTTTTTATATTATTACCTACGTGAGATACAAACTTGTCTAAACCAAGAAAACCAGCATTTACAAACTTAAATCCAGTTTTGCTTAACATTTTAGGAATAGTTCCACCATAATCAAAATTAAGATTTATTTCTTTTGCATCTATAACAGCTTTATCAATTGCATTTTGTTTTTCTATATCAGTTTTTGCATCTTGTAAGTATTTTGCTTTTAATGACATAAATTCTGCCATTTTAGGTATATTTTCTAAATTATTATATATTCGTTGGAATTTATTTTGTGAAACATTTTTAATATTACCGTCACTATCATATTCAACTTTTGTTCCAGCATAATTAGCAACACCTCGTTGAAGACACTCTTGATAAAATTCAGAATTATTAGCTAAAGCATAAGCCGATCTAGCATAATTAGGTATAAAATGTTTTCTATCTTTACTATATATAGCTGCCGAATCTGTAAAGTCATATACTAAGTTTTTTACTTGATAAATTGGGTCAAGTATAAACTTAATTGATAATTTATTTAGTCCAACAATTTGTTTAATTCCTGGTAATTCAACTAAATTATCTAATTTATGTTGTAATGAACCTTTTGATAAATCTGATATTATATCATTTGATGTTTTCATTTTAGTTATTTTTCCATTTTCATAATATATTAAATCACTTTTTTCATCACCATTATATTTACCAGATTTAGCCATTTCCTGAGCTAACTTATTTTTTGCAATTGCATTAACTACATTATAAGTTTTATTTTCTAATGATTTTCTTAATGATTGAATTTGTTTAGATGTTTTAGTAGCATCTTTAATAGTATCATCTAATGATAAACTTTTGATATATTTATCAGAACCTAAATCATTAAATGTAGATAACTCACTAGAATATATAGGCATATAATATTTATATCTATCTTTAAGTGTATTAGCTAAACTTTCTTCTATAACTTCACCATCTACAAGCATATCTAATAAATTATTATTATATCTTTGTAAATCCTTAGAAGCTTCAACAAAATTAGGATGCTTATCAAATATTTGTTTAGCCATTTGTTCTGATTTTTTAGCACTTAAATCTGAAAATACTTTTTCTATTCCAGCTCGTTCACGCTCTGCATTAAGCATTAATAACATAGCTCTATCAAATTGCTCCATATCTTTTTTAGATTTTATATTATTGTCTTTATATATTTGATTTAAAGATTTACCAACAACTTCACCATTTATAACTTGTGCAGATTGTATCATTTCTGCAGCATCACTTGATACAGCATTTAAATCAACTAATGCTTTACTTACTCCTACATCTTGATTTGATATAGCAATATTTTTTATATGTGCGTATCTATCAAAAAATGCTTTTCGTAATTCTAATTTTAAATTATTAAAATCAACAATACGAGTTTTATCTTTAAATTCAATATTTTTAAATAAGTTATCTATTTCTTCTTCTAAATCTACATTATTTAATTCACTAGTATTTTCACTATCAAAACTTAACTCATCTAATTCAGCTTTTGTTTTTATTTCAGGTTTTACATTATCTGATTTTACTTCAGCTTTTATTACTAATGGAGCTTCAGTATTTGATTTTCTTTCTAATAAATTAGTATTTTGTTTGCTTGTGAAATAAGCAATATTATTTTTAACTGATTGAGCTACATTTGCATTATCTAGATTATCATGAGCAGTATATAATCTTACTTTATTTTTACCTTCAATAAGACCATCGGCTCCAAGAGCTTGCAATATTTCTTTACTTTCATCTCTATTTAATTTAACTAATTCAGCAATATCTCTACCGCTAGATTTTTCAGTTAAGAAATTACCTCTTAAACCAAGTTTTGATATTAAATTATTAACATTATTAGCTTGTTGTTTAGTTAAACCAATAGGAGATGTAATATTTCCATTAAGTACATTACCATTAGTTTTGACATTTGCTAAAGTATATAAATCACCCATTGTTTTAGGTAATGTATTAGCCGCTTCATACAAATTAGGTCCAGTTTTATAGAACGTTACAATTCTATTTTTATTATCTGATAAATAAGTTCTATGTTGTTCACGATTATTTAAATAACCTTCTAATTTTCCACTAAGAGTTTTGAATTCTTTAATAGCCGTTTCTTTACTATATCTATTTTTTGATAATTCATCTAAAAACTTATTTTTTATAGTATTAACTATTGTATTTATATCACTATCAGAAATATCTGACACTGTAATTGGAGTAAGTTTAAACTCACTAGGATTATTGATATTATCAAGTAAATTAGCTTTATTAGTATATTCGGTGACCATATTGTTAATATCATTCATTTCTTGTGGAGTCAAAACATACTCATTTGGATTAAAGTCTTGATTATTTTTTACAACTATATTTGATTTACCAATATCATTAACATAATTTCTAACATCATCTATAAATGTAGGTGATTTAGGATCGGCAACATAAATTGGATTTCCATTATAATTATCTAAATTTTTTAAATAAGTTTCCATTTCTTTAGAAGGAACAATTGTTATTTTGCTATTATCATAAAGTACTCTATCACTAACTGTAATATTAGAATTATTGTTTGATTGAATATCTATTTCTGGATTACTATCTCTATCTGTTTCTAATACACTATCGTTTAATATAGTTATTACTTCATCATTTTGTAATCGTTCTGCTATATTAACAACAGCATCTTCATCATCTTCAATAATAATATCATTATCATAATCTGACTCATAGCTCATATCTTCGTATGTATCTGTAGTATTAGAAATATAAGGACTTCTATTAGTATTATTTGATAATTCTTCATTAACTTTAATATCTTCTCCAGCTTCAATATTTTTAGGTACTCTGATATTATCAACAGCATCATAACTTTTAAGAGCTTCATTTATTTCTAATTGTTTACCACTAACAGTTGATCGAATTTTACCAATAGATGAAGTAGTAAATGATGCTCCACTAGCTGTGACAAATGCTATAAATGCAGATTTCCAAGCTTCAGACCAATGTTCTTTGAAGAATTCAAAACTCATATCGCCATCCATATTTTGCATATATTCAGCATAAGTTTGAATAAATTCTTCAGCTCCTTCACCTACACCTTCTTTAAGTATTTCAGTTATCATAGTCTTAGCAGAACTTTTATACCAATTATTTATAGTTTCAGGATTTAATTGACTTCTTATTTTACTAAATATATAATCACTAGCAAAGTTTGCGGCTATATTAATTGAAGCTCCAAAAACATTTTTTGCATCTGGTACTCTAGCTTTACCATCAGCTGAGTCAATAGTAGCACTACCTTCACGTAAAATACCAGCACCAACTACAGAACCAGGTTCAGCATAGTTTATAATTATTCTTGCTTGTCCTACATAAGGTATTACATAAGTAGCAACATCCATAATTGCAGGAGCCCAAGTATCTTTGAATTCACCTTCATCCATATCACTTATTAGCATATATTCCATGCCTTGAATTCCAGCATTAGTTTGTTTTCCTAAAGCACCAATAGTTTGAAACGTATTATTCAAAGTCTTTTTAGCAGTTTTAAATAAATCACCAAATTGATAACCATCATCAAATTCACTAAGTGTTTCACCCCACAAATCTCCAACTTTACTCCAAGCTTCATCTACAGGGTTCATAATAGCATCCATTTTTCTAACTAATTCTTTATCAGATTGAATATATGTAAGTTTATTATATTGTATCAATTGATTTTCTAATTCAAGTTTATTTTTTTCTTCATATAGAGCTTTTAAAGTTTCTTCATCTCTAGTATTTTTAATTGAACTATTTATAGTATTTAGCTTTTCTACATTTTTATTAAATCTATTATTAAAGAATGAAAAGTCATCATCTTTATCTCCAAATAATGCATCCCACCAACCATCAACATAAGAGTGACCAAAATACTTTTCATTTATTTCTTGTAAAGCATTATTAGCTTTTACGAATTGACCTTTTTCTATAGCTTCATTGAATTTCTCAAATTGTTCTTCATATATACTAGGTTTATTTTCGTATGGATTTTGTTCAGTTATAGTTTTTATATTTTTTTCATTTACTGCATTTTGTAGTCCTTCACCATAAGGTGTAGTTTTCAAACCTTTACGAGACTCTAAATACATATCTTTTGCTTGTTGATTTATAAACTGATATTTATTATTCCATTCTTCAGCTTTCTTTTTATTTTCATCATTTTCATTAGTGACTAAAAAGTTATATTGTGATTTATCAAACTTAACTAAACCAATTCTATCAGAATTTTTAAGCAATTCAGCATTTACTACTTTACCAGTATTTTTATCATACTCATATTTTAAACTATCAATAAAGTTCTTATCTCGTAATCTATTATCATTTATTAATTTATGATTTTTATCATATAATAAATCATTTTCTAAATCTACCCAATATACATTTCCTTTAGAGTCAGTTTTTTTAGCATAACCATTTTCATCTCTAACAGGCATATAATTATAATCAAAATCTATACCACCAGATTTATCTACACTCCAATTATATATTAAACTATTTTTTCTTTCTTCTTTAAGAGCTTCTTTATTAACTTCAAAATATCTGGCTCTTTGTTTTGCATCTTTAGCTACTTCTTTTTGTATTTCTTCTTCTAATTCTTTTTGTTGTCTTGGTACTTCATATTCTTCATACCAACTTTTAGCACTACCTTGTACTCTGTTATAAAAAGTATCAAAATCTACATCGTAAGCTTTATTAGATTTAGATGAACTTGTAGAATTATTAAAAATACTATCATTAGATGAAGTAGCTTTAGAATTTCCATTTTGATATTTATTAGACCAACTCGTAGTATTACCATTTACTCGATTTAAAAAATCATCATAATCATTATTTTTCTTAGTACGAGCCATATAAACCTCCTTAACTTACACCAAATTGTTTTTTAATAGCACTAACTTGTGAAGATGTAAATACACCAGCTTTTTTCTGAGCTGCTAAATATGTATTTAGATTTCCAACAGTAATACCTTTAGAATTAATATCTTCTAATAATAAACCATTATACGCTGCAAACGCTTTAGTATTAGAACCACCAAATACTTTAGGGTCCAAACAATAATTAGTACTTACAATTTTTGTATTTCCAGAACCAGATGAAGAAGATTTACTTCCACTAGAACTACTTCTACTTGAACTATAACTTCTATTCATAGATGCTATTTGAGCATTTATTTGTTTCTCTTTAAGAGCTAATTCTTTTTTAGCTAATTCATTTTCAAAATTCTGTTGCTTTATTTTATCATCATATTGCTTTTCTTTAAAAGCATTTTCCCATTGTTGTTGTATTATTTGGTCTCTATATTCTTGCTCAGCTAAAGCTTGTTTTTGAGCTGCTAAATCATTTTCAAATTGTTGTTGTTTTAAATCATCTTGATATTGCAAATCATTATAATAGTTTTTATATTCTTGATTATAAATATTAAGACCTTGTTCACCAATGTATTTTTGAGTATCTAATTTATCTTTAGCATAAGCTGCATCTAAATCTGCTAATTGAGCATTCAAATCACCAAGAGCATTAGTTTCTTGATTAGCTACATCTCTTAAAGCAGTATTATAATCAATTGCTAATTGACCATAAACATTACCATAAGCAGTTTCATTTAATAATCTTTGTGTGACTCCAAAACCTTGAGTATTTACACCTAATCTATTTAAATCAGCATCGATTTGCTGTAAGTTTTGCATTTTATTAATATAAGCAGCTTTTGCATTACGCTGAAATTGTTCTTGAATTCCAGGTATTTGCTGTCTTATTTGAGTCAAAAGATTTTGATAACGTACATTAGCGGCATTTTGGTCAGCTAACTTAGCTTCATCTAAACCACTTAATAAATATGATAAACTTTGTTCATAAGCATCTTGTTTATCTTTAGCATAATTTTGAGATGCTGTAATATAATCAGAATTATTCATACTTTCATGTCTCCTTTATAATATTATATGCTAAATTAATTTTTTTAATTTGCATTCATCAAACATATCATCTACATAACTATCTCCACCAGCTAAATTATATTCTTGTTTAGCCTCATAAAGCATTCGTTTTTGATTATCTGTAGGAATATAATCGCCTTGTTTTATTTTTGTCATTTCTGTAATAAGAAATCTTTTAAGATTATTCATTACAGACTCATCTAATTTTTTATTTATTTTTTCATCTGACTTTTGAGTTTCTTCTCTTAAAGCGTCTATTTTACTTTCAATAGACTCTTGTTTTGTTTTAGCTTTAGTTTGTATTATTATTCCAATTAAACCTATTACTGCAACTATTACAGTTGCTCCAAAATTCAATAAACTATCCATCTTTTTATTCCTCCTATATTAACTTCCTTTTTTCCACGTTCCATTTACATTTATATAAGCTGTACCTTTTTTCCAAGTACCATTAACATTTACATAAGGTGTACCAGTTTTCCAAGTACCATTAACATTAATTCTTATAGAATGTAATGGTATAGTTTCAAGAGTTATTATTGCATTTGTTTCAGCATAATGAAATGCAGTTCCAGAATTACCAGCAAAATAGAAATACAATCTTAATTTACTTGTTCCATCACTACAATGAGGAACTTGTATTATTCTACTAGTTGTTGATGAGTTAGTATTCATAACTGTTGCAGAAGATAAACCACTACCTTTAGTCAAATAGTATGTAGAATTCGTACTAGCTTGATCGAATCTAAATGTTGTAGATATATTCAATTGATTAGCCGCAGAACCTGGGTCACTTCCACTACTAGTATTATATGAATATTTATAATTTGATGTAAGCCAAGCACCATAATATCTAGACGTAACGCCTGAATTTTTTTTACCTACATAAGGTTGGTATTCAATAATATCTGTATTACTATCTATTCGATCTGCCGGATAACCACTAGTTCCAAATAAATCATCTCTATATCTCCATCTTATACCAGTAAAGAAATAACTATTATTATTTGTAGAACCACTTACAGTTTGCCAATCACTTCTAGCCATAAATCCTCCTAACTATATTTAATATATATATCACCATTAGAACCACCTGATGGATCGCCAGTACCAGATGAAAAAGTAGGAAGTTCATCTCTATATGCCAATCTTCTATTATAACTTGAACCGGCGTATACGTCACCTTGTACTAATACATTTTTATTAAACCAATGTGAATTTGCATTAGTTACGTAATGACAGGTTGTACTATTTTGAGAACCTAATTGCAATGTTCTAGAATTACTATATACTTTAATATAACCATTATCTACTTCAATATCATTATTTCTAATTGTAATAGGAGATAAACTATAAAATCCTTGTTTACTATTTGAATAAGTAGGGTCCCATAATATATTAACATTGGTGTTTGTACCACCGTGATATGATGTACCAACTGTAAATTTAGAACCATTATCACTACTATCTGGGTCCCATGTATCTGAACTACATAAATATGGTCCATAACCAGCATTAGTAATAAAACTGTATGGATAACCACCACGTAGCCAAACACAGGCCATATAACTTCTACTAGTACCATGACCTATAGCTCCAATAGTTATTTCATCACTATTATGTTGATTACATTGTAATATTGTAAGTGTTGTAGGAGTATCTGACCAACCACCAGTTTTAATCATAAAATTAATATAATTTTGATTATATGGATCAGAACCACCTAAACCTTTACTATGAATTTCACATTCTAAACATACTGGAGCAGCCACTAAAGATTGAGTTCTTAGTAAAACCGGATAAAAATTACTAGTACTTAATCCACTCAAATCAATATAGTGATATTTTTTTAATATATAGCTATTAGCTTCTAAATAATTTCCACTAATTTTACCAGACGCACTAATATATCCAGACGAATTAATATTACTAGATGCGCTTATATTTCCATTTACATCTAAAGTTGCTACAGGTTTTTTACCAATACCTAATCTATGATTTGCTACATCTTTCCACAATAATACATTAGCTGTATATATAATTCCTTGAGATGAAACTTGATTAAACTTATCTTGTAATATTACTCTAACATCATATTCATTAGATATATTAAATAAACTTCCGGTAGTTGTACCTGTAGCAGTAAATACACCATTAGAACCAGCGGATATTGATAAATTAAATCCACTTATAGTAGTCCAAGAAGATGAACTCCTTAATTTGTATTGAACAGCTACTTGAGTAATAGCATTAGGCACTTGTAAATTAGACCAATACATATATCTACCAGTAAAACTAATTATTATATTGGCTTCAACACCATTAACTCTAGATACATTAATGGCAGTACTATATGGAGCAAAATAATCAATATATGTACTATAACTTTTTGATGCTACAGTAGATCGACCACGAGTATCTGTAGCTTGAACTGAAAATGAATTACTATCAACATTTGATAAATCAATATAAGTATTAGATAAACTTGTACTTGTACCACTTTTAGTTCCAGATGTAGCAGTATAAGATGACATACTTGCACCACCTTGTGGTGATGCTTGCGTAGTTTTTATTCTAACATTAGAAATTCCTTTAATAACTTTTTGATTTGAACCAGTTATATCATTACTAGTAGTGTTAGTGACTTCATAACTTAAATTATTAGAATTATAAGTTGGTAAATAACTACCTGAAGGAATTGTACAAGTACAAGTCTTAGATGATAATTCATAAGTAGTACCATTAGATATAACATAAAACTTAACAGTTAAAGTCCAAGAATTAACAGAACCGTGCCTATTTAACATATTAGAGTTATCACTATTTTGTATAGTCCAATAATCACTTGTAGAAGATGCATAATTTGGAGCATTACTACCATCTCTAACCAATGTATTTCCATCATATATTTTTACATACCATTGAGATAAATAATCTTTAGATGAAATACTTACATCAACTCGAGTACCACTACTATTAAAATTAATATTAGATACATTATTACTTGTAGGTAAACTTTTTAATGAAATACTTATTTGACTAGACTCAGTCCATAAGCCACTATCACTTCTTTGTATTCTAGTTTTTATAGTATGACTAGAACCTGGAGTAAAACCACTTAAAGTATAACTTCCTGCAGTACAATTAGTCCAACTTCCACCATCTAAACTATATTGCTGAGCTCCATAAGTTGCGTCTGCTGCATAAGATACTGTAATAGTATTTAATGTAGAAGTAGCAGAATGTGATGTAAAGTTAGCATATCTAGGAAGTTGTGAACAAACTAAAGTTTCAGTAATACTTTTAGCATAAGATGTATTCCAAGAACCAGAACCTTTATAGAATATATGTTTTATATATGCTGTAAGACTTAAATTACCAGCCGAATCATTATCAAAAGTTAAATTTTTTGTAGCTAACACATGTCCCGGATACCAGTCTTCAACAGTTCTAGTTTCAGTACTTACAGTTTGTCCACCTAATGTACTTTCCCATCTATATAAACCAACCCAACGAGTACCTTCAATAGTTAATTTACAACCAATATATCTTTTATTTGTTTCAGCATCACTATCTGTTATACTTGTAATTGTTAATCTTAAATAACCACCTTTACTTGTGGATGTTTCTTTAGGACTATTTACTACACTAGGAGTTATTGTTGCCATTTAACCACTTCCTTTCTAATATTCTAATATATTATTATTATCTAATTTAACCATATTTAAATTACCAATATTAATACTATTATTACTTGTTATATTATCAGAGATAGCTTCGGCTTTACTAAATACAGCTTCTATATTATTATTAGCATCTCTAAAGTCAATACTATTTGTATCTAGATGCATATTTTTATCAGATGCAGCTTCTCTAATATCAAAACCATCTTTATCTAAGTTATAAGTTTTACCATATACTTCATCAAAATATGGAGTCCAAGGTTGTTGTTCTCCATAACCAATCATTAAATCAGTTATGACTAAACCATTATCGAAAACCAATTTAGAACCAGAAGCTCCATTAGCTTCAGCATCATTATCTTGTACTCCTGTAAAAGTACTATTAAATCTTATTACCGGATTATTTATTGAAGACTCATAACTGAATGTTATTTCAGCCCAATCATCAACAACAGCTGCACTATCATAAAGAGTATAAACTTCAGTAAATACATTATTCAAATAATAACCTAAAACTATTCTAGCATTAGTATCTCCAGTCTTTTTATATCTCATACTTACCGTTATTAATTTACCAGCATAAGTTCTATATTCTTGCTCTATATTAGAACCTACAATAGTCCAATACCATCTATTTCTAAAACCTACAGCATTACGAAGTAAATTATTACCACCAGTACCACGAATATATGCAACAATTCTATCTTCTAATTCATGTAATTTAGCTTTAACTCCTGTAGGTCCATTTAATTCTTTATCATATTTATCATCTATATTATCAGCTTTAGTATCAACTTTTCCTATAGCTTTATCTAATTCATCATAATTATCTGACATAGTACCACTAAGTTCTGTATAATTATCTCCAATGGCTTTATTTAAAATATTATAATTATCGCTAATACTTTTATTTAATGTAGATTGAGCATCTCCTAAATTAGAATTTAATTCATCAATACTATTATTTAAATCAGTTTGTAAAGCATAATTTGCAGCTTTATCATTAGGAATATCACTATTTCTATTAATCCATTGAGAAGCATTATATGAAGTACCATCTTGTAATGCTACAGCAATTGAACCACCATAACAATTTGTAGGAACAGTAAATGCTGAATTTGAACTAATAGTCACTTCTATATTTTCTGATGTTATTACCTGTGATATGTCATAATTACTTTTATTTGGTACGTTCATAGTATATTCATCAATTGCATTATTAGCATCAACTGAAACTATAGTAAATTCATAATTTCCTAGTTGTAATACTGTTCCAGCTGAAAATTCACCACTTTGACTAGTCAATGTATAAGTATTAGTATAGCAATCTAATGGTATAATCCAATAGTCACCTTGTTTATAATTTGTAGGAAC
>JAEEGL014897655.1_pt1 | contig 24496 bp, 19 predicted proteins | sample 9134231 | NCBI WGS metagenome assembly JAEEGL01 (sample SAMN16246548, study PRJNA631951) | gut metagenome | biome: gut microbiome; feature: rumen; material: fiber-attached | host: Bos | place: Iran: Karaj | collected 2018-10
GACGCGGTCGTGGTGCATTCGCTTGCCAAATGGAAGCGCTACGCGCTCTGGCGCTATGACTTCCACGAGGGCCGCGGCCTGTATACCGATATGAACGCCATCCGGCGCGACGAAGAGCTCGACAATCTGCACTCGATCTACGTCGATCAGTGGGACTGGGAGAAGGTCATCCGCCGCGAAAACCGCACGACGGAATACCTGATCGACACCGTGCAGCGCATCCTTGACGCGCTGTCCATCACCCTCGACACCGTCTCCTGCCGCTATCCGGAGATCAAAACGAAACTCGACCGCAATCTCTCGGTCGTGTCCACGCAGGAGCTTGAGGATCTGTATCCCGGCTTTACGCCCAAGCAGCGCGAAAACGCCTATGTACGCGAGCATCCGACGACCTTCCTGACGCAGGTCGGCAAGACCCTGCGCTCCGGCGAAAAGCACGACGGACGCGCGCCGGACTACGACGACTGGGAGCTCAACGGCGACATCCTGATCTGGTCGGACGTGCTTGACTGCGCGGTCGAGATCTCCAGCATGGGCATCCGCGTGGATGAAAAGTCCCTGGAAAGCCAGCTCGCCGCCGCGGGCTGTGAAGACCGCCGCGAACTGCCCTTCCACAAAATGCTGCTTGAGGGACGGCTCCCGCTCACCATCGGCGGCGGCATCGGCCAGAGCAGGCTTTGCATGCTGCTTCTGGGCAAGGCGCACATCGGCGAGGTGCAGGCCTCGATCTGGGACGACGAGACCCGCGCCGTCTGCGAAAGCGCAGGCGTGGAGCTCCTGTGACCGCACGGAAAAGCGCGCTTTCGGCGAAATTTCCATCCGATATAAATGCCTCCGGCGCTTCCCGGCGCCGGAGGCATTTTCACATGGGAGAAGCTCACAAGTCCGTCGGCCGTTCCTATTTGCCGCGGACCGTATCGTCAGATTCAAAAAACAGCGCGACGGTGCCGGGACCGACATGGGAGCCCGTGACCGGCTCATAGCAGACCGTCAGGATGCGTCCCGGCGGACGCTTCCTGCGCAGAAGCGCAGCCAGATACGCAGCATCCTCGGGATTGTCCGCATGCGCGATGCCGACGGTCTGCAGACTCGGCATGATCGCCAGGCTGTCATACTTTTCGGCAAGCGCCTCCATGGCTTTGCGTCGGCCGCGAACCTTGGCAAAGCTGACGATCTTTCCCTCCTCGTTCCCTTTCAGGAGCGGCTTGATCTGCAGGACCGTCCCGACAATGGCCGCCGTGCCGGACAGACGTCCGCTGCGGCGCAGATGCATCAGATCATCCACCACAAACACCTGATACATGCGTCTGCACATCGCTTCGATCCGCCGCATGTTCTCCTCGAGACCCACGCCCTGGGCACGGAACTGCGCGGCCTTCAGGACAGGGATCCCCTCCCCGAGCGACGCGCCGAGCGTGTCCACCACGCACACCGTGCGCGCGGGATATTTCTGCTTCAGCTGTTCGGCTGCCAAACGCGCGCTTTGACAGGATCCCGAAATACCCGAAGACATGGCGATATACAGCACGTCCTCTCCGTTTTCAAGAAACGGGCGAAAAAAATCCATATATTCCTGCGGATTGATCTGCGACGTCGTCACGCGAACGCCGTCCCGGATCGCATCGTAAAAGCGCGCGCCGTTAAACGCTTCGGTATTCAAACAATGGTAGGTCCTGCCGTCTATGAAATAGGAAAACGGCACCACGGCAATGCCCTTCTCCTTCAGCATCAGGCTGGGCAGATTGGCGGAGGTATCGGTCGCGATCGTATAGCTCATAAAGGTCCTCACTTATCTAATGTTCTATATTAGTATATCACGGGACGCTTATTATGTCAAGATGCGGGGCCAATTCCTTTTCCTTGCGTTTTTTTGCCAGATATGCTATACTGAATCGGGTAAGGAGGGCGATTTTATGGCCTATGACAACGATCTGATCGCGGGTAAGCTTCGCCGCTGGGAAAAATACCTTTTGAATTATCGTCTGCCGGACTGGGACGAGATCCCGGATTTCGGCCTGTATATGGAGCAGGTCATCACGCTTCTGAAGCAGTATCTCGATTATCTCCCGCCGGAGCTGAAGGAGGAACAGTTCATCACGGCCGCGACGATCAACAATTATGTACGTACGCGCGTCATGCCCGAACCGCGAAAAAAGAAATACTACCGCACACATATCGCCTACCTCGTCATCATTCTCACGCTCAAGCAAAGTCTGTCCATCGCCATGATCCAAAAGCTTCTGCCCACGGATCTGGACGCGTCCGCGCTCGAGAAATTCTACCGTGCCTATGTCCTTCGGCATCAGCTCGCAGCCCGCGCTTTTATTGCGCAGATCCGGCAGATCGCCGCGCCGATCCTGCATCATGAGGATCGCGGCGAGCTTGCCGCGGAGAAAACCGAGGATCTGATTGCGGCCGCCGCCGTAATGGGCGGGTTTTCGCGGCTGCTCGCCGAAAAGCTCCTGCTTCTCGACGGCGCGGATCCGGAAAAAGTGCGTGCCGAGGAAGAAGCGAACAGATAACGATTGCATTTTCCGGCGCTTCGGATTACAATAAATACAGTAAGCCCAATGTGAAAGAAAAGAGGGACACAAAATGAAAAACGTACTTCTGCTCGGCGATTCCATCCGTATGCTTTATCAGCCGGTCGTAAAGGAAAAGCTCGAAGGCCGCGCGAACGTCTACGGTCCGGCGGACAACGGCCGCTGGAGCGGCTATACGCTCAACTCCCTGCGTTTCTGGCTGCCGCAGCTCCCGACCCCCGACATCGTCCACTGGAACAACGGCCTGTGGGATATGGGCGACGACTATAACGAAGGCCGCCACTTCTATCCGCCGGAGCTCTATGAAGAGACCTGCCGCCGCATGTTCAAGATCCTGCGCCAGATCACCAAGAACCCCGATCTGCCGATCATCGCCGCCACGACCACCCCGGTCATCAGCGACAAGAAGCAGGATCACGAGATCTACAATGAGATCCTCATCCGCGTCGCGAAGGAAAACGGCGCGCCGGTCAACGATCTGTATACCGCCATCAACGCCGATCTGGAGAACAACATCGGCTTCGACCACCTGCATCTGTCCAGAGCCGGCGTCCAGATCGCCGCGGACATGGTCGTCAAGGAGATCGAAAAGTTCCTGTAAAAACCTCCCGCATAAAGAATCAGGATAATAAAACAAGGGCGTGCTGCAAAATGCCCCCACCTGTCATTGCGAGGCCCCGCAGGGGCCGTGGCAATCCGTACTTCTCTGCATGGAGATTACGGATTCCCACGCCAGTGTGCGCACTGGCTCGGAATGACGAGTGCATTCAGGCATTTTGCAGCACGTCCTTTTCTTTTTTTCGAAAAAGTCGGCCTGCGAAGGCGCGGTCATCCGCTTACTCGGAGATCGGGCTGATGCGATAGCGCAGAAGGATCTGGTCTGCGGGATCCGAGCCGAACCACTCGCTCAGCCTTCTTGCCGGGCTGTCCGCCGGTTCGTCCGCCCGGATTACGACGTAGCCTTTCGTGCCGTACACGTAATCCCCGCTCCTTATGTTCTCCGGGACGGCCTCATACCCGTTGACCGAGAAGGTCTGCAGTTCCTCATATGCATAGAAGGCGTCGCCCAGATAGGTCATGATGCTGTAGCCGAAGGCATAGGGATCGGAGATGCATTCGCTGACGATGGTTTTCATATCGTTCAGACAGTCGAAGCCCAGCGCCTCGAGATCCGGAACCTCCCCGTCCTCCCAGACCATCTGCTCAAACAGACGCTGGCTGCCGGACTGGTCGTTTCTGTACAGGACGCGGATCTCGTGATCGACGCCGCCCAGCTCCTTCCAGTTCGTGATCTCGCCGCGGTAGATCGCCCTGATCTGCTCCGCCGTGATGTCGGCGACGCCGCAGGCCCTGTTGCCGATGAAGACAAGGCCGTCGCCGCCGTAGAGCTTCATCTCCACCTCGACGCCCTTCTCCTCAAGATAGGCTTTCTCCTCATCGGTCGGCGCGGCAAGCAGCGCGATGTCGCTGGTGCGGTCGGCAAGCGCCAACCATGCGCCGTGCGTATTGTTCAGGATCGGCTCGCGGCCCTCGATCCCGTTTTCCAGACAGAAGAAGGAATAGATATCGTTCATGACCGGTACGCGGGCAAGGCTGCCGTCCAGGATCGGGAAATCGCCCGAAGCGAACATCTGCCCATATTTGCCCAGCGCCGTGATGTCCTCGCTTCCGCCTCCCGCGTCAAGCACCACCGTGCGGGAGCGGATATAGTTGTATTCCAGCGTATCGCTGTGCGCCTGCGCCAACAGGGAGATCAGCGCGGCGTCTTCCTTTATGCCGAACGGCTCGGCATACTGGAACGGATAGTCCGCCGCCGTGCGCGCGTCCGCCGTCGCGAAGACCACGGAAGTTTCGGGATAATTGTTGTCGCAGACCCATGCGCCGTCCGCGCCGACGTACAGAAGCGTATCCGCGGCCCTGAGGTCAAAGCGCAGCGGGCTGACTTCCTGCGTACGCATATCCATGCGGAACCACGTGTCGCCGTCGCGTCCGAAGAGCTCGCCGCCCTGCATACAGAGCTGCGCATAGCCGGTCTCCGCCTTCATGCGCCACAGCTCGGTCCAGTCCGCGCAGTCGACGCCGACGAGCTCCTCGCCCGTGTCGTCCGCGTAATCCATATATACAAGCGTATCATCGCCGCCGCAGAAGATCTCATGCTTCCAGCGCTCGGCAAGGCAGGCGGTCTCGCCCGTGCGGATGCTGCAGACGTAGAGATCGGCGTTCCCGCCCACGGGGCTCTGCATGAGAAATACAACGCAGTCGTTCATGGCCGCGGCCGCGCCGACATATCCCTCGCAGAAACAGCCGCTTTCGCCGCTTTCCAGATCGATATAATAGCCGCCGTCCTCTCCGAGGCTGTACGCGACAAGGCTGCCGTGCTGGGAGAGCGACGAAACGGTGCGGTCAAGCAGAAGATCCATCGCGCCGCTGTCGTCTCTTGCATAGAGGCGGCCGTTTTCGGCGAGCTGGCACCAGCTGTAGCGCCCCGCCGGCACGGAGGCCGTGAGATCCGGATTCAGGGCAAGATCCACGCAGTAAAGAACGTCCACCTTCACCGCGGGATCCTCGGCGGGCTCTTCGTCCCCGGCGCCGCCGTCGGCAGGCTCCTCATCCTTCTCCGGCTCGGACGCGTCCTTTTCCGGCGTTTCGTCCTCATCCGAATCCTCGTCCTTCTCCGGCGTCTCGTCCCTGTCCTGCGCAGGTACGGTCGCCTGCGCGGGCGGCGCATCCTCCTCCTTCGCGGTCTTCAGGATCGTACAGCCGGAAAGCATGCCGGCCAGAAGAAGCAGGCTTATCAGATATGCAATGATCTTACGTGCGTTCATATTCATCCTCCCGCCTCCGTTTCCGGGGCGTCTGTCTATTTTACGGAATAACACTCAAAAAACCATGGGGATCTTCTCCTGCGGCAGACCTGCCGGTCAGGCATCCGAAGCCCCGATCTTATATTATATTATTCCCGAAACCGGAATCCTGTCAAGAAATTGATCTTCCTTTTTTCCCGGTTCTGCCGTTTTTTGCCGCGCACGGACCGCCTGTCCCGCGAGACGCAAAAACCGGCGGAAAGATCCTCAGGGGGATCCTTCCGCCGGCATGTCCGCGCGCTGTGTATTCCGATTTTTACAGATTCGTGATCAGCAGCACCGCGCCGGAGATCACCAGCAGGATATAGGCCGCCTTCAGGAAGGTCTTCTGATTCAGCCGATTTGCCAGCAGGGTGCCGACCGCCACGGCAGCGCCCATCGGGATCAGCGACCACGCCGACAAAGCGAGCACCGGCGGCGTGAAGGAGCCGTCGAGGACGTAGCTTCCGAGAAGCAGCAGGTTCAGGATCGTCCAGACGGCGCTGAGCGTCGCGCGGAATTTCTGTTTTTCCGGGATGGCGCTCACCGCATAGACGACGAGGAAGCTGCCGCCGGAGACGAACAGCCCCTGCATGATGCCCGCCGCGCAGACGGCGGCGGCCGCGAGCCATTTCGGCATGGCCTTGTCTGACGGGAAGAAGAGCTTTTTCAGGCCGATCGCCATCACGATCACGCCGTAGATCACCTGCAGATACGACATCTGCACGTTTTTGAAAAGCCAAAGACCGGCGATCATGAAAACGAGCATGACGCCGGACATCTTCGCAAGCTCCCGCCAGTCGATGTCCTTATAGTTTTTCACGGCGACGATCAGGCCCGCAAGCCACGCGCCGAGCGTGATCACCGGCTTTGCCGCGGCGACGCCCACGACGGGTATGCCCAGCGGCATGGCGATAGGCGGGCCTCCGAAGCCCGTGAGCGACTGTATGGAGAAGGCAACGAACAGGATAAGGAGAAATAGGACGGTCACAAGGGGATCCTCCCGCATCTTTTTTTCGTCATTATACAGGATTCCCGGCAAATATGCAAGTGCTGTCCGCAAAAACGGAAGTAAACCCCGTCTGACCTGCATATTATTTCAAACTGTTGCAAAAAAATTTGTTTTTGGGTTGACAGAATACCATAAAAAAGGTAAACTTAAAAGGTAACTATGATTCACGCAGGGAGATGATATATATGGCTGACTTCCGTATACTCCCCGTCGGCGACAGCGCCGTGACGGTGGAATTCGGCAACCGCATCGATCCCGGCATCAACGCGAAGGTGCACACGCTTTGTTCGCTCATCTCAAAAGAGCAGGTCCCCGGCATCTCGGATATGATCCCGACCTTCTGTTCCCTGCTCATCTGCTATGATCCGGGCGCGATCCGCTTCGGCGAACTGTGCGCGCAGATCGAGCGCATCTGCGCGGGCGGTCTGGAGGGGACGGCGGCCCCGTCGCGGACCTTCCTGATCTCCGTCTGCTACGGCGGCGAATTCGGGGAAGACCTGCCCTATGTCGCCGAACACGCCGGGATCTCCGAACGCGAGGTCATACTGCGCCACTGCGCGCCGGACTATCTGATCTATATGCTCGGCTTCCTTCCGGGCTTCTCGTATCTGGGCGGCATGGATCCGCTGCTGGAGACGCCGCGTCTTTCCCAGCCGCGCCAGCGCATCCCCGCCGGTTCCGTCGGCATCGGCGGCAACCAGACCGGCCTGTACCCCATGGATTCCCCGGGCGGCTGGCGGCTGATCGGCCGCTCCCCCGTACGTCCCTACGATCCCAGACGGGAAGAGCCGATCCTCTACCGCGCGGGCGACCGGATCCGCTTCGTCCCGATCGACGAAAAACAGTATCAGGAGATCGAAGCGGAAGTCGCGGCGGGCGTCTATGAATGCCCGTATCTGGAAGGGGGTGCGGCGCTGTGAGTATGGAGATCCTCCGTCCCGGCCTTGTCTCCACGATCCAGGATCTCGGACGTTTCGGCTATCAGGCCTCCGGCTTCGCGCCGACCGGTGCCTGTGATTCCCTGTCCATGCGGCGCGCCAACGCCCTCGTGGGCAACGACCCCGGCGAAGCGGTTTTGGAGATGATGCTTCTCGGGATCACCGCAAAATTCAACACCGCCTGCGTCATCGCCATCACCGGCGCGGACATGACGCCGAAGATCAACGGCTTTGCCGTCGAAAACGGCGCGGCGATCCGCATCGCCGCGGGCGACAAGCTCGAGCTCTCCGGCACCCGGGGCGGCATGTGCTGCTATCTGGCGGTGTCCGGCGGCTTCGACGTCCCGCTCGCCATGGGCAGCCGTTCGACCGGCATGCGTTTCGCCGTCGGCGGCTTCGAAGGCCGCAGGCTGAAGGCGGGCGACGTGCTGAAGCTGCGCGCGCCCGTGCGGGATCTTCCCAATTTCCAGTGCCGCAGGCTCGTCAGCATGCCGGTTTTCAGCAAGCATGTCGTGCTGCGCGCCGTCGCGGGCCCGCAGGATTATATGTTCTCCGATCAGGAGGTGCGGGCGTTCTTCTCCCGCCCCTATTCCGTGACCAACGCGACCGACCGCATGGGCATCCGTCTCGAAGGCGAGCCGATCATCCCCAAGACCACGAGCGACATCATCTCCGACGGCACGGCGTTCGGCGCGATCCAGGTGCCGTCCGGCGGACAGCCCATCATCCTGATGGCGGACCGGCAGACCACGGGCGGCTACGCGAAGATCGCCACGGTCATCACCGCCGATCTGCCGCGCGCGGCCCAGATGACCCCCGGCACCTCGGTGCGCTTCATGCGCGTCTCGATCGATCAGGCGCAGGACATCCTCGCGCTGCAGAAAATGACTTTTGAAGAAGAATACAGACTCATCAACGCGACCTATCCCGGAAGCTTTGAGAAGAAGGAGGAAAAATCATGACGGAATATCAAAACGCCTCCCCCGCCGAAGTGCGCGCCCTGATCCGGCAGGAGAAGATCACGGGCAACACCTCCGGCATGTGCGCGGGCTACGCGCAGGCCAATCTCGTTGTGCTTCCCCGGGACCTTGCCTTTGATTTCCTGCTCTTTGCCCAGAAGAACCCCTATTCCTGCCCCCTACTGGAGGTCTGCGAGGGACGCTTCACCACGGAGACGGCGGATCATGCGGACATCGCCCGCGATCTTCCCCGCTACCGCGTCTATGAATACGGGGAAATGACGGGCGAATACCTAAATGTCGAGGATCTGTGGAAGAACGATTTCGTCAGCTTCCTCATCGGCTGCTCCTTCTCCTTCGAGGCGGAGCTTCTGGAGGCCGACATCCCCGTGCGGCAGATCGAAGAGGGCAGAAACGTGCCCATGTACATCACGAACATCCCCTGCCGTCCGGCGGGCGCCTTCCACGGCAACACGGTCGTGAGCATGCGGCCGATGACCCCGTCGCAGGCGATCCGCGCGAGCATCGTCACCTCGGCCATGCCCAGAGTCCACGGCAAGCCCCTGCATCTGGGCGATCCGGCGGCGATCGGCATACAGGATATCTCGAAGCCCGATTTCGGGGACGCCGTGACGATCCGCGACGGCGAGATCCCCGTGTTCTGGCCCTGCGGCGTGACGCCGCAGGCGGCGCTGATGGCGGCGAAGCCCCCCTTCGCCATCACCCACGCGCCCGGCCACATGTTCATCACCGACGTCAAAAACTCGGCGCTCAAATACTGAAAGAAGGAGGAAAAAACGATGGCTTTTGCAGATTTGAATTCCGATCTCGGCGAGAGCTTCGGCGCGTACACGATCGGCGCGGATGAGCAGATCATCCCGCTCGTATCCTCGGCGAACATCGCCTGCGGCTGGCACGCGGGAGACCCGCTCGTCATGGCCCGCTCCGTCGCGCTTGCCAAAAAGTACGGCGTCTCCATCGGCGCGCATCCCGGCTATCCCGATCTGATGGGCTTCGGCCGGCGCAATATGAACGCCTCCCCCGCAGAGGTCAAGGCGTACATCCAGTATCAGGTCGGCGCGCTTTCCGCCTTCTGCAAGGCGGCCGGCGTAAAGCTTCGCCACGTAAAGCCGCACGGCGCCATGTACAACATGGCCGGCGCCGATTACAAGCTGGCCCGCGCCGTCGCGGAAGCCGTGGCCGAGATCGACGATTCGCTCGTCCTTCTCGCGCTGTCCGGCAGCGAGATGATCACCGCGGCGAACGAGATCGGCCTGCCCTGCGCAAGCGAGGTCTTCGCGGACAGAGGCTATGAGGAGGACGGCTCCCTGCGCGCCCGCTCCAAGCCCGACGCCATCATCCAGGACGAGGAGGAGTGCATCCGCCGGGTCCTGCGCATGGTGAAGGAGGGCAAGGTCACCGCCGTCACCGGACGGGACATCGACATCAAGGCCGATTCCATCTGCGTCCACGGCGACAACCCCAAAGCCCTCGCGTTCGTCAAGCGCATCCGCGAAGCGCTTTCCGAAAACGGCGTGGAGATCCGCCCGTTCTGAACCGCTTAATCCCGCTCAACCGTCATTCCCCGGGCGGAAGCCCCGGTTATACATTTGGAAGGAGTCAAAACAATGGCTGCAAAAAGTAAAAAATCCTTTGGCGCGCGCCTTAGGGAAGTCGGTCCCGGCGCGCTGGTCGCTGCGGCGTTCATCGGACCCGGCACAGTGACCTCCTGCTCCACCTCCGGCGCAAGCTACGGCTATACGCTGCTGTGGGCGATGCTGTTCTCGGTCATCTCCGTCATCGTCATGCAGACCATGGCCGCGAAACTGGGCATCGTAAAGCAGATGGGCCTCGGCGAGGCCCTGCGCGAGACCTTCAAGAGCAAGGCCGTGCGCATCCTTCTGGCGATCCTCGTGATCTCTGCCGTCTTCATCGGCAACGTAGCGTATGAGACCGGCAACGTCTCCGGTTCCATCCTCGGCATCCAGGCGATCTCCGACGCGCTGAACACCCAGACCTGGAAGATCGTCCTCGCCATCGTCATCGGCGTCGTCGCGCTGGTCCTGCTGGCAAGCGGCAGCTACAAGAGCATTGAAAAAGTCCTGACCGGCCTTGTCGTGATCATGGGCGTGATCTTCCTGATCTGCGCCATCGTCTCGAAGCCCGACTGGGGCGCGGTGCTCAAGGGCCTGTTCGTCCCGACCGTTCCCTCGGTGGACAAGGCATGGATGACCGTCGCCGCCCTGATGGGCACGACCGTCGTCCCGTACAACATCTATCTGCACGCCTCCTCCGCGGCGAAGAAGTGGAGCGATCCGGAGAACGACCTCGGCACCTCCATGCTTGACTCCATCATCGCCATCGGCCTCGGCGGCATCATCTCCATGGCCATCATCGTCTGCGCTGCCGCCACCATCAACGTAAACGGCGGCACCATCAAGAGCGGCGCCGACATGGCCAAGGCGCTGACCCCCCTGCTCGGCAGCTGGGCGACCGTCATCTTCGGCATCGGCCTGTTTGCCGCGGGCTTCACTTCCGCCATCACCGCGCCGCTTTCCGCGGCCTTTGCCTCCAGCGGCATCCTCGGCTGGGGCGAGGACATGAAGAAGATGCGCTTCAAGGCGATCTGGTTCATCGTTCTGGCCTTCGGCGTGGTCGCCGTGTGCACCCTCGGCGCGTCCCCGACGGAGATCATCCTCTTCGCGCAGGCCGCCAACGCCTTCCTGCTCCCGATCACGGCGATATTATTGCTTGTCGTGTGCAACAACAAGAACGTTATGGGCAAGTATAAAAACGGCATCGTCCTGAACGTTCTGGCCGTGATCGTCATCGGCGTGTTCATCTTCATCGCTGCGCGCAACATGACGGCGTTCGTCACCAGCGTAAAGGCGCTGTTCTGATCCTGACCGCCGAACATAGAAGATCGGAAAAACATATCGGGGGCCGCAGACTGCGGCCCCCGCTTTTTCAGGATTTGACAAAACCCGCGCTGTGCTCTATACTGAGGTCATCAAGCGGGAAACCGTGAAAGGAGCAACAAATTATGAGATTCCCGAATGCTTTTGAAGGCGTCAAAAAGCTCTTCAAGTCCGAGATCCTGACGATCATCGGCATCGTCTGCATGATCCTGGCCGCGTTCTTCGGCATCCTGACCGCATCCCTTGCAGATGCGGATGAAATCGGCAGTGCGCTTGGTTTCGGCATCGGCGCGCTGGTCTTTTCGCTGGGATTCGCCGTGTTGTCGATCATCGCGTTCATCATGCAGCTGCGCGGCCTGAACATCGCCGCGCTGGATGAGCCGAAGTTCAAGACGGCGCTGGTCTTCGTCCTGCTCGGCATTGCGGGCTCCGTCCTGTCCGGTCTGAACACCGAGAGCCTTGCGTTCCTTAATGACGTCGGTACGATCCTGACCAACATCTCCTCCATCTTCATCATCTACTACGTGATCCAGGGCGTCAGTTCTCTTGCAGCGGTGTACGGCAACGAGGCCATCATCAAGAAGGGCAAGACCATCATCTACATGATCCTCGGCGTCTATATCTGCTCCCTTATCGCGAGCATCCTGGGCCTGTTCGTGCTCGACGGCACCGCCGCCGCGGTCGTGACCCTGATCGCTTCCGTCCTGACGCTGGTCCAGTACATCCTGTACCTGACCTTCCTCTCCGACGCGAAGAAGATGCTGGCCGAGTAAAAAACGCAGATCACAACACAAAAAAAGACAGCCCCGAAAGGGGCTGTCTTTTTTTGCTTTTATGCGGTATCTTACTCGAAATAGTGCTTGTAGATCTCGTTGCGCTCTTTTCTCTCCTCGAGCGGGATCTTGTCCGCGTCCGCCACGTCGTAGACGCCGAAGGTGTCGTAGTAGCGGGAAGCCGGATCGACCTCGACGAAGGTGCACCAGGGCAGCCAGTGATAGTTGCCGCGGTAGGTCTGATCGGAGATCGAGCCGCCCTCGTTGACCAGGCCGATGTACTTGTAGCCCATGGAGCCGTCGATATCGTTGGCCTGCTTGGTATTGCAGTGGATGAACTCCGCGAAGTCGCGGTACTGCTCGTCGCCCGTGAGCAGGTAGAGACGGTAATACACATAGCCGCAGGCCGCCATATAGACGTCGCCGCCGCCGTGGCCGACGACCACGTTGCTGGTGCCGGTGACGTGGTTGCGTCCGAACGGATGGCACGGATACTGCATATAGACCGGGAAGTACCAGACATAGGTGAAGGTCTCGACATAGTCGGCCGCGCCGCAGGCGGCGGTCAGCCACTTCGGATCCTTGGTGAGATCATACAGGGACATGAAGCAGAACATCGCGTAGATGCCGGACTCCTTGTCCATGACGTCGATCTGGTCGCAGGTGCCGCCGCGGTACTCGAAGCCGAGGAACTCGTTGATATAGGTCCACTCGCCGGCCTTCAGCGCCGCGTCGAGCAGATCCTGCCGCTTCGTCACCAGATACAGCTGCACGAAGAAGCGCACGATGGACGGCGTGGAGGCCTTGGAATCGAGGCAGCACTCGCCGTCATAGGTATAGGCGCGGTAGAAGCTGCCGTCCTCGCCCTGCTTGTCAAGCAGCCAGTCGGCGGCCTTGACGCAGTAATCGAGCCAGCTCTTCTGCTCGATGCCGCGCTTGTGCTCGAAGACATAGGCGTCGAGGATCGCCTCGAGGCCGTCGCCGAGCTCGCGCACCCACAGCGGCTGCGGCTCGATCTGATGCGTGGAAAGGTGCAGCCAGTCGATCGGGCAGCCGTCTTCCTTGACCTGGCTGACCCAGTAATTGAGGATGCCGTAGCCCTTTTCGATCGCGTCCGGATCATTCTCCATCACGCCCCAGCGCAGCAGCTGGTAGCCGACGCCTGCCTGCTGGCCGACGAAGCCGATCTCGGCGGAGAAGGACTGCGGATCAAAATCCGGAAGCTGCGCCACGAACGGCGTGCCCCAGCTGTCGCCGAAGTTCTTCGTGACGTCCCGGAGGAAGCGCATCATGTTGTGGAACAGCTCGCCGTTGTCCACCTTGAAGACGCGGTCCTTAAGACGCGGATAGACCTCGCGCCAGGTCGCGCGCATCATGGCGGTGAAATCCTCGTATTTGTTGAAGGTGACGGCCACGGCGTAGTCCTGCATGAAGCCCACGCGCATCGGATGCACCCAGGTGATGTTGGTCAGCGGCTCCTCGACATTGAACGGGCCGCGCCGCATGGCGGGCATCTGGCCGTTGACGGCCGGGAAGACGTAGTCGATGGATACGCCGTCGCACTGCGCCTTCGGCAGCGGCGTGCGCATCATGTGGCCGTAATAGGTATAGGTCAGGCTCTCGGGCTTGGCCTTGCTCACGCCGAGGGAGCCGACGGTCATCTTCGGATCGACATAGGCGTAGTTTTCATTGGAGGTGCGGTCGAGCGACGGCAGCGTCGCGTCCGCCGCCCAGCGCGACAGCGCGATGCTCTCGCCCGTGGCGATGTGCTGCATGGCGAACACCGGCAGGCCGGAGTTGGTCTCCTTGCGCCAGTAATACTGCAGATCCATGCGCTTGCCGAGGGCATAGAAGCCGGCGTACTCGTTGTGCTTGTACCACTGGCCCGGATAGAAGTAGTCGAAGTCGAGAAGCTCGTCGGACACGGCCTGATAGAAGGAGATCTTCGTCAGGAAGCCGAGGTCGCGTTCGTCCGTCTTCTTCACGACGGTCTTGCGGGCGATCTTGAGGGCGTTCCCTTCGATCGAATAAACGTCCTTCACGAGAAGCTCGGAGCCGAAATCGGTGACGAAGGTCGCTTCGCCCAGGATCTTGCCGTCCGCTTCGCAGACTTTGTCATAGGCGATATCACGGAACTCCATGATACCGGCATAGGTCTTGACGGAGACATAGACGGGGCGATGGTTGAAATAGAGGAGCTTTTCGCCCTTCTTGACCTCGATCCCGCCGTTTTCGAAATACAGGGTATATTCGCCGATCGTAAACTGCATGCAATTTCCTCCTTGTTTTGATATCTGATTTTATTCTAGCACATTTTCTTTCCGCTTTCAATGCGAATTCCGATTTACCGGCGCCGGATCGGGAAATAAACCGTATAGCTGTCGTAGCCGACGCGCCACAGCGGCGTAAATTCGATCGTGCGGTCCTGCCCGGTCGTGCGGAAGGTCTGCTTCCAGTTGCCCCATTCGCGCTCGTTGAAGGGCTCGAGCAGGCTTTCGACCGCTTCCCCTCTGTCAAGGTACAGCGCGTATTCCGCGTCACACAGGCCGGCAAGCACCTCGGGGCCGTTTACAAAGGCCACGCGGCTGTCGTCGCCCGGCAGAAGCTCCGCGCGGATCGTTTTCTGCAGCTCGATCGTGACGTAAGTATCCTTAAAATCGCGCTCGAGCGTGACATAGCCGTCCTTTACCTGCACCGGGATCTCCTCCCCGCCGATGCGCACGACCGGCATGCCCTCGCACCACTGCGGCACGCGCAGCGAGAGCGCGAAGGGTTTTTCCGCCTGCACATGCAGCACCATGCAGATCTTGTTCGGGTCGTGCTCGTAGACCTGCGCGCCGAGCGCCTGTCTGCCCGCGATGCGCGAGGAGGTCAGATGCGTGCCGGACAGGTTGTTGCGGCGCATGGAGATCGAGACCTTCCCGCCGTCGAGCTCGGTTTCGAGCGTCGCGCCGAAATACTGGCATACGGCGACGCCCTTCTCCGTGCGGTAGAAGATGCCGCGGTCGAGCGCGGCGTTTGCCTGCACGAGGGAGCCATGGCAGCAGAAGAAATCGCCGGTCTCGCTGGCCCAGAACTTGCGCGAGCCGCCCTTGAGCGGCAGGAAATAGGTAAGCAGGCCCGTCATCGGGTGATCGTAGGTCTTGCCGTTGGTCCGGTCGCCGGAGCCGTCCCAGTAGGTCTGCGCCATGACGCCGTTATAGAGGTTCTTCTCCCAATATTCGGCATACTGCGCTTCTCCCGTATAGCGAAGCAGGAACTCGGAAAGGCGCATCATGTTGTACACGACGCAGTGCTCCTGGTTCTTCTCGCCCAGACGCAGGCTCAGCTCGAATTTCGGCGTCCAGATCTCGCCGCAGGTCTGCCCGCCGGTGACGTAGGTCCCGCGTCTGGTGACCGCCATATCCCAGTAAGCCCGGACGATATCGAGCCATTTCTGCTCGTGCGTGACTTCATACGCGCGCGCCGCGCCCATGATCTCGGGCACGGTGGTGTTCGCGTGCATGTTGGTCAGCACATCCTCGCCGCGCAGCAGCGCGTCGAAGAGGCGGCCGCGGTAATATTTGTCCATGAGCGCGCGGTGCTCCGGCTTCTTCGTCACGCCGTAGAGCTGCGCCCAGACCTCGAGCATGCCGCCGGTTTCGACGTCGAGGATGTCGTCGAACTGCTCGCGCGTGAATTTCGCCGTCCAGCGCGTGAACCAGCGCGAGAAGCGGTCGGCGATCTCGAGCGCGAGCTCGTTTCCCGTATACTCGTAGTAGTCCATCAGGCCCATCAGGGTCTTGTGGATCGTATAGTGCGGTGCCCAGATGCTGCGGCCCTGCGCGATGAAATCGAGGTATTTTTCCGGGATCGAGGCGACCCATTCGCCGCCGTTCGCCTCCTGGCAGCGCGCGAGCGCCGCGACGATCTTGTCCGCCTTCGCGCGCAGCTCGGCGTCCCCGGTCGAGGCGACGAGCCTGCCCGCCGCGGAGAGCCAGTGGCCGAGGAAATGGCCCCGCAGCTGGCAGAAGGGATCCTCCCAGCCGCCGTGCCGCTCGACGCCGTCGGTCGAGCCGAAGACGAGGTTGAGGCCCGCCTCATGCAGGAAATTCTGCAGAAGATTCGCGTTTTTCAGACGCATGATGTAGTCAAGATTCGCCTGCCTGCGCCGGGAAAGCTCCGGATCGGACAGCCCTACCTGATTCTCGGGGAAGGGGGTGAAAACCGTTTTTTCCATAACACAGCCCTCTTTCATTACTGATATTCATCGAGCGGCTCACACTGCACGCCGTTGTCCGACGCCCACTGTGCGGCGGGGGAATCGGGATCGCAGTAGATCGTCAGCGTCTCGAGCGTATCCCTATACAGATCGAGCCAGTCGGGATCGATCGATTCGAGCTCGCAGGCGACGACGACGGTCTTCAGGTTTTTGCAGTACCGGGCGGCTTCCGCGCGGAAGCCCTCGAGGCCGATCGTGTTGTTCAGGCCGCCGTACAGGATCAGCGTCTCCAGAGATTCGCAGTCGGTCAAAGGCGGCCCGTAGGCATAGCTGCTGCCGCGCCCGCAAAGCTGCTCCACCGTTTCCGGCACGATCAGCGTCCGGCACTCGAGGCCTGCAAGCGCCTCGAGCATCACGTATTTCACGCCGTCCGGGATCGTGAGCGTATCGCCGCGGGCATGCGCCTTCATCAGTACGCCGCCGAGGATCAGCCAGTCGTCGTTCTCGTGCGCTTCCCACCACGGCGTGCCGTAAAATGCGGTCAGATCCGCGTAGCGCAGCGTGGACGGAAATTCGAAGGTCTTCACGGCGCTTTTGAAGAACGCGAGATAATCGATCCGGATCAGGCCCTCGGGCAGGATCGCCTTCGCGGCGGTATGCTCGCGGCAGGCCTGATCGGCGATCTCCGTCACGCCTTCGGGCACGACGATCGGGTCGACGCCCGCGGGAACGGACAGGAGCCTCGTTCCGACCACCTGATAGCCGTTTTCATCGTAGAAAAGCTCGTCGAGCGCCCTTGTCCACGCTTCGTCCGTCCAGATCGAGCCGTTTGAGAATTTCAGGATCGGACGCTGCCCGTCGGAGCCGTAGTCCCCCGTTTTCAGAAGGTTCGGGCCGGACCGGGACTGATGCGTGATCCGCCAGCCGACCAGTTCGCCCGTCTCATAACTGTAGAAGCTGACGAGCGTGCGGTGATAATAGATCGTAAGGGTGCCGCTATTGTATTTTCCGGCGCTGCCGTAGCCGAGGTATTCAAGCAGAGCATAGACGCCGTTTTGTCCCTGCGCGCGCTTTTCGCCCGTCCCGAGCAGGGCGAGATATTCCTCCGGCACGTCGTCCGCGGGACAGATCAGGGTCTTTTCCGGGAGCGGCGGCTGGGGATCGCTCCCCGTCACGTCCGGGATATAGCGGCTGCCGTCCTGCCAAAATATACCGAAAAACGGCCCGGTGACGTCGTCGGCGCTGAGAAGTCCGGGATTGTGGGAAAGCTCCAGACTTTCGTCGAAAACGCGCTCGTCGAAGCCTGCGCGGATCTGCTCGGAAAGCCTTTTCGTATCCTCATCCATGGGCGCGAACGGAGAATCCGGCTCGGGCTCCGGCTGCGGATCCTTGCCGAGCCTGTCCTCCGGTTCGGGTTCCGGTTCCGGCGCAGGGTCAGGCTCCGGTTCGGGATTTTTTTCCTGCGTTTTCTCAAACTTCGGTCCGGCGGAAGGCGTCTGCTGCACAGGCTCCTGCTCGGCGGCGGCCTCCTTCGGCGCGCAGGCGGAAAGCAGGGACAGAAGCAGCAGGAGCGCAAGCGTCAGCGCGGTGATCTTTTTCATGAAACCCACTTCCTACAGGTTTTTTGTACCTTCCCAGCCGGGGATCGTGCCGTCGATGTCCCACAGATCGTGCCAGCTCTTCGCGCCCGGCCACAGGAAGACCTGTCCTTTGATCATGCGGGCGTTGCGGTCGAGGCCGCGGATCGCGTGCATCTCGAGCGCGGTCAGCGGATCCTCGGTCACGCCTTTGAGATTGGACAGATACTGCGGCGGCTTGACCGAGAAGGGGATCGGGATCTGTCCGCGCGGCACCGCCCATTTGAGCAGCACAAGCGCCGGATGCACGCCGTGCTTTTCGGCGATGGCGCGGATCTCGGGCATTTCGAAGTCGCTGACGTCGTCGGCGCTGCGGTCGCGCTCCGGGCGCGACGGCGAGCCGAGCGGGCAGTAGCCGATGGGCTGGATGTTGTTGTCGAGCGTGAACTGGAAAAGCTCGCCCTGCTGGAAGGAGGGGTGCAGCTCCATCTCGTTGAGCACGGGCCTGATGCGCGCGTCGCGCAGGATCAGCCGCAGCTTCGGGATCGTGACGTTGCTCACGCCGGGATTGCGCACGAGCCCCTCGTCCACGAGCTGTTCCATGGCGCGCCACGCGGCCATGAATTCCTCATGGATATAGGGGCGCGAGTCGGGATTGCGCGAATCGCCGTCCACGCCGGGCGCATGGTAGTTCGGGAAAGGCCAGTGGATCAGATAGCCGTCGAAATAGTCAAGGTGCAGATCGGAAAGGCTTTTTTTGCAGGAGGCGATCACGTCCTCGGGCTTATGCTTGTCGTTCCAGACCTTGGAGATGACGAAAAGCTCGTCCCGCGCAAGGCCGTCGGCGAACGCTTCTTCAAAGACCGGGCCGATCACGTCCTCGTTCCCGTAGCAGGCGGCGCAGTCGATCAGGCGATAGCCCGTTCGCAGCGCGCCGCGCACAGCTTCGGCGATCTCGGCGGGGCCGTATTTGTCGGAGCCGAAGGTGCCGAGCCCGATGCCGGGCATACGGTCGCCCGTGGACAGGATGCGCTGCGGCACGCGCGAGGGATCTATGGCCTCCGGATACATTTTGAACATAACAGTGGTTTCCTTTCTGTATGGATGGAGGGATGGGGATGCTTTGCCTTCCCCCTTGGGGAAGGTGGCATCCGCCGCCCCCCGCAAGGCGGATGACGGATGAGGTCTTTTTCCGCGCCGAAACGCATTTTCATCTCGCCTGCGGGCGGGACCTCATCCGGTTTCGCTGACGCTCAACCACCTTCCCCAGAGGGGAAGGCGATAAGCGCTCTGTTCTATCTAAAACTGCAGTTTGATCTCTTCGCCGGTATACTCGACGCTCTTCATCTCGTCGCCGGCGACGAAGACGTTCATCACGCGCTTGGCCGGCATGCCGGGATAGCTGCCCTGCTGCGCCTTCAGCGTAAAGACGCGCTTTGCGTCGTCCCACAGCATTTCGATGCGGGCGGATTCGCCCTTTTCGTAGCCGTAGCCGTCGCCCGCGTCGTCATAGAAGACGAAGCTGCCGTCGCGGCCCGGATAGACGCGCACCATCAGCGGCTTAGCCGAAAGCTCGCCGGTATGCTGCACATCCGCGCCGAGCGGCAGGATCGCGCCCGCGCGCACATACATCGGAACCGACGCAAGGGACGCGGTGAACTCCAGCGTCGAGCCGCCCGGATAGCGGTGTACGCCGATGAAGTCATACCACGGCGTGCCCTTCGGCAGATAGATGCTCATGCGCTCGCTCGGAGTCTCGACCGCCTTGCCGCCGGGCAGATAATACATGGGCTTCGTGACGGGCTTTGCAAGGATCGCATCGCCGAGCATCAGCTCGTCGTCGACCGCGCGCAGCGCCGGATCGGATGCGAAGACCAGCGCCGGGACGCGCAGCATCGGCACGCCGGATGCGTTGGTCTGCGCCATCAGGGAATACAGGTACGGCACGAGCTGATAGCGCAGGCGGATCGCCGCGGCGATGGCGTCATAGAAGCGCTCGCCCTTCTCGCCGAAGCGCCAGATCTCGCGCGGGGTGCCGGTGCCGTGGGAACGCATCATCGGAAGGAACACGCCCAGCTGCATCCAGCGGGTGAACAGCTCGCGGTAGCCCGGATCCTCGCAGCCGCGCGGGAAATCGCCCTCGAAGAACCATCCGCCGTGTCCGCCGCCGGGGAAGAAGGCGCCGATATCGAGCGACCAGTAGCTTTCGCCGGTCGCGCAGAAGTTCAGGCCTTCGGGGATCTGGCGGCGCAGCGTCTCCCAGTTCGCGCTGATGTCGCCCGACCAGGTGATCGCCGCGTGGCGGTGCTGGCCTGCGAAGGAGGAACGCGTCAGGTTCACGACGCGCTTTTCGTCCGTCTCGCCGCGCTGTCCCTTATAGATGCCCATCGTGTGATAGAGGCTGTACAGGCTCAGCTTCGCCGGATCCAGATACTGCCTCGCCTCTTCGGTGTTGATCATCGCCCTTGTCAGCCCTTCGGGCTTGATCTCGCCGCGCCAGTCCGTCTCGAACGGCTCCGAGTCGTCGCACCACCACGCGTCCACGCCCTTGGAGAACAGCCCTTCATTGGCCTGCTTCCAGTAGAGCTTTCGCGCCTCGGGATTGAACGCGTCGTAGATCGTGCGGTTGCCGAGCATATAGCCCTTTTCGAGCATCTCTTTCCGGTCTTCGTTCTCGTCGCCCACCATGGACGGCCAGACGGAGATCATCAGTTTCACATTTTTGTCATGCAGCGCCTTGGTGAAGCCTTCGGGATCGGGGAAGCGGGCCGGATCGAGGTGCTTCCAGCCCCACTGGCCCTCCGGCCAGCTCTGCCAGTCGAGCACGATCGTATCGAGGCCGACGCCGCGGCGGCGGTATTCCTCGGCCACGTCGATCATCTCCTGCGCGTCCTTATAGCGCTCCTTCGACTGCGTATAGCCGAGCGCGTATTTCGGGAGCATCGGGGTCTCGCCCGTCAGCAGGCGGTACTGTCCCATCAGGGCATTGTAGTCTTTCCCATAGAAGAAATACCAGTCGAGCTCGTCGCAGCACTCCGCCCAGAGATAGGAGCCCTCTGCGTCGTCATGGAAGGTCATCAGGCAGCCCATGTTGAACAGGACGCCCCAGCCGCCCGTGGAGACGAGCACCGGCACGACGGCCTTGAGATTGTGCTGGAAGAGGATGCGGGACTTGCCGCGCAGGTTGCCGTAGCCCTCCTCGTGAGAGCCGAGGCCGTAAAGTCCCTCGCCTTCGTTGAACACGAAATTCTGCTTCGCCTCATACGCCGTGCGGTCGAGGATCTTCTCGGGCGGATCCGTGTAGACATGGACGCCGTCGTTGCCCTGTGTGGTCTTAAACGGCGCGTTCGGATCGAAGCGGTAGCGGTAGACGGACTTCTCCACGAGGACGCGCGGCCGCTTGTCCGGCTCGCGCAGCAGCGGCGTACCGCCGGGTCCGAGGATGGACACGGCGCCGGAGCGCTCGTCGATGCGCGCCTCCAAAAGCCCGACGCGGAAGATCACCGCGCCTCTTTCCTGGATAAGCTCGCCTTCGGCGGCGCCGTCATAGATCACGACGTCGCCGCGCTCGGTCAGAAAGTCCGGGCGGCGGGTGTGCGTCACGCGGAAAATGCCGTCCGCGACCGCCTGCACGCGGGTCGTGACGCCGTTTACGGTACTGTAGATCGCTGATGTTTTCTGCATAATTTTACTCCTTTACGTCCGGTATGTCCTTCTAGTCCACGACTACGCCTTTTCTTAGAATCACGTTGGCATAGAGCGCGGTCTCGCCCGTCGCGATGCAGGCATAGCACTTCGCGCCGCGCGGATAGAACTCGGCCTTCTCGACGGCCTCTTCCCGAAGGCCCTTTTCCTCGTATTTCGCGCCGATCTCGCGGTAAGTCTCCCAGATCTCGGGCTTGTACGGATCGCCCGGCACCACGGCCATGAGGACGGTCGGATGCTCGACGTAGGTATCGAGCGGGAAATAGCGCAGGATCGCGTCAAGGATCTCCGGGATGCCGTGGCCGTCCATGCGCACGCATCGTTCGGGGGAGCCGAGCTTCGGATAGTTGCCGTCGCACAGCAAAAGCTCGTCGCCGTGGCCCATCTCCATGAGGATCTTCATAAGCTCCGGCGGTATGATCTTCGGGATTCCTTTGAGCATAAGCATGTCTCCTTTATTTTTTATATTTGTTTTCCTTCTGAAAAAACCGAGCGGCAGGGACCGCTCGGTTTTTGGTTTTAAAGCGATTTCATGATCTCGTCCGGGGTCTTGCCCTTTGCCGACAGCGCCATGACGCGCTCAAGCACGGGCACGGCATGGGAGAAGAATCTCTCAAGCCCCGCGCACAGCGCATACTGCCCTTTCTCGCCGTCCCGGCTCAGGCCGAAGCGGTCCTTGAGGCAGCCGCCGCCGCAGAAGCGAAGGTGCGGACAGGCTCTGCACTGCGCGGTCAGCGTCGTCTCCTTCGCGTCGCCGAAGGAGAGCTGCGCCTCGCTCTGCGCCGCCGCGTCGATGCGCATGGTCTGGAGATTGCCTAGCCGGTGCGCGTCGTCCACGAAATGGTCGCAGGCGTAGATGCCGCCATCCTCCTCCGCGATCAGCACGCGTCCGCAGGTGCGGCTCATCCAGCACACGCTGGCCTCGCCGCCCGCGAGGATACGCGCGGTCTCGGCGAAGAGCTGCACATCGAGCTTTCCGAGGTCGTTTTTGACCCACTCGTCGAATACGGCGCAGAGGAATTCGCCGTACATCTCCCCGGTCACGGACTCGAGCGAAAGCGAGCCGTCCTCCCCGCGCACGACGATGGGGATGAACTGCGCCCACGTGCTCCCGGTCTCCCGCAGGCCGCGGTAGACGGCCAGCGGATCGCGGCAGGACGCGGAATTGACGGTGCACAGAAGGTCGGGCTCCACGCCGAAGGCGCGCAGGCGCTCGACCGCGCGCAGGGCGCGGCCGAAAGTGCCCTCCCCGCCGCGCGTGCGGCGGTTCCGGTCGTGCACGGCCTCGCAGCCGTCGATGGAGACGCCGACGTCAAAGCGGTTTTCCTTTAAAAAGCGGCACCATGCGTCGTTAATGAGGATGCCGTTGGTCTGCAGATTGTTCCAGACCTGCACCCCGCGCGGCATGTATCTCTTCTCAAGCTCCACGGCCTTTTCGAAGAAATCCAGTCCCGCGAGCGTCGGCTCCCCGCCGTGCCAGACAAAGGACACGACGTTTCCCTGCATTCCCGACATGGTCTGCCGGATCAGCCGTTCCAATAGGTCAAAGCTCATGCGCGACTGCCGGGCATGGCTCGAATACTGTCCCTTCTCCAGATAGTAGCAGTAGGCGCAGCGCATATTGCAGCGCGAGCCGACCGGCTTTGCCATGACGACGAAGGGGCGCGCGTTTTCCTGCATCTTACTCGGTCTTCAGATTCTTGTCGAAGAAGGCGATGACCTTGTTGAACGAATCCATCGCCTGCTCCTGCCGGTACATCGGCCGGTCGTAATACCAGAAGCCGTGTCCCGCGCCGTCGTAGCGGTGGAATTCATAATCCTTGCCGAGTTTCTTGAGCACCTCCTCGGTCTTGTCGACCTCGGCCGGGGTGGGCATGCGGTCGTCGTTGCCGAAGATGCCGAGGATCGGGCAGGTTATGCCCTCCGCGCAGTCGATCGGCGCGACCGGACGCGCGGGCGACAGGGACTCGGGAGGCGCGACTACGCCGCCGCCCCAGCAGTCCACCGCGGCGTCTACGCCGTCGAGCGTTGCGGCCGCGAGGAAGGTATGTCGGCCGCCGGAGCACATGCCGATGACGCCGACCTTGCCGTTTGCATTGACCTGGTTGCGCAGGAACGCAAGCGAGCCCTCCACGTCCTCCATGACGGATTTGTCCGGCACGCCGCCGGTCTCTCTGGTCTTGCCGGAGACCTCGGGCGCGGTGCCGTCGCCGTAGTCCTCATAGATGTTCGGGCACAGCACGGCATAGCCGTGCGCGGTGAAGCGGCGCGCGGTCTCGCGGCACCACTCGTCCCAGCCGGGCATATGCGGGATCAGCACAATGCCGGGGGTCTTCTGCGCGGTGATCGGGCGCGAATAATAGGCGCGGATGAATTCGCCGTCGTGGCCCTGGATGCGCACGGTCTCTGCAATCATGCCCTCGTAGTCAAAAACCTTGAAGCTATTCCACATACTTTGGATACTCTCCTTTCGATATTCGGATATTCTACCCGAATTATACCACATGCAAAATCCCGGTGCAAGGCAGGAAAGGCTTTCCGGCGAAATTTCCCGTGCACTTTGCATAAAAGATGACGAAATTTTCCGCATGCTTTGTTTGACAATGCCCGACTTTGCCTGTATAATAGAATCAGAAATTTGCGGGAACCGAAACCCGCCGGGCAAACGATATCTTCGATCTGTGTTTGCTCAAAAAAGAAGAAAGGAAAAATGCGTATGTCCATCTACTACGATCTGAAAGAAGAGAGCGCCCGTCTGCCCGATGGGTCGTACTTCCAGACCTGGGAGGCCGAGCAGGTCTATGACCGCGAGCTGCACGTCGCGGTGAACGATCCGAACGCCTCCGACGACAATGACGGCTCCGCCGCCCATCCGTTCAAGACCATCAACGCCGCGGCCGCCATCGCCACCCCCGGCACGAAGGTGCTGATCCACGGCGGCGTCTACCGCGAGACCGTCAAGCCGATGCAGGCCGGCGAGAGCCCGACCCGCATGATCTCCTATGAAGCCTTCGGCGACGGCGAGCC
>JAEEGL010124827.1_pt1 | contig 24495 bp, 14 predicted proteins | sample 9134231 | NCBI WGS metagenome assembly JAEEGL01 (sample SAMN16246548, study PRJNA631951) | gut metagenome | biome: gut microbiome; feature: rumen; material: fiber-attached | host: Bos | place: Iran: Karaj | collected 2018-10
CAGTAATCTTAAGATTTTTAAGTGTTACAGGAACTGCTGAATTAATTGCGAGCGTAGTTCCTCTGCTGGAATCAGTAAAGCCTCCATCCAGTACATCAACCCATGTATCACCGGTCTTTCCTGTCACACCTTCAAGGGTTAGGGAACTTGCCATTTCTGTAGTAAGAGTTGAAGTAATGTTTACACCACCTGTAATTGTTCCAGAAATTTTAATTGTATAAGCTGCAGCAATATTTCCATAAGAGATAATTTTTTCTACAGCTTTATTTACTGATGCAAGAGCTGTAGAGGCCGTCATACCATCATTTTCGTTATTACCAGATTGGCTTACATAAAGTGTAGAAGAAACAAATCTTGCATAGAAGGTCTTGTTCCCAGAAGAACCTTTTTCAATTGTTGTAACGGGATCTCCGCTAAAATCACTGGCTTCATACCAGCCAGCAAAGATATATCCTTCTTTTTCCATTTGAGGAAGATTAACGATACTTTTTCTAGAATATTTTCCTGTTTTTATTTCACCACTTGCGAGAGTTCCGCCGTTATCTTCATAGGTAATTGTGTACACTTCATTTAGAGAAATTGAGAGCTCTGCACTTGTAGTAAGACCTTTTACAATACGTACATAGTTTGGAAGTGTGTTTAAAGGAGTTTCACTTGAGAGTGTAGTGTCATAAAAACTGAATAAAAGGTAGTAGGTTCCACTTGTTAGAGCTTCGGAGGTATCAGAAATAGAACGAGTAAAAGTTATAGATTTTTCATCTTCAATTGTGGTGAAGTCTGAAGTTGTAAATATTTTTTCATCAATGCTTGTTTCTTTTGTTTCGTCTTTGAGACTCGCAACTACTCTGTCTGCTGAACCGGAAAAAGAAACTTTTATATTAAGTCCACCAACAGCAAGATTTTCAGTAGTAAGCTTAAAAGAAACTTCGTTCAATTTATTTTTCTGTACATCCACACTTTGTGTATCAGAAAAAGCAATTGCCAGTACATTCGTTCCTGAACTAATTTCATAACTTGCTTCGAGTTTTATTTCCCAGCTGCCTTCTTCACCATCAGCAAAATTGATAATCAGAGCTTTTAAAGCATCTAAATCTGTGGCGGTTTTTGTTTTGGTAGTAAAACCTTCTCGCGTACAAGTAAGAGTAAAATCTGAAAGAAGGTTTACATCTGAAGAGGGATAAATTGTTCTTGCAAGCGAAGTATCATTAACTGAGATTTTTAAAAAAGTTCCAGTATTTTCAGTGTCATTTACTTTGTTTGAAAAAATATTATTACAGGAAATAAATCCAAATAAAATAATCCCTAACAGAGAAGATTTCAATATATTAATAAGTGCTTTTTTCATTTTAGTCCCTCCCCTTTAGTTTTTAATGATTTGTGTCGTGAAAGAATATTTCATATTATTATAAGTAGCTTCCACAGAAACATCGTAAGTGCCTTTAGTCAGCATTCCAGACTTAATATCAATTTGTCTGTCTGACTCAGAATATCTGAAGGATACTGCTTCTGGCATTGAGTCACGATTTAATTCTTCACCATCAAAAGTCCAGATAAGAGTCATGGTTGACTTATCAAAATCATTACCCGCAATTGTTTTTACATCCAGAGTAATTGTACTAGTACTGCTTGCACTTTCAACTATAGGAGGAGTAAATCTGTTTCCATTTCTGAAAACAACAATATCAGCTGTTCCAGTATCTAATGAAGCAGAAAAACCTGCAGAAGTTTCTATCTGAGCTTTTCCTTCAGAATTAATAGACCATTTTGTTACTCTTCCGCTTGTTGGATCAGTAAAGTTTTCTACAGTAAATTTTCCTTTTATGGAATCAATTGTAACACCATTGGCTACTGCGGTATCAGTAAGCTTAATTAATGGTTTATAAGTGTTGTAGCTTGTTGGGACTGGAGTTGAACTATTTGAATTATCTTGAGGAAGCAAAGCAATAGCTCCTGTATCAAGATGGCTAAGGTCATTATCAATATTTAATGAAAAGTTATTGGTACGAACATGAACCGTCTGTTTTGGGCTTCCATCTCCATTGCCAGATGGTATTGTTGCTGTTCCTCCCAGAACAAAACCTTCATCCCCAATGTAAGCAGCTGCTCCATTACTTGCCGCACCATTAAAGCTTACAGTTCCTGAATTAAAGATAACAGCTTTAGCACTGGAGCCATAAGCAATTCCTCCACCACCTTCTTTAGCATAATTATAATAAATGCCCTTATTCCATACAGCAGGAGTATTATCTGTTGCATCAACATAACGACTATAGCCTAGATACAATTTTCCGTTAGCAGCTACATAAATTCCACCACCACTTCCAAGTGCAAGATTTGAACATGAAGTAGATATTGCAGTTTCTGTAATATTTATTGATGTAGAAATTGTATTGTCTGTTGGTGTTCCACTTGCTGAATCATCACCTATAACAGCATTACCGTAGATGTATGTGAGCCCCTTGTTGTAAATACCGCCGCCATCACCTGGTGCACCATATGCATATGAAGCAAAATTATTTCTGATTATTCCATCTGAAAATGTAAATGTTCCATATTTTGTGGCACTGTCATATCCAACATAAACACCTCCGCCATGACAGCAATTATTGAATTCTATAACACCGCCTGTCATAGTAAAATTGCCCATATTGTAGATTCCGCCACCATAGGTGTTACTATTAGATACATTTGAATTATATTTTATACAACCGCTGTTCATGACAAGTATGCCAGTATCAACATTCTTAATTCCAGCCCCTCGCCATGAAGTATTATTTTTGATTGAACCTGTCCATTCTTTTTCTGTAGATGCATTTTCATAACCAAGGTATAAATGGCCAGTATTACAAATTCCGCCTCCATCTTCACAATTATTCGAACTGATTTCTGCACTTCTATTTATAAATAAAGTTCCTGCGTTATAGATTCCACCACCAGCAGTTTTTGCATTATTATTAGAAATTATTACACCATCTCCCAATGTAACGGTTGCTTCGCTTGCAATAAATAATCCGCCACCTTTCGCTGAATATGGATCTGAAGAAGAATTTGCAGGCTTGTTACAACCATTTTTTATAAGAAGATTTTCAACTTTTACAGGAACAGCTGTTGCAATTACAAGTGCACTTCCAGTATCACTGTTTGAACTACTTGATAATCCTCTGTTAATCATATCTGTTGGAGCATTAGGTACCCCAGCAGTCTCTCCCGGATCATTCTTTCCCTTAAGCAAGATTGACTTGGCATGCTCTTGTGTTATTTCTACTGGTATAATACTTCTGCCATAATCACTAGTTCCCTCATGCGGTCCCGTAACATCGCCGTCAATATAAATTGTCCAGTCTGCAGTTGGATAAGGATGGTTGATGATATATTTACAAGCCTTATCAATTGTTTCAAAAGGATTTGTTTCTGTTCCGTCTCCAAAGTGTCCATCAGAGTCTGGCTCAGTGTTATCGTATCCTGTTCCGGATACGTAAATGACGGTTTCGAAGAATTGGGCTTTGAATTTTTTGTTGCCGGTGGTGCCGGCTTCGATTTCTGTGACTTTGTTTTCGCTGATAATGTTGCCGAGGTCATCTGTTTCGTACCAGCCAAGGAAGACATTTCCTTCTTTTACCAGTACTGGAAGAGTAAAGTGGCTGCGAACAGAGTATTTTTCAATTGCAGTTCCGGCAAAACCATAGTTTACGAAATTGATAGGTTCTTGATCCTGATCATAATATTCTATTGTATAAACTTCATTCAGATTCAAAGAAATTCTTGCTTCTGTAACAACCTGAGACAGAATGCATATGTAGCTTTCCCATTGGTTCAATTCAGTAAGAACAATGTTTTCGTCAGAACCGTTTTTTGCAAAGAATTCAAAAAGAAGATGATATGTACCAGGAGTAAGACTTTCTTCATCATTATCAAGATTCTTTTTAGAATAGATAATTTCTCTTGAAGGGAGTTCTGCAAAATCAAAAGTTTTTGTTTCTTTTACAGATCCATCAAGGGTACTCAGAGTGGCCTTTACAAGATCAGCATTTGTATCTGAAGAAAGATCAACAGTAATATTAAATCCGCCGTTTCCAGAGGCTGCTGTAGATTTCAGTTCAAACGAAACTCTGTTGTTTCCATAATTAATGTTATATCTAACAGTATCTGCATAAGTTATTCCGTTATAGGTTGCAGAAAGAGTGAAAGTCCAGGCACCAGGGGTGATTTCGAGTTTTTCAAATTTTGTAATGGATTCAGCGGTTGCGAGAAGTTTTTCGCTATCTTCTCCTTCGAGAAGACCTGTGAGTCTGAAGTTTATTAATTCATCTGGAGATATTGAGGTTGGATAATAAGTTTTTGAATCTGAATATCTTTTAACCCTGCTTACTCCAATTGAAATATATGCTTTGCCATCATCAAAATTTTCTGAACTTTGATTAAAAAGGCCGGAACAAGAAGCAAGTAGTAAAAGTGCAGAAGAAATCAGTGCGGCAATTTTACAATGCGAATGTTTGAAATGTCTTTTCATATAAATAAACTCCAATCCTTATTCTTTTGTAATCTGAGCGTTCCATGAATGATGGAAGGTTTCGTTGTTAGCGAGAAGTGTAATATCGTAAATACCTTTTGCAAGGGATGTCATATCAAAAGTAAATTCTTTATCTGTACATTCCTGAACTACACTATTAACTTTCCAGACATAAGAGTTATAGCCTTCTGGCGCGGTAAATATTTTACCAGTAACTTTACCATCAGAAGTAATATCAGCAATTTTAACTTCAATATCCTGACTGCCTGGAACTGCAATATTAATTGTAAACAGGCCGGTTTTTAAGAGTTTGATTTCTTCAACCTGAAGTGTCCAAGGTTCGCCGAAGTTATTGTCGGTCCATTCACCAAGGTATGAAGAATTCTGGAATTCGATTGCAGTAGCCTTTTTGCCAGGGAATTCAGTAAGCAGATCTGGAACTTCTACAATAAATGTTTTAGAAACACCTGTGCTGCTTTCTTCAATTTCGCAGGCACAGTTTCCATTATATGCTGAATGGAAGGCTTCAGTTACATCAGGGTAATTAATTGGAGAATAACCTTTTAAAAGGAATTTCATTCCTGTCGCATTCGGATTATCGCACTTAACTGTAATGTAAACTTTGTCGTAGTCTGCTAAATCTTCAAACTCCCAGTAAGCAGAACTATAAGGATTTCCCGAAATATTTATTTCGGAAATTGAATCAAAAGTTACTGAATTCTTATCTACTGAGACAGAAGCTCCGGCCTGCATTGCTGGATTTTTTACTATATAAGAATCAGTTTCTTTAGTGATTTTATTGAAGTCCGGATCAATAAGATCTGAATCTTTAATCAGTTCAATTTTCTCTATATAGCAGTTGTAGTCTCCGGCCCAGCCGCCACTTTTTTCGTCTGCGCCAACAACCCATCTGTTTTCAATTCCAAATGCATTAAGGCCAATTCCCTGAGGAATTGCAAACTCTATGGTAGCTTTATCTGTGGTTACGGGAACAAGTTTCTGGAAGTATCTTGCTCCGGTATTTGTTTTTACAAAACTAAAGTTAAAACCATGCTCTTCATCCGGATACAAGCTGTCGCCCTTAAGGGTAAGTTTTAATGTCTGATAGTCTGCAAGATCCTGAAGTTTCCAGCAGAAAGTTTCATCCCATTTTGCAGGATCTTCGCCTTCAACTTTTCTGAATGAAAGCTTATTGGTAGTAAGCGCTTCGCTGCTGTGTTCTATTGTCAAAGTTGGCCAGGTAACAACATAGCCAGAAGCAGTTTCTGTGGTAGAATTGAATTCTTTTTCAAAACTAACGGTGAATGTATTTTCGCCGGCTTTAATTGTTTGAGCAGCGGCTTCTCCAAAATATATTACGTTTTTCTGGTCACCAATTAATGTGTAAATTTTTGCCAGAACAGAAATCGCTGAACCAATTGGAACTTCTTCAAAAGTAATGTCTGTTTCAGAATCTAAGTTTAGGGCTACAGTTTTTGCCTGTTCATAATCGCCCAAAAGTTCAATATCAATATATAAGCCTGAGGCTTCTTCTTTTTCTGCAATTTCTCCCTGTCTTGAAGTAACTGCACGCGATGTATTGATTTTGAATGTTATTGAACCTGTTGATTTTTGTGCAAGATTTGAATTGTAGCACCCTGTAAATGTAAGAATTAGACTGACTAAAAAAGCTGATAGTGCTGATTTTATGAGTTCTTTGGAAAAACACATAGAATCCCCCTTATTATAGAAAGAATAACATGTTTTTATTCGATATGCAAATTTTCAGAATACATCTTGCAATTATCAATTTAATTGTGTACAATCAAATTATGGATACTATTGAAACTCAGGATTTTAATCCTTTAGCACTTGATAATCAGCTTTGTTTTGCTCTTTATGTTTGTTCAAAAGAAATAATCAGAAAATATACTCCGCTACTTGATCCTCTTGGACTTACTTACACTGCTTATATTACTTTGCTTTGTCTTTGGGAAAAGGATAATGTTCCGGTTAAGGAACTTGGTTCACGTCTCTTCCTGGATTCTGGAACTCTTACTCCGCTGCTTAAGAAAATGGAAGCTCAGGGGCTTGTTACACGTACACGCAGCGGCAAGGATGAACGAACAGTTTATATTCAGCTGACTAAAGAGGGTAGAGCCATGAAGAAAAAGTGTGCCGATGTTCCTCAGCAGATGATGTGTCAGAATATTCTGGATATGAAAAAAGCAGCTCCTCTTCTTAAGACTCTTCATCAGATTATGGAAAATATGTCTGAAAAGGATGATTCAGAAGAAAAGCCTGCAGAAAAAGCGGAATAAACAAAATCATACAAAATTTGAAAAATCGTTGCTCTCATGTTAAAATCTGTAACAGACTTTTGGATATGAGGGTAACGGATGGATTTTCAGAAGTTTGTAGATGGTTTTAAGCCAATGACATGTATAATGTCAGTTGAAAAACTTCCTGATGGTAAATATGGTGAAATCAGAATTGTAGCAGGCAACAAGGCATATATTGATTCTGTAGAAAATATGCCGGATATGCCTGAACTTCTTTCTAAAAAATTTGTTCCAAATAGTTTATATCAGAATTATTTACCTAAAGATCCAAATTTCGAATTATTCTGCTATAACAGCGCAGTCTTAAAAAAGCCAACACATGCCTATGTTCATCCAGACCGTTTTGATTTCTGGTTTGATCTTTTTTCTCTTCCGCTCGATGCTGATGATGGTAACCTCTGCTACTGTACATACACTCAGGAATTAACTCACGAAGCAGAAACTTCTAAAATGACAAACGTTTCTCAGGATACTGCTGCCGAGGTCTTAAGCACCTGTATTAAACTTAGAGGTGCTACAGATTTTAAGACTACGATGAAAGAAGTAATTAAAGATATCCGCGAGATTTGTGGTGCAGCCTATTGTGCAATTCTTACTATTGAAGAGCTTGCACAAAAGTGTTCAATTCTTGGCGAAGATGTTTCATCAGATTTTGTAGATTATGATCCGGCCTGGTTTACAGAAGATTTTTATGATATTGCAAAAACCTGGGATAGTATTATTGGAGGCAGTAACTGTATCATTTTACAAAATGAACAGGATATGGAATATCTGAAAGAGAAAAATGCAGTCTGGTATAATTCACTTTCGGAAGCACATGTAAACAGTCTTGTTTTGTTCCCGTTGAAAAATGGTTTTGAACTGATTGGTTATATCTGGGCTACTAATTTTGATACAGAAAAGACAATGCATATTAAGGAAACTCTTGAGCTTACAACTTATTTTATTGCTTCTGAGATTTCCAGCTATCAGATGTTTGATAGATTCAGAATCTTAAGTACGGTAGATATGCTTACCGGTGTTCTTAACAGAAATGAAATGAATAACCGTGTAATGCAGCTTGGCTCAGATGCTCGTCCTAACAGAAAAAATATTGGTGTTGTATTTGCCGATTTGAATGGCCTTAAGCATATGAATGATAATAATGGTCATTCTGCCGGAGATCAGATGATTAAAGATGCTGCTAATATTTTGAAAGAGGTTTTCCCGGATACAGAGATTTATCGTGCTGGTGGAGACGAGTTTATGGTTCTTCTTCGTGATACAACTATGGAGTACATGCAGCAGCGCGAAAAAGAATTAAAGAGCAAAGCACTTGAGTCTAAAGCTGTTAGTTTTGCAGTTGGTCTTTGTCTTGAAGAAGATAGTCAGCATATTTATGATGCTATGAAAACTGCTGACAAAAGAATGTACGAAGATAAAAAGAAATATTACGAACTGTTTCCTGAACAGAAAAGAAGATAGGTCTTTGTCCGATTTTGCTTAGGGCCCCTGTATTTATTTATGAAAAAAATTCTACTTTCGTTGTTTTTGATATCTTTAATTTTTTCACTTCCTGCACAGGATCGCCCGAATCAGGGAATTGGTAATCTGATTTATTTTGAACGCGCTTATCCTGATATAACTTTTACCCGTCATTATGATACTTCCATTTCTGAATGGATGGTGGAGATAAAAGTCCCGGACACTCCTGGTGATAAAGATGGACCTGGAAAAACCTATGAATTTTACTGGGCAAATGGAAGTATGATTCCTGCCTCTGAGCTGGCAAATAAAAGCAACTACTGGTCTTTACTATATAATTATGATGTAGAACTTTTTGATCCTGCAAATTATTCAGAAGAAGAGCGTGAACGTATTAAGCAGTTTGGTTCTGCAGAAAGCAGAAAAAATGGTGCCGGAACTCCAATGTATTTTTTTGATGCGCTTTATGATTCTGGCAGCCGGCGTTCTCTTGAACAGCATATTGTTCGCATAAGTTTTCTTGGAAACCGTACAAACGTGCATGAAAGAATTAAAGAGCCGCTGCGCAGAGTAGAAGAAAAGGTTTTTGCTCTTGCAGCGACTTCACCAGAGGTTCAGGCTTTTCTTAATAATATAAAATCAAACGATGCTTATCAGTGGCGGATTATCGCGGGCACAAATCGAAAATCTTTTCATAGTCTTGGTATTGCAATTGATGTGCTTCCTAAGTCTCAGGGCGGCAAACAGATTTTCTGGAGCTGGGCAAAAGATAAGTATCCTAATACCTGGATGCTGGTTCCTCTTAAAAACCGCTGGATGCCGCCGGAATCAGTTATTAAAATTTTTGAAGAAGAAGGCTTTATCTGGGGTGGCAAGTGGGTTATTTATGATAACATGCATTTTGAGTACCACCCCGAATTAATTGAATATAATTTTAGGCATTAGACCCGGTGATTTCGATCCCTTCGACTTCGCTCAGGGACCGAAACCACAGTTACTTATCTAACTCTTCAAATCTTTTTTTCATCGTCGGATTATTTCTTGTCAGCTTTTTGATTGTAAGGTCTTCAAGCTTGTTGTTTGCAAGGCGCAGATTGTTGTCCGACTTCTCAAACAAATCTTTAATCTTCTGAAGTGTTTTGATTGCCTTATCAATTTCTTCAATGGCAGAAGAATGCTGTCTCATGGCAAGATCAACATTGTTCAGGAATTTATCTTTGAACAGATTAAGGTCGCTTTCAAAGTTTGTGATATCAATATTCTGATTCCGTATCTGTGCAATTTCTCTTTTGTACTCAAGGCTGTTAAGAGCAGCATTACGCAGAATCGTAATTATCTGACTAAAGAACTGCGGACGAATCACATACATCTTAGGGTACTTGTAAGAAACATCTACAATGCCGGTGTTGTAATAATCATTATCTTCCTCGAGCATTGAAACAAGAACCGCATATTCACATTTTTTTTCGTTGCGGTCTTTGTCGAGTTCCTTAAAAAAGTCTTCGTTCTTTTTCTTTGTGGCAGTTGTGTCTGTCTGATTTTTCATTTCAAACATGATGGAAATGAATTCTATTTTATCTTCGCCGTCGCCGCTAAAGTCGCGGAAAATAAAGTCGCCCTTACTGCCGCTAGAAGAAGACACTTCGTTGTCCTTTTCAAAATAGGCATTCTGAAAACCGATGGCGCGGTTTTTGTTGAACTCTGCAAGGCAGAACTGTTCGAGGTCTTCACCAATCTGCTTGGTAGATTCCTTTGCCTTAAAGTCTTTGTAAAAGGCAATGGTCTCGTCCTTTGCCTTGAGCTGTGCGTTGTACTGTTCTTTAAGAGTATTTTCGCGAAGCTGTGCCTGACTTTCTTCAAGGCGGAGCTTACTCTGGAGGTCTTGAATCTGGCTTTCTTTTTCCTGAAGTGCAGTTTTTACTTCTAGTTCAGATTTTGATTTATTTGCTTCGATAGTGCTGCGAAGCTGTGTGATTTCCTGTTCTTTTTGTGAGAGCGCAATTTTGAGTTCAGCTGCAGATTTGTCTTTCATGCTGTTAAGTTCGTTATTACGGGCTTCGAGCTGGCTCTTGAGTTTTGCAATTTCATCGTCTTTTGCTGAATTGGCTTTTGTAACTGCAAGATCTACAGCCATCTTCTTTTCAGAATCCATTGCTGCTTTCTGGCGCTGGAGTTCATCATTAAACTCGCGGGTTCTTACCTGTTTTACAATTTCTGCATATCCTGCTTCATCAATCTGAAAAACTTCGCCGCATTTTGGACATTTTATTTCTTGCATTTTTTGACCTCTGAATTTATTATAGCATAATTATGAATATCAATAAACGAAGAAAGGGATTCGATAAATCTTCTATTTTAATGCTGGTGGCTTTAATCTGTCTTATGGGAGGCGGATATCTTATTGGCCGTAAAAAGGCGCGCTTTAAGGAAGCGGCTACCTTGCCATTCTATCAGATTCAGATTAGTGATGTTGCTGATGGTGAATATATTGGAAAAACTTATACAACTTTTTTACATCTTCAGCTTAAGGTGATTGTAGAAGATCATAAACTTAAAGATATTCAGGTTCTGGAAAATGATGGGATTGACGGCGAAAAAGCACGCCCTATAATTCAGAAAATGCTGGAGCAGAATGAGATTGTAGTTCCTGCTGTAAAAGGTGCTGAGCTTGGAAGCATTGTTTATATAAGCTGTGTAAGTACGGCGCTTTCTGAAAAATAGAACGAAAAAATCATCAGATAAAACATAAGAAATTCAACTTATTCTAAAGAAATGGTCCTCGTGGTAGTTTTCTATCACGAGGTTTTTTATGAAAATCAGGAAAGCATTTTTAGGAGTAGTGTTGGTTTTTATGAGCTTAGCAAGTGTACAGGCAAATCCGTTTAAAATTAATGAATCAGACTATCAGTCGATGATTGAAAAAACTATTGTAAGTACAGGCAATAATGCCAGAATGAAATTTGTACTTAAAAAAATCCGCAATGGTGAACCTGTTAAAGTTGCAGCGATTGGTGGTTCAGTAACTGAAGGTGCTGGACCTGCAGATTTTAAGGATGGCTATGCTTATCAGTTCTTCCGTGCACTTAAAGCAAAATATGCTCCTGGTGATGGAAGCAATCTTTCTTTTAATAATGCAGGCTTGAGCGGAACAGGCTCTCTTCTTGGAGTTGTCCGCTATGAAAAAGATGTCGTAGAAGTTTGTGGTGGTGCACCAGATCTTCTTATTGTTGAGTTTGCTGTAAATGATAATGGTGATGTTCTTTGTCAGCGCAGCTTTGAAGCAATTGTTCGCAAGGCTCTTAAAGACAATAAGGAATGTGCTGTACTTGTTCTTTACTGTGCTGCAAGCTATGGAAATACTTCAACTCAGAAAAAGCCGGTTGCAGATTTTTATTCTTTACCTCAGATAAATATGCTTCAGGTTGTAAATGATTCTATGGCTGCTAAAGTATTTACAAAAGAGCAGTATTATTCAGATTATGTTCATCCGACTTTTGAAGGCCATCAGTTTATGTGCGATTGTCTTATGACTCTTGTAGATATGCTTGATAAGGGTAAGGTTGTTGCCGGAGTTTCTGTACCGGACAATACTTTTAAGGAGCCTTCTTTTGAAGGAATGACAAGAATCCTTCCGGATAATAAAGATCCTGGAATTATGATTTCTTATGGTGATTTTACAGAAGTTGATAAGAGTTGTCAGAGTTTGAAAAAGACTAATGCTTCTAACTTCCCTGAAAACTGGAAAAAGAAGATGGATGCAAAATCAACAAATGCTCCATTTAAGATGGCTCTTACCTGTAAGAATCTTGTGTTTGTATATAAGGTTCAGGCCAGCGGTAGTGCAGAAATATTTGGTAAGGCCGAGATTTATGTTGATAACCGCAAGGTTGCAACCTGCGACGGAGGAAAAGATGGCGGCTGGAATAACTGTGAGCCTATTACAATTATTGATGAGCCAACTGCCGGTAAACATATTGTGCTTGTAAAAATGGCACCTGGTTCTGAGAGACTCGGATTCACTATTGTTGCAATGGGGTATTCAAAATAACTAATTCTTTTTGCCGTATTTTTCTGCAAACTCTTTTGCAGAAATCGGCTTAGAAAAATGGAAGCCCTGGAGATAGTCGCAGCTGATGTCTCTCATTGAGTCGGCCAGCTCCAGACTTTCAATTCCTTCTGCGGTAACAGTAAAGCCCATCTGCTTAAAGGTCTGTACCAGCGTTGGAAGAATCTTATCTTTTTCCTTAAAATAATCCCAAACAAATTCCATATCAAGTTTAATGTTGATGAACGGACATTTTTTCATTCGCGCAACATTTGAATATCCACGGCCATAATCATCAAGTACAAACAGGAAGCCCGATTCCTTCATTTTATTCATTTGAGATTGAAGAAGGTCAAAATCAATCATTGACTCTTCTGTAATTTCAAGATGAATTGTTTCTGGGGCAACATTATATTTTTCAAGAATGGCTTTGAATCTCTTATCTAAATCTCTGCGTAAAAACTGAATTGGAGAAAGGTTTACGTTTATCCACGAAAGGCCCATAGCATCAATATCATTTTCTTTTATGAATTTACAGGTCTTTTCAAACATCTGTTCACCAAGTTCATTAATGCGTCCATTCTTTTCTGCAATTGGAATAAATAAGAATGGCGGAATGTAGTCTCCGGTTGTATCGCGGATTCTGGCAAGGGATTCTGCTCCAATGAGTTTTCTTGTTTTTGCATCAAAAACCGGCTGAAGGAAAAGTTCAATTGAATTCTGATCAACGGCAGTTTCTACAGCGCGCTTAATCTGCATATTCATTTCTGCTTTGTTGATATCTTCATAAGTTATATATTCATGAACCTGAGAGTCTGGATCCAGTTCGGCGAGGGTTGAAATTATTGTGGTAAAAAGAATACTTTTGTCACTTGAGATAATATCTGGTTTTACCTGTGTAAAGCTTATTTCCAGATACATATCAATATCATCATCTGTATTCCACGGAGCCTGGAAACGCTGTGTAATGTAAGTTTTAATGAGGTCTGCTTCTTCCAGATTTTTTCCAACTAAAACAAAGCGTCCATCATGAAGATAGAACGGAAGAAGTTTTGGAAACGTTTGTTTAAGATAGTTTCCTATAAGCAAAAGTCCTTTATCGGTTTGAGTATAACTGTAGATTTCGCGAAGATCAGAATAATTATGAATTGAAAAACCTAGAATCAAAGGATGCCATTCTGGTTTTATTTCTTCGAGTAAAAATAAAAGAGCTTTTTTATTGAAGGTACCACTTTTTTCTTCTATGAATAAGGTTGGATTTTCAAAGGAAAGATAAATTATGATGATTGAAATGAGCGTAAAGAAATTCATTACGAGATAAGTTGGATGAACTATTCGTACGATATAACCTGCCAGCAATACAAGATTGTAAGCAATGATAGGAAGGAATTCTCCGTGTGAAAGTCTTTTACGGTTCAGAACAGTAAAAAAGATACAGGCTGCAATATAATAAAATGCGCAGATATAAATCAGATTATAAAGAGGGCCCTGACTGTATTTGCCATCATCAGAAATACAGAATATTGAATCAACAAAAAGATTTGAAAGTATTACTAAATTAATTGCAATAAACGGAATAAGATATGTGATGATACGGCGCAATTTAAAACGAATGTCTTTTGCAAGAATGATGTTTGTAAACATTGTAAAACACATAATTCGCTGCGCAAAAAGAATAAAGTAAATAACATTCTGGAGGCGAAGAATAAAATTTGGAATATTGTTTACGAATTCCAGACAAACGGCGCAACCAACATCAACAAAAATTGTAGTGGTATCAATAATCAGAATAAATAAAAAAGATTTATGAAGCCTTATTGGTAATCTTGGCTGTGTAAAATAAAAAATGAGAAAAGTTGAGATGATAACTAATTCGGGAATAACGAGATCGTAGTTCCACATGATAAACCTCCCTCACAAAGGTATATTTATATTATGAGGGAGGCTTTATAAATTCGCAATAAAAACTTTATAGTTCTTCCTGTGTAACGCTTACGTTACCAATCCAAACATCATTTGTATCCAGACCAAGATTAAACTCAAGGCGGGCTGTTGCATCTGTATCATTTTCCATTGTGAAGAAATATGAGTAGTGCTTTACTTCGGTTGTAAGTTCCGGATAGTATTCTGGTGAATAAACTGCCCAGCTGTTGTCTGCATCGCCGCCAAGCTTAATTGCAATCTTGCGTGATGCGCCGGCCTTAGCATCAAACTGAATCTTATACGAGTAGCCTTTTGCAACAGGAAGATGCTGAATCAGCTGAACAGAATAATTCTGATTTCCAGGCTTTGTGATTTTTACACGACGTCCTTCGCCTTCGCTTACTGAAGTTGCAGCTCCGCCAAAATCTGAGAGTGCAAGAAAATACCAGGCGCGGTTTTTAACGTCCATATTTTCATTTGTTGTCATTCCAGAGTTTTTTGCTTCAGTAACTGCATTTTGCATCTGTGAGTCAAAAATAAAGTTACGGTCATCTGCTGTTTCAAATGTGTTGAACATTTTTTCGTCGCGCTGTGGAGTTGGGCGCTTTACGTTTGTGGCATAAGATTCATCTTTATCATAAACACGTACGTAATCTATAAGCATCTGTGCAGGCAAAGATGTGTCTTCTGGAGCAACGCCGCCATCATAATTTCCGCCTAAGGCTAAGTTCAAAAGAATGTAGAATGGTTTGTCGAAAGGAGCAGGGTAAGCATATGGCTCTGATTCTCCGGCTCCTAAAGACCACCACTGTGAAGTTTCGTAGAACACATTATCATCAACAAGCCAGCGGAGAACTCCTGGTTCCCATTCAAGTGAGTAAACATGAAATTCTGCGATAGTTTGTCCTGTCGGGAATTTATACATTCCGCCTGTATATTTATTTCCCGGCCATGGCTGTCCAAAATGTACTGTTCCGTAAACGCGGTTTGGAAGTCTTCCCTTTGCTTCGAGAATATCAATTTCTCCGGAAGAAGCCCAGGTTCCATAATCTGTTGTTGAAGGCAAAAGCCAGAAAGCCGGCCACATTCCGTTTCCCTTTGGCATCTGGATTCTTGCTTCAATGCGGCCATAGGTTTTTGTAAATAGCTCTGTGCCGTCATCTTTTACTGTGCGGAGGCGTGCAGAAGTGTAAGCGCAGCCTTCGTAATTTTCTTTACGTGCTTCAATTACAAGATTTCCGTTTTTTACAAAAGCGTTTTCTTTTCGGTAATACTGAAGTTCGTTGTTGCCCCAGCCTTCGAGTCCGTACTGGCTTCCGGTTCCAATCTGAAAATCCCATTTTGTGGTATCGATTTTGTTTCCGTTGAATTCATCGCTCCACACAAGGTGCCAGCCTTCAGGTGCTTTTGCTTTTTTCATTTCTGTGCATCCCATAAAAACAATGCATGCAGCTAATGCGGTTGCAGCACTTCCTACAATAATGTTTCTTGAAAAATGAACCATAATATCTCCAACAATATTAAATTAAAATCCATGTTTGAATTGCGCGTGGCGGGCACTTGAGGTAAAGCGGAGTTGAACTGTTATCTGTTGTGTCTGCTGCGGCGGTGCGGGCTTTTTCCCAGTTGCGGACATCTGCGGTTTGTGTACCCTTGTCTGATTCAATTTTGAATTCAAAGGCAAGGTCGGCTTCTGTTCTGTTTGTAACTATAAGTACAATTGAACCGTCCGGGTTTTTAAAGGCAACTGTTTCTGCTTCGTCTGTGAGATGTCCGCTAACGGTTGCCGGCGTCATATATGAAAAGAACTCTGAGCCAAGTCTTACAGCGCCAGGTTTAATAAAGCGGCTGAAGTGGCCAATGTAATAATATGAGCTCTGGAAATGCAGAATGCCCTGTTCGTCATCTGCAAGAATCGGTGCATCACAATAGTTTCCTACATGATTAGGGCCGCCCTTCATATCGAGCACGATATTCCAGTCAATCCATTTTGTTGTACCGCTCTTAAGGTCATTGATGATATTATGAGCGTAACGTTCTCCCGTAAACCAGGCTCCATTGCGTGGTCCGCCTTCGATACATCCTTCTGTAAAAATCAAATCGAGACTTGGATACTTGCGGGCAATTTCTTTGATGTTTTCATACTGGTCGCCTGAGTACCAGTGGAAGGCAAGTCCGGCAACGTATTTTTCTGCTCCTGGAACTTTGAGCGATTCTTCGAGGCGTTCAAGAGCAAGGTCGCGGTTATGATCCCAGATGTAAATTTTTACATCGCCAAAGCCTGCTTTTTCGAGAGCAGGTCCAAGATATCGTGCCGCAAATTCTCCTTCTTCTGTTGCAGAGTATTCGCAGGAATCCCATGTCTGAACCGCAGCCGGTTCGTTTTGTATTGTGACAAAGCTGATTTTAATACCGCGCTCTGCCATCTTCTTAATAAAGGTCACAAAATACTGGGCCCATAATTCCCTGTAGCAGTCCAAGAGGTGACCGCCATGGTTCATATCACCGTTATCTTTCATCCATAATGGAGGTGACCATGGACTCATCAGAAAATGGACGTCGCTACCTTCGTCCCTTGCAGCCTTCTGAACTTCCACGGCCAATGGAGAAATATATTTATCGGTACGATCCATAGAAAAAGACTGGAGAGATTCATCCTTTTCTGGAACGCAAGCCCAGTTATCAAGAGAAAAATCACAGGAATTCATATGAATGCGTGCAAAGCGGTAGCCGTTTCCTGTTTTTGGATTATAGTACGCTTCGATTGCCTGCTTTCTAATTTGTGCCGGCAAACGTGAAAGAACATAACCTGAAGATTCAGTAAGGGCACCACCAAAGCCGTAAAACTTCTGATGTGTTTCTTCTGGTCTGAGAGTAAGAGTAGTTGGAATCCATCCACCACCTTCATAAATTCTTTCTTCTGGAGAAAGCTCCCAAATGCGTTCAGCTGTATCTTTTGCAGTTTCATATAATTTTTCGATTTTCATGCCTTGAGTATAAACTCCGCAAGCTGGTTATGAAAGTTTGATAATTTTCTGAATGGTGTAGATATTTCGGTTTTTTAATAAAATTAATTAATTAGAATAATTAATTAGAATAAAGCAGAGAGAATTTGCAAGATTGTCAATTGTGATTTATAATTATATGTTATTAAATATAATTGTTGTTTAAAAAAAGGAGTTTACAGCATGAGCAACAAGCAAAAGTTATCAGACATCGTTTTTAGTAAAAAATTGTTTATTATCTATTTGTGTACATATTTTGTACCATTTTTCTGCAGTTGGCTGGCATTTATTTTTCTTAAAATATTTACCCCAGCAGATACAGTACAAGGAATGACTTCTGCAACAGGTGTAATTGGAAGTATAGCTATTGTGACCTTTGTCCTTGTCTGGTGGTTTTCGCAGAAAAAGCGTTTTGAAAAGTTTGATCCGGGTAATCCAGACTCAGTCAAAAAAATGAATAAACTGGCAAAAAGTTTTCAGAATATTACCCTTGCAACTGCAATTGCAAATGGTGCTGTTTATGCGGCTCTTGTTCAGCTTTGTTTTCATCTAAAGGGAGTGGTTGTTGATACAGCCCCTCTTTATACAACCTGTATTGGCAATGTAATTGTTATTTCTGCAACCTTCTATATTCGTTTCTTACAGACTTTGGAAGAGTCTCTTTATTCGCTTCCATACAGTAAAGAATTTAAGGGTCTTTCTTTAATTATGAGAAGTGGTCTTATAAGTGGCTTTACTTCTATTGGAACTCTTATGATTACGGTAACGCCGGTATTTGTTACAAACCTTCAGGATCTCCCGGTTTCAACTTTAATCTGGCATTATGTTTTCCCAGAGGGAATTATTGGAGCTACCTTTATTGTAATCTGTAGTTTATTGCAGGCTAGAGGTATGAGTCGCCGTGTAAAGATGATTACAGATTTTACACAGCAGGTTGCCGCAAATGATTATACTGGTGAAACTCTTATGGTAGAAAGCCGCGATGAGTTTGGTCTTCTTATTAATGACCTTAATGCATTTAAAGATACAACACAAAAACTTCTTAAAGACATTGATAAATCTGTTTCTGTAGCAGCCAATACAGCTGATGATGTAAGCACAAGCATGACAGAAACTTCTGCTGCGGTAGAAGAAATTATGGCAAACATCAACAGTGTAAAAAATCGTGTTGAAAATCAGGCAGAAGGTGTAAATAAGAGTGATCAGACAATTCAGAACATGATTCTTAAAATCAATGAGCTTAATGAAAGTGTACGTTCTCAGGTAAATGGAGTTTCAACTTCATCAAGTGCTGTTGAAGAAATGGTAGCAAATATTCGTTCTGTAACTCAGATTCTTGAAAACAACACAGCAACTGTTCAGAAGCTTGGAACTGAATCAGAAAACGGACGTAAGCAGATTCATGAAGCGGCAAAGCTTGCTAACGTAATTCTTGAAAAATCTGCTGGACTTGTAGAAGCTTCGTCTGTTGTTCAGAGTATCGCTTCACAGACAAACCTTCTTGCTATGAACGCTGCAATTGAGGCTGCCCACGCTGGTGATGCAGGTAAAGGTTTTGCGGTTGTTGCCGGTGAAATTCGTAAGCTTGCAGAACAGTCTAATGAGCAGGGTAAAAAAATTAATTCTCAGTTGAGTGAACTTCAGGAAATAATTGAAAACGTTTCTAACAATACAAAATCTGTACAGAATCAGTTTGAAGTAATTTTTGAACTTACTGGTAAAGTTCAGGAACAGGAAACTGTAATTAAGAACGCTATGGATGAGCAGAATGCGGGAAGTACACAGGTACTTCAGTCTATCAGCGAGATTCAGACTTCAACTGATATTGTAAAAGAAAACTCTGGAATTCTTCTTGAGGGTGGAAAACAGATTGGTCAGGAAATGTATCACCTTGCAAATGTTACCCGCGAGATTACAGATTCTATGAATGAGATGGCTGCGGGCTCTGGACAGATTACTAAGGCTGTTGAACTTTGTATGGATCTTACAAATGACAACCAGAAAAACTTCAGCGCATTAAGAGCTGAAGTTGGAAAGTTTAAGATTTAGTAACAAAAATATTAAACAAAAGAAAACCGGTGGTTGAGTGCTTCGCAAAGCGAAAGGTATCAAAACCACCGGTTTTTTATTTATACAAGTTCAATTTTTATTTCTTTAATTTTTCCGTTGCGGGCAAACAGGTCTGCAGACTCTTGTGCTGTAAGACTTGTGCTTTCGCGAGGAGCTTTTCCATTTACGGAAATTGCTGGTGCTTTTGCGCCGGCAGCAAGTTTATAAGTTACCTTTGCGCCACACCAGGTAAAGCTTAAAGTGCCGTCCTTAAAGAATTCAGATTTCTTGAGGATTACCGGTTTAAAGCATGCCTGTCCGTTTTCTATATCTACACCGAGTTCGCCCCAGCGGGTAAGAACCTCTTCTTTTACCTGGCCAGTCATACCAGGCTGCTTTGCCCCCTGCAGGTACGGAGTGTGCGAATAAGGATCCGCTGGGAACGCACCGTACACTTCGGCCTCCTTATTAAATCCAATACCGGCGCGCACTTCGTAATAAGCAGCCTCGAGCTCCCTAACCACGTCGGCCGAAGCCCCCTTATTTATTGCAGCTATTGTGTTCTCCTGAGCGGCAAGCAAAAGCTTAGAAACCATGTGCCAGTAAATACTACCGAGACCTTCGTACGCATAGAAAGTTCCACTGCGACCCGTAAAGCTCTGGTGGTTGAAAGTTTTTTCGTAAAGGGCTTCGAGAGCAGCGAGTTCTTTTGCCTTAGGCTTTTTAGCAGCCGGAAGTTTGTCGCAGAAGTCGCGGAGGAAGTTTACATTTCTGAACTCACCGTTAAAGTGATATTTTCCGTTACAGTCTGCATAAAGAATTGAATTACCGGTTTTGGCAATTAAGCCACGGAGTTCTTCAACTTCAACGCTCTTAATTACATTTTTTGCTTCGAATGCAGCAAGCTCTTTGTTAGGGTAGAGCATGTAAGAATTCTGGCGAGGCTCATACATGCGGCTGGCGCGGAGGGCTTTGAGAACTCCGAGAGCCTCTTTTGGTTCGAGCACACCACTTGAGAGAACAGCAACCTGGCCTTCGAGCATTTCCTGAAGGTATTCAATTTCCATCTTTGTGCTGCTGATCTTCATTGTGTTGTATGCATGGTAAAGACCGTCTGAGCGATGGTTCAATTCAATTGTTGTTTTAATGTGTTCAAGAATTGAGTTGAGAATTGAAAGAAGCTCTGTTTTCTTAATTGCTTTTTCGGTAGTACCATAGCCTTTCTTATAAAGAGTATTTCTTTCCTTTTCGAAAATCTCACCTTCTGCATCTGTAAACTTTTTGCGGAGACTTGCATTTGTTGCTGTCTTTTTAGCAGAAGATTCTGCGTAAAGATTTCCGAGTTCTTTAAAACATTCTGCAACAGCAGAAGGCAGATTAAATTTCTCTGCATCAGAAGTTTCAAAAAGTTCAATAAGGAATTTTACAAAACGGTGCAGGTAATAAAGGGTTACCATTGAAAGTCCATAACCTGCAAGAGCGTTGTTTGCATCGTTCCATTCAGGGCGCTGAGTGTTCAACCAGATTCCGCCACCAGGAACAAAGTTTGTCATCTTAGCAATTACAACCTGAATAAGTTTTGTTGCAAGAGTTACAAGTGCAACTTCATCTGAACCAGGTTTTCCATCTGCTGTAACAAGTTTGGCATCTGAACCGGCTGTTGCTGCAAATGCCTTAAGCTTTGTACTGAGATCGCGGTCAAATGCGATTGTATTTCTTGGGTCTGCTACGATTTCTTTGTAAGATTTAATTCTGTAAGGAACATTTGAGCTTGCATATATTTTTTCTCCAAGCTCGCTGACAAGCTGTGCCTTATTAAGTTTTGCATAAACCTCAAGAAGCTTCTGAAGATAAATTACCTGGTGATCTCCCCAGTAACCAATCTGTGCCCAAGGATTATCCGGCTCTGGAATTTCCCAGTCGATTCCTTCGCGTGAAATTCTGTATGGGTTGAAGCCTTCAATTGTCATTGCGTTAAGGAATTTGGCTGTCATATTTTTTATGTACTGTGGATATGACCAGGCAAGGGCTTCCCAGTTCTGGAAGATGTCGCGCCAGTTTCCTTCGTAGTTCAAAATAGGATTTCCGTCGTTATCGCGAAGATGAATGTTAAAGCGGTTCCATGGACGGCTTGGATCTCCGTGTCTGCGGCTGAAAGTGAGAGGCATGTATTCGTAGAAGAGACGTGAGAGCTGTGGGTTCATAAGTTTCTGAACAGCTGCTTCGAGTTCGCCGTAATTTACAAAACCATCTTTATCTGCAGTGGCGGCGGCACCAGAGTTAGCTTTTTCTGCAAGTTTTACAAGTGCTTTATTTCTCTGGCCGACAAATTTTGCAAAATCATTCAGATTGATTTTCCCGTTATTAGCAAAGAAGCCGCCGCGCATTATATTGAACATTACGTTTTCTGAGTGATGTACGCAGGTCATTGTTTCTGCTGTCTGCTGGAAACCATCTGCTTCTGCAATATAAGTTTCCATAAGTTTTTGACCGTCGGCAATATCGGCTTCGAGTGACTTTGTAAGAGCGTCGCGGTTCTTAAGTTCTTTTTTCAAAAGAGCAATTTTTGCGGCGTCGAGGCGTGTATCAAAAATCTGGTACCATGAAGCACTGCGGTCACTGAGCGGAGCCGAAGTGCGGTCACTGAGCGGAGTCGAAGTGTGGTCACTGAGCGGAGCCGAAGTGCCGCCTTTTAATGACACGTCTTTGCAAATATATGCTGCTGGTCTCTTTCCTTTTACAACATCAACAATTTCAGCTTTTCCGTTTTCTGCAAACTGTACTGGTACATCTGGAGCAAGAAGTAAATCATCTTCTGTATTGAACCAGCTTACGTTTGCAAAAAGTCCTTCACTCGGTTCGGCTTTATCAGTCACTATAGAAGAAACGGCAAAAAGTGCGAGTTTAGAGTCAGCATCTAAATCAGTTTTTTTATAAGCATCAAGAAGAACGCTGTTGTTGTTCTGGAAGTCTGCTGTTACACAAGCTGGAAGAATATTGCGACATCCGTCGAGAACTTTTACGGTAATGTTTTTATCAGAAAGATTTGTGATTACGCTTTTTTTAACAAGGCCGTATTTTGGAGAAGATGTCCAACCGTAGCGGAATGAAAGATTAAGTTCATCATTTATTTCTTCGAACCATACTTCTGTTCCTGCTGCATTCTTATAAATATTTCTTCTGATTTTTTTTTCAGCAAGACGGCGGATTGCAGGACTTGCACTTAGGGTTGAAAATGGTTCCCACACAACGGCATTGTCGCCGGTTCCTACGCGGATGGCTGTATATGAGCCGGTGTAGCTTTTTGCATCACTTACCTTATCTGCTGTGTAATAAGGAAAAACTGCATGATCGCAGTCAATTCTTCCTGCTGTAATTCCACCCTGTGACCAGCAGAAATTCCATATATCAGAAGCACTGGTGATTGTCATAAAGAAATCATCCATGCAGTCATAGTTTTCAATTTTGTAAAATTGTCCGTTTTCTCCATCAAGAGTTGTAAAACAGCCTTTTACCTTTTTCATTTTCTGAGCCTCCTCATCAAACCTGTCAAAATAATAACCCGCAGGACCGGAATCAAACAAGTGCACACTAGGCCCGGCCTGCAGGAAAATAAAAAACTTCTTACTAACCTTAAACTAAAGCAACATATCCGCGAAATCAATATAAAAATATTCGAAAACACCCTTAAAACCGAAATCTTTCCACCTTTCTGAAAATTCTCAAACTTTGCAGATAGAAAATCTGCGTCTATACTCCAAACTGTAAGCGAGGTACTGTCATGAAACAGAAAAACAAAGACCTGCCACTGATTCCAAAGAAAAGCTTCTGGGTCAGATTGCACGAAGAAAAATATCTTCAGGTTATGGCACTTCTTGGAATCGCATGGATGATAATTTTCAACTACATCCCGATGTATGGAATTCTGATTGCGTTTAAGAAAAACTTTTTTATCACAACTCCTTTGTTCAGCAAAAAGTTTTTTACAACTCCATGGGCCGATCATCATGGATTCCAGCATTTCTTGAATTTCTTCAAGGATGAAGAATTCTTTAATGTTATGGGAAATACTTTGGGAATCAGTATTCTTAAGTTGATTTTCAATTTTACTTTGCCGATTGTTTTTGCACTTCTTTTGAATGAGGTAAGAAACCTTAGATTTAAGAAGGTTGTTCAGACAATTACTTATATGCCACACTTTCTTTCCTGGGTTGTACTTGGCGGTATTCTTACTACCTGGCTTGGCGAAGGCGGACTTTTCAACGAGCTGCTTGTTAAGATGGGTGTTTTGAAAGAAGGCGTTTCTTTCCTTGCTTATCCAAAATACTTCTGGGCTATCACAGTTATTTCTGATTTGTGGAAAGAGCTTGGCTGGTCGGCAATTATTTATCTGGCTGCTATTTCTGGAATTGATCAGGAAATGTATGAAGCTGCAAAGGTTGATGGAGCAAGCCGCTGGAAGCAGATCTGGACAATCACTCTTCCTTCGATTGCACCTACTGTAACTATCATGTTCATTCTTGCTGTCGGTGGGCTTTTGAATACTAACTTTGATCAGATTCTGGTTTTGAACAATCCTCTGAATGCACCACGCAGTAACGTACTTGATATTTATGTTTACCAGACTGCAATGCGCGGAATGAGATATTCATATGCATCGGCTATCGGTTTGTTTAAGTCTGTAATTGCTTTCATCCTGTTGTTTATTGCTAACCAGATTACAAAGAAGCTGAACGACACATCGTTGTTCTAGGAGGAAACTATCATGGCACATTCAAGATTAAATAGAGTAACAACTGGTGACATTATTATCGGGGCCATTATGGTATTGCTCTGCTTTGTTGCAGTGTATCCGGTCTGGTATACAATTGTCATTTCGTTCAATGATGCAAATGATGCTCTTCGTGGTCATATTTACTTTTGGCCTAGAAAATTCAGTCTTCAGAGTTATAAAACAGTTTTCCAGGATAACACAATTATCCGTGCATTTATGATTACTGTTTTGCGTACTGTGATTGGTACTGTAACAAGCGTTTTCTTTACTGCAATGGTTGGATACGCTTTTTCAAAGAAACATATTATGGGTAATAAGATCTATACAATCGTTGGAACAATCACAATGTTCTTTGGTGGCGGTCTTATTCCTTACTTCATTACGTTGAAGAACCTTGGTCTTTA
>JAEEGL013146646.1_pt1 | contig 24494 bp, 26 predicted proteins | sample 9134231 | NCBI WGS metagenome assembly JAEEGL01 (sample SAMN16246548, study PRJNA631951) | gut metagenome | biome: gut microbiome; feature: rumen; material: fiber-attached | host: Bos | place: Iran: Karaj | collected 2018-10
AATTCCAGTTTCCTGCAATTTCTTGACCGACTGCTGCATCGGTTTTGATTTATGCTCCCCGCCAATAATCGTCGGAACAAGCGCAAGATGAATCGTTATGCAATTTCCTTTTCCAAGCTCGTGTGAAAGCTGGCGCGCCACCTCAAGGAACGGAATGGACTCTATGTCACCAACAGTCCCGCCAATCTCGACGATTACAACATCAGCGTCAGTCCGTGTGCCCATAGAAATAATACGCCGCTTTATCTCATCGGTAACATGAGGAATCACCTGAACCGTGCGCCCGTTATATCTTCCGGCGCGCTCATTTCTGATTACGGCATCATACACCTTGCCAATTGTAACAAGGTTCTCGTTACTCAAACTGACAGTCGTAAAGCGTGAATAATTTCCCAAATCACTGTCAGTCTCAGCACCATCCTCCGTAACATAGACCTCACCATGCTGATACGGACTAATAGTTCCTGCATCAATATTGATGTACGGATCGCACTTTATAATTGCGATTTTTAATCCGGCTGACTCAAGAAGACTTCCGATTGCAGAAGTCGCCACACCTTTTCCTAAACTGGAACATACACCACTTGTTACAAGAATATATTTGCTCATATTATTACGATTCTAACATTTTCTACGCTTATAAACAATCAGCTTGTGCACACAAAGAAAAAGCCACTCCGTTTTGGAATGGCTTTTTGATTATTATTTCATTACTGAACTGATTCTTTCAAGAACCTTTTTGCGGTCAAGAGGCTTTACGATATAGTTCTTAGCTCCGAGAAGAAGTGATTTCTTTACCAACTCCTCTTTTCCAAGAGCACTTACCATAACAACCTTAGCATTCTTATCGAAAGCCATAATCTGCTCAAGAGCCGTAAGACCGTCCATTCTTGGCATAGTAATATCCATAGTTACCAAATCAACATTTGGACAAAGATCCTTATACTTATCAAGACCGTCTTTACCGTCAACAGCAGTAGCAATTACTTCATATCCCTCGCTAGTGAGAATTTGCCCAAGCTGCTTTGCAACGAACATAGAATCATCAACAATCAATACGCGAATCTTTGTTCCATCAGCTCTCTCGCCCTCTGGCGGACGCTCATTGATTGTAGGAAAATCCTGTTTTGTTTTCATATCGATACTCCTTATACGCGTTCGCGAATTGCAACATTTACTTCAATTTTACCACAATCTGTGATAAGAGGAACTATCAAAGCCTCAACGCTCTTTGCGTTTCCACCCATTGCGGCAATTTCCATTTTTTCACCTGCAAAAAGAGCAGGAGGCGTCAAATCAAATTTAAATCCAAGCTCATGCAATTTAGTAACAGCCTGAGCGGTAATCAAGTTAGCCAATTCACTAATTGTAGCTTTAGCCAAATCATCAAATGCGGTCAACTTTTCGCCATTCATTGCAGAAGCGACATTCAATGCTGTCTCGTATGACATATCAAAAAGAACACGACCTTCAACATCGCCAGCAAGACCTACAAAAGCAGCTACGCCCATTACAGGCATTGCAGTAGATTTTAAATATAAGTCCCCTCTAGTTACAGCAGCCCCGCCAAGAACTTCCTTTAAAATCTGATATGAGGTTTCAACAAATGGATTAATGTACTCTACTCTCATAAGATTTAACTCCTATATTTATTTTTTTCCAAAAATTTTGATAGATCCAACTTTATTAGCAGACCATTTATCGTTATCTTCAAGCGACTCATTCTGACCGAGAATCGCAATACCATTGCCCTTGAGCTTCTCACCGAAATCAGAGATTATCGCCATCTGAGATTTCTCCGGCAAGAACGAAAGGACATCACGCGCAAAAATTATATCAATCGGCGGAAGGGTATTGTTGTTCACGCAGTCATGGTATTCAAACATAATACTATCACGAATTTCCTGCATAAACACAAACTCACCGTTCGCTTTTTTCGTAACATACGGTGAATACCAATCTCTGGCCACATCAGCCGGCACTGCAAGAAGCGGGGCATTTGAAATACTCAGCAAATCAACTTCATGCGCATAGATACGGATTTTTGCGCCAGGATAACGCTTTTTCAGCAAACAAGCGAACGAATAAGTCTCATATCCTTTTCCGCAACCAGGATTCCAAACAACAATCTGTTTTGCAGTGTTGTCTGGAAGCACATTAAAGATTGAATCAGCATATTCCTTCGTCCACCAAGTACCAGATGACGGTGAATAGAACGGTTTAAGGAACGCTTCGGCATCATTAGCATTTTGCAACTGCGTTTTGTCCTTACCTCGTTCTTTCTCCCAGTCAACATAGCGACTGCGAACCCAATCCTTATTCAAAGAAGTAACGCTGAACTTCCTCAAAGAAGCAAGACCGTCAACTACAAATGAATAATCAATTTCAACAGGTTTTGGCGGCTCAGGAGCTTTCGGCTCGACTTTCTTCTCTATTGGTATAGGAGCGTTGATACGAGTCTTCATCTCCTTTACAACAGCAGTCTCGGCAGCTTTGTTATCAGCTTTTGTACCGAAAATCCGCTCAATATCAAGAAGAACATAAAGTCTGTTATTAACCTCAACAACTCCCTGAATATATTTGATGTTAATATCACCAAACAAAGGATGCGGAGGATTAATAGAAGACTTCTGAATTCCTACAACCTTGTCAATTCCATCAACAACGACACCGAACAACTGCTCACCGACAGTAACGATAAGCATATTCTCCAAAGCATCGTATTCTCTCTCTGGAACTTCAATATTAAAGAAAAGTCGCAAATCGATGATAGGAATAATCTCACCACGGAGATTCAAAACCCCAAGCACAAAAGGAAGTGCATTAGGAACATATGTGAACCTACCAGCCTTTGCTATTTCCTTTACCTTCATAATATCAATGGCATAATCCTTTCCCGCAAGCGAAAAAGTAACCATTTTATAATCTATTACCGAAGCTACTTTGTCTTTTTCATTTGCTGTCGAAGAGGATTCAGAAATATTCTGTAAGCTCCCCAAATTTTCTTTCAGAACCGAATTAATTGTTTGTGCAGCCATTATTACTCTCCAGCAAAACCATTTTCATGACGAGCTTCAATTTCCTGACGAACGCCAAGCTCCAAAAGCTGTGTAACATCGACAATCAATGAAACCGAACCATCTCCAAGGATAGACGCACCAGCAATTCCAGGTGACTGCGTGAACTGATCGCGCAAAGGCTTGATTACAACATCTTCCTCTCCAATCAAGCTGTCAACCATAATACCGATTTTCTTTTCCTGAGAACCAACAATTACAACGAAGCAATATTCGCCCTCTTCTTTTGTCCTTATATTAAATAATCGGCTCAAACGAAGAACGCTTATAACCTCATTTCTTACATTCAATACTTCGTAATTATCAATTGTGTTTATTTCAGATTTTTTAACTCTGACACTCTCAATAACCGAAGCAATAGGAATTGAGTAAACCTCACGACCAACTTTTACGAGAAGTCCCTGAATGATTGCGAGCGTAAGCGGAAGCCTGATACTGAACTTAGAGCCTCTACCTTTCTCTGTCGTTACATTTACAGTTCCGTTCAGTTTTTCAATCATCGTCTTAACAACATCAAGACCTACTCCGCGACCAGACACATTCGTAATTTTATCAGCCGTAGAGAAACCTGGCATGAATATAAGCTGTGCAGCCTCCTGATCGGAGATAACTTTATTCGGATGTATCAATCCGCGCTGAACAGCTTTTGCCTTTACTTTCTCAACATCAATTCCGCCACCATCATCAACAACATCAATGATAATCATATTGCCTTCATTGGCAGCTTTCAAGAGGACAGTTCCAGTTTCGTCCTTACCAGACTCTTTTCGCTTTTCAGGCGACTCAATACCGTGGTCAACAGAGTTTCGGACACAGTGCATGATTGGATCCATAAGATCGTCAATAACTGTTTTATCAAGCTCTGTTTCCTCACCTTCAATGAGCAAGGTAACTTTTTTGCCCAAATCCTTCTGCAAATCGCGGACAACACGCGGGAAGCGGTCGAAAATCTGGCTGATTGGAACCATTCGGATTTTCATAACACCTTCCTGCAACTCACCTGCAATTCGTCCGAGGTTCTGAGTTGAAGAATGGAACTTAGAATTCAAATCCTTGAATTTAGCTTCAAACGCATCAAAATAATTTGCGATGTCACCAAATTCTTGAACAATATTTGATTTTATATCTTTTACAGCAACTCCGTTCTGAATTTCTTCAAGATACTGAGGAAGCTGCTCGAACATCTTGCGGACTTTCTCCTTGAAACTTGAATCAAGAGTCTGGAACTGAACGAGCATATCAGCAAGATGCGTTGCGCTCTGGTTAAACGCCGCCTTCGTAATGACAGTCTCAGAAATAAGGTTCAACAGATAATCGATTCGCTTTGAGTCAACACGGAGAATAGAGCTTTGCTGAGCATGACCGCTTGCCGGCGCACCTTTTGCCGGAGCTTTAGCGGCAGGTTTTGCCTCCGCTTTCGCCTGAGGAGCAGGTGCAGAAGCAACTTCCGCCGGTTTTTTCTCCTCCGCAACAGGTTTCGGAGCTTCAGCTTTAGGAGCTGGTGCGGGAGCAGAAACTTGTGCCGCCTCAGCAGAGTCGCTTGAAATAGCATTATCAAGGCACTTCGCATCAACGCTCAAGGTTACATCAGTCAAGAAAGCTGTATCCTCAAGCTGGTCAGCATTATCAGATGTAGCGACATAATAAACTACATTTCTATGGAATTCATCCTCGTACAAAGCATCAAAGTCCGGAACCGTCTTCAAAACGGTACCGCAAGCCTTTAAGACAGCAAAGACCTGAATTCCACCGACAGAATTCATCGGATTGTTCTCATCGAACACAACATCTACAGACCAAAGTTTCTGACCTGCAGAGCAGCCTTGTTTCAACTCAAGAAGCTCATACTCAGAAAGAGCAACGACAGGAACAGACTCACTCTTTGCGGCTGGAGCAGAAGCAGGCTCAGCTGGCTTTGGAGCAGCAACCTTAGGAGGGGCTGATTTTCCAGCGCCACCAGGTATCATAGACCTGATTTTATCAGAGATTTCTTCGGTGCTTTCTTCGTAAATAGAACCATTCGTCCTAGCCTCAAGCATTGCCTTTATGACATCGAGAGCCTTCAGCAAAGTATCAACGACATCCTCTGTTACCGCCACCCGATTTGACCTTACTTCATCAAGAAGGTCTTCCATCGTGTGCGCGAAATGAGAAATCTCCGTAAATTCTACAGTCGCAGAATTTCCCTTCAATGTATGAGCCGCACGGAAAATTTCGTCAATGGCATCATGATTGTTAGGGTCTTGTTCGATAGCAAGGATATTGCTCTCCAAGTTATCAACCATCTGTTCTGATTCTGAGAAGTAATCTTTTAAGAGTTCTTCATTCGTAGCGTCAAGATAATCACTCATATACTATATTTTAACCGTGATTTCAACAAAGTCAAGAAAAAAAGTTCCTTGCATCCAACTAAATTATTTATTTCCTGAAATAACAACCGTATTCCAGTTGTTCGGGTCTTCAAGAAGCCCGTACTGACGACCTTTCAGAAGCCTCTGGAGCTGATAAGCGACAGTTTCTTCCTTAGTACCGTCCCTGAATTCGGTTTTATTTCCCTCAAGATCCGTAATAGAAGTCATAGGGCTTATACCAGCCGCAGTACCAGTAACGAAGAATTCAACCGCCTTCTTCTGCACTTCACTGACGCTGATTTTTCGCTCCTCAACTTTTATTCCCTGTTCTTTTGCAAGAGCAATAACAGATTTTCTTGTGATTCCAGGCAAAATCGTGTCTCCAAGTTCTGGCGTTACAAGCGTTCCGTCTTTCAAAACGAAGAAAATATTGCAGCTTGAGCCTTCCTGGAAATATTTATGTTCCTCCGCATCAAGATAAACACATTCTACATAGCCCTTTTCTTCCGCCTCATGCTTTGCGATTGCTGAAATGACATAATTCGATGCACACTTGATGTAGCCAGTTCCGTTCGGTGTCGCACGAATTCTGTTCGTGATAATCGCACCGTCCAGCCCTTTCTTAAAATAAGCGGAAACTGTTGTAGCGCAAATGACAACATACGGCTGCTTAGAGCATCCAACACCAATTGCCCCCTCAGAATTCATGAACGGCCTCATGTAAATTGAATCGGCATCGGCATAGCCCGTTTTCTCCCACTCAGCATTGTACTTAGGAACATACCCCAAAGCCGCATTGCGTTTTACGAATTCAACGGAAGCCGCAACGAACTGGTCAACAGGGAATGCAGGACAGTAAAGCCCCTTCATTGAATTGTTGAACCTTTTTCCGTTTTCCTCAGGTCTGAAAATAGCTACACCGCCATCTTTCGTAGGAAAACCTTTCATTCCCTCGAAACAGCCATAAGCATACTGCGATGTATAGGAAACGGTAGGGATTCCCATCTGGTTTCTCTTGTCAAGGACAGCTTTTCTGTCAGACTCTGACATTTTCATAAGCTCATCATACGAAATATTATCAGTCTGAAACCACTCCTCATCCCATTTAGTCGTCTCCGGATTGTAACGAGCAATATATGTAACTGGATACAAATTTAAAGAAAAAGCCATTATTAACTCCTAAAAAATAAAATTATCACAGAAATATTACAACTTTCCAAAGATATTGTTAAGAGAAGTTGCAAAAAGTCTCTTAATTAACTTGAATTTTCTGAGATATTTTTAGTGTCGGGAATCACCTTTTAGAGATTTCCTTTATCGTAAAAACATACCTACATTTCAATATCGGCTTGTTTTCCAAAATGATTTACAACAGTTTTAGACATTCCCCAAGAATGACTCAATTTTCGCACGAACTTCTTCGTTCGGAATATCGCCTGCCACGCTCAGGACTTTTGCCTTTTTCATCATACTTTTTGCTTCTTCCTCGCTGATTCCACGGCTCTGCATATAGAAAAGCTCGTCCGCGCCCAATCGCCCTAAAGTAGCTCCGTGAGTCCCAGAAACATTCTCTTCATCGCAAAGAATAATCGGAATGGACTTATTGACGGCAGTTCTGCTCATAAGAAGAGTTTCTTCCTGCTCATCACCAGTAGCATCGGCGCACCCACGCTTGAAATCAATCGTACCTCTGTAGACTTTGAGAGCATCATCCCCGACCACGCCTTTCACAAGCATTTTTGTGTCAGATTTTGCGCCGTGGTGGTTAACAAGATAGTTCATGTCGAGAATCTGCCCCGTCTCAGCGATATAAGCCGTATTGCTCTTGAAGCGCGACGCATATCCGTTCAGCTCATTTTTGACCTGTGCGTAAACTTTCGCCCCGCCAAGTTCAATCTGAGTCACCTTGATTTCAGCACTGTCATCGCACTCACCCTCAGTATCGTCAACCTGAACGAAATCAGATCCCAGAAGCTGCACTTTCACGAGATGAATTTTTGAGTACGGTTTTGCAATAAGTTTTGTCCTAATAGTAGAAAAACCTCCAGCATTCCGAGATGATGTGTAATCCAAAATCACAGTGATTTCGGCATTTTCTTCTGCCGTAACAGTCTGCTCATGCGCGTAACGCTTTCCGTCCTCAAATTCAATCGGAATATAAACGACCTCGCCCTTTTTGACAGCCGAAATTTCTTTTGTTTCGGAAATGACATTTGAATCAGCCTCCAGTTCAAGAGCCGCCCGGTTCATCTTAAGCCAGTTCCATGTAAGACAAGGTATTTTATTTATTTCATTGTATTTTAATGTTTCTGTCATAGTATTCAATTCCCAATTTTCCGTTTTTTGCCTAAAGGCTCCCTTTCATTTCAAGGCGGATAAGATTGTTCATTTCGACCGCATATTCAAGAGGAAGCTCCTTGCTGACAGGATTAGCAAAGCCAGAAACAATCATCGTGCGGGCCTCCTCCTCGCTAATTCCCCTGCTCATAAGATAGAAAACAGCATCGTTTGAGATTCGCCCGATTTTCGCCTCGTGACCAACATCACAATCATCAGTATGAATATCCATCGCCGGCACAGTATCGCTCTGGGAAATATTATCAAGCATCAGGCTTTCGCAAGATACGCTCGCTTTGCTTCCTGCAGCCTCTTTTCCGATATAAATCGCACTTCGGTAAGTTGAAACGCCGCCAGATTTTGAGAGCGATTTTGTCGTTATTACGCTCGTTGTGTTCGGCGCAACATGAACCATCTTTGCGCCAGTATCCAAGTTCTGACCTTCCCCCGCAAATGTAACGCCAGTGAACTCAGCGTGCGCCCCACGGCCAATCAAATCGCTCTCAGGATACAAATATGAAATGTGACTTCCGAACGAGCCAGAAACCCACTCGATTGAGCCGCCCTCTTCGACCCGCGCACGCTTAGTATTGAGATTGTACATATTTTTTGACCAGTTTTCGACCGTTGAATAACGCAAATGCGCGCCTTTTTTGACATAAAGCTCGACGCAGCCCGCATGAAGATTTGCGACATTGTATTTAGGAGCTGAACAGCCTTCTATAAAATGCAAGTCAGCCCCCTCATCAACGATAATGAGCGTATGCTCAAACTGCCCTGCACCTTTTGCGTTCAACCTAAAGTACGATTGGAGAGGAATCGCAACTTTGACACCTTTTGGAACATAAACAAACGAACCGCCGCTCCAGACCGCGCCGTGCAACGCCGCGAACTTGTGATCATCAGGCTTGACAAGCTGCATGAAATGTTCTTTTACCATGTCCGCATACTCACCACGGAGAGAGCTTTCAAAATCAGTGTAGATTACGCCCTGTTTTGCGACCTCGTCCTGCAAATTGTGGTAGACAAGCTCCGAATCATACTGCGCGCCAACGCCCGCCAAAGAAGTTCGTTCCGCCTCAGGAATTCCAAGCTTCTCAAAAGTGTCTTTTATGTCCTCAGGAACATCTTCCCACTTGCCCTGCATTTTTGTGTTCGGACGCACATAAGTTGCAATTTCATCGATGTTAAGCCCCGATATATCAGGCCCCCACTCAGGCACGCGAAGCTCATTATAAATCTTAAGCGCATTCTGCCTGAACTCGCGCATCCAATCCGGATCATTCTTGTCGTCAGAAAGTTTTGCGACAATCTCCGATGTGAGACCTGCTTTGTTTCTATAAAAGCCTTTCTCCTCATAGCGGAAATCGTAAGGAGAATCAGCCATGCTTTTTATATCTTTTTTTTCTGCCATGTAAAAATCCTGTCTTAACGGGCTAGGGATTGTAGCCCCGAAGTTCCGAAACGAAGTGGAGGAATGAGCGTTAGCGAAGGGCGAAAAGCCCGGCCGCAAAGCGGCAGCCCCCAACTTAAATTTTCAATTTTCAGTTCCGAGAAACTGCTCGAATCCGTTCTTGTTAATCTGCTCCACGAGAGAGCCGTCGCCTTCCTTGATGATTTTACCTTTGACAAGGACATGAGTACGGTCAACATGAAGGCTTTCGAGAATTTTAGTTGAGTGCGTGATGATAATAAGAGCTCCGTTCATCCTTTTCTGGTACTCCTCGATTCCTCTGGAAACAGTGCGTACAGCGTCCACATCAAGGCCTGAGTCCGTTTCGTCCAAAATAGCAAGTTTAGGACTGAGCATTAAAAGCTGCAAAATTTCGCTCTTTTTCTTTTCTCCGCCCGAAAACCCCACGTTCAGGTCGCGTGAAGCATAGCTTTCTTCCATATTAAGCAATTTCATCGTTTCTTTGAGCTGTTTCTGGAACTGAAAAAGTTTGACTCTCTCGCCGGTCTTTTGTTGCAAAGCCGTCCTGATAAAAGATTCAAGTGAAATTCCGGGCACCTCAAGAGGATTCTGAAAACTCAGAAAAATGCCTTTTGCGGCGCGCTTGTCAGCCCCAAGCTCCGTAATATCCTCACCGTCAAAGAAAATTTTTCCGTCAGATACGGAGTATCTTGGATTTCCCATAATCGTATAGCCGAGAGTCGATTTTCCCGCACCGTTCGGCCCCATAAGGACATGAGTCTCACCGGGATTCACCGAAAGCGAAACACCGTCAAGAACATGTTTTTTTTCTATATCAACATTAAGATTCTGAATTTCAAGCAAACTCATACAGTTCTCCATTTTATCTATCAAAGCACTAGGAATAAAAACAGTGCATTTCTAGAAGCTACACTATTTTTATCTTTGTTTCAATTGGAACAAAAGAAAATTTTATTTTCGTACATAAATATACTTCTTTTATGAATCAAAAAACACTATTTTTTTTCAAAGTCCTAAAATTTATTTAGAAAAACATATCTTAATATTGACTAGTTGTCAAGAAGATTTTATCATAATCAATAATAAGTTTGAATAGTATTTTCTTCAGATAATATTAGTTAGATTTTAACTATAAGGAGTTTTCATGGAACTGACAGACCGCAAAGCCGGTATTTTGCTCCACCCAACATCGCTTCCATTTTCCGCAGGAATCGGAACAATAGGAAAATCATCATTCGCATTCCTGGACTGGCTTCACGCTTCGGGGATGAAAATCTGGCAGGTTCTGCCCCTAAGCCCGACAGGCTTCGGTGACAGCCCGTACCAGTCGCTCTCCACATTCGCACTAAACCCGCTTCTAATTGACCTTGACGACCTTGCGCATGAGGGAATCGCCACAAAAAAAGACGCGCTCCCGCCATCATGGATAAAAAAAATCGGAAACATTGATTACGGGGCTGTAGTCGCATGGAAAACAGCCGCACTCAGAAAAATCGCGAAAAACTTCCTCGCAAAAATAACAGACGAAGAGAAAATCAAAAAATCAGAAGCTTTGTATGCAGCTCTGAAATCAGATTTTTATGACTTCTGCAAGGAGAATGAATTCTGGCTCAGAGACTATGCCGCGTTTATGAGTATAAAATCTTTCTATGACGAAAAGGCGCGAAAAGAAAGCGAAGAAAAAAAAGCATTCGTAGACGGAATGTGGAATGTTTACTGGGAAAAACCGCTTGCCCGTCACGACGCAAAAGCTGTTGACAACTGGATAAACTCACATGCGGAAGATTTTTTCACTTACGAGGCAATCCAATTCTTCGCGTTCAGGCAATGGAACGAGCTTCGCAATTACGCAAAGACGCTTGACATCGAAATTATCGGGGACATTCCGATTTTCGTAGCCCCGGATTCATGCGATGTGTGGGCAAACCAAAGCTATTTTCAGCTTGATGGTGACGGTCGCCTCAAAAAAGTTGCCGGAGTCCCGCCAGATTATTTTTCTGCTACCGGTCAGCTCTGGGGAAATCCCCTTTATGACTGGGACGCTCTCAAAAAAGACAACTACGGCTGGTGGGTTCAGCGCGTAAAAAACACACTGAAACTTGTGGACTATGTGAGGCTTGACCATTTCAGGGGCTTCGAGTCGTACTGGGCAGTTCCGTTCGGGAACAAGACCGCTATTGAGGGCGAATGGCTGAAAGGTCCTGGAAAAGACCTTTTTGAAACATTAAAGAAAGAGCTTGGAGCACTTCCTCTTATCGCCGAGGACTTGGGCGTAATCACGGACGAAGTGAAAGACCTTCGCGATTCGCTCGGCTTTCCCGGAATGAAAATCGTTCAGTTCGGATTTGACAAATCAGAAAGGGAAAACGGCGCGCTTACGAATGCGTTTCTTCCTCACAACTACACAACCACAAACTGCGTTGTGTACACAGGGACGCATGACAACGACACGGCGCAGGGAATCGTTGACTCTGCGGACGACAAGACGCTGTGCCTTATTGCATCATATTTTCTTGGAAAAAAAGTCAGCAAGAAAGATGCCGAAAAATTCAAAACATCCGGCAAGCTCTGCAGGAGGTTCATAAAGTGTGCTTTCAGCTCAATCGCCAGTATTTGTATCGTGCCGCTTCAGGATGTGTACGGACTTGGAGCAAGCTCCAGAATGAACACTCCGAGCACAAGCGGGATGAACTGGGCATGGAGAGCTGATTTGAGTATGCTCAAAGGCCAGAAAGCCGTAAAAAAGAGTGCGTGGCTGAAAGAGCTTTGCGTGCTTTTCAACAGATAGGAAGAAAAATGAAAGAAAAACTAAAGATTTTTATCGGGCTCTTTTCTATTTTTTTCAAAATCGGTCTTGTCACTTTCGGCGGCGGAATCGCAATGCTCCCAATACTTGAGCGGGAAATAGCCGAAAAGCGTAAATGGGCCACTGCGGAAGAACTGCTCGACTGGTTTGCAATAGGGCAAAGCACACCTGGAATTATCGCCGTGAATGTGGCAACATTCACGGGCTACAAGCAGGCAAAAGCCGCCGGTGGAATAGTTGCAACCGCCGGAATGGTCAGCCCGTCCATAATCGTAATCACGATTATCGCCATGTTCATATCCAATTTCAAGGACATAGCATGGGTTCAGAAAGCATTGACGGGCATAAATGTATCCGTAGCGGCAATTTTGACTTACGCGGTGTACAAGTTCGCCAGCAAGTCCGTTAAAAGTGTATTCGGATTAGTGCTTCTTATAATCGCTTTCGCGCTTATATACATCCTGAATGTAAGCACAATCTGGATTATTCTTGGAAGTGCGATTCTGGGCATAATAATATACGCATGTAGAGGAGAATTTAAAAAGGCTTCCTCAGCGGAGAAAAAGTAAGATGGTCAACTTCATAACAGAACAAATACAAAGCCAGACAGCCGCAGGCCTTTTTCTGCTAATCGCCGTCTTTTTTTATGTCGGACTAATCACGATTGGCGGAGGTCAAGTCGCAATAACGATAATGCAGGAAGTCATTGTCGAGCGTTTTGGCCTTATCTCGGCAAGCGATTTTTTCAACATGGTCGCAATCTCAGAAAGCACCCCTGGGCCAATCGGAATAAACATAGCCACATACATCGGAACGGAGCTTTATGGTGTGTTCGGCGGCATTTTCACTACGCTGGGCGAAGTGCTTCCTTCTATAATATGCATTATTCTGATAGCAAAATTTTTCGGCAAGTTCTCCGAGAAAAAAGCAGTGCAAGCTGCGTTTTCAACGCTCCGGCCAGCAGTTTCGGGCGTAATAGCCGTAGCCGCCGTAAAAATCATAGTCCTTGCGCTTATTGTCCTGAACGGATTCGATTTTTTCAAAATCTCAACATGGAATAATTTCCACATATCAGGGCTCAGCGCAATGTTCTATCTGATATGCCTGCTTGTTCTCTTCAAAACAAAAATACATCCCGTGTTCATCATTCTTGCCGGAGGTGCGTTCGGGGCATTTTTCCTGTAGAAAGCCGCTAACAAGCAGAAAAGAACAGCCGCCTGATATTCTCGTCAACAGTGCGGCTAAGCTCGTAAGGAGAAACATTCCGCGCGGCGGCTATGAAGTTGTAGACATATTCCACAAGCACAGGCGTATTTGTCTGACCTCGGAACGGAACAGGCGCAAGATACGGCGCGTCTGTCTCCAAAAGTATCATATCGTCAGGAACGAACCTCAAAAGCTCGGTCATCTCGTCAAGCCGCGACTTTTTCGTGTATGTTACGCCGCCACCAAACGCAATGTAAAATCCCATATCAAGGAATTTCCGCGCCTCGTCTTTTCCGTAGGAAAAACAATGTATGACACCATTGTTGTACCCCATGTTTTCCAGAACATCAACAGTATCTGAAAAAGCATCGCGCGAATGAACAAGGAACGGAAGCCCTTTCTTTTTGGAAAGCTCAATTTGCATCTGAAAAAGCTCACGCTCCCCATCAAGAAGGCTCTTGTCAAAATCATCCTCACTCCTATGGTCAGCCCCGTTCGCATTCCAGTGGTGGTCAAGGCCGAATTCTCCCAAAGCAACAAGTTTTTTCCCGAACCCGCCGTCCGATGAAAAATCATCTATCTGTTTCTCAAGGACTTTTATCCGCTCGAACCGATTGCTTATTTCATCGGGGCTTGGCCATATCCCCGCGGAAAAGAAAATCATGCGCAGAGCTTTTTCCCTCTCATTGTCCGAAAGAGCCGAGAAAGACTCTTCCATAACATCAAGCCTATCAGACAAATCGCCCGCATCAGTTCCAATGTCAAGGGCAAAAAAAGTGTCGCGGGCACACAGCTTTCTTAAAATATCAGCTCCGTCAAGCCCCCGCTCTCGCACAAGATACTTAAAATGAAAATGCGTGTCACTGAACATATTAAGCCTGACCGAGCTGCTTGATTTCGATTTTGTTGAGCAAATTCCTGAGGGCAGAAAGCTCATCTGCCGTCATCGTAAGACCTTTGCCCATTTTTGTATGGTCCTCGCTCCAAGAGCGTATGTCATACTTCGCATCCCTGTCATTCCATGAAACGATGTTCAGCTCAAGATTCCAGCCTTTGCTGCCAGGCATGATTACCTGATGCTCACCCTTGAATTCGAATTTTATCTCTGCCATTTTCAATACTCCTATGAATTCTTGCCTTGAATGAAGCGTATAAATCTGCTATAATTAAAGCGTTATTGTTTGATATAACGATGCCGGGATGGTGGAATGGTAGACACAAGGGACTTAAAATCCCTCGCCAGCTAAACCGGCGTGCCGGTCCGAGTCCGGTTCCCGGCAAAGCCTGATTTTCATCTGAAAGTCAGGCTTTGTTTTTCAGGAACAATCCAACAAAACCAAAGCCACCGCGCATTAGAGCTGTTCGGAAAACTGAAGTTTCCGAACAGCTCTATTATTTTATCTGGCTGTAAAGACTCGCCATCTCAATGCGCCATTCACTTCTTGAGTCCTGACTTTCCCACTCTATTGTTTTTCTGATTGTGAATTTTCTGAAATCATGAATATTCTCAAAATAAAGAACGGCGAATTTTCCCTGCCCTATATAAACAAGTTTTTCGTTCGAGCCAAGTTTCTCACGCTCGCTGATTTTATTAAGCACGCAGTCAAAATGAACAGGATTTCCCGTTTCCTTGCTCGTAATCGCATCAGCCACATCAATAATCTGCTTTCCGCAACACTCGCACAAAGGAATCTTAGCTTTGAATACCTTTATGGCATTCTCATTTTCCTGTATTTCTTTCTGGCTTACGAAGCTTTTTTTCTCGCGCCTTTCATGCCGCTCGGACTTTTCGCCCCTGCCTTTTCTTCTCTCACCGTAATTTCTGTTCCGATTAGTCTTTTTGTAGCCCATTACACCTTTCTCGAATAAGGATCTGTGTCTCCCACAATCCTTTTGCTCATAACCTGAGCGATTCGAGAAACAGCAGAATCCAAATACTTTGGATCATTAATTTTCTTTCGTAATTCTACAATACGGTCAGAATTTTTTCTATCAAAAACGACTTTTTTTGAAGATGAAGTCATGTTATCTCCGAAAATGCTTCTTGAATATGATACACAGGTTCAAAATCCGGCATGTCAATCACAATCACATCGTAACGGATTTTGCTGTTATTATATTGTCGATTGTTTAGGAGAAAAAATTGAGATGTTTCAATTATTCTTTTCTGTTTTCTTAGATTAAGCTCGTGGGCAAGAATATCAGGATTGCCGCTCGGAAGCGTTTTGACCTCAACGAACACGACAAATTCACCGCATGAAGCAATGATGTCAATCTCGCCCCTACGGCATCGGAAATTTCTTGAGATAATTGTATATCCGCTTTTTTTCAGGAAATCACAAGCTTTGTCCTCGCCGTAATTTCCTGTCTGTTTTGTTGATTTTTTGTTCAGGCAGTTTCCTCAAGTGATTCGATTTCCTCAGTTTCTCCAATTTCCTCAACATCATCAAGCGTCTCAAGCTCGTAAAGCTCGTTCGGCTCGGACTCATCATCGTCAGTAACGATATGACCGTAAGTCAGGAGGTAAGGAATGTTCCAGCGTGCAAGAGCCGCAATATGATACGGTTTTACGGATTTTTCCTCCGCAAGAAACATATTTTCTCCATCATCAAAGAAAACGGGAGCAGAAAATTTAACTCCTATTTTGATTTCATCACAGCTGATTTTATTAAAGTTCTTCACTTAAACCACCCCTTTTCAATGACAAACTATAGGAATATTTCACCTGTTCGGAAAAGCAATATTCTCGAACAAATTTATTATATCATTTATGGATTTTGTTGTTACCTTGAATTTAGAAAAAATAAAAAAATCGAGAAAAAAAAAGAGATTTTTTTAATAAAATCTCTAAAAACTCTACTTCACATTTTTTGATAAAAGCAAAAAAACAGGCGGCCCAAAAGCTCAATGAGTATATTTGCAGAACTTATTGAACCGCCTCCTGTTACCCGAAAACGAGCTTATTTCTTTGCTGGTTTAGCTGCTTTTGCCGCTGCGTTCTCAGCCTTTTCCTCAGCATTGATTTTTGCCTCAAGAGCCTCAGCGGCCTTTGATGCTGCGCGGGAAGCTGCCAAGTAAGCCACGGCTTTCTGTCCGACAAGCTCCTTAACCTTCGCGCCCTTACCAATCTTGTCGCGGATGTAGTAGAGCTTGCTTCTGCGGATGTTTCCTACGCGGACAACTTCCACTTTAACAACGCGTGGGCTGTAAACTGGGAATACACGCTCAACACCAACGCCGTAAGAAATCTTGCGGACAGTGAAAGTCTTGCGGACACCAGAGTTCTTGATACAGATTACAAGTCCTTCATAAATCTGGATACGCTTTGTCTTACCCTCAATAATCTCGAAGTGAACTTTTACAGTATCACCAACACTGAAATTAAGAGCACCTTCTTTTTTCTGCTGCTCTTCAATTGTCTTGATCAAATCCATGATTATTTTCCTCTACGTTTGCGGTCATGCTTCAACGAAACATGTTCCGTCAATTCCTCAATCATTTTTTCGGCTTCGCTGGAAAGCTCTCCCGTAAGACGCGCCTTTACAACCAAATCAGGTCTGTTGGCAAGCGTTTTCTCAAGCCGCTTTTTCAGCCGCCACTTCCGAATAAGCTCATGGTTACCGCCTGTCAGTATGTCAGGCACTTCCAAGCCCTTGTACACAGCCGGGCGAGTGTACTGGGGATATTCCAAAAGTCCGCCGGAATAACTTTCTTCGTCAAGACTTTCTGGTGTGATGACATTATCAACGAGCCTGTAGACGGAATCAACGATTACCGTGGCAGCAAGCTCCCCGCTCGACATAACATAGTCGCCGATTGAAATTTCATCATCAACATACAAGTCTATTATCCGCTGGTCAATACCTTCGTACCGTCCGCAGACAAGGACGATTTCATCCTTCCGACTTAATTCCTGCGCTTTTTTCTGAGTGAAAGGCTTTCCGCTTGGCGTGACATAAATCACATGCTTCTTATAAGCCTTTACGCTGTCTAAAGCGCGCCCGAGAGGTTCTGCCATCAAAAGCTGTCCGGCACCACCTCCGTACGGTTTGTCGTCACAAGTTCTGTGATTATCAAAGGCAAAATCCCTGATATTCACCAAATCGTAGGCAATAATTCCCTTCTCAACCGCCTTCGCCATGATTGAGGTTTCAAAAAAAGCGCGCGGAATCTCAGGAAATAAGGTCAGCACAGTAAATTTCATGGAATTACTCCAGAATCCAGAGGTGCATCAATTGTATCTTTTTCTTCCGGACATCAACATTCCCTATGAAACCAGCCTCACCGTTCATCGGAATCAGAACGGTACGAACTTTTCCATCGGAATTGAACCTGATGCTCTCGTCCAAAAAATCACAATCCTCGGCCAGCTTAACCTCAAGGAGGTCACCAGAGCCGCCTTCCATTACGTCTGTGACAGTTCCAACCACAATGTTCAAACCGTCTTTGCCCTCATAATAAAGAGAGCAGCCTTTCAAGTCTTCGACATACCATTCATCTTCGTCAAGAAAACTGGCATTGTCGCGAGGCACCACAATCTCCCAGTGATTGTACTTTTTAACATCTTCAGGAGAATTGATTCCCTCAAGTTTCATAAATGAAGAAAAGCTTCCGATTTCAACCGATTCAACCTTGAAGACCCTAGAATCGCCTGTCTTGCTGTTCCTCAAAGTGACTTCCGACATATCCTCGAAATGCTCGTAATATCCGGAGGCACTCTCAAAATTAAATTTACCCGAAACTCCATGAGAACCACGGATAAAACCAACGATGAACGATTGTACCAAACCGTCATCCTTCTTGCTGTTATCAGACTGTGCCACAGATTCAGTCCAAAATTTCCAGACTGTAGTGTTTTCCGCTTCTGTTTGCGGAAGCACTCAATACTGTTCGCAACGCCTTGGCAATACGACCGTATTTTCCGATAACCTTCCCAATGTCACCCTGAGCAACCCGAAGTTCCAGAACTGGTCCGCGCTCGCCTTCAGTTTCATTTACCGAGACTGCATTGGGGTCATCGACCAATGATTTCGCAACATATTCAATCAGGTCTTTTTCCATTCCCCGTTACTCCTCGTTAAATTAGTTCTTTTTGAAACCTTTTTTATTGAAGATTTTGCGAACTGTCTCTGTCGGCTGTGCGCCAACACCAAGCCAGTACTTAGCCCTTTCCTCGTCAAAGGAAATCTGTGCGTCTTCTTTTGCGATTGGATCGTAAACACCAATCTCTTCAATTGTCGTGCCGTTGCGAGGCTTTTTCGCGTCCTGCACTACGATGCGGTAGCTGGGTCTTTTAGCTGCACCGAGTCTCATAAGTCTAATCTTGACCAATTATTTCCTCCTCAGAACCCGCCTTGTACAAGTTCTGAAATTTAAAATTCATTATCAGCGTGAACTCAGATTATAGTATCTTTCCACACTTAAAGTCAATCACACGGAAATTGATTTTACGATTTCCGCGAAGAGGTTTCAGACATTAAAATTATCAATCTGGCTTCCAATCTGCTCGATTGACAATTTCATCTTTTCAGAGATTGAGTCAAGCGCGCTACCTGTCTCACGGATTTTCACCGCACTCTCACCCATACCCATAACGCTATCTTTCATCACCCCGGTTGCGTCTTTCAAGTGACGGACTTCCTCAAGAATCTGCTTGTTTCCTTCGCTCATCTCTGCGCTTGCCGTTTTTACTTCGCTCGTGCTGTCGCTCATATTGCGCAAAGCCGTGACAATCTGTTTGCTTCCTTCATTCTGCTCTTCCATCGCGCTTTTTATCTGGCGCACGAGCTGGTCGGTCTCTTTGATTCCGTCCGAAACAGATGTGAATGTCGCGCTCGTTTCGTCAGAGGCAGAAACAACCATTTCTATAGAAGATTTTATTTTATTGAGCTGCTCTCCGATTGTCTTTGACTGCACGGCGGAAGTTTCCGACAGCTTTCGGATTTCGTCCGCGACTACCGAAAAACCTTTTCCTGCCTCCCCGGCATGAGCCGCCTCGATTGCCGCGTTCATAGCGAGAAGGTTCGTCTGCTCGGCGATTGCGGCAATCGCGCTGTTCGCCTCCTGAAGCATTTTTGACTGGCTCTCAATCTCAACGATTCGCTCGCTCATCTCCTGCTGTTTTTCGTTTCCAGTCTTAGCGCGAACCTGAAGCATTTCAAACGAATTCGCCATTTTCGCAACCGACTGATTTACGCTCGCAATATTTCCAATCATTTCCTCGACGGCAGAAGAAGCCTCGCTGACTTCGCGCGACTGAGTTTCAATCATTCGCTCAAGGCTCTCGATATTAGAGGCAATCTCGTTTACCGCACCGGCAGTTTCATCAACGCTCGCAGACTGATTTCCAATCTGCCTTTGCACGCTCTCGATGTTTGAAAGAATATCTGCAACAGAAACCGTGTTCTCATGGATTCCCGAATTCAGGTCGTTTCCTGCGGATGACAAGTCCGAACGAGAACGCTTAACATCTTTCATTATGCTTTGCAACTTTTCAACGAACACATTGAACGCATTAGTGACAGAGCCAATATCGTCATTTGTGCGGACTTCAACGCGGTGCGTCAGGTCTGCGTTCCCGGAAGCGATTTCATTAAGATTCTTGTCAAGAAGACGCAAAGGCTTAAGCATTCTGAACACGGCTATTGTTGCCGTAGCGACCAGAATAAGCGCAATTATGACGATAAGAACTATCATATCGTATGCGAGATACCGCGGAGTCTCATAGACCTGTTTTGCAGGAATACAGATTGCCATGCTCCACGGAGTTCCGTTCACAGGAGCGTAAACGACAAGCTCAGAGCCTGTAGGCGCATGAACCCAGCCATGTCCGCTCTCACCTGTCACCATTGACCTTGCAAGGGCTGGAAGCCCCTGATAGTCAGGATTTTCCCTGGTGAAATTTTCCCGCATTACGATTGATTTGTCCGGGAAAGCCATGATAGTACCATCTCCTGCCAAAAGAATTGCATAGCCAAGTCCCCCGAGTTTTATTGCATCTATTGCCTCGGCAAGACGGGCATGAGAGACTGCCCCTGCAATAAATCCTATAGGCTTTTTATCAACCGAAACTGTTTTGCAGACATAATAAACGGTTTCTTCCGCATTGGAACCAATAGGATTACTGATATATTGTGATTTTCCGCTGGTTTTCAAAAACTGATAATATTCGGTGCCAGATACATCGTAGCTTTCACCTTTGTCATTGAAGGCACGGCCTGTCTCAAAATCACAAAAAGCAATTTCCGTAAAATCAGAACTACGGATTTGAGAATGTGCTACAAGCCATTCTATATACTCTTCTTTTGTAGCCCCCTCACGAATTGGGTCAGCCATAGTGTACATACGCAGCTGCTGCATGAACTTTGAATTTCTATAGCTCAGTCCTTGTACATGAGCCTGAACAAGTTCACTCGTAGATAGCAAAAAAGTGTTGTACACACCTTTCTGAACAGTAACGATAGTGGCGAAAGCAAGCACACTGATAAGAATAATAATCTCGACACCCAAACGAAGCCCAAAAAATAAAGACAGATTTTTCTTCTTCATACTGAATACCTCATATAAATTCTATCAGAAAATTATCAAAAGTAAAACAAAAAATGAATTGAAAATCGTTGAAAATGATTGAAAATTATTGAAGCAAGCCGAAAAATAACGAGAAAACTAAAAAAACTCCAACTTTTTCAACCTGCCGCTTATCATAGTTTGCATTTTTCTATTCACCATTGTCGATTATACTCGACAAATTTAACAGCAATTTGTAGAATATACTCGACAAGGACACGCTAAAGATGAACCACGAAAAACTAAAAGAAGTGATTTTTTACCAGCACGAAATAATCCGCAATTTTGAAATCGTGCCAAGAGAATACGATTTTGACCTGAATGCAAATTATGTTGTCGTAGGACTTCGACGCGCGGGAAAAACAACTCTCCTCTACAAGCTGGTTATGGACTTGATTTCGTCTGGCATGGACTGGAAACAGATAATCTACATAAATTTTGAAGACGAACGACTTTCTGAATTCACGCTTTCGGACTTCAACGACATAATTCAAGTTCAATCTGAACTGAGCGACAAAAAAGGGTGGTTCTTCTTGGACGAAATCCAAAACATTGACGGCTGGGAAAGATTCGCGCGCAGACTCGCCGACTCAAAAGAACACGCATTTATCACTGGAAGCAACGCAAAAATGCTCTCGCACGAAATCGAGGTACATTTGGGGGGTCGGTATATTACAAAATATGTCACTCCGTACAATTTCCGTGAATTTCTTTCGGCCAAAAAAATCGATTTTTCAGAAAGTTCGATTTTGGGAACAAAAAATCGGGGAAAAATCCTGCGAGAATTCAGCGAGTATTTCACTTACGGAGGATTTCCAGAAACTTTAGCTTTAAAAGACAAACGCTCTTACATCTCAAGCATTTATCAAAAAATCCTTTTGGGCGACATCGCTTCTCGGAACGCAATCCGAAAACCGAACGCGCTCAAAATTATGATGAAAAAAATCGCCGAGTCTGTAAAAGACGAACTTTCTTTTTCCAAACTCCACAACATTCTCAAAACGGTCGGTGTGCGCATCAGCAAGGATTCTGTCATTGATTATGCGACTTACGCTCAGGATTCATACTTGATTTTTTCCGTGCGGAATTATTTTTCAAAATTCGTGGACAAAGAAACCACGCCCAAATATTACTTCAATGACAACGGATTGCTGAATCTTTTTTTGTTTCTCGAAGACACACGCTTGCTTGAAAATCTTGTTGCCTTGACGCTCAAAAACAAGTACGGTGATGAAGTCTACTATCTAAAATCAAAAACGCTAGACGCTGATTTTTTTGTTCAAGAAACTGGAACAATCTTTCAAGTTACATATTCGATGAACGAAACAAGCAATTTGCGCGAAACAGAAACTCTTGTAAAAGCAAAGAATACTTTTGAAGAAGCAAAAAGATTTGTAATAATCACTTACGGAGAAGAAGATTCGCTGGAAATTGACGGAACAAAAATAGAGGTTCTTCCAATCTGGAAGTGGCTTCTAAAAGAGTAATGCCCGTGAACAGCACACATCAATTAACAGGAATTGCAATAATGCCAGCAGCACCACAAGCTACTGAGTAAGGCTCCATATACAGAACGAGTTTTCCGTCAAAATATGAGAATTCAGCATAGCGATAGCGATATCTATGAGACCTGAAAACATTCAGCGAATCATCATTTACCCCATCCTTATCTTTGAGAAAATTCACGCAATAATCATCAAGCTCTGTGCTAGACAAAGTTGAAACATCTTCTACTGTCAGCATTTTCCCATTCTTTATATCATAATTTATGGTGTAGATGCCCTGGTGATTTCCACAGCAAACATCACTCTCGTCGTCCTTAATAAATAGAACAGTCAGAATATTGTTTTTTAGCGCAATGTCGTATTTCAGCTCATAATAAAAATCTGGTTTTGTAATATTGTTTTCCAAAAGCCATTTTCTTTTTTCATCAACAGAAAGCTTTTCCTCATCTACCCGCAAGGCTCTAAGTTTCTCTTCAAATCGCAATTCTCCAAAAAGATCGATATATAAATCTGAAATAGGTTTGTTTTTACATTCGGTAAAAACTCCAAAGCGATGAATATTAACAGCATCATTAAAATGAAAAAAACGCCTTCCTTCTGAACCGAAAAATTTTGATTTATAGCGTTCCTTGATAGCATTATTCAACTTTTCAAACCTGCCAGTGCATAGCACCAATTCGTCATAAACAGGAAGTACATCAGGAACTCCTTTTCGTTTGGGTACAGAATCATAAGCTATGTTGAGTAACGCATGACTATAGCGATTTGAAATAAGTTCGTTTTTATGCTCGCAAGCCGTTCCAAAGCGTTTTGTAATAACATCATTCAAAAATGCAAGCTCTCTGGTAAAATACGGATAATACATATACAATCCGATTCTTTCATCGACTTCTTCTTTTGGTATGTACAATTCATTAACAGAAATTTGCGGAACACAGACGGACAAAGCAAAAACAGAAAAAATTAAGAAAAGATATTTCCTCATAGTTTACCCCTTGATGACTGCATAATATATTTTATCAGAAAAATTACCATTCGCAAGCGTATTTTGTCCTCATAATCTTTGAAACTATATTCAGCCCCCTGCGCTCGATTTCTTGGGTTATATGTTAAGATACTTTTTTGTAGCGCATTTTGTATTCATCAATATTAAGCGGAAGCTGCAAAAGCAAATCTTTCATATCACATTCAAGCACAGAACCAATGGAATCATAATTTTTTCCGTCAGGACTCTGCTTTAGCAAAAATCCTGCCAGATTTACCATAATATAGGTATCTTTCATATTGTCCTCAAATACAGCACCGACAACGCCACCGCTTCGGTCACAAAAATCACTCCATTCTTTATCGCTTACAAGCATATTATCATTGCAACCGAAAGACTGACAGCGGAGAATTTTCCATCGGTTAACACAAAGTTCTTTTACAAAACCAGAAATCGACTCATTCTTGTTGCACGAGTTAATAACCGTGTTCAGCTTGATTTCGCAGTTAGAATGTTCACGAATATACTTACAGATTTCAAAAAGCTTTTCGTTCGTAAGCACATTAGTATTTTTTGAACAAGAGCCAATTTCTCGTTTTGTATCGTCATAAATTGAATGAAAGGAAATCCCGATACTGTCAAGATTCGGTAAAACAGAATCCAAAATCTCATTTGTAAGCAGAGAACCGTTCGTGATTACGCTCGTAGCTAGTCCACAATCTTTTGCAAAATGAATCAGCTCTGGCAACCGCTCAATCAAAAACGGCTCACCACCCGCAAAATTGATTCCTTTGAATATTCCGCTTGCGGCGACTTTCTCAACAACATTTTTCATGTGTTCAAAAGAAAGAAAGGATTTTTGAGCATATCGCGCAAAACAGAATTTGCAGCCATAATTACATGCTTCCAGAAGATGATAGTTAAGTTTCAAGTTTTTCATTTGCGATATTTGCATAGCAGCCCCCCCCTTTTATCAGCAAAATTTTATCCGAGAGATTTTTGCTACGCTATTTAATCCTTCCCGTTTATCACTGCCAGTCGCACTGATTGGTACTGAATGAATTCCGCTCTCATTCGTAACGAACAACACCACATGATTTTTCTTCCGCCCGACCAAGATTTCAAGTCTCCGTAAACTCGATTCAATCTGCGGGGTAAGCCGTTTTTAGCCTGTGAAAATTCGTTTAAGTTCATTACGAAAATCTTTGTGTGACATGATTGCCTCC
>JAEEGL010345743.1_pt1 | contig 24493 bp, 13 predicted proteins | sample 9134231 | NCBI WGS metagenome assembly JAEEGL01 (sample SAMN16246548, study PRJNA631951) | gut metagenome | biome: gut microbiome; feature: rumen; material: fiber-attached | host: Bos | place: Iran: Karaj | collected 2018-10
CATGTGCAGGGAATTGGAGGCCATCGGTCTTCCCGTCCCCGTGTTCAACAACAATACTTTTATCTTGAAGACGACGGTTATGAGCGCGACATGGCAAAAACGTCCGATTCAGACGGCGAAAGTGGCCGATTCAGATGCAAAGTGGCCGATTCAGACGGCGAAAGTGGCCGATTCAGATGCAAAGTGGCCGATTCAGACGGCGAAAGTGGCCGATTCGGGGGAAATCGCAAACCCAGGTCGTCCCGACAAGTTGGAGAAGATTTCCGCCACGGCATACACCCAAGCTTATATGGCAAAGGGCTACAAAGGTACGACAATTCAATATCTTAAAGAGATTTACAATCAACTGGAGCCGAACCAGGTATTCGGTTCGGCCTACCTCGTGAAAATACTGGAATGCCCAAATCGAATCGCACGACGTTTATTGGCAAAACTCCGCGAGATGGATGTCGTCGTTGCAGTTACAGGCAAGGGCAAGGGAATGTACCGCCTCAAGAACGCCGGCGAATGAATGGGTTAATATTGCCTGCCCAAAACAGGGTGAGATATATCAGGAAATGAACGCCTGCCGTTTTCAAGCGAATACACGCGATTTCCACGCGGCCCTTGGTTGTTTCATGCCCCGCGTGTAAATCGCGTGAAAGTTTATAAACTGTAAGGTGAAGAAAGAGACGCTAGCCGCTTGGCTAGTGCCTCTTGTGTTTTACAGATGTCTGCGGCGTCGGGGACGGCAAACAACAGTTTCTTCTTTTTCCATCTCTCAAGGATGCCTACGTTGTGGTGCGGTCAGTTGAAGGACGGTGGGGTGTAGTGGTGCACGGCTTTGTATCGGAGACATGGATGGACGTGCAAGGCGTCTTGGACAAAACCGCCAACGGAACCCTCCAGCGGATAGTTTGGAATTGAGGTGCGTTTAAGCCAGCACCCGCTTTAGTTTGGCGGCGATGGACGCGCGTTCGTCAGCGGAAAGGTGGCGCAGAGGGGGGCGTGCGGGTCCGCAGTCCAGGCCCTTAACGCCCATCATCGCCTTGCCGGCGGGCAGTCCGCCGTATTGGTTGAGCAGCCTCACGCCCTGGCAGACCTTGCGCATGCCAGAATACACCGCCGCCCAGTCGCCGATACGGAAGGCCTTCCAGATGCCCTGGTAGAGCGACGCGCTATAGTTGTAGGTGCTGCCGATGAAGGCGGTGGTCCCTAGCGCGAGGGCCCCAGCGAAGAACTCGTCTACACCGAAGACGATGTCGTAGCGATCGCCGGCGAACTCCTTGCAGAGCTGGAACTCGTAGAGGTTATGGTGGTTGAACTTGATGCCGCCCAGCGTGGGGATGCGCTCCGCCGCCAACTCCAAGAAGCGCGAGGGCGAGAGCTCCAGCCGGGCGTTCATGGTATGGTAGTAGTAGAAGGGTACCTCCGGTGCGGAGCTGGCCGCCTGACGACAGTACTCCACCAGTGCCTCCTCGTCCATCGGCCGGAAGAAGGTGGTGGGAATTGCGGAGACTGCATCGTAGCCCAATTCGACTGCCTTGCGGTTCAGGCGCTCCACATCGCCCAGCGCGAGAGCGCCAGTGTGGGCAATCAGAATCAGGCGGCCCTTGGCGGCCGACGCCCAGGTCTCCAAAAGCGCGATACGTTCCTCCAGTGTGCAGGAGATGCCCTCGCCCGTGGTTCCACAGACGTATGCGCCCGTCACGCCGTCCGCCACCAGCGCGTCCGCGAGCAGGGGGATTTTGTCGAAGTCAATGGCGCCGTCTTCGGTGAAGGGGGTGAACGGCGCGGCAAGAAGTCCAGTGAGTTTCGATCGAGTTTTCATGGTTTTACAGAGTTTTAAGTTGATTTTCAGGAGCTGGAGTTGCCCAAATTTATGCGGAGGAAAGTGCCTGCCGTAGTTCCTTGACTAGCTCAGCGGCGCGGTTTGCTGGCGATGCCGTCCACGGCATCTTGAATGAACCACCGTACCGTCTACGTGTCATGGATGATCCGGACTTTTGCCTGCCGAATTGCCTTCACCATCTCATCTACCACCGCGTGTCGTTGTCCTTAATTTCAATGTAAATGAGCTTTTCGGGACGCAAGACCTGAAGGGTCTCGGCAGGGTGGGAATGGTCTCGTCAGGATAGTCTTTGTCGTGCAGAATGGTTTGCTATCCGACTGATTTTTCCACTGGTCTAAATGCAATGCTCCAGCGTGACGGCCAAGATATTGACAATCGCCTCGTTGGCGACGGCCTCGATGCTCAAGACACGCAGCTCCTTCTCCGGCTGGAGCCGAATCACCTGCACGAGCGCGTGGGTTCCCTCGCCGATGTAACAGGACTCGTTCTCGGTCTGGTAAACGGGATGCAGGAAGTCGTCGAAGTTACTTGGCGGAACCAGCTCGACACTCTCCGCAGAGCCATCCGCGTAACGTACGGTAAGCCTGGCGTTGGGGACGTAGAGCTGCATCGCGTTGGTGGTGCCGCAGAGGAGGATTGCCAGTCGCCGCGCACGGCCGGACAGTGGAATTTCCACCGCCGTCGGAAAGTTCTCCCAAAGCGACACGCAGAGCGCGTTGTCGCCCGTCTGCGGCGTGGCGAAGCGCCATCCGCCGGCGGTGACGAAGTTCGGCGATGCGCGCAGGAGCGTGTCATCCACCCGCAGGGCGTTGTGTCCGAAGTGGTTCCACTCCCAGGCATAGCGACCGTTCCGGCGCACACCGATGGAGTATCCGGCTGGACGCGGCGAGTGGAATTCCCGCTCGTGGATGGTCGTCAACGAAGCATTGAAGCGTCCCGCCAGGTCCACGCTCTGCTGTTCGCCCGGAAAAAACATCGGATCAGGTCGCGCCTCCGCAATGACCTCGACCACCTGTCGCAGCCAGATGCTCCCCGTGCGCACCAGCATGTCGTGCTGTCCCGCAGGCAACTGTGACTTCAGTGTGAGCACCGCATATCCCCCGCAGAGCCGGATGGAAGCGCAGATGCCGGAGACATCCCGTAGTTCCTCCACCACTCCCGCAATCACTTTGACCACCATCTGCCCGCCGGACACTGCGGCGATTTGTTCGGCGTGCAGTTTCGGACGCTCCGTCGAGCGATAGAAGGCCTGGATGACCGATGCGCCCGGCAGACCGCGCACCGCCGCATAGCTGCGGTTCAGCGCATCGATGACCTCGTAGGAGACCTCGCGGCCATTCACAAGAACCTGGTCCAACGAAGAATATCGCATTGGGAAGGTGAACTCGGCCACGCCCTCCGGAGCTGTAGCCGAATAGACGTCTGTCGTGGCCGTCCGGCTCAGATGAATTTGGAGGCCCGGCAGACACAGCTCCGCATGGCTCCATTCCTCCGGCAGCTGCGGCGAGAGCATAAGCCCATCGCCGAAGCGGTTTCGTCGGACGCCCCAGAGGCCCTCGATGAGCAGGCGGAGCCAGCAACTGGAGACATCGGTGAAGTCCAGGTCGCCGTCGTCCTCGCCGCCGCTGGCGGCCAGTACATGCGAGAGCGCTCCGGGGTGTGGGGAGAGGCCAAAGGCGTCGACAAGCCCCTGGAGGATGGCGAAGCCCTGCTCCGGTTGACGGCTTTGGTAGCAGGCCAGCGCCAGACAGGCGTTCTCCGCCGGAAAGATGCCGCAGGTGGAGTATTTTTTCGGCAGCCAGTTCGAGGAGTAGTAAAGTTTGCCGTGTTCGGTTAGGACGGCGCGGATGCTGCGCTCCGCCCAGGCGAGCATTCGGAAGGCCTGGAGTCGCGTCACGCAGCCGCAGTCAATGGCCAGATAGATGGTCGAAAGTTCCGGCGAGGGATGCACGAGGCAGTTGCCGATGGTGTCGCGCGACTCCGCCAGCACGCCCGCAGCCTCCAGCCAGAGCAACCGCCGCATCGCCTCGGCGATTTTGACCGCACGGGCCTCCAGACGCGCCGTGTCGCGCCCCATCCATCGTCCGATTGCGGCCAGTCGGCGGTTCGCCGCGAGGTTATAGGCGCTGGCCTGCGCGCAGCCCGCGCCGTTGTAACTGTGGCCATCGGAGATCCAGGTGTTCAGGAAGTTCTGGTAGAGGCCGTCGCCGTCCGGGTCGAGCACACGTTCCTCCCAGTCGAGCATCGCCACGGCGCGGTCGTAGATTGACGCCGCAGTGGCCTCGTCGCCAGTGTATTCCAGATAATGGAGCGTCATGTCCAGAGCGACCTCCTGCATGTTGTAGATGTCGTCCGTGTGGAGCAGCGCGGTCAGGTGCCCGGAGGAGTTCTCCAGATGGTGGTACTGCGTGCCCTCGTGGTCTAGGTCGGGGCGGTCCGCGCCGTCCCACCATATACGTTCTTGTCCAGAATTATTGGTAATTGTCTGAAAGTGTCCAATGATGGCATTTTTCACGCGGTCGTGCCAGCCGAGCAGCGTCGGGGCGTACCATCCGCGCCAACCTAAGAAGGGCGCATGGTATCCGACGGCACCGTGGTAGAAGGTCGGGTGGTGGTAGGAGGCGTCCAGGGCCTGGATGATGTCCGGTACCGTGGCGTCCAGCCGTTCCTCCGGCGTGTGAAAGGCGCACATCGCGTGCTTCTCCCGCAAGGTGCAGCGTAGCCGCCGCGCCAGCTCCGGTTCGGCCAGGAGCTCCGCCAGCGTCTCCTCCGTGGCGTTCTTCAGGACGACGATGCGGCCGACGAATCGCTCACCCGGCAGAATGGCCCGCTTGAGCTTGACCACGCACGCATCGCCCTCGTGCTCTTTAATGAACCGCGCGGGATACTCTTCGGCCAGGGCGCCCGCGCCGTCCAGCGTCCATTCGGCCTCGAAGTCCGCGCCGATGCGCATCGTGACGCCGTTCGGTCCCTGCACCTCGGCACCGCATTTCCGTAGGAACGCACGGTTCCCTGCCGCGTCGCGGACGGTGTATTCGCGCTCCTTCGCGGTGTGGTACTCGAAACGCCCGAAGAAGTCCGTGACGCCGCCGAAGCCCGCCGTGAAGAGCACGCGCTGGTCACAGGAAATGTCGTAGAGGACCGCGAAGCCGTCCTGCGGATTCAGCGGATACACCTCGACATGCACTTGGACGTGAGGAAAATAGGGCGAGAAGCGCGTGAGGTCGTAGGCGTAGTAGCCGTGACGCCACGCCGCCGTGACGTCGGAGCAGTCGTGGAACCACCCAGAATAGAGGTCGTGGGAACCCGTCAGGGAGAACCCCTCGGTCAGCGCCAGACCACTCAGGAGCACGCCGTTCTTGGCCTGGTGGCACCAGGTGTTGCGGGAGAAGTCGCTGGTGGCTCCGAGAAAGACAGGCGTGTCGCCCGCGACGGTGAAATAGCGCTCCTTCCGGTCGTCATTGGCGTGGCCGCCGTAGAGTACGCGGTTGAACTTCTCGAAGGAGCCAAAGCGCGTCAGCGCGTCGTTATTATAGGTATATAGAGGAGGCATCGTCACGGGGCGATTGGCAATTGGAAGAAACGGATGGCGTTGAGGCGGACGATTTTCGCGAAGGGGCCGTCAGCCAAAAGGCCGTCATCATGCAGCTTTACGAGGAAGGCCTTGAGGCGGAAGGGCTGCGTGGCGCAGCAGGTGTCGCTGCCGTAGAAGAGCTTGTCCTGGAACTCGGTGAGGAAGGCCGCGGCGTATTCGGGGTCGTCCTCCAGGAAGACCAACGCGTCGGAGAGCTCGCCGTAGAGATTGTCGTAGGTGCGCAGCAGCTGCTGGGCGACACCCTCCTCCGCCACCTTGCCGAACTTTCCGAGGAAGCCAACCTGCGTGCCGTCCGGACGGAACTCCGTCTTGCGCATCGCGGGGCGCTGCAATCTGCGCACTTCGCTCCAGAAGATCGGCCCGTGGGCAATGAACTTCAGGCGCGGGAAGCGCTGCAGCGTGTGCTCCAACAGCGGCACGCCCGGCAGGTCGTAGAGCCCGAAGTCTCCCTCGGCGCGGTCCGAGCCGTCGCAGGTGACGGGCAAACCGACCGCCTCGGCGCATCGGAAGAGGTTCTGCACCCGCGGGTCGTCCATCCGCAGATTGGGCATGATCTCCCCGACGCCGCGGCAGCCCAGGTCGCGGTAGTACGCCAGCACCGTGTCCAGCGGCGCGTCCGCACGATTGGTCAGCGCGCGTGGATCGACGTTGCAGAAGGGGAAGAAGGTCTCCGGGGCCTCCGCTGCCATCTCCAGAATGTCCTCGTTGGACTGCGGGAGATAGATCTCCGGGCTGACGATGGGCAGCAGGGCACCCATCTGGACGCCTTCCGCTGCATAACGCACCTTCAGTTCGGCGGGAGAGCAGAACTGCACCACGAACGGCACCGGCCGCCGGTAGGCGTGAGCGTGGATGTCAATGAATTTCAGCATGATATATAGAACCTCCCAAATCTGTGGTAGTAACAAGACTGTTCGCAGAGAAACCGGCTAGTCAATATATCATCATTTTGGCATAGTCGATGACATCGGAGCGGAAAGGCATGACTGGAAAACCCTCGCGGTTACAAAGATTGACCTTGCAGTAGGAGGTGAATGCGTAGCGCACGCGCTGAGGTTCGAGCATGGCGGGATGACTGACCACCACGGTGTTTCCCTCAATGACGGCATTGGCCCAGACGAGCCTTCCGCTACGGTCGCCGAGGATGAATCCCGTGGGCGGTTGCCCATCCGCAGTGATCAGTCCTGAGCCAGTGTTCCTGAAGAAAACACGGATTTTGTCCTGCTCCAAGTGTATTCCATTGAAAACCGGTCCGTCTGCAACGCTGGCCTCGTCGAAGAGGAGTTGCTCGGCCTTCTTGGCAAGGCGGAATCCGAGCGTCTGCTTGTCCCGCGGATGAATGTCAGAGTGGTCTCCGCAGTCGAAGGCGACGATGGTAGCCACTTTGGGGAACTCCTCGGCCATTTGCGCCTGGATTTCGCGGGTCACGGCGTAAGGCGGATATTCGGCGATGGGGCAATCATAGAAATAATTGTCCGGCAGACGGTTGTCTGGTTGTTGCTCCTCAAATGCGGCCAATTGGACAATCAGAAATGGCATCTGTGGGTCGCCCCACTTTTCGCGCCAATCCTCGATGAGCATCCTGTGCAGCCGGTAGTAGGAGAGCTCGCCGACATTGTGACAGCCCTGGTACCAGATGACCCCACAGATGGGATAGCGTATCCAAGGTGCGACATTGGCGTTGTAGAGTGTGTTCGGCGCATTTGGCCCAGTTTCCACCCGCATGAAGACGTTTGGCACATTGATGGCCGGGCGAATCGGAAAATCCTTGGGCAACTGCCGGATTGCCGTGGTGCGGACCTCGGGTCTGATTTCCAGACGCTGTCCCACAAACTCCAGTGCAATCGTGGCAAATGCACATTGCCCATAGTTGAAATGGTCATCGTGGATAACAGTCACCACATTCCGACCAGTGCGCACCAGCTCGCCAGGCACTCGGTAACGGCGCGGGACAGCCCAATACTCTGGAGTCTCGCTTCGCGTATGGCCAATCTCCTGACCGTTGAAGTAGGTGGTGTCCGCGTCATCAATCGCCCCCAGACAGAGGAAGAACTCCCGCCCAGCCAGTTCAGCGGGCAAGTCGAAGGAGAGGCGGTGGGCGTAACGTCCAGGAAACGGAACTTTCGGCAAGCCGTCCGGACAAATCATCCAACCCGAATCATCGAAGTCCAATTCGGCAAGTTCGGCGGAGAAGGGACATTTCCTCTCGAACTCTGCCAGCCAGTCGCATAGTTCATGGTTTTCCAGTACCATCGCCTGCCAAATTTCAAGGCATTGCTGGTATTCGGGCGAATCTTTCTTCGGGCTACGGAAAGGTTTCCAGCCGGAGCGCTCCATTTTGTCCGGGGAAATCCACGCCGCGATGTCGGTGCCGCCCCAGTAGGCGGCGATAAGGCCGATGGGGACTTCCAGGTCCTTCTGAAGCTGCCGTCCAAAGAAATATCCGCAGGCGGAGAAGGACTTCACCGTCTCGGGAGTGCATGGCTGCCACGATGCACCGGGCTTGAGGTCATATCTGGGACCTTCCGGCGCGATGTCCCGTGTCTTCAGCGTGTCAAACAGCCGAATCAGCGGATGATTCGCAGCGGCGACCTCGGCCTCCGCATTCGCCGTGTACCAGAATGGCAGGTCACTCCACACTGGCATTTCCATATTGGACTGGCCGGAGCACAGCCACACGTCGCCCACCAAAATGTCTTCCAGTCTGATCTCCTGGCCCGGCTCGTTGCATCTGGCGATGACGACGCGTGGTTCGCAGCTGGCCGGCAACGCCGGAAATTCCACCCGCCATTCGCCCTCTGCGGTAGCCGTCGTCTCACGGATGAGGCCATCGAAAGTCACCGCAACGCAGTTGCCGTTTGGGGCCGTGCCGGAAAAGCGGATTGGCTTTCCCCTTTGAAGCACCATGTGTGAGGAAAAAGAATGATGGAATGAAAATTTACTTAACATACTGGTTTTTACAGTAAGTCAATTATTATTAAGCAATTCTGCCTCTCCGAAAGGCGCATAACTGTGGAAATCAGAGCGACATCACGCAGTTGGGCATGTTGATTTCGACAAGGGCGGCGATGGTGTCGGCGGGCGGAATGAACGTCAATGCGCCATCTTTGTTCATCTCGTATCGGAGCGGCTCGGAAGGGAGTCCAGGGCGGTGGAGGATACACCCTCTGGTGGTGGTGATGTCCTTTGTCCGTATGACAACCTCGCCCTCGGCGGCGTTGCCCCGCAGGATGCGCGCCATGCTACGGACGATGGCAACATAGAGCGTGCATTCGTTGCTGCCACGGAAAATGTTGCCCTTGAAGCCACTAGGGAGCTTGATCGGATCCTTGTCGAAAATCCAGCGCCTACGATAGAGTTTTTCAAGCAACGGCATATACTTGTCGAAAAGGTCCTTGGAGGGATATGCCTTCGGGTAGCTTGCGAAGCCCGCGCCATGGAGGAGAGCACTCTGGAGCATTAGTTCGATGTTGGCATCATCACATTCGTACATGAGGAAAAACATCGGTTTGGTACCAATGGAGTAATATTGCAGATGGTCGCAGAGCCAGCTGCTACTTTCAGCCATAAAGCCGTCAATCTCTTTCGTGATTTCGACACCGAAGGGGCCGTTGCCGATAATCACCTTGTCCGGATGCAGCCGTCTCGCGAGGTGCTCAAGATGCGTCCTATAGTAGAAGCCAGTCATGGTGGCGGGCTTGTTGTCAATGGCGGTCATCCCGTCTTCGTGGGCGGTGTCGATGAAATTGTAGCATGGCTGGTCCAGGAAAACGCCGTCAATTTCGGGATATCTGTCGCACAATCCATCAATCTGTCGGTCGATGTCCTTTCCAAAGGGTAGTTCTGGCATGGCATTCATTAGCCACGCGCCTGGCCATGAGCACCAGCGCTCGCCTCGGCGGTTGGTTACGCAGGCGGAGTACATTTCAGGCTTGAGCAGGTCCTGATCACCATCGCCCGAAACCTGTATGTAGGGCATGGCGGCGATCCCCTCGTCATGAAGCAGCTTGATGACCGAGCGGACTCTTTCCACGGTGATGGGCTTGGAATCCTTCTTGTCGTGTCCGCATCGCCATTCCTCGACGCCTTCCGGATGGTATTCGCCGTAGGCAGGGAAATGGCAGTGGATTTCATACCATTTGATGCCGAGTTCCTTCATCTTCCGCGCATCCCCAGTGGTCAAGTCAAGAGTGCCACAAATATGTCCGCCCCACAGATTATTAATCTTATTTGACGTCGGCTCGAAATACTCGGTGTAGCGCTTGTAGAGCCATCCGAGGGCGGGACGCCAATGTCCGGGCGTACCGATGAGAAGCAGGCTTGCTTTGGGTATATGTTTGGGCGAGAGCGCGAGAAAGTCAAACTCGGTGCGGATGTCGAGTTCGCGCAACCCCGCGAGAAAGCGGAAGCGCGGCGTGTCGAAATCGAAGGGCTTGAGGATCAAGATCCCAGCGTCGGTATCGTCTCTGTAGCATGAAAGGACAGGCATTGTCGTGCCGCTGGAGGCCTCTCCGTATTCGATTGCGGTTCCCGCGAAGCGGCAGAGTTCCTCGGGCATTCTGTCGGTGGCTGTCCAAAGTTTCACGGGAAAGACCGGCCACGGTGTCGGGAGATTCCAACTAATGGCGCAGCTGCGATATTCGCCGCTTTCCATGGTGACGGAGGCATTCCAGGCAATGGCATCGCCGGCGGTCGAATAGCATTCCCGAAGTGACCAGGGCGCTCCGGCGAAGGTCTTCGTTATTTCCAGCGAGCATCCTTTCTCCTCGAATATCACGCTTTCAAGTTGTGCTCTGCCAAAGGTTCTGCCGAGAAAGTCATCGCGGACGGTGACGTCACCCTCGTATGCCATCCACTCCTTGCGACCGTCATTCAATACGGTTGCACGACAAACGCATCCGTGTTCGCGGTTGACGACGAGTTCAAGGTTTTCCGCCGCTATCTTCCATCCGATTTCGTTGCTTTCCATTTCCGCTCGAATGTTTCAAGTCCATGAAAACTCTGGGACAGTGATTTTCTCAGCCGAAATCACTACATAATCCGGCAATGCGGGCCTTGCAGGGTTCGGGGTGCGCACGGAAGACCTTACAGTGGAATGGCTTGATGCTTAGATGCATCTGCTCGCTGAAGAGACCGAACACCTCGGCAGTGAAGACATCGGTGAGGCGAAGACCAAACTCGGTGGAGGTCGGGAAGCCCAAATCGTCGAACTGCAAATAGAACTCGCCGTGACGGTCGGAGAGGTTGAAGAAGCCGAGCGCCAAGTCGCCGTCCGCGAGCAACTTGGCTAGAACAACATGGTCGGGGATGGCATTTTTGCCGTCCAGAATTTGATTGGCGATGAAGGCGGGGCGGACCTCCGGGTCTTGATTGAAGGCCAGCAGTTCCTGGTTGGTGACCAACGCGAGGACCTCCGGCGTCATCTTGCGCAGGTCGCAGCCCAGCATCAAGGGGCTGCCCATCAGCGCCCAGAGCGCGAACTGCGTCCGATAGGTCTCCATCGTGCAGGTTCCCTCGGGCAGACTGACATTGCCCTTGCCGAACATGCCAACCGTCAGCATGTCCATGTCATTGAAGCAGTTGTTCCCGGAATAGCAGAATTTCTGCAACTGGCTGCGCGCGATGGCGGAGAAGGAGACGTTGGTATCGCTGATGTCGTCGGTGGAACGGTAGAGATTTGCGCCGGCGGAGCGTGCCCAGCTCCATACGTCATCCTTGCCCCAGTTGCACAGCGAATAGACGATGGGGCGCCCGCAGGCACGTAGGGCATTGCCCATGCGGCGATAGGTGGTGGGACCATTCGCGGACTTGGGGAAGTTGCAGTAGTCGTATTTGAGATAGTCCACGCCCCATTCCGCGAAGGTCCTGGCGTCGAGGAACTCGTTGTCGAAGGAACCGGGAAAGTCGCAGCAGGTGCGCACTCCGGCGCAGGAGTACATCCCGAATTTCAGTCCCTTGGAATGGATGTAGTCCGCCACCGCCTTCATGCCGTTCGGGAATTTCTGGTGGTCGGGCACAATCCGTCCCGTCTGGGGATCTCGCTGCCGTTTCGACCAGCAGTCGTCGATGACGATGTATTGATAGCCGGTCTGGGCGAGGCCCAGCTCCACCATCTTGTCTGCACTCTGACGAATCAACTCATCGCTGATGTATTCGCCGAACGTGTTCCAGGTGTTCCAACCCATAGGGGGAAGATTGACTAGCATGGCATATTCTCCGTAGTTGATGATGTTGGAAAAGGTTTATCTGCTGATGGAATTTGCTGGTTCGGCTGGCGGCGCAACGTCTCGCTCCATGTGCGCCAGAATCGCGATGGCAACCACCATTAGGAAGAGCGAGGACGCGGTCATGGTCAGGTTGGCAACGCCAAAAAGTCCTCTCACGAAGAAGTTACAGTAGATCATATTGGCCAAATCCAGCAGTCGCGGGATGAAGAGGAAGAGCATCAGCCAGGGGTGCAGAAGACCGAGCTTGGCACCTTCGGGAGTCATCGCGGCATGTGCGCGTGCGGCCAGGCACTGGCGTACGACAAGCCAACTCACGACAGTGGCTATAACGAAGACGCCAGGCCAGAGGAGATAGTGCTTGAATAACTCGGTCTCGGCGTCCGTGCGCCAGCGGCATTGCCAGAAGGCGTAGAGGGGAATCAAGATGATGAAGAGCGCGAAACTGCCGTCAAAGGCATAGAGGGACTTCAGAAGCTGCGTCGGCCTCACAGGGTGGCAGGGGAGATTCGGCGCAGTCTCGTAGCCGCCGGGCATCCAAGGCGCGGGGCGGCGGAAACCGTTGTAGCCACCGAGCTTTCCCCAAAGGGTATAGACTTTGTAGGGCAGAAAAGCGACCATTCCCGCCCACGGCAGCGCCCACACGGGGATGAAGCGGAAGCGGAAGTCGGGATGGATGCCGTGGTCGGCGAGGACGACCGCAAGCAGGTCGAAGACCCACGCCACAAGCACGCCCAAGACAATGCCGGGAATGGAGCGCAAGAGCGCTTGCATTGAGCAGAATGCGCCGAATTTGGACTTGGGGAAGAAGAGCATCTCAAACGGCAGGCTGGAGATGGTCAGAAGACCGGAGAGAGCGACGCTGATGACAGCGGAGACGATACAGAATATCGCATAGACCTTCGGCGGATAGGTGCCGAAAAGCCATCGAAGGTTGAAAGGTGCGGTCACGAAGGCCGCGAAGAGTGCGTTGTAGAGGATGATGCGCGCGGGGTGCCAGCGGTTGACCAGCTTGGCGGTGAGCACGGAGGCAAGCATAATGCCGACGGTTCCGATGATACCCTGCACGCCGGTGATCTTGCCCAGCAGCGCGTCGTCGATGCCCAGCTCTCCATTTAGAAAATAGGCGAAGCCCCCGGCGGCTGCGGAGATGGCACCGAAGACACCCATCATGTACCGATAGGTATAGACTCGGTGGCAGAAGGTGTCCTTCACGAAGTCCCTGAAGCCGGCGAACTTGCCCGCAATGCGCTCCTTGAGCGTGGCGTCCTTGAGGCGATGCTGATCCTCGGAGAGCGGCGGATACTCGCCCTCGCGCACGAAAAAGCACATCAGCCCCATGCCCACCGCGTAGAGTCCCGCGCCGCCTAGATAGATGATGGTGGAGTGCTTCTCGGCGAACTTGAAGAAGAAGTAGTTGAAGAACGCCATGCTGCCCGATAGGCCGATGTGGAAAACCGCCATCACGCGGCTGAAGAACTCCGTCGGGATGATGTCGTTGAAGAGATACCAAATCACCGAGTTCACCCACATACTGAAGAACTGGAAGATGAACATCGTCACGCCCAGTACCAGCATCGTCATCGTCAGGGGGGTGATGCTCCACCAGGACTGAACCAGCCGCGACAGCCCCTCGCCCAGAGTGCGGTTGAAGGCGAACAGCACCAACGACAGCACCAACGGCGGCAACGACATGATGATGTATGGGATGCGGCGGCCCCATTTGCCGCGGCGCAGGTCGCTGACCACGCTGATGTACGGGCAGACGGTCATGTTCAGCACGCCGCCGATGGTGCTGAGCAACACCATCTTCGCGCGATCGGAGAGCGCGGGGGCTCCGGGGCATGCCTCTCCCATCACCCGCAGTTGCACCGGCAAGAGCGACCCCGGCAGCGAGAGACACACGCTCAGCACCGTGCCGCCCACGAAGAGCCAAAAGAAGACCATAAGGAGACGCGGCATGGTGTAGGTCAGTGAACCACACCTGTAGAGCTTGTGATTATCCATTCGTATTGTTCCTCATGCAAAAATCCAGTCAAGGCATTTCCAGACGCAAGACAACGCACGCAAGGAATGCGCGACTATGACGTCGATGGTGGCGTTGGTCCCGGCGAGGTGCGCCGGAAGGCGAGATTTAGGGAACAAAACTCTTCCATTCTTTTTCTTTGAGCACAGGCCGCGCGACCCAGAGGAAACGGTTGTGGCCTGGACGAACTGCGAATACACACTTTCGCCCGACACGACGGCAAGTTTCACGCGGCTGCCGCCAAGGTCGGCACAAAGTGTAACATTTCCCTTTATCAAAACCGTAATTGGAAAACAGCCATGGCGGTTTTCACCGCAAGAGGAAACTGGTTTATTTTAAGTTTTTGTTTTACACTAGTTATGTTGACGCGGGAGGGGCTTGACCCGTTCCCATTCGGCGATGGTTCCGGTGAAGAGGATGGTGGTGGCTGGCTCGTCGGGAGTCTCAATGGTCACGTGGTCGGTGTCCCGAGCCAGGACTTCGCCGCTGAAGACGTCCGCAATCACCTCGTAGGTCTGTGGGAAGGCGAGCGTACTTTTGGACTTCTCCCGTGAGTAGATTCCGACGAGCGGGCCGGTGAAGAAGTATTGGTTGTAGGTGTTCTCCCGCTCGTAGATGTGGATACCCATGCGACTGAGCAGGGTACGCATGAAGGCCGGATTCGGCCCGGGGTGACAGAGAACGGCGGATGTGTGGTCCGCGAAGTGCTTTATGGCTCCGGCAGGTTGGCCGTCCGGATAGGTGGCCATCACTTCGGCCTCCGAGTCATCGATGAAGGTCTGGAACAGGATGGGCGCGCCACTCATATAGGGAGAGTTTCCCGGCTGGAAACGCACCTCGGCAAAGGCTGCCTGCGGTTCCGCACGCAGACCAATTTCGGTGAGGGCCTTGGAGCGCTCCGGGTGGAGAAGGTTGTCCGGACCGACAAGCCCCGGCGCGTGGAGGAAGAGCACTGTGCGGTTGTCCTTCATTACGCGCTCATGGGTCAGGCGGATGGTCTCGTCCGAGGCGTATGCGGCGTTGGCGAAGACGACGAACTGGTATTGGCTGAAGTCGGTGTCCTTGAGGTCGGCCTCGCCGAGGATGTCGTATGGCATTCCGCAACACCAATTCCCAAAGAACACGGCGTTCTTTAGCTCCTGGAAGGCGCGTGCGTTTTGGTTGGAGAAGTGCGGAAGCGACTCCTCGCTGATCACGAAGGCCACGCGGGCCGGATGTCGGTCCGGAATGCCGCGGATGGCCTCGCCCAGTTCGTGCAGGCGCTCCAAGTTTGCCACGAACCCCAGATCGCGGTACCAGTCGCCCGCGAAGTCGAAGAAGTAGTAGCTTGCCTTTCGGGAGCGGTTGAGCAACCAGTCGCGGCGGGCGATGGAGATGTCCTCCGCCTCGGAGTCGGTGGTGCCATATTCTCGCTCGCCTTCACCACAGTAGTGCGTTCGCATGTCACCTTCGCTCTCCCAGACTTTGCCGTGCCGCGCTAGCGAAAGGGCTAGGCCATTCGTTTCCAGTCCGATGCGACGGAATTCGTAGGGATAGGGTCCGCCGACAAAGTCCAGCCATGGTGACTCTAGCAGATATTTCATTCCGTAGTTGCCGGAATCCTGCTGGTGGTACGGCGTGTTGTTCAGGTGTCCCCAGTAGTAGCCGTAGTAGGAGCCTACCAGCAGCCGGCCGTCGCTTTCCTCCTTTACGATGCGGGCGAAGTGCTCGATGGTCCGTACGGCATATTCCTGGAAGAAGTCGTAGTAGTCCACGGTGGACTGCACCGCCGTGCCGCCGGTTCGGAAGACCGCTCCGCCCGCGAAGCGGTCTTCGCGGCTGGGCACCAAGTCATCTGACAAAAAGTCCACGTCAGTGCGTCCCCATGCCGCCTGGAGTGCCTCTGCTGTGGTGTATTTGGCTTTCAGCCACTTGCCAAAGGCGCGCTGCATTGGCATGGAGTAGTCCACGAAGGCTCCCTCGTGATAGCCCCAGTGGTTCCATTCGCCGCAGTTCGCGTAGAGTAGCCGCCAGTGCGAAATACGGTCCGCGTAGGGGGAGTTCCGCAGCCGCCGTACGCCCTCGGCGAGAATGGCGCCGACCTGCCGTCGCCAGGTCGGCGAAGCGTAGGAAGGCTGGAGTTTCTTGCCCGGCCCGTAGTTGAGGGTCTGTGCGCCGTTGTCCATCTTCAGCGCCTCCTCCGGGAAGGCGTCCACCCAATCTGGGGAGACCAGCAGCTCCCAGTGGAAATGGAAGCGCGCCAATGGGTCCTCCGCGAGGATGCAAATCATGGAGTGCTCCAAGTCCGCCAGGAAGTTCTTCCAGTCGATGACCAGCTCCTTGCCATCCATTCGCATGAAATGATAGGGAAAGACCAGACACAGGTGGTCGTGGATGCCCGCCTCCGCAAATTCGCGGGTCGCGCGCCCCACAATTTTTGGAGTGTACGAAAGGTCCACCCGCCCGGAGATGCTCCCCAGTGGTTCGTTGTTCACCCAGAACTCCGGCTGGTCGGCGGTCATATGCACCTCGCCTTGCGGGAAGTCAGCCCATGCCTCTGGATTCATAAGAAGCACCACATTCTTCACGAGTTCGGCACCCGACTCGTCAAGGAGCGTGAGAATCATCGGACGAAGTTTGAAGGCCAGCCCGGAGGCCGCGTAGGCTGCCTGGGCGATTTCCACCGGGATACGAAGTTGTCCTAAGTCATCCAATTCTGACTGGAATTGTAATGAATTGTCACTCTTTTCGTCTGGCATTATGACGCACTGGTAGTCACCCGGCGTGGGCAGTGCGGCGGACTTTACCGTGATGGTTCCGCCGTCGCGTGCCGAGACAATCTCCAGGGCCACCGGGATGGTGTTGAGCCTCTGAAAGAGCCGTTCGGCAATCAGTGTGTTATTCACCGCCATCGGCGTGCCGGTCACGCGGAAACTCCGCACCTTCATCACGCTTCGCTGCGGGCGCAGGGCGATGGTGACGCCTTTCCCTGGCACGAAGGGCACGTCGGCCAGCGGCTGGCCATCCGCCGTGGCGACGAGCCGTCCGTTTGCGCACTCCACGTGGAGTTGGAAGAACTCGCCGTCCTTGAGCGCGAAGTCGGTGGTCAGTGGTATGCCCGGGCCGCCCAGCATCTCGAAGAAGGGCCGGTGGTCGTTGCCCCCGTCCAGCCCCAGATTGCCGTTGCCGATGATGAGGCTGGCCGCCGTTCCCTCCAGCCTCTCCAGGGCCAGCTCGGCGTCAATAACCAGATTCTCCCCCACAAAGGGTTGACGAAGCATTAGCAGGTTCCGCATTCGGCTGCCGACCACAGCGCCGTCCTTCTCGTGCCAGAACTCCGGGCAGGTCGTCGTCGCCTCGGTCGTAATCTGTCCGTTCCGCACGGCATAGATAGTCTCGGCACAGAAAACAGCCACGCAGCAACTCAGGAAAAAAATCAGTGACGCTTTTGGAAATCGGAGTCTCATCGCTTGAAGGTGATTGAATGTCATATTTGTTGAGAAGAGGAAGTCATTGGAAATTTCTTCTAATATATAGGAAATAAAGGGTAGATTCCATAACATGATTCTATCAATAGTATCACTCTTGTTGCCGATTGGTCAAAAAACTCATTGCTCGACCGCTGCTCCTGCCGAAAACCGCCCAAAACATAGTGCATTGATATGTTTTGGGGCGATTTACGACGATAAACTCCCTAAAATTTCGTACCCACAATCGACCTTTGGCGTGTGAAACATCCTGGCAAACATCTTCCCAGGTCGATCAGGATCTTCTGATCTGCCGATGCCTGGTGGCCATCTTCCAGAATGAGTTCCTGGCCTCGCAACTGGCGTTCTGCGGCGGAACCGCCGAAGATGGAACCGACAGGACGGAAGACCGCAGACGAGTTCTTTTCAGCCCCCAGTCTCCGGTCCTTATGACTAAAGTCCCTTTAGTCTCACCATCGTAGCACTATGCGGCGAAATGGCAAACTTTCGGAAACGCTCGTAGGCGTTTGTGAAGAGCGGCTGGCGTGCTGCTTCGCCGTCCTCGACAAGGAGAGTTGCCTCGGCAGGGAAGTCAGTGGGATTGGTGATGCGTAGATCGTCACCTTCCCAGACGGTCTCAAGGTGGTCGAAGCAGAGGGTTTCGCGGGTGTCGGTACGGACGTAAATGCCCGGGAGATGCACGCGGGCCAGCAGCAGGGCGGTTTCCGAATAGCAGGCGCATGGACAGTAATCAATCTCGCCGACCTGGTCGCGGCCCTCCCAGTCGCCCAGGTTCACCCGTTCGCTTATGCCCACGACCTTCATGCCGCGGATGCCGCGGCCAGGACGCGAAAGAAACTGCGGCAGGGCATGCACGACCTCGCGGGCGAGCCGCCCGTATTCGGATCGTCCCGTTGCGCGGTAGAGTTTGAAGAGCGCATCGCCACTGGTGGAACAGAAGCCCGGGCCGCCGTGTCGGTTCTGGATGTTTGCATAGACGACTCCCGCAGTGTGCATGTCCAGTTCCCCGAAGGTGCTTTGTGGCGGGAAACGATAGTCGTAGGAGATAATCCAGGTGGAGAGATAGTCTCCCGTAGTCTCCGCCAAGGCAAGAAGAGTTTCATCGTGCGTGTATTCCCAAACGGTCATCAACGCTTCTAGGAGCAAATAGGCGGACTCGGAGTCGGTCGCCTGGAGTGCGTCGTCCACGCCGCCATAGACATTGCCTTTTTTCTGAAGGTAGGTCTCCGCATAGTGGCAGGCAGCAGCTTTGGCGATTGCGAGAAATTCAGGCTCGTGGAAGAGTTCGCTGGCCAGGGCGAGACCGGTGATGGCAGGAGCACCCCCCACGCCACCGCCGACGAGCAGTTCGCCAGTCACAGGGTCGATGAAGTAGCCGAATTGGTCGTGCTTCTCCCAGAGGCGCTGGAAGGCATCGGCGCATTTGCGCGCACCATCGAGAAGCGGCTGGTCGATAGGCTTTCCGGCATTGCGCAGCCACAGCAGCTGCCGGCAGAGGAAGGCCAATCCATCGGCGTTCTTGCGAACCAGGCATTCGCGGCGCGGCGGCCGGCCGTCTTCGGCGGGGAAATCGGGAAAGAACTTTCCCATGTGGGCGGAGGTCAAAAAGAAGCCGCTTGGCTGCTGCGCCTTCGTGACCACCGTATGGAGTTCCCTAAGCACACGCTCAGGGTGATTGCCCTCCCGCAGAAGGTATTCGTTGTTCATGATTCCGCCAACCCAGCCGAGCTGCCAGTGCTGCCTGCAATTGCTGCAGCAGCCCTTGAGGTCGGTCTTGGTGATGATGGAATAGTAGCCGTATTCCTCCCACCAGTTGTCGGTCTCCAGGCGTTCCCGCACGAGCCGTGTCGCCTCGGAGTACGGAAGAAGATTCGGGAAGATACCCGACGGAACCACCGCGTTGCGCAATTCGCGGGCTTGGCGGAAGAAGTCCCCCAAGGCAGTGCATGATTCGTCGCGGAGGTCGAACTCGAAGGTGATAATGGTTCCAGTTTGATAAGTCAGAGGTGCGTCGTCAGCGGGGACAATAGAATTGCAGCCCGACTGGCGGAATTTACGGTGTACGGGCGAGGAAAGGCGCACTTCCAGGACATCGCCACCTTCGATGACCGAATAGCCGTAGTTGCCAACCTCATTGCCTTGCGGAGTGAGTAGCCACACAGCGCGTTGCGTGGCCGCATCGAAGTAGCCCACTCCGGGGAAGGCCCCCTCGGCGGAGGTTTCTTCCAGTCGCCCTCCGCCTTGTGGCGCTAAATGCTGGATGACGCCAGTGAGCTGCGGGGGATTGAGGCAAGTGTAGTCCTCCGGAAGCATCGGCGGATAGACGCTGTCCTGCGCCACGATGTTCACGCGGTTGCCGCCATAGACGGCTCCTGGAAGAAGTAGGTAGTTCCTGGACGACCACTCACGGAATTGGAAACACAGCGTGGCGAAGAGTTTTCCCTCACCGGACAATGCCTCCAAGGTAAAATGGCGCCTTTCGCTGGGGACGTCAAGAAATACACGGAAATAATTGCCACCCACACCGAGTTCGACGGTCTGTGATGACGACAGGTCAAAGGGCAACCGCCGACTGCTGGAATCCGCCTCAATGTCCAAAAATAGTTTGGGTAAGAATGTCATGAGAATGAATCCATGAAGACTCGAGATTTCACAACGATAGTGAGTTTTGCAATTACCTATGATATAAGAAAAAGTAGCCTTCCCGACCCGAAAGCCATATTGGCGAATGGGCAGGGAAGGCGTTTTTTGTGCCGTCAGCCTCAGTCGTTCGGGTTGTAGATGATGTTCTTGCCGTTGTTCAGGGCGTCCTGCCACTCATTGAAGGTGAGGGTGGCGGCATGGCCGTCCACCGCCGCGTAGTTCCAAGACTTGTTGTGCGCGTCAAGGTTGTAACTGTAATAATGCGCCCCGGACATAGAGTCGTTGATGCCGTCGCCAGAGTCGTCGCGGGACGGAGCGTTTTCTTTGGCACACGAGAAGACTCCCCACTCATCCGAGTCGCCAATCAGGACGACGGTGGGTGTCAGCGAGGAGAGTTTTCGTGCGAAGCACTTGTTTCCATCATTCATATTCCAAGTGCCGCAGGGGATACCTTTTATATTACGATTGTCGCACCAGTTGATACCGTAGGTAAAGCCAGTGACATCGTTGGAAGGGCAGGCCATGCCGTTGAGCATGCCGTCGTCGCGTCTCTGGCCGATGCTGTTGGCTGCTTGGTCTTCGGTGAGACTCGCGTACTCGTGGAGCACACGTGTCCACTGCATAGACTTCTCGGCGTCATCGCGACTGGCGGTGAAGCCCGGCAGGGTGTCATTGTTGTCATTGGCGTAGAGGACGAACCACAGGGCCAACTGCTTGAGGTTGCTGACGCACTTGATGGACTGGGCCTTGGCGCGCGCCTTGGAAAGCGCGGGCAAGAGCATTCCGGCCAGAATCGCGATGATCGCGATCACGACCAGCAGTTCAATGAGGGTGAATGATTTTTTCATGGTTTGATTCTCCTGTTGTTGTTGTTGGGGGAATGTTGTTGGATCTGTTGTTGTTTGGAGGGGGAATGTTGTTGGATCTGTTGTTGTTTGGAGGGGGAATGTTGTTGGATCTGTTGTTATTTGGAGGAATGCTTCGGGAACTCTTTGAGTTTAGGTTAGATTTTGTTGTGTGTTGAATTTGAAGAATGAATGGGGGTAGGGTTGAAGAATTGGCGGCCGTCAGGCATGGTCATGCCAGATGGAGTGGAACTTGGTGAAGCCGTTGAGGTCGAAATTGTAGCCGCAGATCCAGGCTTTCTCGGCCTGGTCCACGATATAGTTGGCAATGATGAGATTGCCATCAGGCAGCTGCGCCCAGCCGGTGTAGCCCGTATCGGGTCCCTCGGCCTCGTCATGGTCGAGGGGCATCAGTCGGCTGCGACACTGCTTGTAATCGGGCTCCAGAATGGATTTCACATCGGTCAGCGCCAGAAAGGTGTTCTGCGCACAGTTGGCGCCGCCCTGGAAGAGCCGGTAAGTGATGGCGATATTGCCGTCCGCCAGCATTCCCGCCTTGGGACGGTGGCAGCATGGGACGGGGAAGGGATAGGGGCCTTCCCAGGTCAGCCCGCCGTCGCGGGAGATAGCGCGGTAGCAAGGCAGCCCCATCCAGGAGTTCTCGCGCAGGAAACAGACCAGCGTGCCCGGTTCGACCTCCAGGAAGGAGCCCTCGCAGAGATTCAGCCCTGGGGCGGCGGCGACCACTATCGGTCCCTGCCAGCTTGCGCCACGGTCCTCCGAAAACCACAGGCGCTGCTCCAGACGCCGAGTGGTGGGATTGCAGAAGTGGCACGGCAGTATCCAACGACCAGAGGAAAGCTCCTGCAGTTTGTCTGGCACGATACCTTGCGCCGGCGTGGGTATGGCGGAGCTCCAGCTCGCGCCGTCGTCTTGGCTGAAGGCCAGCAGGATGCGGGTAGGCGAGAGATTTTCATCATTCCCCTCGATGCGGTCAAAAACCAAAGCGAGGCGGCCGTCGGGCAATTGCGAGACGGAGGCGTTGTTGTAGTAGTAGCCGATCGGAATGCCACAGGGTTCGGTCACGGGCCGTGCAGAACTCCAGCTCGCGCCGTCGTCCTCCGATTCGCAGAGCATGATTTGAGTGAAAGAGCGGTCGCCGTGATGCGTGCACGCCGAGAAGACACATAGCAGCTTCCCGGCACGGGTCCGCACGAGATCCGGCCAGGCCTGGTAGTGTTCTCCTGGCGGAGAAATGACAAATTTGTGAATGTTCATGGCGTGGGCAGAATTGACACTTTGTTTCGGCTTTACATAAATTTTCGGCATTATTCGACCGGAATTCAATAACAGTTTTTTGCCAAAAATGTCAATTTTATAGCATATGACGAAAAATCGCCCTGTTATGATAATGTTTTTCGCTTTTAAACGGGTGGGAAAAAGGCGCAAAGCCAACCCGACGGTTATATTGTTGTCGTTTCCTAGCATCGATGATTGCAAACGCTGGCAGCAACTACCGCTGGGACGGCGGCAGAACCCCTGTTGGCAACAACGCCAGCAGTATCATCGCATTCCGCTGGCAGAAGTATCAAAATACGCTCATCGTTTGTATGGCAGAATACAGTAAAGAGAAAATCGCCGCTCAGCTGGAGCGCGCCTTGACAGTTCCGCTACGCCCTTTGCGGTTCACCCAAAGTCACGCGGGGGACAAATGGCCGGAGGGTTGCCTCCACGTCGAGCCCCGGTTGATGTTCTGCATTGAGGGCGAAGTCAGCCTGTGCACGCGGGTAAATAACTCCTCCAAGATAGAGAAATTCGCCTTACAGCCGGGCGAAGGCATCTTCGGTCCGGGAACAGGCAATTTCATTTTGGAGTGTTGGGACCGTCCACAGCAGATGCTTGCCGCGATGTTCTACCACAATTTGATTCGACTCATCTACATCGAGCACGATGGCATTTCCCCACCGCCGCTTCCCGCCCCGAACCCGACCTATTATTACCATGTCCCGCAGGCCATCAACATGGTCGGCCAGGGTATTCTGATCGCTCTCGCAAATGCGGTAACGGCAGCCTCTCCTCAAAGTTCTCCCGTGGGCACCGCGGAATTGCTGAAGGCGCTCCTGCTCAATATCCGCGAGGTTATGAACTCCAGCCGCGACAACCCGACCGACCATGACCGTCGTGCGTCGCTGCTTTGGCATGAACTCTACGGGTATCTGATAGAGAACATCACCAACCCGCTCCTTAACCGCGAGGTCATTGCCCGTCAGTTCCGCATCAGTGCCAGCCATGTCTCGCGCTTATTCCAGCAGAACCTCGGCACAAGTTTCGTAGAATATCTTACCTCACGGCGCATGGAGCATGCGATGGTGCTCCTCAACGACGCCTCGCGCAGCATCAGTGAAATCGCCGAGCAGTGTGGTTACAATTATACCTCCTACTTCATCCAGTTGTTCAAACGACGCTTCAAGATGTCCCCCGGAGAGTACCGAAAATCCCTCAAGTGAGGAGTTTCCGTAAGGGCTGTTGCAAAATCTCAACGAGGGAAAGCGGCAGCCCTTTTTTGCTTTTTCACTCAAATCTTATATTTTATGGTCATGTCCAGGAAAACGCCATGGCCTATTCTATAACACAGCTGGGGTATTTTTCCACTCCGTCTGAGGAGAAGCAGAAACTATATTGACTATCTTTTCGTTTTTGGAAGAGTCAGGGGTGGGGGGATAATTGAGGAGGCTGTCGAAAAGCGACCGGAAAGCCATCGGTGTGCCCTCGCTATCGCCCGAACCGAAAACCTGTACCAGCTGGAGAACAAGCCCCGATGCACCGTGCCGGAGAAAAGGGTAGTAACACTGTCCTGCGGTGCTTCCAACGATAGTTTGCAAAAAAAAGTTCACATACAATTTCCCCCACACAACCGAAAGGCTGTGCAGGGGATTTGCTTTATTCCTTAGTGGTCAGGACGCAGGCTCTGTCCTCTGACTCGGCGACCTCCGGCGGCATGAAGTCCACGGTCATCCCTCCGCTATGGGCGTAGTAGGGGGAGACGATGAGGTTGCGGCCGTTGTGGCGGATGACCTGGGCCTCGCGGAACTTGAAGAGCCGTTGCTCGTGGAGGTCGAAGCGGAGGTCGTCGAGCGCGGGGCAGCCGTGGAAGGGCCAGACCTCCCCGAAGACGGCGGCCTTGGCTTCCTCCGGGATGTCGTAGACCTGCTCGTCAGGCCCGTAGGCCATCTTGAGCGGCTTCAGCGGATACGGCAGGGGGTCTGACTCCTTGACGATGATGCAGAGCATCTGCTTCTCCGGCCCGCTCATCTCGTCGGCCCGGACATGGGGTTCGCCCTCGGGACCGTCCTTCTGGACGGCTGAGGCGAAGACCTGGACTTCGACTTCCGGCTTGGTGGCGCGTTTCTTTCCGGCGGCGGTCCCGCCGGTGGCTTGGGTTGCGGTGGTCATTGCGTTGGTTCCTTTTCTTTGGGTTGTTCTGGTGGATTCCCGGAGGCGCGAAGCCGTCTCCGGGTAGCGAAAACATTTCCACGAAGAAATATCCCGGCCCATGGCGGGGGCCGAAAACATTTCCATTTGGAAATATTCAAAGGACCGCGGGCTGCCCGCCGAGGCCGAAGAGCCGGGTGATGCGGCGGTGGCAGGCGTCGTGGCGCGACGGCGGGTACTTGTGGGCGATCTCGGTGAAGGCGTTCAGCAGGCTCCAGCGGGTGCGCGAGTTGAACTCCGCGTGGCGGGGGTGGCGGTATTCGTTGAAGACCGGCAGGATGTCGCACGACGGGATCGCGCCGTATTCGGCGGCCTTGACGACGAGGCACCGGGCCTCGTCCTCGCTCTTCACGGGCCTGTCGCGCAGGTC
>JAEEGL012195767.1_pt1 | contig 24493 bp, 17 predicted proteins | sample 9134231 | NCBI WGS metagenome assembly JAEEGL01 (sample SAMN16246548, study PRJNA631951) | gut metagenome | biome: gut microbiome; feature: rumen; material: fiber-attached | host: Bos | place: Iran: Karaj | collected 2018-10
CACCGGGAAGCCGCCGAGCGTGTCGGGAATCGCGATTGCGCCCGAGGTCGTGTCGGGAATCGTAGCCTCGTCGTCCTCGTCGTTATAGCATATCTCAGCCCCGCCGCCGACAATCTTGAAGTGCCACGTAAGGCCGCCAGACACTGCGGTGGACGAAATCTCCAGATCGGCCGGCGGGTCCGTATAGGTTGTCGAGGTGAAATACTTCGTAATCGCATCAGCCGCGAGAAACTGAGCCGGCAGGCGCACAGACTCCAACGCCCGACAGTCAGCGAACACGCCATCTCCAAGTGTCGTCAGGCTGTCCGGTAGCGCGATGTCTTCCAACGCCCAGCAACTCATGAACGCTTCCTTCCCTATGCTTACCAGACCATCTGGCAGCGTTATGCTCTCCAAACGCGAGCAGTTCAAAAACGCATACTGGTCAATCGTCTTCAAGCCGTCAGAGAGCCCGATCTCCACAAGCTCGTCGCAGTCACAGAACGCACCGTCACCGATGCTCGTCACACTTTTCGGAATATCCAGGTAATGCATGAATTGAGAATCAAACGCCATAGCTCCAATGGCCGTCACGTCATAGCCGCCGAGCTTGTCAGGGATACCAACGTACTCCTCAGAACCTACGTTAGCACCGGTAATCGTAGCTTTCCCGCCAGAGACCGTGTAGGTGTATTTCACGCCATCTACTGTTTGTTCAGCCGCCCACGCGGCGCACGTGAACATGACCACGACCGCAGCCGCAAGGCCTTTAATTGCGCATTTCATCATCTTTGTTCCTTCCTGGTTGTTCCTTTGCGATGTTTTCATCAAGGACAAAACGATTCTTGCGAAAAGCATAGATACCATACCACATCTTGCCGCCCGTCTGCAAGTCCTGGCCCACCCCAATCGCCAAACGCGCCAAGTGCGCAACGTTTCGTGGTTGCCGCACACGGCTCCCGATGAATCTCACAGCGCCACGGCGACATCAGCGCCTTTACACGAGGCACGCCCATGGCCTTCACCGTCAACGACGATTCCGGAGACCTTGAACTTCTGCCGCTTCAGCTTGGGGTTTTCGGGAGAACCAGCCTTCAAGAAGACCGTGAAGAATCCCTTGAACACGCCCGTCTTGGCATCCACCGCGAGCTTCAAACCGCAAAGGTTCGTCTTGGAACCGTCCTTGCCGACGTCAACCAGAAGTTCCATCTGCCGGGTGTCCTTATTCCGTACGTATATGATGCCGGCGCCCTTGGCGAAGACCCATTTCTTGCCAACCACCGAGAAGCCGACACCATTGCCGTCCGGCAGGAGATGATACGATTTGCCGCCGCTTTCGACGTCGCTCAGCACGTCCTTGCCGTTGACGGCGGCAGGCATCCCCGCGACCCGAAAGCGCGGTGCCGCCGAAAGGACGGCGATGGATTCCGCCCGCTTGACGGAATGCCCGCCAAATGCCCCGTAGATGCTTCCGTCGGCTCCGACCGTAACGACGAACGGCTCTGCCACGCCCCTTACGGCAAGAACGACATTCTGCACGGCGGCCCCTCCGTTCGCAAGCGAAACCGCCGCCTTGACCGGTTTGGCGATCTTCCTTTTCCCGTCCAGGCCATACAACACGGCAGACACCTTGCTCTGGCCCTTTCTGTCGGTTTTCGCCACAGTCACGTGAAGTATTCCGGCAGGGATGCCGTTGGCATCGGTCACATTGCCCACGACGGTCATCTTGGCCGCAAACTTCGCCGCTTGGGCGACATCTCCGGTTCCGGAACGCCGGAATTGCGAGACGGCGACGCACGTTTCCCGGAGCGTGCGCGTATTGTCATGCATCGCGTCGCCGAGCGGATACCCCTCTGGCGTGGTGAACTCGGCGGAAGAAAAGGCCGGGTAGAGCTCATAACCGAAGTCCGACCGATCGGTATAGCCGTAGCCCATGATCGTATGGTATTTGGCGCCCTCTCCATCCACAAAATGATACGCGCTGGAGTATGGATAAAGCTGTGGCCCAGGATCTTCGACGAGGAGGTCGCTGTGGCCGGCGCCCATCACATGTCCGACCTCGTGCATGACGACCTGAGGGCTGCGGTCGACGTATTGCACGCCGCACACGCTGTAGGCCCACGGCGCAAACTTCGACAGTTCGGACGTACTCGCCTTGCTCAGGCACCAAGACACGCCCGTCATGAAATGTCCTCCCGAAACCTCTTCTCCGGAATCGACGAGGACTACGACGATGTCCGCCCCGAACGCGTCCCGGGCGGCATGAATGTCTGCCCATGGGCCGACGGCAAGGCCCCCCGCCATGCTGGCCACGGATTCCACGACGCTTTCAAAGCGCACGCCGCCAGCCGGTCCGGCGGCTTCAGCGGCGGACGTCATGACGCCGGCGAGGCGGAACGAGAAATATTCGTCCAGATGCGTGGCCGGCAACATTGAGTTCATCCGTTCCACCGTGCGCGCGGCAAGGGCGTCCCCGTCAACCGCATTCGCACTCAACCATCTGGCCGCGCCCTGGTCGTAGGCGAACATGACATCGATCGTGACCGCAGCCCGAACCGCGAACGCGACGGCAGCGACGACAAACGCAAGAACGACCTTCTTTCCCATGGCTGTCATCATTGCGAGCTCCCGTGATTAATGGCCGTTCCCATTATGCCGAGCATCCCATCCACCTGTTGGGCCACGGTTGTGATCGTCTTTCTGCGCGGATTCTCAAAACCGTCCAACCGTTCAGGGTGATCTATGAGTCGCCGCATGGCAGATTCGAACCCCTTCTCGTCGCCCAGAGGCACCAAGTCGCCATTCTCGCCGCTGACGAGATCGTGGCCAATGTCACCGCCGGCATCTGTAGCTATGACCCAGACATTGCGGGCAAGCGCCTCGCGTACGGTCAATCCAAACGACTCAGGCATGCAGGATGGCGCCAATATGACGTCTAACCCCGCATAGAAGGCGTCTATATCGCCAGGATCGAACGGCATGCACACCTCTATCCTGGAAGGCGCCGCCCATTCCAGAGCAGAAACCGACCTGCGATTGAAACGACGTTCCAAATCCACGACCTTGAGTCGCCAATCCCCATGCAACCGTTTGACAATCCGCTGCAGCATATAATATCCCTTGTGGTCACATTTCCCGCCAAGATAGCCAAACGTCAAAACTGGCTGCCGTTGGTGCGGCCTTACGTTTGCCTGAACGGCGATGCCGTTACGGCAAGTCTGTACAAGCGCAGCGGGAATTCCATTCCGGACATACAGGTTTCGCTGATAATCGCTAGGCGCCAGTACGGCGAAGGCGCCCGCCAGACTCTCCCTGAGAAGCTGTCGGCGCGAAGACAGGTCTTGCCGTTTCGTGCATTTCGCACATTGCTCCAAGTCTATCCCTTCTTCCCCCTGCCCGCAGAAACGCCCATTCCCGTCAATCCTGAACTGTCGCGGACATATCCACCAGGAATCGTGGACAGTCACGCAGTATGGCACATTCCGCCGCCGACACTCCGCAAGCATCTCGACGCCCATGGAATGGATGCTGTTGAAGTGGACGACATCCGGACGAAACGCCTCAAGGACCTCCGCAAACGCCGTCGCAACCTCTGGTGACTTGTAGTCTCGCACGGAGTCTGCCCGAAAGGGAGTTTCGCACACAAAACACGGAACGCCGGCATGGCTATATCGCAACACATGCCACGGCGCATGACGGACATCCCTAGTAGTGGAGAACACGGCGACATCCATCTTGTCGTTGAACCCTGCAACCAGATTCTCCACCAGGACGGTCGCGCCACCATATGAGACAGGCGCGTACAGTATGTTCACGACCAGCACACGTCGCCGGGCAGACGTTGGAGGGCCGAGCATCTCGTCCGCAGGGGGTTCGCCATCGAAAGCCATGCATATCCCAAGTCGCCGCCCCTCTTCACCGAGCGTCTTGGCGACATCGGCCGGCAGCATCCCATAGACGAAGACGGCCCGTGCCGTCTGCATCTCGTGGCGGCACATCTCCGCATCGGCAAAGGGCGCGACTTTCACAGACCATCCCGAGACCGCCAACCTCTTGGCGACATGGTCGGTTCGGCTTTGTTCCACGCCGCCCCCGACAACCACCAACGCCTTGGGGGACAACTGGCGCGCATGATCTGGCGGCAACGTTTCGATGAATTCCATAGGCGTTACGGCGGCCGTCCTGCCGGAACCACGAAGAATGCGAGCAATAAACGCCCGCAGCCCTCTCTGCCGCAAAAGCCTCAACGCCTTTCGTATCTTTTGCACTGCAACACTGAGTCCATTATCACATCCGATAAATATCCTGTTGCCACCTTCTCACAATTCCGTAAGGCAACGCTGCCTTTATGAGCTTCTTGACGCCAAGTCGGCCAAGTAGCGTCCGGATACGGAAGAATGTGGAGTCCTTGGCCTTGACCGTCTTTCCCGCCACAGGCTCATCGCCCCCACGTTCCGACTCATCGGCATGCACGCTGACAAGCATTCGTCCGATTTCGGTAGAAAACAGGACTCCCCTGCTGTCTCCGTGCTGATTGCATGTGAATTGCACGACTTCTTTTGTCAGGTCATGGCTCCCTACGCGTTGCAGACTCTCAAGGAATTTGTCCACCTCATCAAGTCCCCGTGCGATATACAACACGTAAATATTGTTGCAACCAAGTTCGCCGAGAATGTTGTGCAGAACGTATTTCCGTTTGGACGGAGTGAGGCCCTTGTCCTCCAGCGCGAACCTGGCGACCTCGAAGAACACCCTGTTGTGGTCTGCCCATCTCTTCAGCAAGGCAGACCGTGAGACCGATTGCCCTTCGCGTCCCATGGTATATCTGTAGATGTCAAGATCGTAGAGGACCACCGTCTCCGCCTTGTTCAACGGCATGATGTTCCACAACATGTCCGCGTAGGACACGCCTTCGATAATCTTTGTCTGGGATTCCAGGAGCACGGTACGCTTCCATGAAGCCGTGGACAGCAGCGGCCCATATCCCTTGAACCCGTAGCCTGCGAACTGCATGTCATCAAACATGCGCGGCATCCCGTCTGTGAGATTCGGATATTGGATTACGGGCGCCGTCTTCCCGGTTTCAATGTAATCATACTGACCATAAGTCAAGACGCAGTCGGCATCTTCTGTCCGCAACCGCTCAATCTGGCGTGCGAGATTCGATGACACGACCCAATCGTCGGCGTCAACGATACGGACATATTTGCCCTTCGCGACAGAAAGCGCGACATTGATGCAAGATCCGTGGCCTCCGTTTTCCTTGTCTATGACCTTGACGACATTGGGATACCTTTGCGCCCACTTGTTCGCCATATCGAGCGTCGCATCCTTCGATCCGTCGTTCACCAGCAGCACTTCCAGTTCCTTTACACGGTCGTGCGCCACCAATGAATCGACGCAGACATCAAGGTACTTCTCCATGTTGAATGCCGGCACGATGACGCTGAGCAGCTTCTCCTCCGTGCCATCCGCAGAACCGTAAGAAGACAAGGGAGATTCGGCCAAACGCCGAATCAGTTCGCATTCGGCATTTATCGTCTTCTCCTTGCAAGACAGGCTTGCGACGCGTCTGCTCATGCGTTCCGACAGGTCGGTGAACAGCGCCGGATTCCTATACAACTTCTCTATCAGACTGGCAAGCTCATCGGGGGACTCGGGATTGATCAACGTTCCGAACTCGTCGGCCGGGAAAACGTTCCTCACGGCCGGAATATCTCCCCCGATGCAAACCACTCCCGATTGCGCGGCCTCTTGAATGGCAACAGGCTGTGAATCATATCGACTCGGGAACAGCCCTATGCCAAATGTCTTAAGCAGCTCCGGCAACTTGTGGTTGTCCGTAAAACGGCGGTGCAATTTCACGTTGTCAAACTCAAGGACCGGCGCGATCAACCTGTCGTAATCGTTCCCGTCACCATAGATGTGGAACTCCAGTTCCTTGAAGAACTCACGGTTTGCCAAGCGCCTGATGCCCAACATGACCGTATCGATGCAATAGACCTTTTCGTCGTCGAACCGCCTGCAGAAATAAATCTTCTTGCGTTGCTCAGGATCCTTCTTCTCATAGACAAATCGGTCTTCCCGTATCCAATTCCCTATGACATGCGCATTCTTGTCGAACTTGAAGCCAAGCGTGTCCTCGGCGATCTGCTTCAAAGAATCACTTACGAATACCCAGTGTATGGCATCGTTCTCCCTGAGTCTGCGGAGGTACTCCTTCTTGGGAAGCCCGCTATCGTAATGGAGATATTCATCCTCCTCGGGCTCGAAATATCGGCCGCCGGCATGGCAGAAGAAATGTGCGCCCAGAATGTCGGCGCCATGCGACACGAGTACGATTTCCGACCGGTGCGATTCGCGTTCCAGGATTTGCAGCATCTGCAAGTCCGCAAAATGGGCGACGATAACCGAATACGGCCCGGACTTTTCTATGAAATCGCGAACGCCTCTTGGATTGCACTTCAGAACGCTCACTCCGTCGTATTCGTCGGTTGTAGAATACTCGAAACTGGGGTTCCACTGGCAGACGGAGACATCAAGCCCCTGCGCGCCATATTCCTTTACCCGCGCGTGGACGAACGCGCAGGTGTAGGGATTGCGTCTGCTAGGATATCCAGGCGTCAGAACAAGTACTTTACTTTTCAATGTTCGTCTCCGTTCTTACAGCGATTCACTGGCTTCAAGGGCGGAAATCACGGTGTCCTGCATGTCCGTGTATCGGTACTGTCCCAGGCGTCCGCCAAACACCACTTGTCTATCGGCCTCAGCTAGCGCGCGGTACTGCCCGTAACGTAGCCGGTTCTTCTCGTCGTTGACTGGATAGTACGGTTCTTCTCCCTGCTTCCACTCGCGCGAATACTCGTATGAGACCACAGTTGTAGGCTGATTGCCAAACTCGAAATGCTTGTGCTCTATCGACCGTGTGTAAGGCGCGTCCTTGCTCGTGTAGTTCACGACCGCCACCCCCTGGAAGTTGTCGGTATCTGCCATGCGCTTGTGCTCAAATCGGAGGGAACGATACTCAAGCGGCCCAAAGCGGAACCCGTATAATTCGTCGATCGGTCCCGTATATAGGATCTTGTCGGCGAGATTGCGATACGCCGCCACGTCCTTGAGGAAGTCTTCTTCTAGGCGGACCTCGCATCCGTCCAGCATTTTCTCGAACATCTGCGTATAGCCACCGATCGGAATGCCTTGGTACGGATCGTTGTAGTAGTTGTTGTCGTACGTCAGCCTAACCGGGAGCCTGCGGATGATCGAGGCAGGCAGTTCTGTGCAGGGACGCCCCCACTGCTTCTCCGTATACTCCCGAATCAGTATTTCATAGACATCACGCCCGACAAGCGAAATCGCCTTCTCCTCCAGATTCCGCGGCTCTCCAGTAATCTCCTTGCGCTGCTCCGAAATCTTAGACATCGCCTCTGCCGGCGTGCGCACGCCCCAGATGCGGTTGAAGGTGTTCATGTTAAACGGCATGTTGTATATCTTGCCGTGAAAGTTGGCTATCGGACTGTTCACGAAGTGGTTGAACTCGGCGAACTGCTGCACATATTCCCAGATGTCCTTTCTAGACGTGCGGAAAATGTGTGCGCCATACTTGTGGACATTGATGCCGTCAATCCTTTCCGTATAGCAGTTGCCTCCTATGTGATTCCGACGATCTATGACAAGAACCCTTTTCCCCCGTTTGCACATCTCGTACGCAACCACCGATCCGTACAGGCCCGCACCGACAATTAGATAGTCAAACTTCATTTGTGCCTACTCCAGAACCGCTTCAACAGGGCCGTCGGCAACGATGCGCCCGTGGTCGATTTTAACTACGCGCGTACAGTATTTCCTTATGTCGCCCATCGAATGAGACACAAGCAGCAAAGTGGTGCCGCCCTCCAGAAGGCCATTTATGCGCTTTTCGCATTTCTTTGCGAAGTCCGCGTCGCCGACCGCCATCACCTCGTCGACAAGCAATATCTCCGGCCTGATGGCCGTGACGATGCCGAAACCAAGACGCGCCTGCATTCCAGAGGAATATTGGAACACTGGGGAGTCTATGAACGGTCCGATGTCGGCAAAGTCAATGATGTCATCCATCAGCGACATCATCTCCTCGCGACTTTTGCCTTGAAGGACTCCGTTGAGAACTATGTTTTCGCGACCGGAGAGCTCAGGGCTGAAGCCGGCTCCAAGAGCCAACATCATCGACACGCGCCCGCGAACCGCAACAGAGCCCGAATACTTGCGATACACGCCCCCAATCACCGACAACAATGTCGTCTTGCCACATCCGTTGTGCCCCACGAGCCCCACGCGCTCCCCCCGCCGGATGGAGAGGTTTATGCCGTCAAGAGCGGTAAACACATGCGCCGCACGCATGTCCTTTATGTATTGCGTAAGATGCAGCACGATGTTCTTCAGCCCGTAGTGACGACGCTGCAGCACAAACTGCTTAGTCAAGTTCTTGATCTCGATTATCGGCTGGTCAATGTCCGTCATCACATCATCTCCGCGAAGCCCGGCTCCATCTTCCTGAATATCCACCTTCCGATGATCAACGTCGCCAGTCCAAAGCCCAGCACAAAAAGAAAATCCCTCGGATGAAACGCCGGCTGATAGAATATGTCGCGCCACATGCCGAGTATGCACGCCATCGGATTCACCTTGTAAACCCAGAGATACTGCGGCGCCGACTGCGCAACGGCAGAGACAGGTATGAACACGGGCGAAGCGAACATCCACAACATCATGAAGATCGTCATAATCCTCTCAAGATCGCGGAAAAAAAGGTTCGCCGCCGCATACGCATAGCTCATCCCGACGGAGAACATCAGAAGCGACAGCATCGCCACGACAAAATTAGGCAACGCCGACCAATGAGGGTGCACGCCGTAGAAGGCCATCATCGCAAGCAGGACCGGAATTGTGAGCAAAAAGTGAATCGATTCCGTGAAAAACGTTCCCCACACCAGAAGTTCGCGGTTGAAATTTGTCTTTTTCAGCAGACCGACATTCGAGGCCAAGACAGACCCGTTCATCATGACCACGCTTGAGAAGAACTGCCAGAGGAACGTTCCGCTCATGAGGTACAGCAGGTAGTTCGGGGCGCTGAAACGCAACATTATGCCGAACACGAAATAGTAAACCACGCTCGTAAGCGCCGGCACGAGCAAAGACCACAGAAATCCCAGCGCCGTAGAGTTGTACTTCAGCTTGAAGTCCTTCGCCACAAGCACACGAATCTGGTCCTTGTACAGCCTGACCTGCTCAATCTCATCTTTGCTTGCCATGTGCTTTTATATTCTACCATATTTTTTCCCAACGGACCGAAAAACATTCCATCGCCTACGCATGCGTACAACCGCCTTCTTCGCAAGAAGATACAGCCAGAACGCCCGCAGCCGTGCGCACAGAGCCAGGAAACATCGTTTGGCCGGACGCCGCATTACGGCAAAACGCGTTCCCTGGCCCACAAGCTCGTCGTAGTATCGCACGAGCCATGCCGTCTGCTCGCGAAACGAAAGCGGGCATCCTGGAACGAGGAACAGGAAATGCACGAGCGGAACGGTCCATTCGGCGAATGACGAGAACCTCAACTCCCCGTCTGAAAACGCTTCCGGGAAAAGCTCGCGCTCCGCGTTTGCAGTTTTAAGGTAATCGTGCAGCAAGGACATGTGGAAACTTGCGGATGTGCTCGTGCCGATGTTGTAATAGTGACGATATAGCGCCTCACCCACCCAAAGTCCCGTATCGCAGGTCGCCATGAATCTTGTCATGAAGTCGAAATCCTCGCCTCCATGCTTGAACGACTCGTCGAACTGCAACTGCCGCGCTTCGACGAACCTTCTCAGGTAGAGTCCATCCCAAACAAGCCCCGCCAACGTCTTGAAAAACGGGTACTCTCGCGCCGTAAGGACCTTGCCAACCATCCACTCGCAATCGCCACGGCGCACACCGAGAAACTCGGGACAGACCTTGTCATCTGGGAACCTGCGGAACGTATGATGGTTGAACTTCACCAGCTTGTGCTCCGTCCCTTCCACCGCGCGAAGTGCCGTCTCCAGAAGGACCGGCTCCATGTAGTCGTCGTGGTCGCAGAAGGCGAGCCATTCGCCGCGAGCAAGCTCCATGCCGACGTTCCGCGAAGCGCATATCCCGCCATTGCGACCGTGCTTTACTCGGACACGCGCGTCTTTCGCGGCATACTCGTCGCAAACGGCTCCGGAACCATCCGTCGCGCCGTCGTCCACCAGGATAAGTTCGAAGTCCTTAAACGTCTGTGCCAAGACGGAGTCGATCGCCCCGCGCAGATACTTGCCCGCATTGTAGACGGGCATTATCACGCTCACTGCAGGCATTTATCCCTCCATCCATCCGTCGATCATGCGGCGGAACGCCTCCATGAGCCCGACCTTCGGAGTCCAACCGAGCGCCCGAAGGCGAGAACTGTCGAGTTTGAGCCGAGACGATGGCGGATATGAACGGAGCGCCTCTTCGGAGACGTCAAAAACCACTTTCGACCCGCTCTCCGGATACGCGGCGGCAAGTTGCTCCGCCATCTCGCGCACGGTACAGAACGTCTCCTCGTTCGCAACCGTGTAGGGCGTTGCATTCGTTCCGCGCTCCAGCAACAGGCGAATGGCTTCCACCGCATCGCCAAGATAGCAGTAGCAGCGAGCTGACGAACCGTCAGTCTTGAGCACTAGATCCTGTCCTTGAAGGATCGCCCGCGCGAACTGCGCATATACGCGAACGTCCTCTGCGCGCACGCCCTCGCCAAACGTCTGGGCAAGACGCGCGATCTTCACGGGCACTCCGTATTCCTTCGCATACGAGACGCAAAGGTTCTCTGCCATCCTTTTTGCCTCGGGATAGTTTGAGCGAAGCCGCACGGGGTCGAGATAGCCGATGTCTGCCTCGGTCACCGTCTCGACAGCCGGTGCGCCGTAGACCTCCATGGATGACAGGTACACCATCGAAGTCACGCTGGCGGCTCGCGCGAACTCTAGTACGTTTCTCGTGCCGTCCAGGATGGAGGCGATTGTCTCTACCGGCCTTTCGACGAAATTCCGCGTAGCCGTCTCCGCCGCCGCATGGACTAGCCAGTCGACATGTCCGCCGGACGCGCCGAGGAGAGAGCCGTCGAACGGCCTCGTCACGTCCCATTCGCAGACCTCGACGTTCGCGATGCCGCCGAACAGTTCGCGCGCCTTCGCGGCGTTCCGCGCGGCGGCGAACACGTGCCGCCCTTCCTCGGCGAACGTCCGCACGAGCGCCGCCCCTATCAGACCGGTAGAACCAGTCACCAGAACGGACTCAATCATCTGTCCCGACTCCATTTCAGCAACGCCTCCAGAGTCACAATGTCCTCTGGAGTCGTAATCTTGATGTTGCCGCGATTGCCAGGGACAAGGTGTACCGGGATGCCGAGCGTGAAGCAAATCGTTGCCTGATCGACCATGTCAGTGTATCCTTCGGACCGGGCGCGGATCTTCTCGTGCGCAGCAAGAATCTCGCCAAGGCGAAAGCTCTGCGGGGCTTGCGCGGTGTATGATTCGCGTCGGGTAGGAATAGCGTCGATCGAGTTCCCGTCGCGCGACAGCACGATCGTCTCGTAGCAGGGCGTGTAGGTGATGGCGCTGCCGTACTTCTCGGCCGCCGCAATGTTGGCGGATATGACATCAGGGGACACATAGGGCCGCACGCCGTCATGCAAAAGCACGATCGCATCGGGCGATTCCCGTTCGGCCGCGTGGCGCAGTCCGTTGTAGATCGATTCCTGCACACTGTCGCCACCAGATGTTATGCCGCGCAGCTTTGCTATGCCATGCCGCCGGACAAGCGCTTCCGCCAGCTCGATGTAGTCTGCGTTCACTACGAGATAGATGCCGTCGACGCCAGGATGCCGCTCAAAAAGTTCCAAGGTGTGCGCCAGAACCGGCTTGCCGCACAGTTCAAGGAACTGCTTGGGCGTAGCGTTGCCCATTCTGGCACCGCTCCCACCGGCAAACACGACGGCAATGCTACACCGCTCCTTTGTCATGGCGAGTATTATATCACAACTTGCTCTGGCGCAAACCGCCCTCGCCAAGCAACAAGGCGGAAAGCATGCGGCTTCTCCGAAGTAGCAGCGCGAGGGCCACGGGCATCACGAGCGTCACCATGAGCATGGCCGGGAATGCGAAATGTACGGGAAGCCCCATCCTCGCGAAGACCATCCTGCAGGCCACCTTCACCGGTTCGCCGAGAACATATACGGCCATCGCGTATCTGCCGAGAAACGACAGTGCGGACGACAACGCTCTGGAACTGCCGGCAATGGCGCATCCTAGCGACATCGTCAACATCGTGCCGGCAAGTGCGGACAACGCATACCAAGGGAACTGCACGTGCCAGCCGAAATATCTCGCGAGACACGAACATGCGAAGACCGCGGAGCTGGCGGCAACAAAGATCCAGCCCCGTGCGAAAGATCGCGCAACCGGCCAATTCGCCCGCACTAGCAGCCCGAGCACCAAGAAAAACACAAATATCGGAATCGCCCTGACACCATTAGGCGCGCCCAACTCACACGGCAACATCATGCACCCAGCGGCCATCACCCATAAAAGGGCGACAACCCACCATCTTGACAGCGCGCGCGCAAGTGGAGCTACAAGCATCGTCGCTGCAAACAGCGTCCACAGAAACCACATCGCCCCGTCGGGATTGTAGCCCAAAAAGAAGAATGCCGCTTTGTTCCAGTCGTATGGGATGCGCGCACTGTCGCCGACAAAGAGTCTAAGCACGGAATAGATGACACCCCATGCCACATACGGCAACAGCAGTCGGAAGGCACGTCCGCGCAGATAGCATAGGATATCCGCTCCTGCCGTGAAAGACAGTGTCTTGCCGGAACAGAATCCAGCAGCAAACACGAACGCCGCCATGTGGAACGAATAGATAACGACCCGGACGAAACCCCAACCTCCGCCCAGAGATGCCTCGTATTGCTGTATTGCATGACCCAAGACCACCAGGATCGCAAGGAGGCCCTTCGCAATATCAACCTCGACATACCGACCCTTCGGCATGCCAGATTCCAGATTCCGATTGTCAATCATGGCATGATCCTGTATGGAAGAGGTTCGTTCTTATTCAGCCAGAACACGGCCACGGCCGTCTCGATGGCAAAAGCAAGGACTACCAGAGCGGTCAACCAGCGCCTTACGCGAGGGTTCTCCTCCGCAAGCAACATCTCGGGGAGCATGAGAAATTGAGGGGCTGCAAAATAATAGTTGACCCGTTTCATGAGCGGAACTGTTGCCGAGAACGACAGAGCGACAGTCCCTGCTACCGTCATCCAATACCAACATCTGAACAACGCGTTCGATTTCGTGGCTCGCTCCCAATACCATGCACTCATGACCATAAAGCAGAAATTGATAAGAAAGAAGAACCACTCGAAGCCATCTTTCGCAAACCGCGAATCAAAATATCTAACATAAAAGCCGGCCCCCAAACAGGGAAGCACGAACCTGAGAACAGATTCCGCCACGAAAGAGAACGCTATCGCCGCCAAGACAGCGCCCCAGCCCCAAAGCGGACCGACGCCGATCCGGGCCAGGAACCAACACGGCAAGGATAGGAGCGCCGTCTTGTGAAACATCGCGCCGGCCGCAACCAGCAGCAGGAACCTCCATGGACGACGATCAAAGACGAACGACAAGGCGAACAGCATGAAGCCAATCGCGACATATTGCCGCACAATGTTGAGAGAGAGGAAATAATTACTCGTGGCGACGTAGAGATACACGGCCAACGCCGGCCAACGGCTCTGCCGCCAAATGGCCGCAAAGACAAGTGCACCGGTCAAAATCGATGTTATGGCAACGAACCAGCGAAATGAGCCGCCGCAAGAAACGATACCATGCACCAACCATCGATATCCATGTTCCTCAACATTGAAATTCCTCCAGAATACGGCCGCCGCATCGCTCAACGAGCCTGCGATGCCATGCCGCGGACACCTTTCCAGAACCGGACGAAGCAACCGATCCGCCAGTTCCTCGCCCCCACCGCCATAGATCCATTCCACGGCGTTGAACTGCGGAAGATAAAGGAAGTCAAAGTCCGTACCGATTCCCCAACGTGCGGCCGCAACAAGCGTCAGCGGCACGGCACTTGCGATCATCCACATCTTACGGCGTTCAGGATCTCTTCCCGCCATCCAGGCGGCCACACAGGCTAGCAATGTCGCGACTATGTAGACCGTCATGCTCCAACCTCCTCGGCGGCAGATCGCGCCGGCAGGACAAACGGCGAGAAAAGAACATGCTTCTCTCGCTTATCCGGCGGCGGAGGCGTCATGTAATCGGCGCCGTAGAGCCGCCGCATGTAACCGTCAAGATCCCTTGACACCCTCACTTTGAGACCTTCCCATTCCGCATCGACAGTTTCGCAGAAGCCTGCTCGGCTTGTCAGTTCGCCGAAGTAATGGCGTCGGCCGACTGGAACCGTCACGTACTTGCTTTCATCGTCGCAGCACAGTCTGTTCCACCGGTCCCAGAGGCGGGTCCAAAAATCCAACGAAGCAAATGCCGTGAAGAATCCTACCGTCAACTTCAGGCGGAACACTCCCGACATCTGAACGTTTTCACCAGCCCAGCGGCGCACGAAACGACGTTCATAGAAGAACTTTCGGCAGGAATAGAGAAACCCGATCGCCAGAGAACCCACGCCATGAAGCGCTCGCAGTACACGATTCGAAGGGCAGTTCTCCACTATGAAGATATCCACAAATGCGCCACACTCCGTCTGGCCGTTGGCAAGGTCCTCCCGCGTCTTCACGCTGGTGCCCTTTAGGCGTATACGGCCGAGCGCAAGGCCATAGTTCAGCGTCTCTGCGGGAGTATGAATCCAGTATCGGTCTCCAAACCGGGCACGAAACAGAGGCACGAAGCGATCATAGTCCCTCCTCGGCATGTTGATGTCCACATCGTCATCCCAAGGCACGAACCCCTTGTGTCGGCACGCGCCAAGCGCCGACCCTCCGCCAAGCATATAGTTCAAGCCGTTCTCGCAACACACGGCATGTATGTCCGCAACGATCTCGACAAGAACACTCTGAAGCCGACGCAGGTCAGCTTCAGAAATCTCAACGGCCTCAGATGACTTGAGATGCTTGAAGGCGTCAACTGTCGAGAATCCCATACCACACGCTCTTAGTCGCTGTCCGCGTCGTCCGGGCCATCGTCTTCTGGCTCGTCCGGTTCGTAGTTCTCCTGCAGCCACTCCTCGGCTGCGTCCACGCCAGTCCAGTCCTCTTCCGTTATCGAGTTGTACACCTCCTTCAACAGCTCCTTTGAGGCCTGGGTTGTATTCTCATCCTCTAGCACATCTACAAGCACCTGCAGGGCCGCGAGCTCGTCTATCCCTATCAGCTCGTCCGCGACATCCTCGATCATGTCATGATCCTTCAGTCCCTTCAGGGCCATTTCGATCACGCCGGCCTTCTCGCCATCATCGTCCAGCTCCTGCAGACCCATCATCCAATGCGTCTTGGCGGCGTCGGCGACATCCTCGTCAGGATCGGACAGAAACGGCATCAATTCCACCATCGTCTCTTCCCCGAACCACCCCAGCGCCTCGACTACATTCTCGCGCAATTCGCGATTGCCGCTCGCAAGCGCCGACTCCGCCAATGCACGAGCCCCCTGCAGATCGTCTTCGTCGACGACCCGCTCCGCCTCCTTCATCAGTATCTGATCTTCCTTGGGGTAGGGATTACCGTCGTCGTCTCTGAAGATGCCGTCGTCGTCACCGCCGGCATTGATGCGAAAGCCCGCGATCACCCGTCGCTTGGCCTTGCGCGTGCGTTCGTCGCTCTCCCCGCTTCCTTGGGCCCTTCTTGCGCTCACCTCTGGGCGGCGCACCGGCTTGACGGCGCTCTTCTTGGCGTTCTTTTGCGTAAGGTACGGCCTTCGGGTGGACGTTGGCGCTTCCTGGGATGTACGCCCCAACCACAGCATGCCGCCTGCAATGGCTAGCAGCACCGCGCCTACGATCGCCAAGAGATACTTCACTTTCATTTTTTTTGCCTTTCCTTGTCGGATGTGCTCGTGATTATATATGCGCGCGCAATTCACGGATGACAACCTAGGGAACAATCGCCAGACTCATCCAGCCGGGAATATACACCTCCGCCCCTGGCGCTATGGCAACATTGCCGGATGGCTCCAGCTCGCCGTATACATCGACATACCGTGCCGCGAACTCGCCCACGACCATCACGAAGCGACAACTCTGCATCAACCGAGACGGTACCTCCTTCAAGCCAAAACCTGGAGAAATGAAAAGAAGCTCCTTGGCCCTAGGAGCATCCCCCTTGACCCATGCCTCGACATATTCTCGGCAAAGATTCCCTGCGACCACAAGTCGATCAACCTTCTTCGGAACGTCGGCGATCTTCTCGGTATAGCCGATCGCGCGGGCATTAGGCACCGACTTGTAGAAATACCGCAACTCCTTCGGCGCAAAAAGCCATCCCAAGGTGTAGCGGTCGTCCACAATCCAGACAGATGGTTTTGTAGACCCGACAAACACTCTCTTGCCATCGGCATAAATAGTGGGATTTGCATCTCTCGAGGCACGCAAGCCCGAAAGGTAAAAGCCGACGACGAGCACAAACGAGAGAACGGCGGCGACCGCAAGCGGCGGCTTCAGATTCCGCCAAGGACGCTGTGGGCCCGACCGCGCCACGAGCCCCAACGAGGCAAGCGGCACAAGCCAGAGCGACACCTTGTGCAAGATCGGATTGGCCATTGCGGAAACCGCAAGCATGAGGAAAAGCGCCAAAGGCAACGGCGATCCGCCACGCCAAGAGAACCTGCATAGCATACCCAGCAAGGCAAACCAGGCGAACCCCCAAGCAAAACGTCCGAACCAGCCCAACCCAACCATATGCGTCAAATGGTCGCTGGTCAATGTCGGAGTGACATTGGCGCTTTTTAGCGGCTGATACCAGTCGCTGTACGCCCGGCCTGGCGGCGTATCGCCCCATCCCCAAGGCGCATCCACCATCATGCGCGGCGTCATGCTCCACACTTCCTTGCGCCACGAACTGCCCCGATCCTCGAACTTAACCGAAAGCCGTCCTATGGCACCACCAAGAACCAGGAAAAGCGCCAACGTCGCCCCGAGTCCTCCCAGCGTCCAGAGTCGCCAACGCCCGCCAGGACGGCGAAACCGAAAGCACCACATGGCAAACATACCGAGAAAAAGCGCAACGAATGCGCCCCGAGCCCCGATTTTCAGGAATATCCATCCGGCGGCCACGGTACCAGCGAATCCGAGCAAGATCGCCCATTTGCGCGAGGCGCATAGAAAGATGGCGAACATGACGAGCACGACGCTGGCAAACAACACTGCCGAATGATTTGGATTCAAGTAGAAAGGCGAGAACCGGCCAGGCCATTTCCGCGAGTGGAAATCAAGCGCCTCTTCGGCGGCCCCATCCCACATCTCCGGCAAACCGCCATGAATCGTAGGTTCGTCGTCGCGCGTAAAGGAATAGCGTCGCCCGTTCATTTCCAGCGACGACGGGCGGCCATCCTTGAAATGATAGAGACAAGGAGCATCCGGGCGGCGCACGATCGTCTCGCCATTCTCCTCCATCGCGCTCCACCCAGCCGCACCAACGAGTTCGCTGCCAGAACCACGACGCCTGAACTCGACGATTCCCAAGGAGGGATCATAAAGGCGCGAGAACGTCGCTCCGTTCATCGCGGCGAAGTACATCTGGGAAAATCGCTCTACCTCGCTTTTGGCATCAAGATTCTCAGCCCGCAGGACCGTAAGGCACGAAAGAAGAAGTAATCCCAAGGTGGCGAAATATCTACACCTCATGGACGCCCCATTCCGAACTCGCCGCAGGCTGGTATTGCAAGGCCATCGGGCAGCAACACCTTGAACGACAATTCATCAACGGCCATGTACCCGAGGCCCGGATACCTGAGCGCAATGTTAGTCACAGCTACGGACACAGCTCTCTCCAGCATCTTCGGAGACATCGCTTCTCCCCGCACGATTATGACAGGGCGCCCATCTTCCGCCGACACGGAGACATGAATCTTGGGATCGTCCAGTTCTTCATACCCCTTCATCGCCTCGGCCACCGCATGCGCAAAAGCATCACGCCTCTCCGCCGGCGCCGAACCAAACGCAACCGTCTCGGGCTGCGACTTACCGCATCCCGTCAAGATCGCCAGCAATAACCCTACCGCCAGCCGCATGTAAAAACCGTTCATCGTCAGTCCGCCTTTTCGTCGATCTTGACCATGAATCCACGCTTTGCGGAAATCCCGCCTTCCGTGTCGGCGAACCACGCGGCTCCTACCGCGAACGGCTGCGAAACATCAATGTGGAATGGATCAGACAAGTCCTGCGGCGAACAATTGCAATCATGCCATCCGGGAATCACCACGCCTGCGAACTTTGCCGTCACAGAGCCTGAAGACATTGCGACCTTCATGGAACCCTTGAACATGCCCGTCGCCTTCACAAACGAAATCTTCAGCTCAGGCATGCGCTCAACGAGGGATATCTTGTCGGTAGTCACCTCCACACCGCCAGATGGCGCAGACGCGACCGTGCCATACCGTACGCTCGTGAACCCATCCGTGACGGCGGAGAGCGTCAACACGTTCGCGGAGAACTGCTGATAGCAACATTCGTCAAGCTTCGGCGATTTTCCATACCAGCTGCCGCGAACCATGCAATCGTGCACGGAGACCGGTGCCGCATGATGCCCCCAGCGCGCAAGCGTACCAGCACATCCGATCACCGCACGCGGTTCGTCCAGCGCGCCAGCGCCTGGACGGATCCTCATGGGAACCGCGACATAGTCCTTGGCCGCATGCTTGAAAACCGGAAGGACGGCATTGCCGTCGCCATCCAGCGTCACGAATGCGCGGCCAGAAACATTCTGGCCGTTTGGCAGCACGCCCATCCACTGCGCCTTGCCGTTTTTCGAGATACTCTTGATGACGATAAAACCGCACCCCGTGCCGCTAGCAGCGGAAAGCTCGGCCAGGCTAACCGTATAGACGCCCGAAAACGCCGACGCATACGCGCCCGAGCCTATCGTCAATGGCGCACAAGACGAAAGCTCGGCGCCATAGGCCGGATCGGCCACCTCCGCCGCAAGCGAACCAGAGCCATCCAGTGTCAGCTCTAGCTTCTGTCCGCTCTTTGCCTTCAAGGAGGCCTGCGCCACGCCATCGGCGATCGCAGACCAACTGCCGCCGAATGAGATCGTTGAACGAGACAACCCGCAATACTTCGCGCTGATCTTGCATTGCGCCGTAAGATTCAATTCGAGGATACCCTTGAGCACTTGGCAACCGCCCTCGTCCAGATAAAGGGGCACCGTTGCCTTCATCGCCTTGCCCAGAACTGCGCAGCCTCCCGCCTCCGCATTGTTTGCCGCCGCCACCGAGAAGTTCAGCGTGATCGTCGGCCCGACATGCTCCACGCCAAGACGGTTCTGGTGCAAAGCGAACTGATAGACATAGGTTCCGGCACTCTTCGGCGCACCGGCAAGCTTCACGAATCCCGATTCGCATGTCAATTTGACGCCTGTCGGCAACTTGCCGGAAACCTTCTTCATCACGATCTTGTACGCTTCCGACACATTGTATATCTTCTGCGGCGGGAATGCGGACGCCGAGTCGACCGTCGTAAACAGAGACAGGTCGTAGTTCAGCTTTGTCGTCACCGGATCGGCATAAAGCATCTCGGCGTGCGCGCTGATATCGAGCGATGCGTCGTACACATACTCCCCTGTGACCGTCTCGATGGATTTTACAAACTGATTCGCGAGCGCCCCCTCCTTTACGAGCATCTCGCCATCACGTCCGTTGAAGGTCCGGTAGTAGGCAGAATCCTTCTCCGGCACGGCTCCATCGCGATTCCAGTACACCGCCATGAACGGAAATCCGGAAGAATTCTCCGGGATGGCGAATTTCTTTGCATTCGAACTGTCGGTCGTGAATATCATGACCATCTTGTTGTTCGCTTGCCACGAAACGAACTCATCGGTAAGACATGCGCGCTGCAGGTCTTCGCACTTCCCGCAGGAAAGCCCCCCGAAGAAGACCACCATGGGAACGTGGTAGGCGTTTGCGATGGCAAGTCCTCCGTCGAAGTTCTTGTTCCACTCGCCGAGCCTTATTTCGCCGGATGAAACAGGCAGAAGCACCGGCGAGATGCCCAGCGCGACAGCATCACAGGCGGCAAATGCCGCGACGACAGCAGACAATACGAATTTCGCAATCCTTTGCATGAGACATCACCCGCCAATTCAGTCACTGAACGATAAACGAGAACTTGGCCTTCCCGCCCGATCCACCACCACGAGCCTGCAAAACGCCTCCAGACACATACGCCGCACCAGAACCATTGCAGACCGTCCGGCCGTTCCTGTAAGATATCCTTACCAGCCCCGTATTTCTGTTTATGCTGACCTTGGCTTTGATGCTGTTCTTCACCGCAGAGACAGACGTCGCCTTGGCGGTACCCCCGATAGACCCGTCCCCACAGCCGACTGTCGAGACTGTAGCGCCATTGAAGCCGACAAGCGAAGGCTTGTTCCACTTGCCACCCTCCACCTTGTCGTAAAACACTCCGCCCCTCGAGAATCCGCCCCGGAACGTACCGTCGCTGAAGAGTACATAACCCCCATTCAAGACCCGCTTCTTGTTGATGTGGACGAACAGCACGTCGCCGTGGCCCGCCCATGCCGGCAGGTAGGCAGCAACGAAGGAAGCTGACAACACCACCCCGTTGCAACTGCCGCCGCCTATGCTTCCCTTATTGCCGATCTTCCCGGAGGACGATACCCTTCCGCCAGAGCTAACCTTCACGGTAGCATAGCCCGCCAACGTGCCGTCCGCCGATGTGCCCACGCCACCATTCCAGACTCCCTTCCAGCTCTTCGGCAATTTTGCGATCTTGGTTCCATACGCAGAATAGCCGGAGATTGTTCCACTCCACACCCCAGAACCCAAGGCGCCTTCAAGGCTGACGCCATTGCCCGAGACCAGCAGCGACCCGGTTCCCGAAACAGATATGGTTCCGGAGGCCTTTGCCGTCTTGTTTGCCGTTGTCGTCTTGAGCGTCCATTTGCCAGTTGTGGCAGACTTGAACAATGCGCTACCGACAATATTGCCGCTCCCGTCGAAAAGGACAAGTTGGACATTGGCTTTCGCGGCCCGTAGTTGCTTCTCGACCTTGAGCGTGAATGCGACAGTCTCCGAACCATAGATGTTGCTCGCCGTCACACTTACATTGTAGGTCCCGACCTTCTTAGGCGTCCCACTTATCATGCCCGTTGCAGAGTTGATGGACATGCCCTTTGGAAGTCCCTGGGCGGAGTAAGACACTCCTTCGCTGGAACCCTCGCGAGCCGCAAAATCAATGCTTGCCTTCAATTTTAGATACGCGGTAACCATACCTGGCATTGCGCCGAACTTGGGCGACGATGCTACGGTGAAACTCGACCATGCAACGGTCGCGATCTCGTTCACTCCATTGTCGAGCGCCTCGTTTGAGCAATCGTAGTATCCTACCACGCCCCAGTTGTACGTCACGGAGCCTTCTGTGAGCGAGACGAGTCCGATGGCCACGCCGTTCACCGAAGTTCCTGCCGTGGTCGCCCTGACGTTCCACGCAGAATCAAGCACATCGAACCTGCTGCAACTTCTGTTTGCCGACCACCCCAGATCTGCGAGCACGTTGTTGTTGATTAGCTGCGGAAGCGATATCACCGCACCATTTGCCGGGGAAGAAATCGAGACAACGAACTTGTCGACGTCAAATCTGGTCAGTCCTATTTCCGAATACTCGCCCTCAACAGGGGCCATCGCAGTGAACACGATCTCGTCACCGGCCGAAAAACCAAGCCTCACGGTTTCGAGCTGCGAAAGGTCATATCTTGCCCCGTTGATCGAAACGATTAGAGAACCCTTGCTCACGGTTGGCGTGGCCGTACTGCGTGTAGCGGCAATGCTAACAGAATCAGGGCCTCCCGGTTGCAGAGGATTCTGCTGCTGGCCGGGGTCAGGGTGCTGGCCAGGGTCAGGCTGCTGGCCGGGGTCAGGCTGCTGGCCGGGGTCAGGCTGCTGGCCAGGGTCAGGCTGCTGGCCGGGGTCAGGCTGCTGGCCAGGGTCAGGCTGCGCTGGGGCAACATAGACATTCGACGCCAACGTGACGAATCCGCCAGTCGAAGGCCGCCACACCATGCTGGACGTACCCTTCGTGAGCGTCTGCAACACATTTCCTCCTGCGGGTCTGTACCATACTCCAGAGGCGGCTGAAAGCCCGTCAATGCCAGACGCCGCGCCAAACTCGTCCAGCGTCTGTGCCATGCGCGAGTCCCTGAACCTTATCGTCTGGGACGTGGTGCCATATGAAATGGTCGAACCGCTGAAACCGCTCGCAGATATGCTCACCGTGATAAAATCGTCTACGATCCCTCCATCCGTGTAATACGGTCCCGTAACCGTAAACGCCACCGCCCCGTCTCCAGTGCCCCATCCAAATGAAGTACGATCAAGCGCATAACTTGCCGCATTTGCACCAGATAGCGAAATCGCGACTGTGCCGTCCTTGCCCGACCCGCCAGACCTAACAACATGACCCACCCACGACGCCACTCCAGGCGGCGAAACCGAAACCGCCGTGCCATTGGGCGCATCAAGCGCAAATATAGTATCGCTGACGGTGAGATCCGCGATTGCCGATCGGATGTATGTGTGCAAGATTGGCGCCTTCGTCGATGGATTCCCTCCATGCGCCCATGCGGCGTAGCGGGTGCCGTTTGGCCTAATTACAGCCACGCAGGGATAAGAGGTCTGGCTAGCTGCATACATGTGGAAATACTTCATGAAGTAGTCGTACGAGACGCCCCCGTAACCTGGCTGGCTGCCACCCGTATCGGCCCCCCAGATGTTCAGGAACACCATGTAGAACTTGTAGTCGTTGACTATCGAACGGAAGTTGTCGGTGTTGATCGTATTGGTCATGAAGTCCTTGCAGTGACCGCAACCAGTACCGTCTGAGGCCTCGTTGACCATCACGAGGAATATTGGAAGACCCGTCGTCTTGGCCGCAGCAAGAACACCATCCATGTTTCGAGTCCACTGGTTTGGGGCAGTTCCATTACCGACCGACGGCAAGAAGGCGGCATTTGCGCTTGCCATAATCAACAGTGACGCAAAGAATGTTTTCATTGTCTTGCTCATGTTTGTCCTCGTTTCTGTTGTGGTTTTTCGTCTGGATGGAATCGACGTTGCATATCCCGCGTCAAAGTCGTCTGACCTTGATACCCGGCCCTTGGCCTTTCTTTTCGGAAAGCGGAATCTGGCAATCGACTTTAATGGTCCTAAGCAGTTCGACAAACTTCAAGTTGAGCTGCGTGTTGACCTTGAGAAGACGTATCTTCGCTTCAGCCTGGGCTTCATTGATCTCCGGCTCAAGCATCTCCTTTTCAAGCATGATCTGGGCAAGTTCCACAGTAGCCTCGTTATCGTCCTTTTCTGGATTGCGCTTCAACAACTTTATTATATGCCAAGCGTATGGCGTCTCTATAACTTCGCTAATTTCTCCCACTGACAATTTGGCACATGCCGCTTCCAGCTCGTCTGGCAGATCGCCATCCCCCAGCCGCTTCGGCACCTCGTCGTCATCGTCTTCAGTGATTACGCCACGGGAATCGGCATAGTCATCCTCGCTCCAAGTCTCTGCCGCATCGCCGAAGTCCATGCCCCCTCGCACCTTTTTGAGGATTCCCCTTATTTGGGCAACCTTGAACATGTTGGTTGCCATAATGTCATTATTCTGCCTATGTCGGATTTGAATCAACTCATGAATCTCCTCACTTGAAATCTCAATCGTAGGTTCTACGATTTTCGTTTTATACGCGCGCCACAAAAGCGCATTCGTCAAATTGTGCTCAAAAAACGACTCTGGTGCATCCAGAAGCTTCGTCAACTTGCCGCCGACATCTCCCATCCTGGCATAGGCCTCTCGTGCCGCCTTGCGCTGTTCGATAAACTCCTCTTCTTTCACCTGTAATCCAAGACGGCGCGCCTCCGCCGCAATAACGCCATAACGAATATAATCTCCAACCAATTTGCTGAGTCGCGATTTATATGCTATCTTTCTCGCGATTTCCATTCCCTCATCGCGCATGGCCGGAACATTGAACGGCATGTCTAACGCATCTAGATGATCCAGAAGCACCCCCCAGCGCAGGGTATCATGCCCCTTGATGTCTAAAAAGACCTCATCCCTTCCGAGCTTCTGAATCTTTTGCCATATGTCATCAGCCTTTTCCTTCTTCTTCCCCCCAGACATGGACATGGTGTGCTGATCTATCATCTTGCCATGCCGAAATGCCTTTGTCAGCGAGTTGCCGTCAGCGGATCCGGTCTTACCCTCCATGACCTTCCCCTCTGACGCAAACGCCGATATGATC